>Ga0207641_10003536_pt1 | contig 13829 bp, 8 predicted proteins | sample KBSSwiS62_FD_184306 | JGI IMG/M metagenome (GOLD analysis project Ga0207641, IMG submission 184306) | Switchgrass rhizosphere microbial communities from Kellogg Biological Station, Michigan, USA - KBS Switchgrass S6-2 (SPAdes) (version 2) | ecosystem: Host-associated > Plants > Roots >... | reverse complement strand
GCCGGAGATTGCGGACTGTCCAGAAGGAAGTATGTCGGTAGCGGTCTCGTGGTTCTCATCGAGCATCAGGTCGCGGGCAATCCCAAGGGATGCGCCGATCGCAATGGCCACTACGGCCAGCAGGGCAAAAAGCAGCGCACTCGTCAGCATCAGATGTGTCATCTCGTCGGCTCCGGTTGTCGCTCCACGGAGTCGTAGCAAGATGCGCTCCTTCAATGATTGTCGCGGGGCACTCCGAAGGTTTGATCGATCTTCTGGTACTTTTCCGAGCCTTCCAGGATCGCGCCGGTCCCCAGCGAACCCACCACCCGGCGTTGAATTTCCTGCCAGGGTGTCTGGGATACCGGATACTCATAACCTCCCGCGGCTTCCAACGCCTTGCGCCGCGACTCCAACTCCTGTGTTGAAATCAACACGTTTGCCGTGCCCTTGCGCAGATCGATGCGCACGCGATCACCGGTGCGCAGCAACGCAAGACCACCCGAAACCGCCGCCTCGGGCGAGGCATTCAGGATCGAAGGGGACCCGGATGTGCCCGACTGCCGCCCGTCGCCGACGCAGGGCAACGCGGTGATTCCCTGTTTGATCAGGTATGACGGCGGCCGCATGTTGACCACTTCGGCCGCGCCCGGATAACCCACCGGTCCGGTGCCCCGCATGAAGAGGATGTCCCTGGAGGTGATTTCCAGCGACGGATCATCGATCTTGACATGGTAATCCTCGGGACCGTCAAACACGACCGCGCGGCCTTCGAACGCTTCCGGATCCTTCGGATCGGACAGGTAGCGGGTGCGGAATTCCTCGGAGATCACGCTGGTTTTCATGATCGCCGATTCAAACAGGTTGCCGCGCATCACAATAAATCCCGCATCGCGCCTGAGCGGATTCGCGAACGGCCGGATGACTTCGGGAAGCTGAATCGCAGCCTTGGCACAGTTCTCACCGAGGGTCTTGCCGTTTACGGTGATTGCCTTTTCGCGGATGAGACCCTGCTTCATGAGCTCGCCGACGACAGCCGGCACGCCACCGGCATGGTAATAGTCCTCACCGAGGTATTCGCCCGCGGGCTGCAGGTTGACCAGCAGCGGGACTTTGTGACCGTAAGTCTGCCAATCGTCCAGGCTCAGCTCAACGCCCAGGTGCCGTGCGATTGCGGCAAGGTGAATGGGTGCGTTGGTCGAGCCACCGATGGCGGAGTTCACAACGATGGCATTGATGAACGCATCACGGGTCATGATGGATGAGGGCCGCACATCCTCATTGACGAGCTCGACGATGCGCTTGCCCGTCTCGTAGGCAATGTGCTGGCGCTGCCGATACGGCGCGGGAATCGCGGCCGAGCCAGGCAGCTGCATGCCTAGGGCCTCCGCAAGCGAGTTCATGGTCGTGGCCGTGCCCATCGTGTTGCAGTAACCCGTGGACGGGGTGGATGAGGCGACCAACTCGAGGAATCCGGCATAGTCGATTTCACCAGCGGCCATCATCTGGCGCGCTTTCCAGATGATGGTGCCGGACCCGGTGCGCTCGCCCTTGTGCCAGCCGTTGAGCATGGGGCCGACTGACAACGCAATGGCCGGAATATCAACAGTCGCCGCGGCCATGAGGCACGCCGGCGTGGTCTTGTCGCACCCGATGGTGAGCACGACGCCGTCGAGTGGGTAGCCGTAGAGCACTTCCACCAGGCCGAGGTAGGCAAGATTGCGGTCGAGACCTGCCGTCGGGCGCTTACCCGTCTCCTGAATCGGGTGGACGGGGAACTCGATCGCAATGCCACCCGCCTCCCGAATTCCCTCACGGACCCGTTCTGCGAGTACAATATGGTGGCGATTGCAGGGAGACAGGTCACTACCGGTCTGGGCGATCCCGATAATGGGCTTGCCGGATTGCAACTCCTCGCGTGTCAGCCCGTAATTCAGGTAGCGCTCGATGTAGAGCGCGGTCATATCGGGATTAGAGGGATTGTCGAACCAAGTGCGAGAACGCAACTGCCGGCGACCGGCTTTCGAGTCTGTCATGAACCTGCCTCAATGTTTAATCATATTATATCCCGCCCAAGGAGGCGCGTAGGAGGATTCCTACAGCGGGGTGGGTTTTTGCTCCATTGTTGGGGCACTTATGTTGAGCCATGCTCGAACGTCGGTGGGATTCGCCGAATTGAGGGGACTTATGGCCCGCGAAGTTGCTATTACCCGGTTTCCAGGGACTGGTCGGGTTCCAGAGACAGAAACACCGAAGCCCGTTGCCAAGGCGACGCCGGTCGTCAAGGGCAATTTTCTGCGGCCTCTGTATCTGGTCCCGCACCGGCTGACCCCGGCCGAGCGTCATCGCCGGATCTGCGATCTGGCATACCGCCGCGCAGAGATGCGCGGGTTCGCACCTGGCCACGAGCAGGAAGACTGGCTCGAAGCTGAGCGCGAAGTCGACGCCGGAAGGTTCTGAAGCGTAGCCGTTGGGAACCCCGTTCTGCCTCACCCGTTAGTGGGTCAGGTACAACAACTACGGGAGTGAACCCAAATGATGCGAGCCGGAACCATTCTAACTCTGACAGCCATTGCCCTGTTGGGTCTGTCGGGCTGCAACGAGGCGAAGTCGCCGGAGAAGGTGCAGCAGGATGTTGCCAAGGCTACAGACAAGGCTGCCGACAACGACGCGAAGGCGGCTGACAAGCTGGCCAGGGCGGATGCAAGCGCCGACAAGCAGGTTGGCGAAGCGCAGGCAAAGGCTGACGAGAAGACGACTGACGCTGCCGGTGATGCGGTTGTGACTCAGGCCGAGGGCGACCACAAGGTTGCCATTGCGCAGTGCGAGTCCCTGTCAGGTCAGGCCCAGAAAGACTGCAAGAAGCAGGCGGATGACCAGCTCGATGCAGTGAAGGCCAAAGTCAAGCAGCTGAAGAAGGATGCGGGCTGAGTCCCCACCACTGCGGCAGTAGTTTGCGCACCCTGGAGTGGGTAAACCTGTCGTCTATCAGATAGAGCACGCCGCGGTCCGTTGTCGTTCGAATGACACGGCCCGCGGCCTGCACCACTTTCTGGATTCCCGGGTACAGATAGGTGTACTCGTAGCCCGAGCCGAATCGGGTTTCCATGCGGCGCTGCATTTCCTCATTCACGGCGTTGACCTGCGGTAATCCCAGGGTTGCCACGAACGCGCCGATCAGGCGGGAGCCGGGAAGGTCCACGCCTTCCGCGAATGCGCCACCCAACACCGCGAATCCAACGCCGGCCCCTTCGGGGACAAACCGCGACAGGAATGCTTCGCGCTCGGGTTCTGACATTCCGGCGTGCTGTTTCCATGTCGGGATCTGGGGATAGCGCTCGGTGACGAGCGATGCGACGCTCTCCAGGTACTCGAAGCTGCTGAGGAATACCAGGTAGTTGCCGGGTTGAGCGGCGTATTGCCTGGCCAGGAGGTCGGCGATGGGGGCCAGGGAGCGGGCGCGGTCCTTGAAGCGTGTTGATATTGTGCGGACCAGCCGTACGGCCAGTTGCTCCTTTTGAAATGGTGACTGTACATCGAGGTAGCCGCAGGTCTGCGGCAGACCGAGGATATCGCGGAAGAACTCATGCGGCGCCAGCGTTGCTGAAAACAACACTGTTGACTGGGCCGCGGCGAATCTGGGAGCAAGGAATCGGCCAGGGACCAGGTTCCGCAGGCACAGTACCGACTGGTTGCGGCCGGGCTTCGTGATTTCGAACAGGGTGCTGGAGTCGTAGTCGGCGGCCAGCCGCGCGAAGCCCAGGGCTTCGAAGAAGAATTCCAGCAGTGCTTCGTTCTGACCCATATGGGTGCTGAGGTAGTCCACGAGCACGGAGATCAGTTTGTTGAGTGCCGCGATCAGGTCTTCCGGCGGCTCATCGTAGATGTGGTGAGGATCTTCCTGAGCTTTGTTCAGGTCGCTCCAGATCCTTCGCACGGGCTCGAAGGCGCCGGGTAACACGTGTTGGACTTCAGTGAATGCGTCAAAGTCGAGGGACGATGTGTACATGGTGCGTGCACGCTCGACGAGGTTGTGAGCCTCATCCACCAGCAGGCAGACGCGCCATTCGTGGGTGACGGTCCAGCCGAAGAGCATTGCGCTCCTGTCGAAGTAGTAGTTGTAGTCGCCGACTACGACGTCACTCCAGCGGGCCAGTTCCTGGCCCAGGTAGTAGGGGCATATCTGGTGTTTCAACGCGACCTGGCGGACGGACTCCTGGTCGAGGAATTTCTCGTTCATGGCTTCAGCGCGGGCGGCCGGCAGGCGGTCGTAGAAACCGCGTGCCAGGGGGCAGACGGCGCCGTCGCATGGCATGCCGGGGTTTTCGCAGGACTTGCCGCGGGCGACGAGCTCGACGACCCGCAGCGGCAGTGTTGAGTCGGACGGCTGGAGCAGGCGGAGGGCATCCAGGGCGAGCTTTCGCTGGGAGGTTTTGGCGACGAGGTAGAAAACCTTGTCCAAGGGCGCGCCCTCGCCGCTCGGACCACCCATGGCTTTCAGCGCCGGGAACAACGTTCCAACTGTTTTACCAATGCCGGTGGGCGCCTGGGCCAACAACGCCCCGCCCGTTCGGATGCGTTTGTACACGGCACGGGACAACTCTCGTTGTCCACCGTGGAAGTCCGCAAACGGAAATTGAAGCTCGCGCAGCGCATCGTCGCGCAACTGGCGGTGGGCGGTTTCCGACTCGGCCCAACTCACAAACGCTTCGCAGTGACCCGCGAAGTGTTGCTTCAGTTCTTCGGCCGTCTGTTCCTCTTCCAACACCGTCTCTCGCTCGCTTCCCACGTCGAAATAGACGAGCGCCAGTTTCACGCGGTCCAGGTTTTTCTGCTTGGCTACCAGCCACCCGTAAATCCGCAGTTGCGCCCAATGCAGCGCGCGGTGATTCTCCGGCATGCGGTTGAGATCACCCCGGTAGGTTTTGAACTCCTCCAGCCGATTCTGGTCGGGGTCATACCCGTCGGCGCGGCCGCGGACGCGCAGTAACCCGAATTCGCCTGCCAATGTCAGCTCGGTTTGAAACGAGGTGCCCCGCCGGGCGGCGATGGTGCGATGACCGGCCATGCCTTCCATGGCTGACGGCGAGGGGGTAAAGCGCATGTCGAGGTTGCCGCGCTTGGCCGTGAATTCGCACAGGGTGCGAACGGCGACTTCGTAGGTCAAATGCGCACCTGCGGTGACCAACCTGGTGAGGCCGCCTCGGCAGGCGCGGCGGTGCTCAGCCATGAAACATGGCAAACACTTACCGGGATGCCTTGCGTTACACAAAAGCTCAACCAGCGAATCTGGTTGTCCTGCAGCCGATCCCCGGGCCCTTTCACTTCAATCAACTGATAGCGCCGCTCTTGCGGCCAGAACTGCACCAGGTCGGGCAAGCCGCAGCGGTTGGCGCGAATGTCGGACAGGATCCGTCCGAAGCACGCCTTCAAGTGACGCGGCGGCAAGCAATCCAGCGCCATGCCCAGGAGCGCCTCTGACATGACGCCCCAAAATACAAACGGCGACTGGATACCCTGCTTCTGCTGGAAGTTGTGGCAGATCGTGTCGCGATAGGCGTTGCTGTCCAATTGCTCGAAGCACTGCGCGAACTGGGACTCGCGCCGTGCGCGGAAGTCTGGTGCCAACAGGTCCGCCGGTGCGGCCTGAAACTCGTGGAAGAACGCACCGGCCACAGGTGCAAAGATCGCCTGCCAGCACAACAGACCGAACAACGAATTCAATAACCCGTTCTCAACGTAGTGAACCGGCGCTTCCGGTGTTGAAAGCGCATCCCCTGTGGCACCCTCGAGGTGCACCGGCCGCTCGCTGACGGGTAGCACGAGTTGGAAGAGCGGCCAACCCGGAGCGCGGCGGCTGCGGGAGGTTTTCAACCCGGCCTTGCGCTGAAGGCGTGGCCACATGCGACCGATCTGTTGCACTTCGATTTCATCGGCCGGCTGCTCGCGCACGAGGAAGGCGAGCTCCAGCGCCGAATCGATCTGACCCAGCCGCTCGAGCAAACGGACCGAGCGCAAGCGAGCGCTGGCGTACTGGCAATCGCGGTAGATGGCCAACGCTCGCGCCAGATCCTTTTGTTGCTCGCAGCACTGAGCAATCTGGAATTGTAACTTCCGCCGCCGGCCTTCCAACCACTCATTGCCCGCAATCGGTGGCGGAAGCGCCCCAAGCACAACGGCCAGGTCATCGCTTTCCTCGAGCAGCCGGCGGCAATCCGCCAGGGCATAGAAAGTGTCGATGTGCTGCCGGGTCTGAAACGCGCGGGTAGCTACGTCCCGTGGGACTTGCTCGTATTTGAAGATGCCGAGGTCGGTGAGGACAAACTCCGACCAGTCCTGGTTGAAGTTTCCAAAGAACAAAAACCGCAGGCGGTCACACAGCGGCTTGATGGCGACGCGGAAGATGACGTCGGGCGCGTCGGGCCACCACTCGGTCAGCCGCCGTGGCTCGGTGGGCACGGCCTCGATACTCGCCAACAGGTCAGCCTTCCTCGCATGCCGCGGCAGCGGGGGCAACCGACGCGACACATCCGGCACGGATCCGGACTCGGCGCAACCGAACACCCGCTGCACCTCCGCCCTTCTCAACACCCTCCCCAGCTCCGCGACCGTGAGAACGGGTGCGCCGTCCACCCACCCTGCTTCGATTAACGCGGCCGCGGCGGCGCGGGTACAGCCGATCTCCTCATATTTAAGCTTTTCGGTGCGAAACAGGTCACCCCGGCGGCCCAGCATCCGGACTAGAAGGGCTGAAGACCGCAAAGGTAGCCGCTGGAACCGCTCAATGAAGCCTGCCTCAGACTCATTGAGCAGGTCCCCGTAGCGCTGCTGGAGCCAGCCGAGCGCGGTATTGAAGTTCTCGAGGTAATAGAAAGGACGGGGATGCGGCATAAACGAAGCGTAGTGTCTGAGCTGGCGTAGCGTCCATCCAGGATTCGGCTGCCACCCGTACTGTATGAGCGACCCGTTCTACGGGCTCGATCCACCCGAAATCATGAAATAATGACGGCATGAAAAAAATCGCCGTCCTGCTGACACTCGCTTGCGCTTCCACCACGTGGGCCGCCACACCGGGGCCGCTTCCGCCCAAGGCCGACCAGGATCTCGCCCGCGATATTCTGAAGGAGCTGGTGGACATCAACACCACGCATGATCACGGCTCGACGGCTGCCGCGCAGGTGATGCAGCAGCAGCTGTTGGCGGCGGGCTTTTCGGCTGAGGATATTGTGCTGATTGCACCCTCGGAAAAGCCGCTCAAGGGCAATCTCGTGGTGCGTTACCGCGCGCGCAAGCCCGGGACCGGGCCGGTGCTGTTTCTGGGGCATCTCGACGTAGTGGAAGCCAGGAAGGAAGACTGGAGCACGGATCCATTCCAACTGACGGAAAAGGATGGGTGGTATTACGGTCGCGGCACGGAAGATATGAAGGATGGTATCGCCGCGATGATGGAGACTCTGATCCGCCTCAAACGCGAGCACTATGTGCCATCGCGCGACATCATCGTAGCGTTCACCGCGGATGAGGAAGCTGGTGGCGACGCGAATGGCCCCGCCTTCCTGTTGAAGGAGCACCGCGACCTGATTGATGCGACCGTCGCCGTGAACCTGGATGGAGGTGGCGGGAGCCTGAAGAACGGCGAGCGCCTGTTCTATCAGATCGGCACCAGCGAGAAGGTGTACGTCACTTACACTCTCGAAACAACGAGCCCGGGTGGGCACGGTTCATTGCCAGGTCCCGACAACGCCATCTATCGCCTGGCGGACGGGCTCAGCCGGTTGGAGAAATACAAATTTCCGCTGCTGACAACCGCGACTACGCGGGCGAGCTTTGAGAAATTGGCGGCACTGGAGACCGGGACGGCACACGATGACCGGTTGGCTGTTGCGAAGGAGACTCCGGATCCTGAGGCAGCCGCCAGGTTGAGTGAGAATGTCAAACTCAACGCACAGCTCAGAACCACCTGTGTTGCTACGTTGATCTCGGGTGGGCACGCGGAGAATGCCCTGCCCCAACGAGCCAAGGCGACTATTCAATGCCGCATGATGCCGGGGGACACGGCTGAGAACGTCCAGACGTTGATTACCAACACGCTCGCGGATCCCAGGATTACGATCACGCTGGATGCGCCACCGGTCCTGAGTCCTGAGTCACCGCCGACGAAGGAGATCATGGGCAAGGCCGATAAAGTGGTGCATTCCATGTGGCCGAAGGTGCCGATCATTCCGACCATGGCCAGCGGGTTCAGTGACGGCCGCCAGACACGGTCGGCCGGCATTCCAACCTATGATCTGGGCGGGCTGTGGTCGGATGTTGATGACAACCGCGCGCATGGACGGGATGAGCGGATCGGCGTGCGGGAATTCGACGAGAGTGTTGAATACACATACCGGTTGATGAAGGCATTCGGGGCGAAGTAGCCCCGGCGGAAGCGTTGGTCCGCGTGCGATGTGGAATCAATTGGTGCGGCGGATCGGATCCTGGTCACCCCGATGGCGTCCCAGCCAAGTCGTCATGTCCGGAAACGACAAGGGTCTGGCGATGAGAAATCCCTGCATCTGATCGCAGCGCAGCAGGCGCAGAAACTTGGCCTGTTCCTCGGATTCCACGCCCTCCGCCACCACCACGAGCTTCAGGGAGTGGGCCAGTGAAATGATGGTCGAGACGAGCGTCATGGCGCCCGGATCCTCCAGCATCGAAATCACGAACGAGCGGTCGATCTTCAATGTCTGCGCCGGCAACTTCGTGAGGTACGCCAACGATGAGTAGCCGGTGCCGAAGTCATCGATGGCAATCCGCACGCCCAGATCGCAGATGGCGCGCAATTTTTCAATGTTGCCCGTTGCATCACTCATGATCAGTGACTCGGTGACTTCAATATCCAGCCCCGGGTCACCGCCGGACAACTTGAGCACATTGGACACCGACCGGACAAAGTCAGAACGCTGCAACTGGACCGTGGACACATTCACCGCGATGCGCGGTGCATTCAGATGGCGGGCCATCCACAGGCCCCGATCGAGGATCGCCTGGCGCAGTGCCCAGTTGCCCACTTCGATGATCATGCCGGTTTCTTCCAGCAACGGGATGAACCTCATGGGCGGCACCAGGCCGGTCTGCGGATGCTGCCAGCGGATCAGCGCCTCGACGCCCTGCAGCCGGCGGGTCTCGAGGTCCACCTTCGGCTGATAGAACAACACGAACTCTTCCTGCTCAATGGCACGCCTGAGCTGATTCTCCAGGGCCAGCGCCTCATTGGCACGGTCGGTCAGGTACGGCGCGTAAAACAACAATCGATCGCCTGTCGACTTGGCGTTCTTCAACGCGGCTTCCGCATTCCGGATCAATGTGACCGGCTCGGTGCCATCGGCCGGATACACGGCCACCGCGGTTTTCGCGGACACCCGCAGCTCCGTGCCCTCTACGGTGAAGGGCGCGCCCAACCACTGATGACGCCATTTCTCGATGGTCTGGGCCACCTCGGTCACTTCACCAACATCAAAAATCACGGCGGCGAACTGGTCGGCACCCAATCGCGCCGCTTCGCTGGCATCACCCACACAGGCGGCCAGCCGCTCACCCAACTGCCGCAGCAACTCATCGCCCGCATGCCGGCCGAAAGTATCGTTGATGGTTTCGAACCGCTCCATGTCGGCAATGACCAGGGCAAACTTGCGCTGGCCCCGGGAAGCGGCGCTCACATACTGGGCCAGGCGCTCATAGAAGAACGTCCGGTTGGCAAGACCGGTGAGTGAGTCGTAGTAGGCGAGATAATTCAGGCGTTCGGCTTTCTTGATGTGATCGAGCGCAAATGAGATATCACCACTCAACTCAGTCAACAGACGCATTTCTGCCGCATTGAAGACGCCGCTCTCGTCCGTGACGAGGACCAAGCAGCCCACTGATTCCGCATCAATCACCAGTGGCAGGGCCACTATCGCCCGGTACCCGCGCTCAATCATCTGCCTCGCCGGAGGCACGAGCTTTGAGTCACTCAACAGGTCATCACAGATGACAGGCTGTTGCAGCCGCATGGCCGCTGGAATGAGAGTCTCCCCTGTCCCCGTCACCGCCTCCAGCCTGCAGACCATCGCCTGCGCAAGATCCGGACCATCTCCCGCCCATGCAACGGGCGTGACAGCCAAGGTTTCCGGGTCGAGCCAACTACACCAGGCCATGCGGAACCGGCCATGATCTACTGCGACCCGGCACGCCTCCCAGAACAACTCCGTGCGGTCGGCGACCCGGACGATCAGGGAGTTGATGCCACTCAACACCGCGTGAACGCGGTTGAGATGCTCGATCTTTGCTTCCGCCTGCTTGCGCTGCGTGATGTCAGTGGCAACACCCACCACGCGCCCGAGATCTGCGCTGTTATCCTCAACGATGGGAAACGTTCGGGCGCAGATCCAGCGCACGTCACCGTCAGGGCGCAGAATCCGGAACTCGAGCTCCCGCTTGACCGACATCCCGCGCGGATCCTGCGCTACCTCGCGCCGTAGACGCTCAACATCCTGGGAGTGAATGGAGTCTGCCCACGGCACCGGCCACGTGCCGCCGTCAGTCCAGGGTCGACCCCAGATCTGCGCGTAGGCCGGGCTCATATACAGGGTGCGGGAAAGATCGCCCGCAACGACGAAAAACGCATCCTGGATATTCTCTGCCAGCTCGCGGAAGCGCTCCTCACTGACTTTCAGCTCGGCGGCCGCCCGGGCGCGCTCGTCGATTTCAACCTGGAGAAGGGCCGCGTGATGCTGCACCTCAAAATACAGCCGGCCGTTTTCGTAGATACGTCCCGACTGCGCGCCGAGCACTGACAGAATCAGCTCATCTTCAGCGGTGAACTCCTCCGCGCCGACTTTGTCGGCAAGACACAGCCAGCCGAATGTCTGTGTCAATGACATCACGGGGGCCGCCAGGAACGCACGGGCAGCCGGAAAGCGACCTGGCAAGCCGGCGGCGATAGGGCTGCCGTTGCCACTGGAGGCCCGCCAGGGCCGGCGCTCCTGCGCGACTTTGCCGAGCAGGCCACCCTCGACACGAGGTCGCGCGTCAGGGTCATCTGAAATATCAACGCCACTGCTCGCGGACATCACGGCGTCCCCGTCGCCCCAGACCGCCAGTACGGAATACTTCGCTCCGAGGAGATTGCGTGCGCCCCGGCAAACCTTCTCAAACAGCACCTGCGGCTCACGCTCGGACGCAAGCTGCACATTCAACTCCGTCAGCGCCGCGAACCGCGCGTTCGCCACCTTGAGCAGATTGGCCTTCTGCACCAGCTTGTTGGTAATGAGCTCCAGGTGCTCGCGGTCGAAAGTCGGATCCACCAGCCGCGACTGATTGTCTTCATCACCCGCCAGTACCTCGGCAACGGCCTCCACGATCCCGGCCGCGCCACTCGATCTGACAATCACGCGCGCAACGCGGCATGCCGCCGCCAGATTGCGCGCCTCGGTCTCATGATAGTGCGCGGTATAGAAAACGACCGCGACGTTGTGCAGGTGCGGATCCGCCCGCAACCGGCGCACAAACTCAAAGCCATCCATGGTGGGCATGAGAATGTCTGAAATGACCAGGTCGGGGTTTGACGCGCGGGCAGCCTCCAGCCCATCGCGACCGTCGCGGGCCTCGATCATCTGGTGACCCTCGTGGCTCAACAGAGTCGTCATGAGCTTCCGGTTGCTCGCGTTGTCGTCAACTACGAGAATTCTGGCCATGAGTCCCTTCGCCGGACTGCGTCCGCCTCAAACGTTAATGCTCTTCCGGCAGCGTGAAGTAGAAGGTGGCTCCCTGGCCGACCTGTGATTCGGCCCAGACACGGCCGCCGTGGCGCGCAATGATGCGCCGCACCTTCGCAAGGCCCATGCCGATTCCGCGGAACGCCTCCGGGGCGTGCATGCGCTGGAAGGGAGTAAAAAGCCTGCTGCCATATTTGAGATCGAAACCCACACCGTTATCGCGCACAAACAGCAGCAGCTCACCCTGCTGTTCGAGGTGCGTACCGATCTCGATGACGGCAGGCTCGCGTGGCCGGGTATATTTGACGGCGTTGGAGACCAGGTTGACGAGCACCTGCCGCAACAGGCTCTCATCGCCACGAATCGTCGGCAGGCGCGTCCGCTGCCACTGAATGTTGCGGCCATGGGTCCAGGGACGCACCAGCTCCAGCGCCTCGCTCAGCAGGTCCTCCAGATCGACCTCGGATATGACCAGTTCGCTGCTGTGGATGCGCGAATATTCGACCAGCGCCGCGAGCTGCTCGTTCATCGTCCGCGTCGCAGTGATGATCCGCTCCAGGTGATCGCGGCTCTCGTGATCCAGCGCTGCTGCCGTCGCGGTCTGCAGCAATTGTGCAAACCCATCAATCTGCATCAAGGGAGTGCGCAGATCGTGCGCGATCGCGTATGTGAGCGAGTCGATGTCGCGCCCGGCAGCCTCCAGTGCCGCCTGCAGCCGGACATTGCGCTCCTCCAGCCTGCGCACCAACGCCGCATGCGGCAGCTCGATTGTGTCAGTGTCCGGCATGGCCCGATTGTATGGGAGTCAGCGGTATGTTGGTGCAGTGTTGTTGCGGCGCATGGTATGACACACGTCTCAATTAACACGAATTATGGTGTGTTTGACCGCGATCAGAGGCTGCACCGACTTCTCGAAATGGTAACTTCCATCCCCCCTGACTCGAGCGCGACGGGTGCTGCAGGCGTGCTGGTGCGAATGTTGTTTGTCGAGGATGTTGAGACCGACTCGGAGCTGGCCGTTCGGCGCCTGCAAACCGACGGTGTGGCGTGCACATATGAACGGGTCGAGACCGAACAGGCCTATCTCGATGCACTGCGGACGGGCGGCCACGACATCATTCTGTCGGACTTCTCCCTGCCCCAGTTTGACGGCATGACCGCGCTGGCCATCGCAAAGCGCGAGCGGCCGGATGTTCCCTTCATTTTTGTGTCGGGCACCATCGGTGAGGAACGCGCGATCGAAGCACTGCGCTGCGGCGCGGTCGACTACGTTCTCAAAAGCAACCTCAAACGGCTCGCCCCCGCGGTAACCCGCGCTCTGCGCGAAGCGGAGCAGCACAGAGAGCGCGTGGCTCAGGCGGCCCGCATCGAGCGCCTGACCCGCATCCTGGAGATGCTGTCAGGAATCAACACCGCCGTGGTCCGGATCCGTGAGCGGCTCGAGCTGCTGCGGGAAGCTTGCCGCATCGCCGTCACCACCGGACACTACGTCACTGTGTTTGTTTCCTTCATCGAGCCCGGCACGCGCACGGCTCGGCCCTTTACATGGGCGGGTAAAGGCGGCGAGCAGATGCAATCGCTCGTCTTTTCGATTGCATCGAACGAAGCGGATGACTCGAGCGTTACGGGGCGAGTGCTCCGCACAGGTGAAGTATTCCTGTGCAACGACATCAGCCGTGCTGACGCGGCCGTATCGCGATTCCCCACCCTGCCGGACGTGGAGTTCCAATCCATCGTGGCCCTGCCGCTCACCGTGGACGGCACCACCGTCGGCGCTCTGACACTGATCGCGCAGGATCGCAATACCATCACCGACGAAGAGTTGAATCTCCTGGGTGAAGTCGCCGCCAACCTGTCATTTGCATTGCAATATTTCGAGAAGGAAAGCGCGGTCCAGTTCCTCTCCTACTTCGACTCGCTCACCGGGCTCGCCAAACGGGTCCTGTTTTGCGAGCGCCTGGCCACCCGGTTGACGGCGCGCAAGGCGGAAGGAACCCAACCCGCGGTCGCAATCATCGACATCGAGCATCTGAGTATCATCAACGACTCGTATGGCCGGCATGCCGGCGACCACCTGCTCGCCCTGATTGCCGACCGCCTGCGGGCACGATTCGA
>Ga0207641_10003532_pt1 | contig 13839 bp, 13 predicted proteins | sample KBSSwiS62_FD_184306 | JGI IMG/M metagenome (GOLD analysis project Ga0207641, IMG submission 184306) | Switchgrass rhizosphere microbial communities from Kellogg Biological Station, Michigan, USA - KBS Switchgrass S6-2 (SPAdes) (version 2) | ecosystem: Host-associated > Plants > Roots >... | reverse complement strand
CGGCACGACGAGCATCCACCACTACCTCGGCCTGCATCCGGAAATCCAGATGTCGAAGCCGAAGGAGCTCAACTTCTTCGTCGAGGAGATGAACTGGGACCTCGGCCTCGACTGGTACGCGAGCCGCTTCGACGACCGCTTCAGGGTCCGCGGCGAGTCATCGCCGCACTACACGAACCTACCCCGCTTCGAGGGCGTCGCCGAGCGGATCCACGAGCACTGCCCGGACGCCCGCCTGCTCTACATGGTGCGGGACCCGATCAAGCGGATCCTCTCCCACTGGGTCCATGCCACCGGCGCCGGTTACGAGACCCGGGAGATGATCCCGACCCTCTCCCTCCCCGGCACCCAGTACATCAACCGCTCCAAGTACTGGATGCAGCTGCAGCCCTACCTCGAGCTCTTCGACCGCGAGCAGATCGAGATCATCACCCAGGAGGAGCTGCAGACCGAACGTGAGGCGACGATGCGCAAGGCCTTCGGCTTCGCCGGGGTCGACGAGAACTTCGTCTCCGAGCAGTTCGACCGCGAGTGGGAGAAGTCGGGGGCCAAGGAGGGCGACAAATACCAGTTCATGGAGAAGCTGATCAAGCTGCCGGGCTTCCGCTCCTTCGATCGCAACTTCGACCGCCTGCCGGAGTCGATGCGCTGGCTCGTCGAGAAGGTGGTCCACGATCCCGAGAAGCCCCCGGCGCCGAAGCCGGTGCTGCCGGACGACCTGCTGGAGACGATCCGCGGGCGCTTCGGCGAGGACGTCGCCGGGCTGCAGAAGTTCGCCGGCCGCGAGTTCGCCGGCTGGCACGACTACTCCTGAGCACTAGGCTCCGGCGCTGATGCGGCGCCTCCTCCCCGATCCCGGCCCGACCACGGTCGACGAGCAGCTCGAGGCCTTCCGGCCCTGGGAGGGGCCGCATGAGAACCGTCCCTTCGTGGCGATGAACTTCGCCGCCACGGTCGACGGCCGGGCGACGATCGGCGGCGTCTCCGGACCGATCGGATCGGGCGCCGACACGGCGATGCTGGCCGGGCTGCGGACCCGCTTCGACGCGGTGATGATCGGCGCCGGGACGATGCGGGCGGAGCACTATGGCCGGCTGGCGAAGAAGCGGGAGACGCGAGAACACCGGGAGCGGCTCGGCCTTCCCGCCGATCCGCTGACGGTGATCGTCAGCGGCCGCCTCGATCTGCCCTGGGACGCGCCGCTGTTCACCGAAGGCGGCCCCGTCCTGATCTTCACCGCTTCCGCGGCCGAGCCGCCGCCGACCGCGACGGTGGTGGACGTCGTCCGCCACGAGGGCGCCGTCAACCTGTCCGATGCCCTGGGGCATCTGCGCCGGGAGCGCGACGTCCGCGCCCTGCTCTGCGAGGGCGGGCCGCATCTTCACGAGCAGCTGCAAGCCGACGCGCTCGTCGACGACCTCTTCCTCACCATCGCGCCCAAGCTGAGCGGCGGCGATGCCCCGCGAATCATCGAGGGGCCCCTGCCGGTGGTCGCCGAGCTCGAGCTCGCCTGGTTGCTGGAGGAGGACGGCGAGCTCTTCGCCCGCTACCGGCGCCGCTGAGCAGCTAGCGTTGCGGGTCGGCAGGACCCACCAGGAGAGGACACGATGGACTTCAACCCCAGCCCCGAGGTCGCCGCGCTGCGCGAGCGCGTCCTCGACTTCATGGACGCCGAGGTGTACCCGGTCGAGCGCGAGATCATGGAGGCGCTCGACGCGGAGGTCGGTCCCGGCGTCCCCTACCCGGAGATCCTCGTGGCGATCCGCGAGAAGGCGAGGAACGAGGGACTGTGGAACCTGTTCATGCCCGACGAGCGCTTCGGGCCGGGCCTGAACAACTGGGAGTACGGCCTGCTCTGCGAGGAGATGGGACGCAGCCCGATGGCGGCGGCGATGGCCTTCAACTGCGCGGCGCCGGACACCGGCAACATGGAGATCCTCGCCGAGCACGGGACCGCGGAGCAGCGTGAACGCTGGTTGGAGCCGCTACTCGAGGGCCGGATCCGCTCCTGCTTCTCGATGACCGAGCCCGAGGTCTCCGGCTCGGACCCGACCCTGCTGCAGGCGAAGGCCACGCTCGACAACGACGAGTGGGTGATCGAGGGCCACAAGTGGTTCACCTCCGGCGCCGTCGGCGCCGAGCTGGCGATCGCGATGGTCGTCACCGACCCCGACGCCCCGCCCTACGCCCGCGCCTCGATGATCTGCGTGCCGACCGACACCCCCGGCTTCAACCTGGTGCGGCCGATCCCGGTGATGGGCCACGACAAGGGCCCGGGCCACTGCGAGATCCGCTACGAAGGCTGCCGGGTGCCCAAGGAGAACCTGCTCGGCGAGCGCGGGGCCGGCTTCGCGATCGCCCAGGACCGGCTCGGCCCCGGCCGCATCCACCACTGCATGCGCGCGATCGGGACCGCCGAGCGGGCGCACGAGATGATGTGCCGCCGCGCCAACGAGCGCGTCGCCTTCGGCGGCCCGCTGGCCGACAAGCAGTTCGTGCAGGAGTCGATCGCCGCCTCACGGATGGAGATCGACCAGGCCCGGCTGCTGACCCTCTACGCCGCCTGGAAGATGGACACCGAGGGCAAGCGCGCCGCCCGCCAGTCGATCTCGGCGATCAAGATCGTCGCCGCCAACATGGTCATGGACGTGCTCGACCGGGCGATCCAGATCCACGGCAGCCTCGGCATGACCGACGACACCCCCCTCGCCGCCCTCTGGCGCTTCTCCCGCATGCTGCGCCTCGCCGACGGCCCCGACGAGGTCCACAAGATGGTCCTCGCCCGCCGCGAGCTCAACCGCTGGGCCAAGCGCGACGAAGCCGCCGCGGCGGGTGAGGTGAAGACGAAGCACGCGCCCCGCATGGTCTGAGCCCAAAGAAAGGGCCGGGCAAATGCCCGGCCCTTTCTTCAGCGCATTCCGCTGCGGCGCCTAAGACGTGGTCGGGCAAACGACCGTCATCGCCCAATCGTGGGCGATCAGGTTGCCTTCGTCGTTCCACATCACGACGAGAACCGTGTCGGGGTCTGAGCCGGGGAACGCCTCGGTCATAGCGGCTTCGCCGCTGCCCGATTCTTGGTCGATTGGACTGGTGGTGTACGAGCATTTGGTGACATCGCGCGGGAATTCGACCGCACAGACCAGGAAGCAACCGCCGGATTTGATCCCCGGATCGCTGGCATTGACGATTTCGGGGCCGCCTACCTCCTGGAACGTCACTCCGTAGACATTTGCGGCCTTCACCGCGTTCAGGGAGCCCTGATTGATGTCCGCGCCGGTGAGGCTGCCGTCTGCCACTTTCGACCCATTGACAGCGTTATCGGCGAGCTTTTCGTTCGTCACGGCCGATTTGCCGATCTTTGCGGCGTCTACGCTATTGGCCGCCAGCTTTTCGCCGGTAACCGAAGCAGCACCGAGCTTTTCCGCCGTGACGGCCGCGGCACCGAGCTTGCTCGTTCCCACAGCTCCATTCTTGATCTTCGCCGCGGCGACCGCTTCCTTCTTGATCTTCGCCGTCACTACCGCGTTGCTCTTGAGCTGCTTGGCACCAACGCTGTTCTTGGCGAGTTCCGTCGCCGCGAGCGCCGACGCGCCGCCAACAACGAAAAATACAGCGATGGTCGACATCACGTTTGCGTACGTGAGTCGCTTGCGAATCTGTTTCACAGGAGATCTCCTTGGAGTTCGGAAGCTAATTTGGGGGAGCTAGCCCTACGGACGTAAGACGACAATTACTCACTTCTACACAGCGAGCCCCGACCCTTCCATGGCGCTCGGACGCTGTCAACCTTGTTCGACCGGTATCCAGCCTGGAAGGAATCAGGGTCCGAGCGATCACACCAATCCCGGAGAGGAAGTCGTCTAGCCTACTGGCATGGCGGGAGGCAGACAGGTTTGCGCGCTGCTCGCGCTCGCGGCCTCCATCTCGTTGCCCGCCTGCGGCAGCAGCAATTCCGCATCGGAGGCCACCCAAGCGATCCCTGGCGATACGGTCGCTCGAGAAACGCCGAAGAAAGCCCCTGGGCCGGTGCAACCCCCCCACCACTCAGATCTCCCGAAAAACGGAGATAGGAGACAGTTAAGTAAGCAAGCCGCGAAGGGAGGCAGCGATACCAAGGGCGGTCGCCTAGAGCAGGCTCCCGCGACCCCGCACGAACCCGCTGGCTGCGCCCGTCAGTTTAGCCGGCAACAGTGCGCCAAGATCACTGAAGTTGTCAAGGACGGCGGCGCTGGAAATGGGCAATCGGTCCCTCCAGAGCATTGCCCCTCTAACGTCAGCCCGAGCACCTGCGCTGAACTGAGCTCGCCCGGAAGCCAAAACCCCTCAGCAGAAACTGCCTTGCCAAGCGAATGCCCCCCGTCCTGGCCGCAATCGCAGTGCCGGGAAGTGGAAGAAGCCTTCGGGGAAGGCACTGAATGAACAGCTATCGGCGCTCGGCCTCGTCCGCCGCGCCGGCCAGGCGCTCGACCAGCTGGGCGAAGGCGTGGACTCCGTCGTCGACCTTGCCGTAGCCGCCGGCGGTGTAGCGGGCATAGACGCCCTCGAGGATGATCGCCAGCTTCCAGTAGCCGAGGGCGACGAAGAAGTCGAGGTCGGCGAGGTCGCGGCCGGAGCGCTCGGCGTAACGGGCGGCGAGATCCTCCCGGGTGGGGAAGCCGGGGGCGAGATTGGCGGGCTGACCGAGGGCGATGTCCGCCTGCTCGGGCGAGGGCCAGTAGGCCATCAGCAGGCCGACGTCGGCCATCGGGTCGCCGAGCGTGCAGAGCTCCCAGTCGACCACCGCCGCGACCTCGCCGTTGGGGGTGAGGATCATGTTGTCGAGCCGGTAGTCGCCGTGGACGATCGTCGCCGGGCCCTGGTCGGGGATGCGCGCGGAGAGGCGCTCATGGACCGAGTCGATAGCCGGCAGCTCGCGCGTCTTCGACTTCTCCCACTGGCCCTGCCAGCGGCGCAGCTGACGGGCGACGTAGTCCTCCTTGCGGCCGAGGTCGCCGAGCCCGACCGCGTCGGGGTCGACCGCGTGGATCGTCGCCAGGGTGTCGGCGACGCGGTGGGCGATCGCGACGCGATCGCCGCGCTCGGGGAAGATCTCGGCCTCGGCGACGCCGCGCAGGATCGGGCCTTCGACGAACTCCATCACGTAGAAGGGGGCCTCGCCGCTGACGCTCTCGTCCTCGCAGAGCCCGACCACCGGCGCCACCGGGACGTCGGTCGCGCCCAGGGCCGAGACGACCTTGTGCTCGCGGGCCATGTCGTGGGCGGAGCCGAGGCGCTTACCGAGCGGCGGTCGCCGCAGCGCCCAGCTGTGGCCGCCGGCGTCGCGGACGCGGAAGGTGAGGTTGGAGTGACCGCCGGCGATGCGCTCGAACGAGAGCGGTGGGCTGGCGCTGGGAACGTTGAGCGCGAACCAGGCTTCGACGCCGTTGGTGTCGATGCCGTCGGGCGCCCCGGCGGAGCCGTTGCCGCTGCCTGTAGCCTCGTCGCCCATAGCCGCGCAAGCATATTCCGCCCGGGGCCGCCGCTTGAGCCCGTCGCTTGCCAACCGGCTGAGGATTGGCTTTGCGATCGGCTTTGCCGTGCTCACGGCGATGGCCGTGATCGGCGTCGGCCGCTTCATCCAGCAGCGCCAGGACTTCGAGGACGCGATCGCCCGCTCCTACCAGGTGGAGATGGCGGCGCGGGTGCGACTCGCTCGCGGCGCCGACGTCAAACCGGCGCGATCGACGGTCGCCGCCCAGGCCGGCCGGCGCCAGGAACTGCGCGACCAGATCTCCTCCGACACCCGCGATACCGCCCTGCTCGTCGCCGCCGGGCTGATCGCCGGCCTGACCGGGGCGCTGCTGCTGTTCAGCGGCCTGATCGCCTCGATGCGGCGGCCGCTGGAGGAGCTGGTCGAGGCCTCCGAACGCCTGGCCGGCGGCGACCGCGGCGCCAGGGTCGAGGTCGGCGGGCTCTCGGAGACGGCAGCGCTGGGCGCCGCCTTCAACGAGATGGCCGACGAGCTCGAGCGCGAAGCGAGCCAGCGCGACCAGCTCGACCGGCTCAAAGACGAGTTCGTCCTCACCGCTTCGCACGAGCTGCGCAGCCCGCTGACCTCGGTCCAGGGCTTCGCCGAGCTGCTGATGCTGGAGCGCGACTCGCTCACCCCGAAGCAGGTGGACACGGTCGAGATCATCCTCGACAACTGCCGCCACCTGGTCCGCCTGCTCAACGACCTCCTGGACCTGGCCCGCAGCGACGCGGGGCGGCTGGCGATCAGCCCGAAGCCGACCGAGCTGGCGCCGCTGATCGACGATGCCGTGCGCACGATGCGGGGGCAAACCGACGGCGCCTCTCAGACCCTGACCCAGCAGATCGAGCCGGGGATACCCCCGGTCAACGTCGAGCCCGACCGGATCCGCCAAATACTGGTGAATCTGCTTACCAATGCGCATGAGTACTCGCCCCCGGGCGCGACTATCGGGGTCACGGCCCGGGTAGTGGATGCCGATGTGGAGATTGCCGTGACCGACGACGGGCCGGGGATACCCGAGAGCCAGCTGGAGCACATCTTCGAGCGCTTCGTGCGCGGCGACGCGGGCCTGACCCAGCGCGTCGGCGGCACCGGCCTCGGGCTGGCGATCTCGAAATCGTTGGTCGAGCTGCACGGCGGCACGATCGCGGTCGCCTCCACGGTCGGGGCCGGCTCGACCTTCAGCTTCCGGCTCCCGATCCCCGCCGCGCCCGGCGCCCAGGCGAGCCGATGACCCGCGTCCTCGTCGCCGACGACTCGGAGACGATCCTGCTGCTCCTACGGACCCGGCTCGAACTCGCCGGCTACGAGGTCGAGACCGCGGCCGACGGCCAGGAGGTGACCGAGCTGATGCGCGGTGGCGAGCCCGGTCGGCTGCCCGACCTGCTCCTGCTCGACGCGATGATGCCGCGCAAGTCCGGGATCGACGCCCTGCGCGAGCTCCGCGCCGCCGGGGTCGACACCCCGGCCCTAATCGTCAGCGCCCACCAGGACGCGACCGACGCCGACGCCCCCACCGAGCTCGAGGTGAGTGGCTACCTGACCAAGCCGATCGACTTCGATCGCCTGCTCGCCAGCATCGCCGAGCTGACCAGCTGACCGCTTAGAGCTTCAGCTCTTGGCGATCTCGAGCCGGATCTCTTTGCCTTTGAGCTTGGTCCCGTCGAGGAACTCGACGGCCCGCTCGGCCTGATCCGGGGCGACCTCGACGAAGGAGAAGCGGTGGAGGACGCGGACCTCGTGGATCGCCTCCTCCGGCAGCACGGCGCCCTCGCGCAGGGCCCAGCGCAGATCCTCTTCGCTGATGCCGCTGCGTTCGCCGCGGTTGACGAAGAGCTTGACGGTGTCGCGGTCGGGCTCGTCGCCCTCATCGACCCCGTTCGTGGCCGGCGCCTCAGCCTCGACCGGCTCGGCCGCAGGCGTCTCATCGACCTTCTCCTCGGCTTCGTCCTCGGCCTCAGCCGCGGGGGGAGTCCCGTTCTCGCTCGCCGCGCCCGGGCCGAGCTTCTCGCTGCTTTCCCCGCGCTCGCTCGGCCGGCTGCGCGAGGAGCGCTCCGGACGCTCGCGGCGGCGCGGCGGCGGCGCGTGCTCGAGCCGCTCCTCCGGGCTCTCCCACTCGCCGATCGTCGTTTTCACGTCGCGCTCGATACGGGTGATCTCGTCGCGCTGGGCGGGGGTGACGAAGGTGATCGCGCGCCCGGTCCGCCCGACCCGGCCGGTGCGGCCGATGCGGTGGACGTAGGTCTCCGAGGAGTTGGGCACGTCGAAGTTGATGACGTGGGTGACGTGTTCGATGTCAAGCCCACGGGCAGCGATGTCGGTCGCGACCAGCAGCTTCACGCGGTGGTCCTTGAAGGCGATCATGACCCCGTCGCGGACGCCCTGGCTGAGGTCGCCGTGCAGCGCCTTCACATCCAGGCCCTTGTCCTTCAGCGTCTTCTCCAGCTTCGAGGCGCCGATTTTGGTCCGGGTGAAGATAATCGCCTGCTCCGGTTCTTCGGTCTTCAGCAGCTCGACCAGGCGCGCCGCCTTGTCTTTGGCCGGGACCTCGACGAAGGCCTGGGCGATCGCGTCGACGGTGAGCGTCTTCGGCGTGATCCGGATCGTGGTCGGGTCGTACATGTAGCCCTCGGCCAGCTTCTGGATCGGCGGCGGCATCGTCGCCGAGAAGAGCGCGGTCTGGCGGCCGCTCGGGCACATCCGCAGGATCCGCTCGACATCCTCGATGAAGCCGAGGTCGAGCATCTCGTCGGCCTCGTCGAGGACGACGAAGCGGGCCGCGGTGAGGACCAGCGAGCGCCGCGCCATCAGATCTTTCATGCGGCCGACGGTGGCGACGACGACATGGGCGCCGGCCCGCAACTGCGACTGCTGCGAGCGGATCGGGGCGCCGCCGAAGACGGCGACGATCTCGATCTCGAGGTGCTCGGCGTAGGTGCGAAGGGCCTGCGTCACCTGGATGCAGAGCTCGCGGGTCGGGGTGAGGACGATCGCCTGCACCTCGTTGTTCTCGGGATCGAGGTACTGCAGCAGCGGCAGCCCGAAGGCGGCGGTCTTGCCGGTCCCGGTCTGGGCCTGGCCGATCACGTCGTGGCCGCCGAGCAGCTCCGGGATCGCCTGCTCCTGGATCGGGGTCGGATCCTGGAAGCCGAGCTCGTCCAGCGCCTGCTGGATCGGCGCCGAGAGGCCGAGGTCGTGGAAGGGGTTGGTGCTCATCTAGAGGGGTCGAGGAGGAGCTTGCCGCTGGTCGTGCGGGCGATCAGGTCTTCGTGGGCCCGCGCCGCCTCGGAGAGAGGGTAGACGCCGCCGACGGTAGCGCGCAGCTCGCCCGCGGCGACCGCACCCACCAGCTCGCCGATCATCGGCAGGGCCAGGTCCGGCCGGGCCAGCACGTGGACCAGCCAGAAGCCGATCACGGTCTTCGAGCCGCGCAGCAGGGCAGCGGTGGAGACGTCGCGCTGTTCGCGCGAGGCGATCCCGAAGACGACCATCCGCCCGAGCGGGGCCAGCACGCCCATCTCGGCGTCGAAGGCGTCGCCGCCGCTCATGTGGAGGACGGCGTCAACGCGCTCGCCGCCGTTGGCCTCGCGGATCGCCGTACCAAGATCCCCGGCCCGGGAGTCGACGGTGGCGTCGGCGCCGAGCTCCTCGACCAGCGCCCGCTTCTCCTCGCTGGAGGCGAGGCCGATCACCTTGGCGCCGGCGGCCTTGGCGATCTGCACCGCCAGCGTGCCGGTGCCGCCGCCGGCGGCCTCGACCACGATCGTCTCGCCCGGCTCGATCCGGGCGCAGCGCTTGACCAGGGCCAGCGCGGTCAGGCCCTGCAGCAGCATCGCCGCCGCCTGGTCGTCGTCGACCTCATCCGGAAGTGGGACCAGCAGCGACTCCGGCACGACCGCCTTCTGGGCGTAGCCGCCGCTGCCGAGCAGGGCCGCGACGCGGCGGCCGTCGGGCGTGCGGCCGGCGATCTCGGCGCCGGGCACAAGCGGCAGCGACTGCTCAGCGAGGTAGTCGTTGCGGGTCGCGTGGGTGTCGGCGAAGTTGACGCCGGCGCGGGCGATCTCGACCACGACCTCGCCCTCACCGGGGGTCGGGTCGGGGAGGTCGACGTACTCGAGCATGTCCGGCCCGCCGAACTCCTGAATCTGAATCGCCTTCATCGGGGACTGAGTCTCGCAGGGCAAGCGCTAGGCTGCCGTCCGCATGTCGCTCACCGTCGTCGGATCGATCGCCTTTGACGCCGTCAAGACCCCGTTCGGGGAGCGCGAGCGCATGCTCGGCGGCGCCGCCGTCCACTTCTCCCTCGCCGCCAGCTTCTTCACCGAGGTGCGCCCGGTCGGCCCGGTCGGCGACGACTTCGGCGCCGACGAGTTCGCCGTGCTGGAGCGGCGCGGCATCCTCACCGACGGCATCGAGCAGGTCGCCGGCGGCCAGTCCTTCTTCTGGCGCGGCCGCTACGACTTCGACCTCAACGTCGCCCACACCGAGGACACCCAGCTCGGCGTCTTCGCCGAGTTCGAGCCGAAGCTCTCGGCCGCGGCCCAGGCCGCCGACACCCTCTTCCTCGCCAACATCCAGCCGGACCTGCAGCGCCAGGTGCGGGCCCAGTGCGGGGCCGCCAGGTTCAGCGGCCTCGACTCGATGAACCTCTGGATCGAGACCGCCGGGGACTCGCTGCGCGCGGCGATCGCCGAGGTCGACTGCCTCGTCGTCAACGACGCCGAGATCCGCCAGCTGACCGGCGAGTCGAACCTGGCCCGGGCCGCCCGCGCGGTGATGGAGTGGGGACCGCGGGCGGTGATCGCCAAGCAGGGCGAGTACGGGGCGGCGCTGTTCACCGCGGATGGCTTCTTCGCCCTCCCCGGCTTCCCCCTGGAGGAGGTGCGCGACCCGACCGGGGCCGGCGACAGCTTCGCCGGTGGCTTCTTCGGCTACCTCGACGGCCAGGGCGGCGACCTCGACGAGGCCCACCTGCGGCGGGCGATGGGCTACGGCACCGTGCTCGCCTCCTTCAACGTCGAGGAGTTCGGGACCGAGCGCGTCTCCCGCCTCAGCCGCGAGGAGATCGACGCCCGCTTCGAGGCGCTGCGGCGGATGACGCAGTTCGACGCGCCGTCCGCGCTCTAGCTCCACAGCCTCTTAACGGCCGGCGGCGGCGAAGTGAAAGAATGATCGCCGCATGGCCACCGAGTCGCTAACCGTCACCGACAACCGCACCGGCAAGACCTACGAGCTGCCGATCGAGGACGGCACCGTGCGCGGGCTCGACCTGCGGCAGATCAAGGTCGACGAGAGCGAATTCGGGTTGATGTCCTACGACCCGGCCTTCAACAACACCGCCTCCTGCCGCTCCTCCGTCACCTACATCGACGGCGCCGCCGGCATCCTCGAACACCGGGGCTACTCGATCGAGCAGCTCTGCGAGCGCTCCAACTTCCTCGAGACCGCCTACCTGCTGATCTTCGGCGAGCTGCCGACCAGCGCCCAGCTCGACCGCTGGGTCTTCGACATCACCCACCACACCTACGTGCACGAGGACCTGAAGCAGTTCTTCCAGGGCTTCCGCTACGACGCCCACCCGATGGGGATGGTGCTGGCCGGCGTCGGCGCGCTCTCGACCTTCTACCCGGACGCGAAGCAGATCGGCGACCCGGAAGAGCGCTACATGGCCGCCGTCCGCCTGATCGCCAAGGTCCCGACCCTGGCCGCCTTCTCCTACCGGCACAACATGGGCCTGCCCTACGTCTACCCGGACAACGAGCTCAACTTCGCCGAGAACTTCCTCTCGATGATGTTCAAGAAGACCGAAGACCGGCACCTGCCGAAGACGGCCCTCTCGAAAGCGCTCGACATCCTCTTCATCCTCCACGCCGACCACGAACAGAACTGCTCGACCAACGCCGTGCGCGGCGTCGGCTCCTCCGACGTCGACCCCTACTCGGCCGTCGCCGCCGGAGTGGCGGCGCTCTACGGGCCGCTGCACGGCGGCGCCAACGAGGCGGTGCTGCGGATGCTGCGGCGGATCGAGACCAAGGAGAACATCCCCGACTTCCTCAAGAAGGTGAAGGACCGCGAGGAGAAACTGATGGGCTTCGGCCACCGCGTCTACAAAAACTACGATCCCCGGGCGCGGATCATCCAGCAGCACATGCAGGAGGTCTTCGACGCGACCGAGTACAACCCGCTGGTCGAGATCGCCCAGGAGCTGGAGAAGCAGGCGCTCGACGACGAGTACTTCACCTCGCGCAAGCTCTACCCGAACGTCGACTTCTACTCGGGGATCATCTACGAGGCGCTGGAGATCCCGACCAACATGTTCACGGTCCTGTTCACGATTCCCCGCACCGCCGGCTGGATCGCGCAGTGGATGGAGATGCAGGAAGACCCGGAGAAGAAAATCGCCCGTCCGCGCCAGATCTACACCGGCGAGCGCGAGCGCGACTACGTCGCGATCGACGACCGCGACGGCCCCGAGAAAATCGTCGGGCCACCCGCGCGCCGTCCCAAACGCCCGCGCCGCGGCGCCTGAGCGCCGGCCCGCCCACGCGGGTCTCTCATAGTCTTGAGCCGTGTCCCGTCCGCAGTGGAAGTTGACCGTCCGCCACGGCCCCGAGGTCGAGCACGCGGGCTTCGACGACCTCGACGAGGCGGTGGCGGCGTTGCGCGCGCGGGCGCTGGAGCTGCGCTCGGAGGCGCCGCCGAAGACCTCCTCGCTGCTCGGCACCTACACGCCGGCCGACCAGGTCCAGGCCCGGCTGGAGCTGAAGGGGCGGGGGCTGCTGCGCAGGCCGACCGCCGGCATCGACGTCCGCGGCGACGGCGCCTTCCTCCCCTATCGCGGCGGGGTCGGGCGGGAGGAGCTCGACCCGAGCGGCCACGAGACGCCGTTCGACCTGGTGCGGGAGACTCTGGAAGCAGAGGGACGATGAGCGACGCGACCACCGATATCCCGAAGGGCAGCTACGCGGCGGGCGAGCGGGTCAAGCTCCCGGCCGGCGCCAAGGCTCCCTTCACCGTCTTCATCAACGGCGTCGAGCAGAGCGAGGGCGTCGACTACGAGATCAGGAGTGGCGAGATCGTCTTCACCCGCCCGATCGTGAAGGAGAAGATGACCACCAGCCGCTGGCTGGCGATGTACCTGGGGCTCTTCGGCACCTACCGCAAGGACGAGACGATCGACCTCCAGTTCACCCGCAACGGCAAGGTCGAGCTCGTCCCGGACCTGCCCGTCGTGCCCTACCCCGAGGCGCCATGAACATCGGCTTCCTCCTGCTCGCCGACCACAGCGAGGCGGTCAACGGCAAGCTCTACCTCAACGGCGGCGGCTGGAACGTCCTGCGCCTGCCCGAGCTGCCGCACGAGTGGTCCTTCCACATCGGCCTCGGCATCGACGTCGCCTGGCACGAGACCAACGACCCGCACGAGCTCGTGGTGACGATCCAGGATCCCGACGGGATCGAGCTCGGCGAGGGCCTCACCGCCAGCTTCGAGACCGGCCGTCCCCCCGGCATGCCCGCCGGCCAGGAGCAGCGCCTGGTGATGTCGATCGGCGCCACCGCCGCCTTCGAGGCCTCCGGCCCCCACGCCGCCGTCGTCCAGATCGACGGCGAGGAGCTCGGCCGCGCCCGCTTCTACATCATGGAGTCCGGCGAGGAACCCGAGCTGGCCTAAGGCATACTGAGCGCTCAATGACTTCTTATGATGCGCTGAGCCTTCAGGATCCGACGGCCGGCGGCAACAATCTCCTCCACGCCATCTCTCGTGCGGCGAGGGACGCCGACTCCGGTGGTGGCTTCTTCGCCTTCGCTTCCTTCAAGGGCATCGAGATGCTGTTCAAGGACGAGTTCCTGCACCGGTTGGCGAAGAAGCGGGGATTCGAGTTGATCGTTGGCGTCGACGCCATCACGAACAAGGGAGCGCTCGACTCGCTTGCCGGGCTCTCCAAACGGCTCCCCATGTTCGAAGCCCGAGTCCTCCTGCACGAAAGCCCGACGCTGTTTCATCCCAAGCTCTGCTGGTTCGCGAAGGGCAGCGAGCTGACGTTGATAGTGGGTTCGGGAAACCTCACCCCGGGCGGTCTGGTGACGAATTTCGAGGCCTTCGCCGTCTGCCCGCTCTCCGGCGCCGCCGCGGCCGCTGCCAAGACCGAAATTGAGGGATTCCAGCACCGTTGGGATCATCGCCTGTTACCGCCCGACCATCCGGCCGCCCTGACCAGGGCGGCCAAGAACACCGGCAGCGAGCGTTCGCTGATGAAGAAAATGGCGCCGGCGGACGAGTTCCCCGCATCCACCCCGGCTCCGGAAGCGACGGCCCTGGTGCTAGTC
>Ga0207641_10003530_pt1 | contig 13843 bp, 12 predicted proteins | sample KBSSwiS62_FD_184306 | JGI IMG/M metagenome (GOLD analysis project Ga0207641, IMG submission 184306) | Switchgrass rhizosphere microbial communities from Kellogg Biological Station, Michigan, USA - KBS Switchgrass S6-2 (SPAdes) (version 2) | ecosystem: Host-associated > Plants > Roots >... | reverse complement strand
AGGACCCGGTTGGTGGGGATCTCCGAGAGCCGGTCGGCGAGCACACAACCCGCCGAGCCCGCCCCGACGACGATGTAGTCCCAGTCCGCCATCCTCACACCCCTGCGCTCGTGGTGATCTCGGCGCCGTCGACGCTGCACATCGCGCCTGCGGGCCCCTCGTCGTCGTAGCAGGTCACTCTGCTCCTCGGGGTCGCTGTGGCGGTCCACACACTCAGCGCGCCCAACAGTAGGCTATTCGATCGGACGGATCCATGCCCGTCACCGGGGCCTGCCCGGTTCGCCGACGGCTCACCTCGAGACCGCGCTCGGGTGCGTGGACGTACGTGGGTCGCGGCTGACGAGGTGGCGGGCGCCCTCCGCGCACGGCGAGAACGGCCCGGTGCGTCCGCGCCGGGGCCGTTCCCCCCGTGGGGTCAGCTCGCTGCGGGCACCTCGACGACGACGGCGCCGCCCTGGCCGCCGCCCGCGCACATCGCCGCGACGCCGATCCCGCCGCCGCGCCGCCGCAGCTCGTAGATCAGCGTGGTGAGCATCCGGGCGCCGCTGGCGGCGATCGGGTGGCCCAGGCTGCAGCCGCTGCCACTGGTGTTGATGATCTCCGGGTCGATGCCCAGCGCCTTCGCGGTCGCGATCGGCACCGAGGCGAACGCCTCGTTGATCTCCCAGAGGGCCACGTCGCCGATCGCGACGCCCGCCCGCTCCAGCGCCTTCGGGATGACCTTGATGGGCGATGTCCCGGTGCGCGCCGGGTCCACGCCGACCGAGGCCCAGCTCAGGATGCGGGCGAGCGGGGCGAGCCCCCGCTCGGCCGCCAGGTCGTCGGCGACGATCGCCAGCGCGGCCGCGGCGTCGTTGATGCCGCTGGAGTTGCCCGCGGTGATCGAGAAGCCCTCGATCTCCGGGTGCACCGGCTTGAGCGAGGCCAGCTTCTCCAGCGACGTGCTGCGCCGGGGGTGCTCGTCGACGGCGAACTCGACGAACGAGCCGTCCTTCTGCCGGGCCTTGACCGGCACGATCTCCTCGTCGAACGCGCCGCGGTCGATGGCCGCGATCGCGCGCTGGTGGCTGCGCAGCGCCCAGGCGTCCATCTCCTCGCGGGAGATGTCGGCCTCCTTCGCCGCGTTCCATCCCACGGTGATCGTCATGTCCATGTTCGGCGCCTCGGGCGTGTCCACGTGCGTGGGCGGGTACCAGGGGTCCTCCCACTCGGTGGTGCCCGGGACACGCCGCTTGGCGACCGGCGAGGTGGACGACGAGTGCGCCCCGCCCGCGAGCACCGCCCGCTCCATGCCCGCCCGGATCCCCGCGGCGGCCGTGCCGACCGCGGAGAGGCTGGTGGCGCAGTGCCGGTTCAGGCCGAGGCCCGGCACGTCGGTGAGCCCGACGGACAGCGCGGCGTAGCGGGCGATGTCGCCGCCGCCGTAGCCGCTCTCCCCCAGGTGCACGTCGTCGATGTCCGCCGCGTCCAGCCCGGAGCGGCGCAGCACCTCGGCCAGCACGGTCTCGGCGAGCTCGTGCGGGGTGGTGTCGACCAGCGTCCCCCTGTGCGCGGTGCCGATCGGGGTGCGGACCGCCGCGACGACGACCGCCTCCGGCCTCGATCCACTCATGTCCGTCGACCTCCCTACTTCGGGCCGAAGCGCAGCGCGCCGTCGAGCCGGATGACCTCGCCGTTGAGGTAGTCGTTGTCGACGATGCTCGCGACGAGCTGCGCGTACTCCGAGGCCCGACCCATCCGCTTCGGGAAGGGCACCCCGGCACCCCAGCGCTCCTGCGCGTCCTCCTCGGACATCCGGAAGGCGGGGGTGTAGAAGGTGCCGGGCGCGATCGTCATGACCCGCACGCCGATCGGCGACAGGTCGCGCGCCGCCACCAGGCCCATGCCCACCACGCCGTTCTTCGCGGCGGCGTAGTCGAGCTGGGTGATCTGGCCCTCGAACGCCGCGATGCTCGCCGTGTTCACGACGACACCGCGCGCGCCGGACTCGTTCGGCGTGTTGTGCGCCATCTGTGCCGCGGAGAGGCGCATCACGTTGAACGTGCCCGTCAGGTAGATGTCGAGGGTCCGCTTGAACGCGGCCAGCGGCAGGGTGCTGCCGTCCCGCCCGACGAGCCGGGTGCGCGAGGTGGGCCCGCCGTGCGCGCTCACCGCGACCTTCAGCTCCCCCAGCTCCGCCGCCGCGGCGACGGCCGCCGCGACGCTGTCCTCGTCCGTCACGTCGGTGACCACGGCGAGCGCGGCGTCGCCGAGCTCGGCGGCCAGCGCCTTCGCCTTGTCCTCGGCCAGGTCGGCGATGACGACCTTGGCCCCAGCGGCGGCCAGTCTGCGCACCGTGGCCTCGCCCAGGCCGCCCGCGCCCCCGGTCACCACCGCCACCGCACCCGCGATGTCCATACGCCCTCCTCGTCGAGTGAACGCCCTAACAGTAGACCCTTGCGAGCCCGCAGAGCCACGCTCAAGGACGTCGACCGTGACACGTGCGGCCGCCGGACCCCGAATCAGTGCACTGCTCGCGACGTCGCGGCGCGTTCCTCAGCTGAACGGGTGGACCGCGGTCATCACGCGGTCCAGCAGGCCCGCGACGGGAGCGCGACCCTCGGCGCCGATCCAGGCGTCCTCGGCGGCGTCGAGGCAGGCCAAGGCCGCGGCGGCGACCGCCCGGGCGGCGATCTCGTCGACCACGCCCCCGTCCGCGGCGGGCCTGCCGACGAGGTGCGGAGCCAGGACGGCCTGCCAACGCGACTGCTTCTCCAGGTGCCGGGCCCGCAACGACGGGGTGTCGTGCAGCATCCGCAGCAGCGTCAGCGTGCGCTCCGGGTCGCCGTCGTGGTGTGCGACGATCAGGTCGAATCCCGCGCGCAGCGCGGGCCAGGCGGGCTCACCCACCGGTCGCGCGCGGACCCGCTCCGCGAGCGCCCGCCCCGTCTCCTCGAGGTTGCCGAGGACCACGTCCTCCTTGCTCGTGAAGTAGCGGAAGAAGCTGCGCTTGGACAACCCCACGGCGGCGGCGATCTCGTCGACCGTGGTGGCGTCGAAGCCACGGGAGGCGAAGAGGTCCATGGCGGCCGCGGCCAGCTCCGCGCGCACCGCGCGCCGTGTCCGCTCCCGCAGGTCGCCCGCCTCCGCCATGCCACCGAGCGTAGCCCGGATTCCGCGTTCACGACACCTCATGCCGTGTATGGCACGCGATGACGCGGCGGCGTAGGGTCGCTCCCGAACAGCCCACGACGGAAGAGAGCCCCATGAGCAAGACCTGGTTCATCACCGGTGCCGGCCGCGGTTTCGGCCGCGAGTCCACCGTCGCCGCCCTGGAGCGCGGGGACAAGGTCGCCGCCACCGCCCGGAACACCGAAGCGCTCAAGGACCTGGTGGAGTCCTACGGGGACGCGATCGTCCCGATCGCCCTCGACGTGACCGACGCGGACGCGGTGACCGCCGCCGTCGCCACCGCGCACGAGAAGCTCGGCCGGCTCGACGTGGTGGTCAACAACGCGGGCTACGGCCTGTTCGGCAACGTCGAGGAGATCACCGAGCAGCAGCTGCGGGACCAGCTGGAGGTCAACCTCTTCGGGGTCCTGCGCGTCACCCAGGCCGTGCTGCCGATCCTGCGCGCGCAGGGCTCCGGGCACATCGTGCAGATCTCGACCATCGGCGGGATCGCCGCGTTCCCCGGCCTCGGCGGCTACCACGCGTCGAAGTGGGCCCTGGAGGGCCTGTCCGAGTCGCTGGCCCAGGAGGTCGCAGGCTTCGGCATCAAGGTCACCCTGGTCGAGCCGGGCGGCTTCGCCACCGACTGGGCCGGGAACTCCGCCGTGCACGCCACCCCGAAGCCGGAGTACGACGACTTCCGGGCCCAGGTCGCCGAGAGCCGCAAGGCCGCAGGCGCACCGAACATCGGCGACCCGAAGGCGGCGGGCCCCGCGCTGCTCAAGGTGGTCGACGCGGACCAGCCGCCACTGCGCGTGCTGTTCGGGACCCAGCCGACCCAGATCGTCAAGTACCTCTACCAGACCCGCCTCGACACCTGGCAGGAGTGGGAGCAGGTCTCCATCGAGGCCAACGGGCACTGAGCGGGTACTGAGCGGGTACCGGGCGGGTACTGGGCTCCCCACCGGCGGGCCCGGTCACGGCATCGTCCGTGGCCGGGTCGTCCGCCGGGCGACCAGCAGGAACACCCCCAGCACCGCCACGACGGCGACCCCCATCCCGCCGATCGTCCAGCGCAGACCGATCCGGTCGGCCAGCAGCCCGAGCGGCAGCGACGCGATGCCGTACGCCCCGTAGTTGAGCAGCACCAGCCCCTGGATCCGGCCGTGGTAGGCGGGATCGGAGCGGGACAGCAGCATCCCCTGGTTCGCGGCCTGGAAGGCCAGCAGCGCCCCGCCGACCACGACGAGGAGCAGCACCTCGAGCGTGAGCCGGTCGGCGAGGGCGGCCGCGACGAGCGCGACTCCGAACAGCACCCCGGCCCCGGCGAAGAGCCTGCCGGCGACGGGTCTGCGCCGCCTGCCCAGCAGCAGCCCCGTCGCCACGGCGCCCACCGAGGCGGACGCGGCCAGCACGCCGTACCCGGTGGGGCCCGCGCCGAACAGGTCGTGCGCCACGGCGGGCAGGAAGGCCTGGTAGGGCATGCCGATCATGCCGACGAGCACCCCGCACCACAGCAGCGCGAACAGGTCGGGCCTGCTCCGGACGTAGGCGACACCGTCGAGAAGGTCCGCCACCGGCGCGCGGGGCGGCGGGGCCCCGTCGCGGCGCCCACTCGGGAGCGTGACCGACAGCACGAGGCCGGCCCCGGCCAGCGTCGCGCCGGCGAGGAACACTGCCTGGGTGCCCACGCTCACCACACCGACCACGAGCCCGGCGAGCGCCGGGCCGATGACCCGGTTGGCCTCGGCGTTGATCAGCAACAGGGACACCCCGCGGCCGACCGACTGCTCCGGCACCAGGTCCGCGATGAACGACATCCGGGCCGGGTTGAACAGCGCGAGCGCGACACCCTGCACGACGCTGGCCGCGGGCAGCATCCAGTACGCGACCACGCCGAACGTGACCGCCAGCCCGATCCACACCCCGGTCACCACGAGCAGGGACAACGAGATCCGGATGACCGTGCGTTTCGCCAGCCGGTCCGCCGCGACCCCGCCGAACGGCGTGCACACGAGCATCGTGCAACCGAAGGCCAGCAGCACGCCGCCCAGGGCCGCGTTGGACCCGGTCAGGGTGTAGGCGAGCCAACTGCGGGCGATCGTCTGCCCGAACACTCCGACGAGGACCACAGCGGCGATCAGGTAGAGGAACCCGAAGTGCCGCCGGCGGAGCAGCTGCAGCGCCCCGAGCGGGGCGGCCGGTGCGGCGACGCCGCTCGTGGTGTCCGTCATGGCCGCTCCCTCCGGGGCGTCCGGGGCTGGTAAGAGTCGGAGGACCCGCGCGCCGAGAGCCATCGTGCCGACGACCATCGCGCCGAGGTCCATCGTGCCGCTGGATACCGTCGTCTGGAGGACCCATGAACCCCGCACCCGGGACCGCCGAGCCGCTGCCCGCCGACGGGGCCGTCCTCGACGTGGACGCCCTGCTGGCCCTGATCGACGTCGAGCGGTTGGACCGCGACCTCTTCCGCGGCCACAACGTCTCCGGGCTCGGTCGCGGCAGTGTCTTCGGCGGTCTGATCGCGGCCCAGGCGCTGCGCGCCGCCCAGCGCACCACGCCGGAGGACCGCCCGGTCCACTCGCTGCACAGCTACTTCATCCGGCCCGGGCGCTGGAACACGCCGGTGGTCTACGACGTGTCGCGGCTGCGCGACGGGGGGTCCTTCACCACCCGCGAGGTCACGGCGCTGCAGGACGGCGAGGCGATCTACAGCGTGCTGATCTCGTTCCACGCCCCCGAGCCGGGTCCGGAGCAGTCCAGCCCGCTGCCGGTGCCGGTCGAGCGGCCGGGGCCGGAGGTCCCGCGCCGGATCGGCAAACCCGCCTCCCGCCCCTTCGAGGTGGTGGAGCTGCACTCGCTGGCGGGGCCGTGGCGCAGCGGCGAGGCCGCGTTCCGGGCCCTGCTCAGGCCCCGCGGCTCGGCCCCCGACCAGACGATGAGCGCCTGCCTGGTCGCGTACGCCAGCGACATGAACACCGCGTTCTCGGTCTGTCGGGCCGCGGGGATCGACACCGACACCGCCATGATCGCCAGCCTGGACCACAGCATCTGGTTCCACCGCCCCCTGGTGTGGGACGACTGGCTGGTCATGGAGCTGCGGCCGATGGCCAACGCCGCCGCGCGCGGGCTCGTCGTCGGGACCCTGCACGACGCGGACGGCGCGCAGATCGCGAGCCTGGCCCAGGAGGCGCTCTACCGCGAGCGCCGGGCCTGAGCCGCGCCCGCGCCTGCGGCGACCCCGGGGTCCCGCGGTCACCCGCGGTCCGCGGCGGACCGCGGGTCCGGGCCGATCCCGCCGGCCTCGCGCAGTGCGGCGACCTCCGTGTCGTCGAACCCGAGCTCGGCCAGCACCGTGTCGGTGTCCCCGCCGAGTGCGGGCACGGCCCGCATCGGCGCCGTGTAGCCGGCGATCACCGGCGGTGGCAGGAACGCCCGCGTGGTCCCGCCGGGCACGTCGACCTCCTGCACGCGGCCGCGCTCGACCAGGTGTGGGTGCTCGACGACCTGGGTGGGCCTGTTCAGCCGCGAGTTGCCGATGTTCGCCTTGTCCGCCAGGGCCTGGATCTCGTCCAGGTCGTGCGCGGCGCACCACGCCCCGATCGCCGCGTCCAGCTCGCCGCGCGCCGCGGGCGCGCTGCGCCTCGCGTTCGTGGCGTAGCGGTCGTCCGCGGCCAGGTCCGGGCGCGCCAGCAGCTGCAGCGCCAACCGCTGCCACTCCCGGTCGTTGGTGGTGCCCAGCACCACATGGAACCCGTCGCGGGTCGCGTACGCCCCGTACGGCGCCACCGCGGGCGAGCCCATCCCGACCGGGTCGGTGTCCGCGCCCGTGTGCCGGGCGTGGGTCAACGCGTAGCCCATCACCTCGGTCATCGTGTCCAGCAGGCTCACCGACCCGGATCGCGCGCCCTCGCTCCGGCGGACCCCGCGGTCCCGGTCGCGGAGCATCGCCATGATCGTCAGCGCCGCGTAGAGCCCGCACGTGACGTCCGCGAGCGGCGGGCCCGGTTTGACCGGCACGCCGGGGAACCCGGTGATCGCGCACGCGCCGGACTCCGCCTGGATCAGCAGGTCGTAGGCGCGCTTGTGGGACAGCGGGCCACCGCGGCCGAACCCGTCGATCTCCAACGAGATCAGGTCGGGGACCCGCTCCGCCAGGTCCGCGGGCGCGAGCCCCAGCTTGGCCGTGACCCCCGGCGCCAGGTTGGACACCAGCACGTCCGCCCGCTCGAGCAGTCGGCGCAGCACCGCCATGCCCTCGGCGGACTTCAGGTTGAGCGTCACCGACTCCTTGCCCCGGTTCGCCCACGTGAAATGCGCCGAGGTGCCGTGCACGACGTCGTCGTAGGTCCGGGCGAAGTCCCCGCCGCGCGGGTTCTCGATCTTGATCACCCGGGCGCCGAGGTCGGCCAGCGTCCGGGTGCACATCGGAGCCGACACCGCCTGCTCCAACGCGATGATCACGACCCCGGAGAGGGGCCCGCCCTGCTCGTTCACCCGCGCCCCGCCTTCGCGCGCCTGCTCTCGGCGAACGCCCGGACCGCGTCCTGGTGCTCGGTGGAGTCCGCACAGGCCCGGTAGCGCCGGACCTCGGCGACCATCGCGGCGTCGAGGTCGAGGGCGGCCCCGTCCCGCAGGTTCTGCCGGATCGCGGCGACCGCGCCCCGCGGGGCGGCGGCCAGCACCGCCGCGAGCCGCTGCGCCTCCGCGCCCACCTGGTCGGCAGGCACGAAGAAGTCGATCAGACCCAGGGCGGCGGCCTGGTCGCCGTCGAGCCGCTCGCTGAGCAGCATCAGCCGCGCGGCGGTGCTCGGCCCGACGAGCCGGCGCAACAACCAGGAGACGCCGAAGTCCCCGGGCAGCCCCACCTTGACGAACGCCGAGGAGACCATCGTGGACGGCGACCCGACCCGCAGGTCGCAGGCCAGCGCCAGGGACAGGCCCGCCCCGGCGGTCGCCCCGGTGAGCGCGGCGATCGAGGGGGTGTCCGTCGCATGCAGCCGCCCGACGGTGGCCCGTTGCGTGGCGAGTCGACGCACGCACCAGTCCGCGGACGTCTCCGTTCCGACCGGGGTGTCACCACCCCGCTCGGCGAACCCGCTGACGTCTCCGCCGGAGCAGAACGCCCCGCCCGCCCCGGTCAGGACGATCGCTCCGACCTCGGGAGCCCGGTCGAAGCGTTCCAACACCTCACCGAGGACCGTCAGCATCTCGCCGGTGATGGCGTTGCGGCTGGCCGGGCGGTTGAGCACGACCGTGCCCACCCCCGCCTCGACCGAGGCCAGCAGGTCCGCGGTCCCCGTGTCGATCTCGGTCACGAGGTGATCAGCCGTTCGGACACGTAGAGGTCCAGCCGCAGGTCCTCCTCGCGCTCCGCCGTGCGGTACCGCGCGAAGTCGGTCACGCCCTCCTCGACCAGCACCGCGTCGTCGAGGAAGAAGTTCCCGGTGCACGAGCGCGAGTCCCGGGTCAGGATCGCGTGCGCCGCGTCCGCCATGATGTCGACGGTGCGGGCGCTCGCGCCGCGGTCCTCACCCATGATCGCGCGGTTCAGGATCGCCGCGGTCACGATCGGGGTCCGCGGCCACAGCGAGTTCACCGCGATCCCGGCCTCGGCCAGCTCCGCGGCCAGTCCGATCGTCGTGAGGCTCATGCCGTACTTCGCGATCGTGTAGCCCGTGTGCGGGCCCAGCCAGCGCGGGTCCAGGTCGATGGGCGGCGAGAGCGTGAGGATGTGCGGGTTCGTGCCCCGCTCCAGGTACGGGATGGCCGTCTTCGACAGCAGGAACGTGCCGCGGCAGTTGATGTCCTGCATCAGGTCGTAGCGCTTCATCGGCAGGTCGCGGGTGGGCAGCAGCTCGATCGCCGACGCGTTGTTGACCACGACGTCGATGCCGCCGAAGCGCGCGACGGCCTCGTCGACCGCCCGGCTCACGTCCGCGTCCTCGCGCACGTCCCCGACGACCGGCAACGCCTTGCCGCCCGCCTTCTCGATCTCCTCCGCGGCCGTGTGGATCGTGCCCGGCAGCTTCGGGTGCGGCTCGGCCGTCTTGGCCAACAGGACGACGTTCGCGCCGTCCCGGGCGGCCCGCAGCGCGATGGCGAGGCCGATGCCCCGGCTCCCGCCGGACATCAGCAGCGTGCGGCCGGACAGCGAGCGTTGGACGCTGGTCGAGGACGGGGCTTCGGGCACGGTGGGACTCTCCTCGCTGAGCGGTCGGAACGGCCACGACACCGGGCACCTCGGCGACGCACCGATATCGTGCCCGGCTAACCGTATACTTTTACGACGGCGAGTGGGGGAGAGCAAATGCCGCGCGGCCCCACACCCCAGGAGGCCCCCATGGCGGTGGCCGAGAGATGACGGTGGTCCAGCGATGACGGTGGTCGAGAGCCCTCCGGTGCTCCTGCAGGAGACCGAGGGATACGTCCGAACGCTCACCCTCAACCGGCCCGAGCGGCGCAACGCGCTCAACGCGGAGCTGCTCGCCGACCTCGCGACGGCGCTGGTCACCGCCGAGTCCGATCCGGACGTCCGGGCGATCGTGCTGACCGGGGCGGGCAGCGCGTTCTGCGCGGGCGGCGACCTCAAGGCCATGAACGACCGCGCGGCGGACGGCGCCCACACCGTGCGGTCCCGGGTCGCCGTGCACCGGCCCGTGTTCGAGCTGCTGACCCAGCTGGAGACCCCCGTGGTCGCCGCGCTGAACGGGCCCGCGGTCGCGGGCGGCTTCGAGCTCGCCCTGGCCTGCGACCTGCGGGTCGCGTCGGAGCGGGTGCACTTCAACTTCCCCGAGGCCCGGCGCGGGATGGGCGCGGCGTTCGGCACCGTCGTGCTGCCGCGGCTGATCCCGCCGCCGCTCGCCCTCGAGCTGCTGTTCACCGGCCGCACGATGCACGTCGAGGAGGCCCGGTCGGTCCACCTGGTCAACCGGGTCGTCGAGCCGGACGAGGTGCTCGCCGCCGCGCGAGAGCTCGCCGGGACGATCGCCGCGAACGCGCCGCTGACCGTGCGGCGGATCCGCGCCAACGTCTACGGCACCACGGGCGTGCCACTGCAGACCGCCCTGCAGCTCGACCTCGGACCCGATCCCTACGCCAGCGAGGACCGCGCCGAGGGCGTCCGGGCGTTCGTCGAGAAGAGGGAGCCGAAGTGGCGCAACCGCTGACCCCCCTCTACCACCCCCGGTCGGTCGTGCTGGTCGGGGCGGGCACGACACCCGGCAAGCTGGGCGCCCGAATCGTGGACAACCTGGTGGACAACGGGTTCACCGGCCGGGTGTTCCCGGTCAACCCGCGCGGCGGCGAGATCCGGGGGCACCGGGTCTACCCGGACCTCGCCTCCCTGCCCGAGCCGGCGGACGCCGCCTACGTGCTGGTCCCCGCCGACGCCGCCGTCGACGCCGCCCGCGACCTCGGCCGCGCAGGCACCAAGGTCGCGATCATCGCCGCCGCCGGCTTCGCCGAGACCGGGACCGCCGAGGGTCGCGCGCGCGAGGACGCGCTCACCGCGATCGCCGCCGAGACCGGCATGCGGATCGTCGGGCCGAACTGCAACGGGATCTACAGCGCCACCCACGGCGTGTCGATCGGGTTCAACACCGCCCACGGCGTGCGGCACTCCGCAGGCGGTGTCGCGGTGCTCTCGCACAGCGGTGCGCTCTTCTCGACGATGATGTTGCGCGCCGAGGAGATCGGGATGGGCCTGTCCGGCTTCGTCTCGACCGGCAACGAGTGCGACCTCACGACGGTGGACCACATGGAGTACTTCGTCGAGGACCCGGCCACCACCGTCCTCGCGCTCCTGCTCGACTCGGTGACCGACGGGGAGCGGTTCGGCCGCGTCGTCGCCGCGGCCAAGGCCAGGGGCAAGACGGTCCTCGCGCTCAAGCTCGGCACCTCCGAGGTCGGGGCGTCCGCGGCCGTCGCGCACTCCAGCCGGATGGCCGGGAGCGCGGCCGCGTACGCGGCGTTCCTCGCCCACCACGGTGTCGGCACGGTCGACACCATCGAGCAGCTGATCACCGCGGCCCGGCTCGCCGAGTCCGACCTGCGCGTCCCCGCCCGCCCCCGGCTCGGCATCACCGCGATGTCCGGCGGCGCGGGCACCACCACCGCCGACGCGGCGAGCAGGCGGGGGCTCGCGGTGCCCCCGCTGTCCGCCGCCACGCGCCGCGCGATCGACGAGCGGGCGCCGGGCGCGCTGCTGGAGAACCCCGTCGACTTCGGCGGGGCACAGGGGAGGCTGAAGATCCGCGAGCTGATCGACCTCGTCGCCGGGGACCCCGGCGTCGACGTCCTGGTGCACTACCACCATCCCCAGCCGGGCAGCGCGGGCGTGGCCGCCGCCGAGGCCCTGGTCTCCGGCCGGAGCACCCACGGCAAGCCGGTGCTGGTGCTGGCGCCGGGCGGCGTCGGGCCCGAGGAGGAGCCCCGCTACGCGGCCGCCGGGATCCCGGTGGTCCGCGACACCGACGTGCTCATGGGGGCCGTCGCGGCGCTCGGCGCGGCCGCCGAGCCCGCCCCCGCGACGCCTGATCCCGTCGTGCCGCAGGACCTGGGTCCGGTCGACGAGGTCGAGGGCACCCGACTGCTCGCCGCCGCGGGCGTGCCGATGGCCGAGCTCGCAGTCGCCGACTCCGCCGACGAGGCCGTCGCGCACGCCGAGCGGATCGGCTGGCCGGTCGTGCTCAAGGGCGTCGTGGCCGGGGTCGCGCACAAGTCGGACCTCGGGCTCGTCGTGGTCGGGGTCGCCGACGCCCAGCGCGCCCGTGCCGAGGCGACCCGGCTGTTCGGCGTCGGCGCCTCGGCCGTCACGGTGCAGCCGGTGGTCCGCGGCGCCCTCGAGGCGCTGGCCGGGATCGTGACCGAGCCCGGGCTGGGCCGGTTCCTGGTCGTCGGGCTGGGCGGGGTGCACGCCGAGGCGCTCGCCGACCTGGCCATGGTGCCGGTCGGGGCCGGCCGCGCAGAGCTGCGCGAGGCCGTGCAGCGCACCCGGCTCGGCGCGGTGCTGCGCAGCCCGCGCTGGGGTGCGCCCGGCGCGGTCGACGCTCTGGTGGGCGTGCTCGACCGGCTCGCCGCGTTCGCCCGGGCCCATGGCCCCGCCCTGGAGGCCGTGGACATCAACCCCCTGCTGCTGGACGGGGAGGCGGTCGTCGGCGTCGACGCCCTCGTCGTCCGGGCGGCACCCGCTGCGGAGGTACTCGCGTGAAGGCCGTCCTGCTGGAGACCGTCGACCGCCCCGTCGTCGTCGAGGACCTGGAGCTGCTCCCGCTGGGGCGCAACGAGGTTCGGGTGCAGGTGGGCGCGAGCGGCGTCTGCCACAGCGACCTGTCCCTGCGGCGCGGCCAGTACGGCCTGCCGACGCCGCTGGTCATGGGGCACGAGGGCGCCGGGACCGTCGTCGAGGTCGGCCCCGACGTGACGATGACCCGCCCCGGCGACCGCGTGGTGGCGAGCTTCACGGCGGCCTGCGGCACGTGCTGGCAGTGCGCGCGGAGCCGGTCGCACCTGTGCGAGCGCAACGGGGAGTTCCGCACGGCCGCCGCCGGGCTGCGCGGCGGGCGCGAGGTCCGCTCGTTCGGTGGGCTCGGCACGATGGCCGAGATCCTGAGCGTCGACGAGCACCTGGTGATCCCGGTCGAGACCACGCTGCCCTTCGAGCAGCTGGCCCTGGTCGGCTGCGCGGTGACCACCGGCGCCGGGTCGGCGCTGTTCGCGGCGGGCGTGCAGCCCGGGGCGACGGTCGCCGTGATCGGCTGCGGCGGTGTCGGGATGTCGGCGATCCAGGGGGCCCGCGCCGCGGGTGCCGCGCAGATCGTCGCCGTGGACCCGCTGGAGTCCAAGCGCAGGCTGGCGAAGGGCTTCGGCGCCACCGACTCCGTCGACCCGACCGCCCCCGACGCCCTGGAGCGGCTGCGGGCGCTGACCGACGGCCGCGGCGTCGAGGTCGCCATCGAGGTCGCGGGCCGGATCGAGGCCATGCGCTTCGCCTACGACGCGACGTGCCGCGGCGGGACCGCGGTGTTCGTCGGCGCGCTCGACCGGTCGGTGGAGCTCCCGCTGCCCGCCAACGACATCCACGCCACGGCCAAACGGGTCGTGGGCACCCTGTACGGCGGCGCCCAGGTGCGTCGGGACATCCCCCGACTCGTCGCGATGGCCGAGGGCGGGCGCCTCGACCTCGCCGGGCTGGTGACCCGTCGGGTACCACTGGACGAGGCGGACGCCGCGCTCGACGCCATCGAGGGCGGCGAGGTCATCCGATCGGTCCTGATCATGGAGGAGCCGTGAGCGACACCCCTGAGCTCGGCCGGACCGGGCACTGGATCGACGGTCGCGAGGCCGCGCCCGCGGCCGGGCGGTACCGGCCCGTCACCAGTCCCGCCGATCGGCGCACGGTCGCCGAGATCGCCGACGGGGACGCCGCCGACGTGCACGCCGTCGTCACGGCGGCCTCCGCGGCCCGACGGACCTGGGCCCGCACGTCCGCCGCGGAGCGCTCGGCGGTGCTGCACGCGGTCGCCGCGGCGATGCGGGCGAACGTCGACGGGCTGGCGGCGCGCGAGGCCGCGGAGTGCGGCAAGCTCGGCGCGCCGCGCGAGGTCCTGGCCGGCGCCGAGTACTTCGACTACTACGCCGCGGTGGTGCGCACCCTCCACGGCGAGACCATCGACCAGGGCCCGGGGACGCA
>Ga0207641_10003529_pt1 | contig 13845 bp, 9 predicted proteins | sample KBSSwiS62_FD_184306 | JGI IMG/M metagenome (GOLD analysis project Ga0207641, IMG submission 184306) | Switchgrass rhizosphere microbial communities from Kellogg Biological Station, Michigan, USA - KBS Switchgrass S6-2 (SPAdes) (version 2) | ecosystem: Host-associated > Plants > Roots >... | reverse complement strand
TCTGGCACGCTTGCCGACTTCTTCAAAGAAAAGGGCGTCAAGGCCGAACCGCAGAACAGCCGCGACTTCAAGGCGCTCAACATCGTGCTGCCGATGCCCAAGGGCTGGTCGCAGGTGCCCGATCCGAACGTGCCCGACGCGTTCGCGGTGATCGCCGACCGGGTCGGTGGCAACGGTCTCTACTCGACCAACGCGCAGCTCAAGGTCTACAAGCTGATCGGCGACTTCGACCCGAAGGAAGCCATCAGCCACGGCTTCGTCGAAAGCCAGCTGCTGCCCGCCTGGCGGGCCACCGACGGGTCGCTCGCCGACTTCGGCGGCTGGCCGTCGTCGGTCATCGAGGGCACCTACCGCGAGAACTCGATGACGCTGAACACCTCGCGACGCAACGTCATCGTCACGGCGGGCGCCGACAAGTACCTGGTGTCTCTCGCCGTCACCACCAGCGTCGACCAAGTGGTCGCCGCGGCCGATGCCACCGACGCGATTGTCAACGGTTTCCAGGTGAGCCTTCCCGGGCCACCGACCCCAGCGCCGCAAGCCGCGGCGCCGGGCTTGCCCCAGCTGCCGGCGTTGCCGCAGTTGTCGAGGCAAACGGGATAGTCGTCGTCCCCCGGGCGAAGCCTGGCGCCCGGGGGGCGACCTCATTCGGCAGAGTGCGCACCAGGCTCGTATTGTGTGGCGCATGCTGATCGCCGCGGTGCTGTGTCTGTGCGCCGCTTTCGCGACAGCCGGTCTCGGCATATGGCTTCTGACCCGACCGAAATCCGGCGACTACGCGCTTCAGATCCTGCGCGGCGTGGCGCCGATCCAACTCGCGGCGGCGGTGATGCTCGCCGCGGGTGGGGCGGTCGCATTGTCGGCCAAGCCGCAGACCGGGCTGGTCGTCGTCATCGTGTGCGTGATCGGGGCCATCAGCACCGTCGCGGCCGGCTGCTGGCAGAGCGCCAAGGTGGTCGCGCGCGCAGAGGCAGGACAGGCGGCGGGAGCATGCGGCGGAGCCTGCGCAACCTGCACACTGTCCTGCAACACGGCCTGATTCGTTGCCGCCGACGGCCTTTCAGTTACGGCTGATGTCGATCGGGTGGCTGGCGAGCAGCGACAGCGGCATCGGCTGACGGCGCAACACCCGCGACCACAGGTCCACCCGCGGTTCCACCAGCACGTCAGAGGGCAACGCGGACAACACAATCCAGTCGTCACGCTCGATCTCGCCTTCGAGTTGACCGATGGTCCAGCCCGAGTAACCCGCGAAGATCCGCACACCCTCGACCATCGGAGCGACGGTGTCCGGATCGGCGTCCAGGTCGACCATGACCATCCGGCCCTGCACATGTCGCAGGCCCGGCACCCCGTTGGCCTCGAGACCGACCCGCAGCGTGGCCAGGCACAGCGCGGCGTCGCGCTTGACGGGTCCGCCGATGAACATCGTCTTGGGCTTGGTGGCCAGCTTGGCCCACTGCGGCAACACGTTGTAGACCGCGGTCTCACTCGGCCGGTTCAGCACCACACCCAGCGTGCCGCCGTCGTTGTGCTCGACGATGTAGATGACGCTGCGCCGGAACGTCGGCTCCAGCAGATCGGTGTTGGCGAGCAGCAATGTTCCGGCACGCACGCGGTGCGCCGCAGGAGCGACGAAATCCTCAGGGTCCTCTGAGTGCGCCACCTCACCATCATTGCACCGGCAACGGGTCGTGGTGGCGAACAACCACGGCCCGCCGGGATATTTGTACTGTGGGTCGGGTTGCCGATCTGCAGTACCGCTCAACCAGGACGTGATTCTCAGTGGCCGACACACGCGCGCCGATCGCCTTGTGGCGTTCGGTCCGTGCGCTACCCGAATTCTGGCGACTGCTCGAGCTGCGGACGGTCAGCCAGTTCGGCGACGGGTTGTTCCAGGCCGGCCTCGCGGGGGCCATTCTGTTCAACCCCGAGCGGGCCGCCACCCCCTGGGCGATCGCAGGAGCGTTCGCCGTGCTGTTCCTGCCGTACTCGCTGCTCGGCCCGTTCGCCGGGGCGCTGCTCGACCGTTGGGATCGCCGACTGGTGCTCATCGGGGCAAACCTCGGCAGGCTGGTGCTGGTCCTCGCTGTCGCCGCGCTGCTGGTGGCGGGAACGGGCGACATGCCGATACTGTGCGGCGCGTTGATCGTCAACGGATTCACCCGGTTCGTCTCCTCTGGTCTGTCGGCGGCGCTGCCGGACGTGGTCCCTGCCGAGAAGGTCGTCACGATGAATGCGGTGGCCGTGGCCACCGGCGCCGCGGCCGCATTCGTCGGCGCCAACTTCATGCTGTTGCCGCGCTGGCTGTTCGGCTCCGACGACACCGGGGCCGCCGCAATCATTTTCATCGTCGCCTTACCCGTCGCGCTCGCGCTGCTGCTGTCGGTGCGCTTTCATCCAGACGTCCTCGGGCCGCACGAAAGTAGGCGAGCGATTCACGGTTCGGTCGCCTACGCGGTAGCCACCGGGTGGGTGCACGGTGCGCGTACCGTGCTGGCCGAACCGACCGTCGCGGCCACGCTGGCCGGGCTGTCGGCCCATCGGATGGTGCTCGGCATCAACACCCTGCTGGTGTTGGTGACGGTGCGGCACACCGACACTCAGGCCGTCGCGGGACTGGGCAGCGCGGTGCTGTTCGTCGCCGCAACCGGCCTCGGGTCATTCCTGTCCACGGCACTGACGCCAACCCTCGTCCGTCGCTTCGGCCGCTACGCGGCCCCCAATGGTGCGCTTGCCTTCGCGGCGGTGGTGCAGTTGTGCGGCTCGGGCCTCCAGCTCCCTGTGATGGTGCTGTGCGGGTTTCTGCTCGGCGCGGCCGGACAGGTGGTGAAGCTGTGCGCGGACACCGCGATGCAGATCGACGTCGACGACGCCCTGCGCGGGCACGTGTTCACGGTTCAGGACGCCCTGTTCTGGATGTCCTTCATCATCGCGACCACCGGGGCGGCGGCGGTGATTCCGCCCGACGGTCACGAACCTGGGCTCGCGCTCGCCGGCGTCGGGGTCTACCTCGCCGGGCTGGCGGTCCACGCAAGCGTCGGCCGTCGCGCTTCGGCGCAGGGCTAAGGTGACCGACATGTCGACAGCGGGGCCGATCGTGGCTGATCTCCGTGCCGAAAGCGACGAGCTGGACGCAATCGTCGCCGACCTACCCGCCGAGCGCTGGGCCGAGACAACGCCCGCGCCGGGGTGGACGATCGCCCATCAGATCGCACACCTGCTGTGGACCGATCGGGTCGCCCTGACCTCGGTGACCGACGAGGCCGCGTTCGCGGAGGTGCTGGCGGAGGCGGCCAAGGATCCGACCGGTTTCGTCGACGCGGGCGCCGAAGAGCTGGCCGCCCTGCCGCCTGACGCGCTGTTGGCGGACTGGCGTCAGACCCGGACCCGTCTGCACGACGAACTGCTGACCGTCGCCGACGGCCGCAAGCTGCCGTGGTTCGGCCCGCCGATGAGCGCCGCGTCGATGGCCACCGCCCGGCTGATGGAGACGTGGGCGCACGGGCTGGACGTCGCCGACACGCTCGGGGTGAAGCGGGCCGCGACGGCGCGGCTGCGGTCGATCGCGCACATCGGCGTGCGCACGCGCGACTTCGCGTTTTCCATCAACGGGCTGACGCCTCCGGCCGACCCATTCCGGGTGGAACTGCGCGCGCCGGACGGGTCGGTGTGGGACTGGGGTCCCGCGGACGCCGCGCAACGCGTCACCGGATCGGCCGAGGACTTCTGCATGCTGGTCACGCAGCGCAGGCCGCGGGCGGAGCTGGACGTGGAGGCCGTCGGCGCCGACGCCGAGGAGTGGCTGACGATCGCGCAGGCGTTCGCGGGCCCGCCGGGCCCCGGTCGTTAGCAAATCAGGCGATACGCCGGCGAGTTTTGCCGCACCATTGACCTGACGCTTCATCTGGAGCGGGGGGACAGATGGATTTCTATGCGGTGCTCGACGAAATGGTCGAGCTTCTGCGCACTCGCGGCCGGGTGTCCTATCGCGCGCTGAAGGAACACTTCGGCCTGGACGACGCACGCTTGGACGCGCTGCGGACCGAATTGCTCTACTCACACCCCGACACCGTCAGCGAGGACGGCCACGGCCTGGTGTGGGGAGCTGGTCATCGCGGCGAGCGACGCCAGTTGACGATGTTCTTCTGCGACCTCGTGGGGTCGACGATCCTGGCCAGCCAGTTCGACCCCGAGGAATGGCGCGACGTCATGGGCGCCTACTACGACGCGTGCGCGAAGGTGATCGCCCGCTTCGACGGTCACATCGCCCAGTACCTCGGTGACGGCCTGCTGGTGTATTTCGGCTATCCCCGCGCGCATGAAGACGACGCGCAGCGCGCTGTTCGCGCCGGGCTCGGCATCATCGAGGCGGTCGGGCAGCTCAACTCCGGATTGTCCGAGAAACACGGGGTTTCCCTCGCTGTCCGGCTCGGGTGCCACACCGGGCTGGTCGTCGTCGGTGACGAAGTCGGCAAGACGGGGCACGACGACATGGTGCTCGGCGATACGCCGAACATCGCGGCCCGGCTGCAGGGCGTGGCGATGCCAAACACGTTGGTAATTGGCGCCTTAACGCATCAACTCCTGGGCGGACTTTTCGAATGCGAGTCGATCGGCACCCCGGCGCTCAAAGGTGTGGCAACTCCACTCGAGGTCTACCGGGTGCTGTATGAAAGCACCGCCCGAACTCGCCTTGACGCGCTGGGCAACACCGGTCTCACGCCCCTTGTCGGTCGTGAGGATGAGCTGCAGCAGCTCGAGACGGCCTGGCGAAGAGTCGTCGGCGGCCGGGGCGAAGTGGTCCTTGTCACCGGTGAGGCCGGGATCGGCAAGTCGAGATTGGTGAAGGCACTGATCGACCATGCCTCCGATCGGCAAGCCTGGTTCACACATCTTCAGTGTTCGCCGTACTACCAACACACCGCGTTCTACCCGCTGATCGATCTGCTCGAGCGAGTCGTCCTACGGTTCGAGCGAGAGGACTCGGCGGCGCAGAAGCTGTCGAAGTTGGAAGGGTTCCTTGTCGAAACCGGACTTCCGTTGACCGAGTCCGTGTCCTTGTTCGCCACACTGCTGTCGATTCCGCTTGGCGCTGAACGTGTTTCGCCGGAGCTGACCGCCGAGCAGCAGAAGCAGGAGACCATGCGCGCGCTGATGGCGATCCCGTTCCGCAGGGCCGAGAAACAGCCGGTGATGCTCATCGTTGAGGATCTGCACTGGATCGATCCGACCACGCTGGAGTATCTGAACCTACTGGTCGACAGCGTCCACGCCGCGCCAATCCTGGCAGTGTTCACGTGCCGGACCGACTTCCGGCCGCCGTGGACCGACGGCATCAGCGTGCTCGACCTCAACCGCTTACCCGCTGACGCCGCTACCGAGTTGACTCAGCAAGTCGCGCACGGCAAATCGCTGCCACCACAAGTGCTTTCTGAAGTGGTGTCGAAGACGGACGGTGTTCCGCTGTTCATCGAGGAACTGACCAAGATGCTGCTGGAGTCGGGCCTGCTGGAAGAGCGCCTCGATCGATACGCGCTGGCCGGCCCGCTGCCCCCACTCGCCATCCCCAACACCCTTCAGGATTCGCTGATGGCGCGGCTGGACCGACTGGCTCCGGTAAAAGGGCTGGCACAACTTGGTGCGACGTTGGGCCGCGAATTCAGTTATCAACTGCTACAAGCGGTTTCACCATGGGATGATGCTGCCCTCGAACACGGGCTCGACCAACTCATCGCGTCGGAATTCCTGTACGCGGCGGGGGCCCCGCCGCACGCGACGTACCGCTTCAAGCACGCGCTCGTCCAGGAATCCGCCTATCAATCGCTGTTGAAAAGCACTCGGCAGCAGTATCACCAACGCATCGCGCAAACGCTCGAGTCCGGTTTTCCGGACACAGTCGCCACCAGGCCCGAGTTATTGGCGCACCACTTCACGGAAGCCGGTCTCGCCGAGCAGGCGATCCTGTACTGGCAGACGGCTGGCCGGCGAGCACTGCAACGCTCCGCCAACCGAGAAGCCGCCAGTCACGCGGCCCGCGGCTTGGAGTTGCTCAGCACACTGCCTGAGACCCCCGAGCGCGCTCATCACGAGCTTTCCCTGCAACTCACATTGGGGGGCGCATCAGGCTTCGTGACCGGCCCACAATCGGTCGAGGACGTCTACGCCCGGGCCTGCGATCTGGCGCGGCAGGTGGGTGGGACGCTGGAACTGTTCCCAGCACTTTCCGGCCTGGCGCACTCCAAGATGGTGCTCGGACACATGCATGAAGCGCGGATCCTCTCAGAGGAATTTCTGGAGCTCGCCAGACGACAGGATGATCCGCCCATCCTGGCGGTCGGGCATTCGATGCTCGCCTACACCGCATGGTGGCAGGGTGATTTCGTTGACGTGCGCGACCATAGCCGTCAGTCCTTGGCGTTATACAACGCGCAGCAGCATGGCGCCGGTGCTGTGCCGTATGACCAGGACCACGGCATCGTTTCCGGATATCTCACCGCCCTCAGCAGTTGGATGATGGGCTACCCGACTCAGGCGCTCCAGGCGATGGAGAACACTCTCGCGCACGCACGTGAGCTCGGCAGTCCGAATAGCGTCGGAATTTCGCTCCTGTTCCTCGCCAAACTGTCTCAGCTTCGCCGCGAGCCCGAGCCCGCCACGATGCGCGCCGAAGAGGGTCTGGCAGTGGCTGCTGAGCATGGCCTTCCGGCACTGGAACTGTGGTGTCTTTTGCCGAGGGGATGGGCCAGGGCTCATCGAGGCGATGTCCATGCGGGAATCGCTGATATCCGTGAGTCAATGGAGCGCCGAAGCTCGATAGGCATGGGAGCGGTGTGGCCTTGGTACTTCGCGGTGCTGGCAGAAGTACAAGGCTTGGCGGGGCAGGTCGAGGACGGGATGTCGTCGCTGGAAGAGGCGCTTGGTTGGGTGGAGCGGAACGACGAGCGTCTCTACGAGGCTGAGGTGCATCGGATTCGGGGCGAACTGCTACTTGCGCAGCACATCCCGGACCCGCAACGGGCGGAGAGCTGTTTTCAACAGGCACTGACGGTCGCGCGCGGCCAGCAAGGCAAGTCGTGGGAGCTGCGCGCGGCGATGAGTATGGCCCGAATGTGGCTGCAGCAGAAGCGCAGCGACGAGGCCCGGCAGCTGCTGGCACCTGTCTACGACTGGTTCACCGAAGGCTTCGACACCGCCGATCTGATCGAGGCCAAGGCACTGCTCGACGCGCTCTAGCTCGCTGGCGGCGTCGGCCGTTGGCGAATCTCACGATGCGAACGGCCGTTGTGACGCACCATTGACCTGGCGCCTTTGCGGGGGCAGCGCGTCAGGGGGCAGGTCGTGGACTTCTATGCGGTATTCGACCAGATGATCGAGCTTCTGCGCGGCCGCGGGCGGGTGTCCTATCGCGCCCTCAAGGAACAGTTCGACTTGGACGACGAACGCTTGGACGCGCTGCGGGCCGAGTTGATGTTTGCGCACCCCGACGCCGTGCGTGAGGAGCGCGACGGGCTGGTCTGGACGGCGGGACACCACGGCGAGCGGCGACAACTGACCATCTTCTTCTGCGACCTCGTCGACTCGACGTCACTTGCAAGTCGATTCGACCCCGAAGAGTGGCGCGAGATCATGGGGGCCTACTACGAGGCATGCGCGAAAGTCATCGCCCGCTTCGACGGTCACATCGCGCAGTACCTCGGCGACGGACTGTTGGTGTATTTCGGTTATCCCCACGCGCACGAGGATGACGCGCAGCGCGCTGTCCGGGCCGGCCTCGGGATCATCGAGGCCGTCGGGCAACTCAACCCGGCCTTGTCTGACAGACACGGAATTTCGCTGGCCGTCCGGCTGGGGTGCCACACCGGCCTGGTGGTGGTTGGCAACGAGGTGGGCGGCACGGGTCATGACGACATGGTTCTTGGCGACACACCGAACATCGCGGCGCGCCTCGAGGCGATCGCCGCGCCAAACACGTTGGTAATCGGCGCCTTGACACATCAGATCCTTGGCGGCCTTTTTACCTACGAGTCCCTGGGCGCCCCGCCCCTCAAGGGGGTCTCCGTCCCGATTCAGGCCTATCAAGTGCTGTATGAAAGCACCGCCCGAACCCGATTGGAGGCATTGGCGACCACCGGCTTCAACACCCTGGTGGGCCGGGATACCGAGATGGGGCTACTCGAGGAGACATGGCATCAGGCGCTCGACGGGCGCGGACACGTTGTAGTGATCAGCGGTGAGGCGGGGATCGGTAAGTCGCGGTTGGTGAAGGAGCTGACCGATCACGCCTCTGCCCGGCAAGCCTGGTTCACGCACCTCCAGTGCTCGCCCTACTACCAGCACACCGCGTTCTATCCACTGATCGATCTGCTGGAGCGGATCGTATTGCGGTTCGAGCGCGGCGACTCGATGGCACAGAAGCTGACCAAGGTGGAGGGCTATCTGGTCGAGAGTGGATTCACGCTGCCGGAAACAGTCCCTCTGTTCTGCTCCCTGCTCTCGATCCCCCTTGGCTCTGGATATGTTTCGCGCGATCTTCCAGCAGATCAGCAGAAGATGCTTACGATGCGCGCCCTGCTGACGATTCCGTTTCAGAGGGCACAGACGCAACCGGTGATGCTCATCGTCGAAGATCTGCACTGGGTAGACCCGACCACGCTGGAGTACCTCACCATGTTGGTCGACGCGGTCAACACCGCGCCCATCATGGCGGTGTTCACCTGTCGACCCGACTTCTCGTCGCCATGGAGCGGCCACTCCAACGTCACCGCGATCGATGTCAATCGACTGCCGAGCGACGCCGCAGTCGAGTTGGCCAACCAAGTGGCCCGCAAGCCGCTACCGACGCAGGTGATTTCAGAGGTGGTGGCCAAGACCGACGGGGTGCCGCTGTTCATCGAAGAGCTCACCAAGATGGTGTTGGAGTCGGGATTGCTCGAGGAACGAGAGAGTCGATACGCCCTAAACGGTCCACTCCCGCCGCTCGCGATTCCCAACACCCTGCAGGATTCCTTGATGGCGCGCCTCGACCGACTCGCACCGGTCAAAGGGCTGGCACAGCTGGGTGCGGTCCTGGGCCGCGAGTTCAGTTACTCACTGCTACAAGCGGTTTCACAGTTAGATGACGATGCTCTCCGGCACGGTCTCGATCAACTCGTGGCGGCTGAGTTCTTCTACCAACAGGGCGCGCCGCCCGAGGCGACTTACCGCTTCAAGCACGCGCTCGTGCAAGAGTCTGCATACCATTCCCTGTTGAAGAGCGTTCGGCAACAGCACCATCAGCGAACGGCAGACGTGCTGGCGTCCCGCTTCCCTGAGACGGTGGAGAGCCGGCCCGAACTACTGGCTCACCATTACACCGAGGCCGGGTTAACTGAGCAAGCCATTCCCTACTGGCAGGTCGCTGCGCAACGCGCGCTGCAGCGGTACGCGAACCATGAGGCCGTCAGCCACGCCAGCCGCGGCTTGGAACTGCTTGCCACGCTTCCCGATACACCGGGGCGCGCAAAACTAGAACTGTCCTTGCAGCTGATCCTGGCTCCTTCGCTGAGTTTCATGCGCGGCCCCCAAGCTGTCGAGGACATTCACGCCCGTGCACTCGAACTAGCACGGCAGGTTGGTAGCACTCCTGAACTGTTCCCGGCGCTCGCGGGCTTCGGTTACGGGCAGATGGTGCATGGAAAGCTGCGCGAAGCGAGATCTCTGGCCGAGGAATTTCTCGAGCTGGCCCACCCGCACCAGGATCCGCTCGTGCTGGCAGTCGGACACCGGATGTTGGCCTACACCGCTTGGTGGCAAGGGGATTTCGTCGACGTGCTCGACCACAGCCGTGAAGGTCTGGCGCTCTACCATCCCGATCAGCACCGTGGCTGCCTGATTCGTTACAGCCAAGACTCGGGCGTCGTCTGCGGGTATGTGCGCGCGCTTGCGCACTGGGCACTCGGGTACCCGGCCCAAGCGGTGCTGACCATGGAGTCGACTCTCGTGCACGCCCGATCGCTCGCCCACCCCTACAGCATCGCGATAACACTTCTGTTCGCGGCTCAGCTTTCGCAACTGCGGCGCGACACCGCGAGCGCGCGAACTCAAGCCGAAGAGGCTCTCGCCATCTCCGCCGAGCATGGCCTCGATGCGGTGTGGTTGTGGTGTCTGCTTCCGCGTGGCTGGGCGATTGCGCAAGAGGGTGACGTACCCGCGGGAATCACGGATATCTCCGAGGCGATGACGCGACGCAGGGCGGCAAACATCGGCGCGGTGTGGCCGTGGTTCTACACGATCTTGGCGGAGGCACAGGGCCAGCTCGGGAAGATCGACGACGCGTTGGCGGGGTTGGAGGAGGCGCTGCAGTGGGTGCAGCGCAACGACGAGCACCTCTACGAAGCCGAGGCTCATCGAATTCGAGGCGAGTTACTCTTCAAACAGCACGATCCCGCCGCTGCCGAGACGTGCTTTCAACAGGCGCTGACCGTCGCGCGCAATCAGCAAGCCAAGTCGTGGGAGCTGCGCGCGGCGATGAGTATGGCCCGAATGTGGTTGCAGCAGAACCGAACCGACGAGGCCCGGCAGCTACTTGCCCCCGTCTACGACTGGTTCACCGAGGGCTTCGACACCGCCGATCTGATCGAGGCCAAGGCCTTACTAGACCAGCTATAGCTGGCTGGCGGCATCGGCCTTGCCGTCGCCATCCGAGTCGGCGAGCTTGACGTCCCACATGCCGTCGCCGTCGGTGTCGACATAGGCCACGTCACCGGACAACGCGCGATCGGCCAGCCCGTTGCCGTCGGTATCCGTCAGCCGGTCGTCGGCTTGCCCGTCGGCGTCCACATCGACCATCTCCCCTCCGAAGTGCTCGATGCCGTCGAGACCGAACCATCGCACCAGCCCGCCCCGGTCGACACTGACCGCCCACGTGCCGGTGCCGTCGTCCGTGAAGAACGCAGGCTCGGACGCCTGATCGCGGACCATCTGATCGGCCACACCGTCGCCGTCGGTGTCGGCCATCGCGTCGTCGACGAGACCGTCGCCGTCGAAATCCAGCCCAACGGCGTCCAGCGCGCCGTCGCCGTCGACATCAATGTTGGGGTCGGCGGTCCACATCGTCGCCGAGCCGTCCGCATCGCCAAGGCAGTAGTCCATGGCGGGTTAGACGTTGCGGTCGCCCCTCGCGTTCCACCACTTGGTCAGCTCGTCGACAGCCTCGTCGTGATCCAGGGGTCCGCGGTCGAGCCGCAGCTCCTTGAGATAGCGCCACGCCTCGCCCACTTCGGGGCCGGCCGGGATGTTGAGTATCTTCATGATCTCGTTGCCATCGAGGTCGGGTCGCACCCGCGCGAGGTCCTCCTTGGCGGCCAACTCGTCGATGCGGTGTTCGAGGTCGTCGTAGTTGGCCTGCAGCCTGGCCGCGCGCCGCTTGTTGCGGGTGGTGCAGTCCGCGCGCACCAGCTTGTGCAGCCGTCCCAGCAGCGGCCCCGCATCGGTGACATACCGGCGCACCGCCGAGTCCGTCCACTTGCCGTCGCCGTAGCCGTGGAACCGGAGATGCAGGTACACCAGCTGCGAAACGTCGTCGATCATCTGCTTGGAGTAGCGCAGCGCCCGCATTCGCTTGCGGACCATCTTGGCGCCGACGACCTCGTGGTGATGGAAGCTGACGCCGCCGTCGCGCTCGTGCTTGCGGGTGGCCGGCTTGCCGATGTCATGCAGCAGCGCCGCCCAGCGCAGCACCAGATCCGGCCCGTCGTCCTCGAGCCCGATGGCCTGCTTCAGCACCGTCAGCGAATGCCAGTACACGTCCTTGTGCTGGTGGTGTTCGTCGATGGCCATCCGCATCGCACCAACCTCCGGCAGGACGACGTCGCCGAGGCCGGTCTGCACCATCAGATCGATGCCCGCAACCGGGTCATTGCCCAGCAGCAGCTTGTCCAGTTCGGCCGCGACGCGCTCGGGCGTGATGCGACCCAACTGCGGCGCCATCTCCAGCAGCGCCGTGAGCACCCGCGGCGCGACGGTGAACTCGAGCTGCGAAACGAACCGCGCCGCCCGCAGCATGCGCAGCGGGTCGTCTCCGAACGACACCTCCGGTGCCGACGGGGTGTCGAGCACCCGCGCCCGCAGCGCCGCCAAACCGCCTAGGGGATCGAGGAATTCGCCGGGACCGTCCGCGGTGATGCGCACGGCCATGGCGTTGACGGTGAAGTCGCGACGCACCAGATCGTCGTCGAGGCGGTCGCCGAAGCGCACCTCCGGATTGCGCGAAACCTGATCGTAGGTGTCGGCGCGGAAGGTGGTGATCTCCAGGCGGTCCTCGCCCTTACCGACGCCGAGCGTGCCGAATTCGATGCCGGTGTCCCACACCGCGTCGGCCCACGGCCGCAGCATCTTCTGCATCTGTTCGGGCCGGGCGTCGGTGGTGAAATCCAGGTCGGTGCCCAAGCGGCCCAGCAGCGCGTCGCGCACACTGCCGCCGACGAGGTACAGCTCGTGGCCCGCGTCAGCGAATATCTGCCCCAGCTCGGCCAGGACCGGGCCGTGCTGGTTCAGCGCCACTGCGGCGCGGGCCAGCAGTTCGGCATCAGCAGCAGATTCGGGCACGTTCGATAACCCTAATGTGCAACGGGCCGGTCACGACCGGTGAGTGCGGCGGGAGCGAATGAACGTGGCAGCTACCATCGCTTAGGTGTCGGACGGCGAGAAGGCCAAACCACGACGGCGCCGGGGGAGGCGCCGCGGCCGACGCGCTGCCGGTCCGCCCGAATCGGTCGAACACCGCAACAACAATCCGCTCCCCACCCCCAACGACCAGTCGAACGGTCAGGCCAAGCCGCAGAAGGCCCGTCCCCGCCGGCCCGCCGACCGACTGCGCACCGTGCACGAAACGTCCGCGGGCGGGCTGGTCATCGATGGCATCGACGGGCCCAAGGAAACGCAGTTCGCGGCACTGATCGGGCGCATCGACCGGCGCGGGCGGATGCTGTGGTCGCTGCCGAAGGGTCACATCGAGCTCGGCGAGACCGCCGAGCAGACCGCGATCCGCGAAGTCGCCGAAGAGACGGGCATCCAGGGCAGCGTTCTGGCCGCCCTCGGCAGCATCGACTACTGGTTCGTCACCGAGGGCAGGCGCGTGCACAAGACCGTGCACCACTATTTGATGCGGTTCCTCGGCGGCGAGCTCTCCGATGAAGACCTCGAAGTCAGCGAGGTGGCGTGGGTGCCGCTCAAGGAGCTGCCGTCGCGGCTGGCGTATGCCGACGAACGCCGGCTCGCCGAGGTCGCCGGTGAGCTGATCGACAAGCTGCACTCGGACGGCCCCGCAGCGCTGCCGCCACTGCCGCGGAGCTCGCCGCGCAGGCGCGCCCAGACGCACTCGCACACCCGCAACCGCCGTCCCGACGAACAGCCATCTCGCCGGACGAACGGGTGCGGACAAGGGCCGTGAAAGTACCCGCGGCGATGCCGCGAGTGCTGGCGCGGCTGCTTGTCGCCCTCGCGCTGATGACGCTCATCGCCGCCCCCGTCGCGCTCCCCCACGCCGCCGCGGGTGAGCCGGGCGCGGTTCCGTTCCTGCAGGTGCGCATCGACCGCATCACCCCCGACGTGGTCACCACCACCAGCGAGCCGGTGGTCACCGTCAGCGGAACGATCGTCAACGTCGGCGACCGGCCGGTGCGCGATGTGATGGTCCGCCTCGAGCACGCCTCCGCGGTCACTTCGTCGGCCGGGCTACGCACCAACCTCACCGGCAACGTCGACCAATACGAGGCGGTCGCCGATTTCATCACGCTGGCGCCGGAATTGCTTCGCGGACAAGAAGTTCCGTTCAATCTGGCGTACCCGCTGCGGTCGGCGGAA
>Ga0207641_10003527_pt1 | contig 13849 bp, 11 predicted proteins | sample KBSSwiS62_FD_184306 | JGI IMG/M metagenome (GOLD analysis project Ga0207641, IMG submission 184306) | Switchgrass rhizosphere microbial communities from Kellogg Biological Station, Michigan, USA - KBS Switchgrass S6-2 (SPAdes) (version 2) | ecosystem: Host-associated > Plants > Roots >... | reverse complement strand
CGAACACTTCCCGGAGAACCAGGGCAGGGTGACTTTCCTTCAGATCGCCCCACCCAGCCGCTCAGACGTACTCGCATACGGTGAGATCCGTCGGGGACTGGAGCAATGTGCCGGACGGTTGAATGGCCGCTTTGCGGAAGCGGATTGGACACCGATCCGGTATCTGAACCGTGACTACACTCACGCAACGCTCATGGGCTTCCTGCGCGCGGCGAAGGTCGCCCTGGTTACGCCTGTGCGGGATGGCATGAATCTCGTGGCGAAGGAATTCGTGGCTGCGCAGGATCCTGAGGATCCTGGTGTGTTGATTCTGTCCCCGATGGCGGGAGCCGCACAGGAGCTTCGCAGTGCCTTGCAGGTAAATCCCTACGACAAACGTGGGATGGCGCTGGCGTTGCAGGAGGCATTGAACATGCCGCTGGATGAGAGACGGCAGCGGCACGCCGACCTGATGGCGGCGGTGCGCCAGCATGACATCCACAATTGGTATGGGACTTTCGTGCACGATCTCACCGGCGAGAACTTGCGTCGCGCGGCAGCGTGATTTGTCAGTGCTGTTGTTCGCGCAGCCCAAGATCCTTGCTGTACACGACGTTCATGACGTTGTCGTACCAACCAACCACCTCGGGTTTGACCAGGTGCTTGTTGACGTAAAAGTAGAGCGGCATGACTGGATGGTCGCGCAACAGGAGACGCTCGGCGTTCTGCAGCAGCTCGGCACGTTTACCCGCGTCGATCTCCACGGCCGCGGCGCCAACCAGTGAGTCGTATTCCGCGCTTCGGTAATGCGGCAGGTTGATACCGAAATTGCTCTTGAAGTACTGGGCGAAGGTATAGGCATCGTTGTAGTCGCCCAACCAACTCGAACGAAAGACCTCGACATCGCCGCGATCGATGTCCTGCAGCAGTGACTTGAACTCGACCGCCGTGAGGCGGACTTCGACGCCCAAGGCTTCCTTCCACATGGAGGCCACGGCGACGGCCACCTTGTTGTGCACCTCTCCGGCGTTATAACGCAACTCGAACGTCAAGGGCTTGGCGGCCGAGTAGCCGGCCTGGGTGTACAACTTGCGCGCCTCGGCTATCCGTTCGGCCATCGGCCGATCGCGGTAGTCAAAGGATTGCGGGGTGTACTGGCTGATGCCCGGCGGAATCCAACCATAGGCGGGCAGCTCGCCAACCCGCAACACGCTGTGAACCAGTTGGTCCCGGTCGATCACCAGCGAGAGCGCGCGCCTGAGGCCGGGGTGGTCCTTGAATGGTAATTTGTTGAGGTTGAAGCCATAGAAATAGGTATCCAGTTGGGGAGCGATGTGCAGCTGAGCGGCAAGATTCGCCTGGATCCAGTCGAATTGCCCGCGGGGGACCACGTAGGTCATATGCAGTCCACCGGCGCGATAGCGCGTGAGCTCCGCGTTCTCATCCGGGATGAGAAGGTATTTGACGGCATCCAGACGCGTGGCGGCGTCGTTCCAGTAGTGATGATTGCGGATTGCGAGGATGTGCGAGCCCTGTACCCACTCCTTCAACACGAAGGCGCCGTTCGAGATCATGGTGCCGGGTTTGGCCAGCTCAGCCGGATGTTGAGTCAATGTCGGGCGATGGACCGGACAAGTGCTCGTATGTGAGAGCAGACTCGGCAGGTAGGCCGCGGGCGTGGCGAGGTCGACGACCACGGTGCCGTCAGAGGGCGCGTGTACACCCAGAGACTCAGGCGGTTTCTTACCTGCAACAATGTCGCTGGCGTTCTCAACCACATCGATGACCTGGGCGTACGCCGAGGCCGTCGCGGGATCGGTGAGCCGGCGCAAGGCCGCTACAAAGTCGGCCGCGACGACCCGGTCGCCATTCGACCAATGTGCATCCGGGCGGAGGTTGAAAGTGTACTTCTTGCCGTCCGCGCTGACGGTCCAGTTGGTTGCCACTCCCGGGGCGACACCGGCGGTCTTATCGAGTGTGGTCAGGCCTTCGCACAGGTCACGCAGAATTCCCTGGGATTCGACCGACCGTGCCTTTTGCGGATCCAGGGAGTCCGGCTCGGCGCCGGAGCCTCGCAGCAGGGTTGTGTTGGGGGGACCGGCGGGTGTTGCGTTGGTCTGGGGGGAGCGCGAGCAGGCTGCTATTGAAAGAAGGGCCGCGCCTAAGGCGATGCGCTGCAGTGCTCGGGAAGTCATCCTGTGTCTTGACCGGCCGATACCGCGCCGCTCAGACCGCGGAGAGCCGGTTGTGCGCGTCAGCGTGCACGAGCAGAGCGGCTGGCGTTGATCTGTTGGCGCAGGGCTTGAGCCGCCGAGCGTGCGGCGTCGCTGAAGGGCCGCGCCCCATCCTCACCCTGGCAGCCCGCATACAGAATGCCGCGGGATGAGCTGATGATGAGTCCGGTGCCGTCGGCCGTTTGGCCGCTGCTCACCGCCGCAGCGACATCACCGCCCTGCGCGCCCACGCCGGGAACGAGGAACGGCATGGCCCCGACAATCTCGCGAACCTCTGCCAGTTCGCGCGGGTAGGTCGCGCCGACGACGAGCAGGCAGTTACCACGTGAATTCCACTCACGCGCGGCAAGATCCGCAACCACTTGATACAACTTGCGGCCGTTGACTTCGAGGTCCTGTAGATCCCGGCCACCCGGGTTGGATGTGCGGCACAGGATGATGACTCCCTTGTCCGCATGCTTCAGGAAGGGCTCGAGCGAGTCGCCGCCCAGGTAGGGGTTCACGGTGACTGCATCGGCACCGTAGCGCTCGAAGGCCTCGATGGCGTAGCGCTCGGCCGTGTTGCCCACATCCCCCCGCTTGGAATCGAGAATCACGGGAATGCCGGGATAACTTCGATGGATGTACTCGATCGTGCGCTCGAGCTGGTCTTCCGCTTCGTAGGCTGCGTAGTGTGCGAATTGCGGTTTGTATGCGCAGACCAGGTCGGCGGTCGCGTCGATGATCGCTTTGTTGAATTGGAAGATCGGCGAGGGTTGGGCGGCAATGTCTTGCGGGAAGCGCTCGATTTCCGGATCGAGGCCGATGCACACGAGCGAGTTGCTGCGTTCCCAGCTGCGCGCCAGCTTGTCGATGAAGGCGCTCATGCCACCCGAGCTCGGTCTTTCAGGCTGCGCTTCTTCAGGTGTACGAGCAGAATGGAAATAGCGGCCGGGGTCATGCCAGGCATTCGGCTCGCCTGTCCGACTGTCGCGGGGCGTGCGTCAGCCAGCTTCTGGCGTACTTCATGGGACAGGCCGGCGACCTGGAGGTAGTCGAGATCCTCGGGCAGACGGGTATCCTCGTTCCGCTGCTGGCGATCGATTTCGTCCTGCTGACGCTCTATGTAGCCGGCGTACTTGGCGCGCACTTCGATCTGCGCACGAACCTGGGACGGTACGCGGTCGTCAACATTGGACCAGTCGGGTGCTCCAATGAGTTCCAAAAGATCGTCGTAGCTCACTTCCGGACGCAGGAGCAGCTCAAATGCGGAGTAGTCGCGGCTCAGCGCTCCTCCGCCCAGTACGCGGGTTGTCCATTCCTGTGATGCGTCGGCCGGTTTCACCCGCGTGGTACTCAGGCGCTGGAACTCGACCTCGGACAGCCTTCGCTTGTCGTCGAACAGGCGCCAGCGTTCGTCGTCGACCAACCCAAGTTCACGACCGAACGGCGTTAGCCGCAGGTCGGCGTTGTCCTCGCGCAGCAGAAGCCTGTGCTCCGCGCGGCTTGTGAACATACGATACGGCTCGCTAGTGCCGCGGGTGACGAGATCGTCAATGAGCACGCCGACGTAGGCCTCGCTTCGCTTGGGCAGCCACGCCTCGCTGCCCTTGTACCTGAGAGTTGCGTTGATGCCGGCGACCAGGCCCTGCGCGGCGGCTTCTTCGTAGCCTGTCGTGCCGTTGATCTGGCCTGCGAAGAACAGGCCTTCAAGGGTTCTGGTCTCCAGAGACGGCTTCAGGTCTCTCGGATCGAAGAAGTCGTATTCGATCGCGTATCCGGGCCTGGTGAGGTGAGCGTTTTCGAAGCCGCGGATCGTCCGCACGAACTCGTATTGAACATCGAAGGGCAGGCTGGTCGAGATGCCGTTGGGGTACACCTCGTTGGTCGTGAGGCCTTCGGGCTCTACAAAAATCTGGTGCGACGCCTTGTCTGAGAAGCGCACGACCTTGTCCTCGACGGAGGGGCAGTAGCGCGGGCCTACCCCCTCGATGCGGCCAGTGAACATCGGGGAGCGATCGGTTGCGGCTCGAATAATCTCGTGCGTTCGGTCATTTGTATTTGTAATGAAACAATTAACCTGCTGCGGGTGCTCAGTGTCGCGCCCAGCGAACGAGAAGACCGGAGTGGGGGTATCGCCTGGCTGGGCTGTCATGGCCGAAAAATCCAGGCTGCGCCCATCTATGCGCGGTGGCGTACCCGTCTTTAGGCGACCCACTCGCGGAGCCAGCTCCCGCAGACGAACTGCGAGGCGGTTTGACGGGGGATCTCCTGCCCTGCCGCCTTGGTAGTTATCCAAGCCTACGTGGATGCGACCACCGAGAAACGTACCGACGGTGAGTACGACCGACGGCGCTTCGAACGTAATACCAGTGACGGTAATGACACCGCGCACCGTCTGGCCCTCCACCAGAAGATCGCCGGCCTCTTGCTGAAACAGCGTGAGGTTTGGCTGGTTCTCGAGGACGGTTCGGACCGCCTGCTTATAGAGCTGGCGATCTGCCTGAGCGCGCGTGGCGCGTACAGCAGGTCCCTTACTGGCGTTGAGGGTTCGAAATTGAATTCCCGCTCGATCCGTGGCACGTGCCATGACGCCGCCGAGGGCGTCTATCTCTCTGACCAAGTGGCCCTTACCGATTCCGCCGATGGCTGGATTGCAGCTCATCTGGCCGAGCGTTTCGATGCTCTGGGTCAGGAGGAGAGTGCGCACGCCCATGCGTGCAGCCGCCAATGCCGCTTCCGTACCGGCATGGCCACCGCCGATGACGATCACGTCAAAGGGTTGGGCGAAACGCATAGATCTCCAAAGTAGCCGGCTGCGCGCCGCGGGCCCCGCGCCCCGGCGATTTCAGCCAAAATAAAGGATAGCCGTCGCGTATTGTAGGGCGGGAAGCTGTACGAACAAGGCCATAGCCCGCGTCGCGTGAAGTATCCGACCGTTCCATTATTGCTCGCTCTCGGGCTTTGCGCTGCGGGACCCGCCTCGGGGCTGGCTCTCTCGGCCTGCCAGCTCGAGGACCCCGTAAAGGTGAGCGTCGTACCGGCCGAATGCGGCGACTTGAGCGTGCTCGAGAATCCGGCTGATTCGCATGGGCGGCGTATACGGCTCCACGTTGCTCGGGTGCCAGCCATCAACCGCCGCAAGCAACCAGACCCGTTATTCGTGCTGGCGGGCGGACCCGGTATGGCTGCGACGACTTTCTATGCGTCGGCTGCTTTCTCCTTTGATCGCATTCATCGCGACCGAGACATTGTGCTGGTGGATCAACGTGGCACGGGCCGGTCGAATCCACTGAACTGTGCACTCGATGATGAGGATCTGTACCGCGCATCGGACGCTGAGGTCGCCGCTGATGCGCGGCGTTGTCTCGCGGCATTGCAGACGACTACGGACGTTGCGTTCTATACGACAAGCGTTGCCGTACAGGATCTTGATTCGGTACGCGCTGCCCTTGGCTACCAGCGAATCAACCTCTACGGGGTCTCATACGGAACGCGTGTTGCTCAACATTATGTGCGCCGGTTTCCGGATCGGACCCGCGCGGTGGTTCTCGACGGGGTCGTGCCACCAGAACTTGCGCTTGGACCTGCAACCGCGCTCAACGCGGAGCAAGCGCTCATGCGCATTCTCGCTCGCTGCGCGAATGATGGTGAATGCAACAAGCACTTCGGTGACCCTGCGACTTCCTATCACTCACTTCGGAACTCTTTGCAGGCGCATCCAGTGCCAGTAAGCCTCGCGGACCCGACGAGCGGCGAGCTTTCGAAACTCGATTTCACTGAGTACCACCTCGCAAACGTTCTGCGGCTCGGAAGTTATACTGCCGAGCAGGCGGCGCTTTTGCCGCTGATGCTGCACAGTGCGAGCACGTCTCTTAATTTCACCCCCCTTGCTTCGCAATTCCTGCTGGTGAACCGCTCGTTTGGCGATGCGTTGGCCTACGGTATGCACAACAGCGTGGTATGCAGCGAGGATGTTCCGTTCTGGGATCTCACGAAGGTGAACCGGACGGAGATGGAGAAGACGTATCTCGGTACAGCCCAGCTCGATGGCTTGCGGAGCATCTGTACTATCTGGCCGCGCGGGCCCATTGATCCGGACTTCCATGCGCCGCTGCATACGGATGTCCCGGCGTTGCTATTGTCAGGGAGTGATGATCCCGTAACGCCGCCTGGTGACGCGGAGGAAGCGCGGCGCGGTTTCACACACAGCGTACATGTAGTCCTGAAAGGCTTTGGTCACGGACAGCTGACTGCCCCCTGTGTGGATCGCGTGATGGCGGCTTTCCTGGGTCGTGGGGGTGTCGAGGGCCTGGATGTGTCATGCGTTCAAAGTGACCGGCCGATGCCGTTCTTTGTCACGCTCGGCGGACCTACACCGTAGTCGGGTCGCCGTGATTGAAGCCAACAATCTGAGGAAGCATTTCGGACGCGTGGCTGCGGTTCGCGATGTGAGCTTACGTGCAGCGGACGGACGCATTACGGGTCTGCTCGGACCGAACGGCGCCGGCAAGTCCACCACGCTCCGCATCTTGTACACAGTCATCGCACCCGAGGCTGGCGACGCAACAATCGACGGCGTAAGCGTTGTGACACACCCCCTCGAAGCCCGACGGCGTATGGGTGTTCTGCCGCACAACGCGGGGATCTACCCACACCTGAGCGCTCGGGAAAACATCGACTATTTCGGTGCACTTCACGGCTTGGGTCGCAAAGACCGACGCTCTCGGACGGCCGAGTTGATCTCGCTGCTCGAGATGGAACAATTTGCTGACAGGCCCGCAAAGGGTTTTTCACAAGGGCAACGCATCAAGACCGCCCTGGCTCGCGCGCTGATACACCGCCCGCGAAATGTACTGCTGGATGAGCCTACCAATGGATTGGACGTGATGGCCGTACGCGGGCTACGCCGCCTGCTTGCGCGGTTGCGCGACGAAGGCCACTGCGTGTTGTTCTCCAGTCACGTAATGCAGGAAGTGGGAGCGCTTTGCGACGACGTGGTGGTGATTGCTCACGGAACTGTCGTCGCCAGTGGGACACCGGAGGAGCTGCGCGTCCAAACGGGCGAAGGCAGCTTGGAGGATGCGTTCGTGCGACTCATCGGAACGGGCGAGGGTCTGTCCTAGTCTATGAGAAAAAGTCGCCCCCTGCGCTTTTTCAGACAGCGCCTCCGTTTCCGCCGGCAAAAGGCGCGACTTTTGCCGGCTGCGTCGTGCGTGTTCGTGTGTCATAAGCTCGACGGGGTCCTATGCGCGCCATTCTGAGCGTGTTCCGGAAGGAGTTCCGGGAGAACTTACGCGACCGCCGTACGCTGATTTCGGCGTTGATCTTTGGCCCTCTGTTTGGCCCTCTGTTGTTTGGCGCGACACTGTCATTGTCGATCGAGCGTGGCACGTCCGAGGCGGACAAGCCGGTGACCTTGGCGGTATCCCATGCCGAGCGCGCACCGAACCTTCTGGCTCACTTGCGCCAGTATGGCGTCACGATCGAATCTGTCTCGTACGACGATTCAGCAGCACGAGAGGCGGTCAAGGAGCACCGCAAGCCCGCGGTGTTGGTGGTGACGGATAGCTTCGGCTCACGGTTCGAGGCTTCCCAGCCGGCGCAACTGCTGCTGTACGTTGATTCGTCTGATGCGAATAACAGCAAAGATGTAGCGCGTATCCGAACGCTGCTCAGTCACTATGGATCTCTGCTCGCGCGCTTGCGGGTGATGACCCGCGGCATTGATCCGTTGGTGCTCTCGCCGATTGTGATTCACGACGTTGACGTGTCTACGCCAGCGAGCCGTTCCGTTCTTGCGCTGGGGACTCTCAGCTACCTGGTACTGTTGACTATGCTCATGGGCGGCATGTATCTCGCGATCGATGCGACTGCGGGTGAGCGGGAGCGCGGTTCGCTCGAGCCGCTGCTGACTGTTCCTGTGCGTCGCGAACATCTCATTTACGGGAAGATGCTGGCTACGTGCGCGTTCATGACGCTGTCCCTGTGTCTCACTGTATCTGCGTTTGCGACTGTATTGCAGTTTGCGGGCCTGGAACGTTTTGGAATGAGTGTCAATTTCGGTCCGCTGGTTGCGTTGACCGTAATCTTGTTCTGCCTACCGCTCGTGCCCTTGGGTGCTGCAGTCATGACGATTGTAGCTGCGTTCACGCGAAGCTATCGCGAGGCGCAGACGTACTTGGGCTTGGTGTTGATTATCCCGACGCTGCCGCTGGTGTTCGCCGGGGTGCTCGGTTTGCGGCCTACGGCAAGACTGATGGCGGTGCCGTCGTTGAGTCAGCATTTTCTGATCACGAGCCTGTTGCGCGATGAGCCTATACCGGGAGGCTTCCTGGCGTTGTCAGTGGGTGTGACGTTGGCGGTAGGAGCAGCTTTGGTGTTCATAGCAGGTCGGCTGTACCACCGTGAGGCGCTGCTGGGGTAGACGCAGTTCTACGGTGCTTTCATCGGAAGAACCGGAAGAAGGGCGCCTTCTGCATTGCAAGATCACGGGTGCGCGGCGGCGCGGGTGCGTCAGTGGTCTAGCACGCCGTTCGATCGCAGCATGGTTCGCAGCCGATGCGCGTGCGCATCCGCGAATGCCCGGGCCTCCACTTCGAAGCAATTGTTCCAATAACCTCGGCGAACGCATTCCGCCAGGTAACTGCGGATGGTAAGCGTGCGTGGCTCCCACTGTTTGATGACGTGCCAATACTCGTGGAGCATCAGCCAAGGGTTGTCGAAGAACTCATCACCACTTCCGCGCAGGTAGATTCTGCCGCGGCGTGTCGTGGCGATCGCCCGGCCGTGCAGGCGCACGAAAAGTGAATGCTCGAAGACGCGGACGTGGTGTACCGGGGCCTCGAACAGCACTTCTAGCGAAGCGCTGACCGTTTGAGGCAAAGTGATTGCGCGTCCGATCCAAGTCACGGGACTCAGTATGATCTATACCGTCGGACATTCGAACCATCCCATCGAGCGGTTCCTCGGCCTGCTCCAGCCGCACGGGATTACCGCGGTGGCTGATGTCCGGTCCACGCCCTACAGCCGCTTCAACCCGCAATTCAGGCGCGAGAAACTTCAAGCCGCCCTGGCAGACGTCGGGATTCAGTACGTGTTCCTGGGCGAGGAGCTCGGCGCCCGCAGCCAAGACCCCGCCTGCTACGACAGCGAAGGGCGGGTGAGCTACGCGAAGCTCGCCCGAACCGAGCTGTTCCGCAAAGGCATCGAGCGGCTGAAGGCCGGGATGGAGACCCATCGGATTTCACTCATGTGCGCAGAGCGGGAGCCGCTCGAATGCCACCGCACCATCCTGGTTACTCGCGAGCTGGTGCGTGAGGGAATCGCCGTAACCCACATCCTCGGCGATGGGTCGCTCGAGCCTCACGAGCATGCGCTGCAGCGGCTCGCCGCGACCCTGCACCTGGGGGGCTCCGATCTGTTCAGCGATTCCGCGGACCTGGCCGAGCAGGCTTATGACCTGCAGGCAGCGCGCATCGCGTACGTGAAGAAGAGCGTCTGACCTCGCTCAAGACCAGGCAGCTTCTGCACCATCGGCCTGCTTAGCGGACCCCACCCGTGGCTGTCGTCTTTCGCGTGCGACTTTCGATTTCAATACCGAAGTAATGGTTCATGGGCAGCTGGCGGCCCGCCCGGCGGCGTTCGGGAACATCAACTCAAACGATCAACCCTCGGTCCAAACGGCTCCGGATAAGGGATGGGAGTCTCGTGAACAAGTTTCTCGCGGTGATTACGCTCCTGTGCATGGCTGCATGGGGGCCACAGTCTGACGGTGGCAACTACAAGATCTGGCCGACCCGCTACGCAGCGAGCGCTGGCAGCTGGGGCACGCCCCGGGTGATTGAGAACGACGATCCCGGCCGGGGATTCAATGCGCAGATCGAGCTGGCCGTTTGGAGGCAATCCGACAGCAACACGAGCTCCTCCATCCGATGGGTCCGCTACACGACGGCCAGTGACTGGGGTACAGCCGCAGCGATTGAGCCTGGAGATGGAGCCTTTGTGCGAGAGCCGCAGATTGCCTGCGATTCGAGCGGCAATGCGCTCGCGGTATGGAAACACCGCAACGACACACGCTCCGAAATCCGCTCGAGCCGCTTTACGGTTGCTGACGTGTGGGCAGCGGCGCCCGACGCAGGGAACACCGGCGATGTGCGGGATCCCGTGATTGCCATGGATTCGGCCGGGAATGCCATTGCCGTGTGGCAGCAGGTGGATAGCTCCAGCGCCGGACTTGTTTTGTCCAACAGGTTTGAATGAGCTATTGAGCGGCCAGCGCAGTCAGACAGTTACGCTTAACGGTGCGCCTGACACGGTCGCGGCTGCACTCGTAGCACGTAAGTAGAAGGCCGGCACGGAATGCCGGCCTCCTTGTGCGCCAATCTACGACGCGGACTTTGTATCAACCAGACCGTTATGGTCCGTGATAAACCTTGACACTGATGGCATTGCAATCTGCCAGAGCTCCCGCTGGAGTGCGTGTGAAGACATCGAACTGAGTCGCGCTGTTGATCGCCACTGAGGTCGTAAGATCGCTCACCGCAATCACATCGTAGCTGACGGTCGCATCCATGCTTGTCCCGAGCGTAAATCGATATTGGCCGGTCGCCGGGTGAGTGACCGATAGGACTACCCCAGTCTGATAGCTGATGGAGGGTGTTGCGCCACCCACCACCCGGGCACCGCTCACCGCGCGCGAGGGATCCGGTGGCCAGACGGTGAAGCCGTTGGCAGGCTCCACATTCGCCAGTGCATAAGGTCCCCGACTGTTATCGACGATGAAGTTTGCAGAGCCTGCCTTCTTGAAGGCAAGGCCATTGATCGTCCCGTTCCACGAACCCGAGCAGGTGATTACAGTTGTGCAGGTTCCGCCTCCATCTCCTGTGACGCCGCTTCCAGTCAGTGTTGCGGCGTGGACGAGTTCGAATCCAGTGTTGCAGTTCTCAAAATGGACGGCGTTGCAGTTGCCGATGATGCGGCCATCCAGCCAGATACCGGATACGTTTGCCTGGTTGGCGCTCGCCCCGGCGACAGTGATTTGATCCAGATCGACTGCGATCCATCCTACCGACAGAGGGATTTCTATTTTGATGCCGGCGGCAACTGGCAATGCTGATGCCGCAAGGAAGCATTCCACCTGCGAGAGCTTGAGCGCGCAAGCGCCCCCGATGCCGGTATCGTAGTGGAAACCGAGTTTTGTGAAGTTCTCGAGAACGACGTTGCGCAGCCCACATTTTTCCTGCCAGGCGTTGGAGTAGACCACCTCTACCACCGAGGTTAGACCTCCGGCATTGATGCGCAGATTTTCGATACGGCTGTTGAACATGGATGTCGTGCCACCCAGTGCTGTGACCATTCGGCCACCGCTGGCGCTAAAGGTCGCACCGGGACTTGCCCACAAGACCGGGTACTGACCGCTGACTCCGGTGAGAGAGATTTGATTGGTCAGATTAATGCCGTCTGAAATGTAGAAATCACCCCGATCCAACAGAACGTGGCCGCCGAAAGTGCCCCCAACCGCAACCGCCAGAGCAGCGATTGCTTGGTTGATCGGCACTTCATTGTCCGTTTTGACCAGGTCCCCCGCCGCCCCCCACCATTCCGCATACACATTGCCGGCAATGCGGGGAAGTGCGACAACGCCGCCGGAAGACAGATCGAATATCTGACAAATCCCCGCTTCCAACGGCGATGACAAGGTGATCGTCCTGCCACTGGCGGGCTTGATGATCGCGCCCGGAGAGAAAACGGTTGGCGAGCCTACGGTGATGTTGGTGTTGATCGTATACGTGCCGGGCGGAATCGTGACGGCGCCTGGAAGACTTCCGGCGGTCGCGAATGCCGCCGCACTATCCGAGGTCCCGGATGGATCCGCCCCATATCGGCGAACATCTCCTGGTACATACGCTAAGTTCGTAGGCGTTATCCCGGCGGCGATCTCCGCCGCAGTCCGCGCATAGCAAGGGGCAGTGCACGTTTGTGCCTCCGCGTCCTTGGACAGTAGTGCCGCTCCTGCGGCGGAAGCGAAGAGAGCCATTGAGATTTCTCGACGATGCATACCCTTCTCCCTGGTAAGAAATACGTCTTCGAATGTAGCAACCCATTGTCTCTGCTCCGAGCGGATAAATTATCTCAGCCAGGAAATCCATCGGATGACGTTGCGCCTTTCGGCTGTCGGTGAGGCCGCGGCTCCATCGCCGTAATGAGGTTGAAATCGCACTGTAACGCGGCGCTCGTCGGCGCCTCCCGTGGCGCTCGGGTTATTTTTCGAAAACTGACATCCAGTGGGCGAGCACGTCAAGTAATTCGCTAGCTACCGCTGGCTATCATGGCTGTCCGGAATGGAGCTGCGCCGATCCGGGGACTTCATTCCATCGAAGAGGTGACTGTTAGCTTCCTCCTTGCCTATGGAGCACCCCCCAAGGAGACCGGCGATTCCGAAGCCTATGACACACCGCTCGGTGGGCCGAAAATACAGCAAGCCATGCTCCATTCCCACTCGCTGCTTTACCGGACTCCACTCGAAATCGCGAGGTCGCGCTGGACACGGTGGTAACTTCGACGAAGGATCCCCTTTTTCATTGCATTTCCCAATGCTGTCTCCCAGTCGCAAGGCCGCATCAGCCGCGGCGCGCTCGGCTTCCTTTGACCAGTCGATTGCCGCTGGTGGTTCGGCCTGAATGATTGGCTGCGACTCAATCGCGGCCCCGTCAGCTTTCTCGTCGTTTCCCTTAGACCTCGGCCGCCTGCTATGAGCAGCGGAGCGCGAAGGATTCTTCGGCCGCTCTATAGGCGGTGAAAAAGGCGGAGCAATATCAATTAGGAGGAGAGGTGAAGATTCATTTCGCAGTGTCACTGGCGGCCGCGCAGATCGCATCAGGATCATTACAAGAGCGACATGAATGGCGAGGACTGCCGCAAGCGCGACGCCGCGACGACATCTCCTATGCAAGACGGTCCCACCACCGACCGTGCGTGGCAACGCTCCTCCCTTATTCCTTCAGACACAGCGGGTCCAGACCAGAGCATTCCAACACGCAAGGCACCACATCTGAATCGACGCACTTTGCGGCTTTCGACGAATAAAACGAAGCTAAGTTCCCCAGCAATGAAACCGGGACGAGTTGAGCGCCGCGCAGCTCTTCGGCGACGAGCTCGCCCGCATGGCGGTCGTGGAGTTGGCGCTAGGCTTCGTCGACGTTGCGGCGGGCGCGGGCCAGGGATTCGAGGTGGCGCTGGCGCGCGGAGACGTTACAAGATCACGGGTGCGCGGCGGCGCGAGTGCGCCAGTGGTGTAAGCGATTGAGGAACAGCGTGCCTGTGTCCCGCCCTCTGACTGCTGGCTAAGCAAGGGCGCAGCGTTCGGCGTAGAGCTCGTGGCATCCAGTTTCGTCTAGAAAGATTCGATAGTGATGCAGTTCCCGATATGCCTTCGCAACAGCGCGGTCGTTCGCAATGAAGGTTGCAACAGAGTTTGAGTTGGGAATCTCTGTGACGGCAAAATAGGCACCCTCTATTTGTTCAGGGGTACAGTTGTAGAGTGCGGTGAATTGATGCCATCGAACGCGAGAGAAATTGATTTTTATCGGCTTCATCTCCGCGACGTGGATTGTTAGGGTTGCGTCGCCGCCGGACATCACAAATTCAGAGTCTTC
>Ga0207641_10003523_pt1 | contig 13855 bp, 15 predicted proteins | sample KBSSwiS62_FD_184306 | JGI IMG/M metagenome (GOLD analysis project Ga0207641, IMG submission 184306) | Switchgrass rhizosphere microbial communities from Kellogg Biological Station, Michigan, USA - KBS Switchgrass S6-2 (SPAdes) (version 2) | ecosystem: Host-associated > Plants > Roots >... | reverse complement strand
AGAGGTTAATAGTTGTGCCAGTGGCGCGTCAGAGATGCTGTCAGGGTCAGTATTAATATCAAGGTATTTTTTGCACGATGCTGCGCCTGTCAGCATCCCGGTTGCTATGGTAACTATTATGATATATTTTAGTTTCATGTTATCTGTTTTTTTGTTTTACAAGCCAATTTTAATTGATACACCCATTGAACGGGTTTGGGGTAATGCATTAAACTCGAGGCCTGTAGCGTTGCTGATACCCAAAGCATTTTGTTCCGGATCCAAATGAGGATAATGAGGTGCGTGCAGGTAAAGATTTCTTCCATACACACTTAGCTCTGCACGGGCGATAGAGGCTTTTTTCGATAGTGAAGCAGGAATTCTATAGGTCAATGCCGCTTCCCTTACGCGGAACCAGGAAGCATCTACAATAAAACCTTCGGCTGCAACGTACTTTCCGGAATTGCCCCAGTAATCCTGTGCTGAAACATTGGTTGTATTCGGCTGACCATTGCTGGCGTATACTCCCTGGAAAAGATATGGTTTGTTGATACTGCCATCAGGATTATACCTTGGAAATTCTGCTGTTTCTGCTCCAACACCATTGGCTCTTATATCTTTAATATTACGGCTGTACTGATCACCGCCATGCCTGATATCCAGCAAGACCGACAATGAAAAACCTTTATAAGTAAATGTATTGGTTATGCCCATTAACCATTTTGGATTGGGATTACCAATTTTTTGCACGCCGCTGGTTACCAATGGAAGTCCGTTAGCCCCAATCAGTAATTGATTCGTTTTTGCATCGCGCTGATAAGCATTCCCGTAAATCTGGCCATACTCATCTCCCTGCACCAAACGGATATTAGGCGTTGTAAAGCCACCCAGGAATATATTGGCAACACCTGGCGCCAGTTGATCAACCACACTTTTAATCTTCGTGTAGTTTGCATTGATATCCCAACTGAATGATTTGCTACGAATAGGACTCACATTCAAATTAAGTTCAACGCCATTATTGGTTAAGCTGCCCGCATTTTGCACAAGCGTGCCGATACCGGAGGCGTTGGAAACAGGTACTCCAAATATTAATTTTTTGGATTTTTGTTTGTATACGGTCGCTTCCAGGTTCACCCGGTTTTTGAAAAACCCAAGGTTTACACCTATTTCCCGGTTGGTAGTGAACTCAGGACCTAAATTAAGATTACCCGCCTGGTCATTCAAGGTAAAGCCCTGCAGGCCGTTGAAGGGGAATACGATGGCCGGGCCAAATCCATCTCCGGCGCTAGCCGCTCCATAATAGGAATCCGTAGCATACACAAAGTCACCGGCCTTACCCACCGTAGCAATATTGCCGTTTATTTTGATGTTCTCAATCACATTATTCTTCAAACCTGGAAACAGTTCTGTGAAATTAACAGATGCAGCAACTGCATTGTACAGGTATGAATTGTTACCGGGTTTAAATGTAGATGACCAGTCATTGCGCAATGTTACATTCAGGCTGGCAATGCTCTTATAAGCCGCAGTAAAATCACCAAACAGACCAATCAGTCTCACCTTTGAAGATCCATTGGAAGGCTGAAAAGAAGTAGTATTTTTTAATTGCTCAAAGTCCCGTACCACTACGCCGTACCCAATGGTTTGGTCGGTCGCATTGTACACCTGTGATATTTCATTACCTACTACGCCGGTCAGGTTAAAATCACCAACACGTTTACTGGCTGTAAAATAACCGTTTGAGTTCAAACTCCGGTATTGGTTTCTTACTTCCAGCACACCACCGGCATTTCCGGCCGGTCCCACCCCGGTAAAAGGATTGGTATTGGCAGCGGTATTGGCCACGTTACCCTGTCCGCGGATTCCAATCTGATCGTATGCGTGCCTGAAAGTAGAAAATACGTCGGCACCCAGCTTGTAATCAAACTGCAACCAGTTATTGAATTTAAAATTGATAGCAACATTTCCAAAAAAGCGGTTGATTTCATCCCGATAGCGGTTATTCTTGATTGACCAGTAGGGATTGTCTTCACCTAAGGGATATAGTTGATCGCCGGCGGCAGTTTCAAAAGGCAGGCCTGTGAGATCATAACTTCTCGGCGTAAGCCATCCACGGAACAGCGGGTTACTTAACTGGTTCCCCTGTTGGGTTCTTTTAGACGAGTTATTCGAATAATTACCCGATACAGAAATGGTGAGTTTATTGGAGACTTTTGAGCTGGTGTTAAGTCCAAAATTATGGCGTTGCAGGCGATTATTGTCGAGCACACCGGTACTGTTATTGAATCCGTAAGAAAAACGAAAAGTATTTCTATCAGAACCGCCGGTGAAACTGAGGTTTGTTTGCAGGTTTTGCCCATTTTTAAACATATCACTTACGTTGTGTGGATAGGCCTGCAACACTTCTTGTTTATTAAATGCATTGGTAACCGTTTGCCCTGTAATGAGTGGCCCCCAGGACGTTTGTGAGTTTGCTAAATACGTCCCATTATTCCCCTGTGCATAGCTGTTCTGATAACTCGGTAACCTGTTCACCGTTTCAATGCCATAACTGGTGGAAAATTCTATAGTACCTTTTTGGTTGAATTTGCCTTTTTTGGTGGTGATTAATATGACGCCATTAGAGGCCCTTGAACCATACAAAGCAGCAGCGGAAGGTCCTTTTAATACTGTAATATTGTCAATATCTTCCTGGTTGATATCAATGGCACGATTGGAAACAGAAGGACCTGTTTGTAAAGGAGATCCGCCCCCGCCGTTATCGAATGGTACGCCGTCTACTACAAAAAGCGGTTGGTTGGAACCGGTAAATGTGGTAAACCCGCGGATAATAATGCTGGATCCTGTAAAAGAACCACCACTACCAGTTATTTTAACGCCGGGTATTTTTCCAGCGAGTGCATTGGTGACATTGGTAGTGTGTGCCTGTGTCAATTCTTCCGCCTTTACAGTAGACACGCCATAGCCCAGTGTTTTTTTATCTTTTTTGATACCGAGGGCTGTTACCACTACCTCCTGTAAATCTTTGTCTGACTGCTTCAGCGAAACATCTATAACACCCTTATTTCCGATGTTTGCTTCAACAGTCTCCATTCCCACAGAAGAAATGACGATTGTTTTGGCACTTGCCGGGATAGACAGGGAATAAGTCCCGTCTTGTTTTGAAGTAGTACCGAGGCTGGTACCTTTTATAGTCACAGAAACATTCGGGATGGGCTCACCTTTGTCGTCTGTTACTTTGCCAACGACTGTCCTTTGCTGCGCAATCAATTGCATGCAAAGGAACAATACTCCCATAAGGAGCGAAAGTTTTCTCATGTTTTTTGTTTTGGTTTAGTAGTATTCGTAAAAAATAGCAGTCGATTAACCTCAGACAACGAAAATAATTAAAAGGCTGCCGAAGTTATCAAAATGTTAATGAAACTGGACGAAAAACCGGGTTTTTTCAAACTTCAGCTAAGCTCTTCCTGATAACAAGGCAGCTCATTTGGAGAGCCGCTTCATTTTCAGCTCATATTATTTTTTCCTTATGCCAGTCAGGATTAAAGCAGGCAACAATATTAGATTGGTGAAAGTGGCCACCACCAGTGTAAGCGAGGTAAGCCAGCCCAACGCCTGTGTGCCTCCAAACCCGCTGAAGCAAAATATAATAAACCCGGCTGTTAAGACAAGGGAGGTATAGATGATGCTGATACCGGTTGAATGAATGGTCTCCGCCACGAGTTGGCGTTGACTTTTTTCGCTTCCTTTCTGTATTTGTTTATAATTGACCAGGAATCGTATAGTAATATCGATGGCAATACCCAACGCAATACTAAAAACCAGTACGGTTGAAGGCTTTAACGGAACACCCGCCCACCCCATTACACCTGCCGTAATCACCAGCGGAATCACGTTGGGAATAAGCGAACACAATAATATTTTAAATGAACGGAACAAATACAGCATGCAGAGCGCAATTAATGAAAAAGCCCAAATCACACTGTCTTTTAAACCCTTAATGATAAAACTGCTGCCTTCCAGGAAAGTGACGCTGGAACCTGTCAATTCTACTCCATATTTTGTAGAATCAAAATAATGGTTGGCTCTTTCCTGTATTTGCTGCAACAAAACGGGTAGCCGGATACTGCCAATATCGGCCATGTTTACACTAATCCGCGCCCGTTGCTTATCCTTATCAATAAAAGAGCTCAGCAGCTTTGTAATATTGTTGCCGCCGCGGGCGCCCGTATCCGCTTTGGTATTGAGGTAAGACGATAGAAAACTGATGTCGAAAGAATTTGGCAATGCATAATTGCTGCTATCACCATCATAATAGGCCTGTTTGGCAAATTTGATACCCTCTACTATCGATAGCGGCTTACCGGTTTCAGGTAAAGAAGCGATGTATTGTGATAACGAATCGATTTGCGTAAACAACTGCAATGGATTTTTCCGCAGCCCATTTTTCTGGCGGGTATCTATCACAATCTCCAGTGGCATGACGCCCTTAAAATTCCGTTCAAAAAATTTGAGATCGGTATAAATTTTATCCGTCTTCGGCAGATCGTCAACAATAAATCCTTCCGATTTTAAACGAAACAAACCCGCTACCGCAAATACCAGGATCAAGCCGGTGGCAGCGTAGATCAGTCCACGATGATTCATTGCCCAGTTCTCCAGTTGATCCAGCAAATTGAGCAGCCATTTATTGTCGAGATATTTTGTATGCCGTTCTTTTGGTGCCGGCAAATACGATAAAACGGCGGGAATCAATATAAAAGAAATAAGAAAAAGAGCAATGATATTAATGCCCGCTACTGCACCAAACTCCTTCAATATAGCACTGCGGGTAAGGGCAAACACGGCAAATCCAATAGCGGCCGCAATATTGCAAAACAATGTTACAATACCCATTTTACTGATCATGTTCACCAGCGCTTCATTTTTTTCCGCGGTAGCCGCATAGGAAACATGGTATTTATTGAGGAAATAAATACAGTTGGGTATGCCAATCACTACAATCAGCGGTGGAATCAGGATCGTTAGCAGGGTAATCTTGTATTCCAGCAACTGAAGGGTGCCCATGCTCCATATAACACCTATCAATACCACGGTCAGGGACAACAACATTGTGCTGATGCTTCTGAAGAATATTAATAAAATAACGGCGGAAAGCAACACCGATCCAATAAGGAACCATTTCATTTCCACTTTCATCCGGTCAGCCACTTCGGTGCGTATCAGCGGAAGACCGCTGTAATGCATTTCAATGGAATGGTTCCTGCCAAACACATCTGCCGCGGCCGTAATCTCATTGATGACACCACTCCTGTTCTTTGAAGCAAGAATATCGCGGTTGATCCGCACCGCCATCAGGCTGGCATTGGTTTCCGGGTTATACAGCACATTTTTATAAAACGGTTGCGCAAAAAAAAGGCTCTTACTACTATCGTAATGGCTGAATTGCAAAACAGTCGCCGATGTATCAACCGGTGTAAATATGTTTTGGGGGCGAAGCTGCTGGCTACCGGAATCTTTTACAAGGGTAACCGTTACGGGTATACTAAGTACATTCTCTACCCATTTAATATTTTTAATCTGGCGGCCCAGCATTGCAAAATCTTCGAATGTTTTTTTATCAAACAATTTGGCCGACTGCACACCAATCACAATGGTGTTACCGTCATCGCCGAACTGTTTATGAAAACGCTGATAGCTTATGTAGCGGGGATTGTCGGTGGGAATGGCCTTGGTAAACTCATAACTTATCTGAACTTTCGAAGCCTGCCAACCCATAAAAGCAGTAAGCAGCGCGAGTATCAGCAATAAAACCAATTTATTTTTCAGCACAAAACGGGCAATGGATTCCCACATAGTTTACTATTGAATTATCAAGAGTGCAAAGAAAACTATTTTGGGGCAGTATGAGGCCAATTTCAAAGTTTTATGCTGCCATGCCTGAAAAAAAAGCGGTGGCCATTTATTGCCGCCGCCCGATTAAGGATTTCGCCAGCTAATTGAGGAAAACCCTGAAGCCAATGGTAAATCCAGCCATGGCGCTGTTTAAACTGGTATTCAATGAAAATTGATTGGATTTTGTGGTAAGGCTTGAGCTGTGCGCGTATTGAATGGCCACCATATTATTCAGGCCGGCCTCCAATTGCAATTTCCTGGTAGCGCTATAGGCCACGCCAGGATAAAAAGATAATTGCACATTGTAATTTTTTTGTATACTGGAAGGTACTTGTGGCGCCGCCTGTTCGAAATGCACATAATTTCCGTCAAGCCTGGCCTGGCCAAAAGGTAAAAACCTTTTCCCAATTCTTTATACTGCCGGACAAAAACGCCTATTCCATATACAGTGCTTTTGTGTTCATCAATATTCTGGTTATTGAACTTGCTGTGCTCAAAATCAACATCGGCGCCTATTACCAGGTTTTCCTGGACAGCCTTACCAAACGCAGGCGAAATAGAGAAAGATGAATTTTTTGTTGATGGGCCGGGAGTTGATGGATAATCAGTCGTAGTACTTGAAAAACCTAATTGCCCTCCCAGCAATGTAGCGCCCTTTTTTATCTGTGCATCAATGGAGCAAACGGTTAAAAGCATTAAAGAAAGAACATGTAAAATTTTTGTTTGCATATAATATTTTTTGTTTGAACAAATATTAAATGCGAACCGGGCTAACCATCATTAAATGATCATTAACCCATCTTCTTTAACAAGCTCTTACGTTAAGCAAAATGAAAAACTTTACATGCATGCAGCGTCTATACAATTACGGCAGATCCGAAATAAGAATGTAATATTTTCGGCAAGGCGATGCCGTTTTCGGATTGATTGTTTTCGAGCAGGCAGGCAACGATGCGTGGTAACGCCAATGAACTGCCATTGAGCGTATGCACAAGTTGCATTTTCCCAGCGCCGTCTTTAAATCGCGCCTTCAACCGGTTGGCCTGGTAACTTTCAAAATTAGAAACCGAACTCACTTCCAGCCATTTTTGCTGTGCAGCACTATACACTTCAAGATCATAGGTCAGCGCGGAAGTAAAACCCATATCGCCCCCGCATAATTTTAAGATGCGGTAAGGCAGCTCCAGCGATTGTAACAGCCTTTCAACATGCACCAGCATTTCTTCCAGCACCTCGTAACTTTTATCCGGACTTACCAATTGCACTATCTCCACTTTTTCAAACTGGTGCAGGCGGTTTAGTCCCCGCACATCCTTTCCATAGCTGCCCGCTTCCCTTCTGAAACAGGGTGTGTACGCGGTCATTTTCACTGGCAATTCAGTTTCTTTTAAAATTACATCGCGGTAAATATTGGTAACCGGCACTTCGGCCGTGGGTATCAAATAAAAATTATCTTCCGTTGCATGGTACATCTGCCCCTCTTTATCGGGCAACTGACCCGTTCCATAGGCGGAGGCTTCATTTACCATAAACGGTGGCAGGTATTCTGTGTAGCCTGCTGCAGTATTGTAGTCAAGAAAATACTGAACCAGTGAACGCTGCAGTTTAGCACCTTTATTGATATACACAGGGAAGCCGCTACCGGTAATTTTATTGCCTAGTTCAAAACTAATCAGGTTGTACTTCGTCGTTAGATCCCAATGAGGCAATGCGCCTGCATAAAGAGCGGGTTTATTGCCGCTTTCTTTTATCACAATATTATCTTCCGGCGTTTTTCCTGCAGGCACTTTATCAGAAGGAAGGTTGGGCAGCAAATATAAAATGGCTTCAATATTTTTTTCCGCCTCCAGCAGTTTATCCGGCGCCAACTGCGTTTTCCATTCAGCCACTTTCAATTTTATTTCTTCTGCTTTTTGTTTATCACCCTTGGCCATGTGCTGCCCGATGTCTTTTGAAGAAGCGTTTATTTTTGCCTGTATTTCTTCCTGTTCCAACTGGTATTGCTTGCGTTTATCATCCCAGCGGATCAGCTCGTCAACCAGTTCCGGTTGCTTAAAATTTTTTATTGCCAGTCTTTGCTTAACCAGTTCTGTGTGCTGCCTGATAAATCCTACCTGTAGCATGGTGCAGATAATTTGCCGCAAAGGTAATTGTTGGGCAGCAAACAGTCAACGATACAAATTGCATAGCTTAGTATAAATTTTATTGTTATGATAGACTTAACCATGATCACCACCAGTATTGATCTGAACGGTTACCGCGTCACAAAAAACCTCGGCGTGGTGCGGGGCATCACGGTAAGATCAAGAAGTTTGTTCGGCAATATGGCAGGCGGTCTGCAGTCGCTGTTCGGTGGAACGATTTCCATTTATGTGGATCTTTGTGAAAAAACGCGCGAAGAAGCCTTTCAATTAATGATACAGCATGCTGGCGAACGGGGTGCCAATGCAATCATCAATATGCGTTATGATGCCAACGAAGTAATGAACGGGATCACAGAAGTATTGGCATACGGCACGGCGGTGCAGGTGGAAAAAATCAGTTAATTATTTTTATATATATATCCGGCACTGATATACGCATTATCCGTTCCGGCTTATCCGGTATGGCGAAACCAAAACGGGCATACAGCCCGTGCGCGTCCCTCGTAGCCAGTTGCCAGGTTCTAAAACCCTGCAATTGCGGGTGACCCATAATAATTTCCATCAGCCATTTTGATAACCCCCGGCCGCGGTAATCTTCGTCTATAAACACATCGGCCAGGTAGCCAAACGTGGCATAATCGGTTACCACTCTTGCAAAACCCAGTTGACGATTGCCTTCGTATACGCCAAAGCACATGGAATGCTCAATTGATTTTTTAACAATTTCCAACGGTATGTTTTCTGCCCAGTATGAGCCGGAAAGGAACCGGTGAATATAGCCTATATCCAGTTTTTCTTTGCTGGTAGAAATACAATAAGTGTCTTTATAATAATCCACAATAAAAAAGTTTGCTCAAAGATATTGATGAAGTGAACACGCTACGCGGCGGATTGGGTATTGATGGCAGCATCCATGCGGCGATGCAAAAGCTACCTGTTATGCCTTTATCTTTGCCTTATGCAATTACAGGATGATTTACAGGTACGCTGGTGGAAACTGGAAGAAAAGCTGGTGGAAAGATTTGGCAAGAAGCCGGATATTGAAACCATATTATTTCTTATTGGTGTACAGGAACTGGGTGATGTCAAAGAAAAGTTTTCCAAGGAACAGAAACAGGATCTTATGCATATAGCGGTGTGCACACTTTTATCTGTGAGCGGCTATTATGAAATAGAGGGTGTTGATGAGGAAGGCTGGCCGCATTTCAGGCAGTTGAAGGCGCTGCCAGTAATGGACCTGGTAACGCAGGAAAATTTTATGAAGGATCATATACTGCTGTACTTTGATAAACATGAATTGTGATAACGCATACATGCATACCCGCCGGTGTTTAATCATATCATGTATTGGTTTCTTATTGCTGGCAGGCTGTAACCCTAAAATAGGCAATGGCCTTCGCAGAAACGACCTTAGCAAGGATGTGGAAATGGTTACTGACAAAGGGACTATGATCATCCGTTTGTCTGATCTGACACCAAAGCACCGCGACAATTTTCTGCTGCTCGTAAAAAAACATTATTACGACAGCGTCTTATTTCACCGTGTTATCAATCATTTTATGATCCAGGCTGGCGATCCAAAGAGTAAGCAGGCCAAAACCGGTGCGCTCCTGGGCGAAGGCGGGCCCGGATATACGGTTCCCGCAGAATTCAATACTGTATTATTCCATAAGAAAGGAGTGATTGCTGCAGCAAGGGAAGGTGATGAAACCAACCCGCTGAAAGCCAGCAGCGGCAGCCAATTTTATATTGTGCAGGGGAAAGTTTTTACAGATACCGGCCTTGACTCCGTTGAAACATTCCGTTTAAAAGGAAGAAAACTACCCACTGCACATAGAGAGATTTATAAAACATTGGGCGGTACGCCGCACCTGGATAGTAACTATACCGTGTTTGGAGAAGTAATCAGGGGCCTTGAAACAATCGACAGCATTGCCAATACGCATACCAGCGGCAGACAGGGTGGCGACAGGCCCATTAAAGATGTCAGAATAATAAAAGCAAGATTGATCAGAAAGAAATAGAGCAGATGTATGATGTATGATTTAATGATGTATGATTTCTCTTATGCAGTTTTACATTATTGTTTTGAATCATTTAATACTGGCCATGCCGCTAAAACACACTCGGAACGCTGGACCAAAGAAATCAGACATCGTCACATCTGACATCATAAATAGCGTTTTATCTTTTCTCAAACAACCACCACAACGGCTTTCTGGGCTTTACCTTGTAGTTGGCGGTAATATACTTCCGGATATGTTCAGTTGCTTCCTCAATATTGTCTGTCAGCAATACCAGGCTTAGATCTTCCTGCGATATGGTTTTTTGATCGGCCATAAACTGCATATAATCCATCAGCGGCTGATAAAAACTTTTTCCAAACAATACAATCGGGAACTGGATAAACGTTTTTGTTTGCACCAGGGTCAGTGTTTCAAAAAATTCATCCATAGTACCAAATCCGCCTGGCATAATGATGAAAGCATACGAATATTTTTCCAGCAACGCTTTGCGGATAAAGAAATACTGGAAGGTGATACTCGTTTGTACATAGGGGTTGGGTTTCTGTTCAAAAGGCAATTGTATATTACAGCCAACAGAAGCACCGCCGTTTTCGAATGCACCGCGGTTAGCGGCTTCCATAATACCGGGCCCGCCGCCAGTCATAGTGGTAAAACCCAGGCCGGCAATCTGCTTTCCCATTTCACGGGCAGCAATATAATAGGGGTGATCTTCAGTAAAACGCGCGGATCCAAAAACGGTAACACAGGGCCCCACAAAATGCAGGGTCCTGAAGCCTTTGATCAATTGGCGAAAGACGCGGATCGCAAAAAAAAATTCGTAACTCCGGCTCCGGGGGCCATCTAAATAAACATGTTCTTTGGAAGGGATTATTTTTTCTTTGGGTGCCATCGAATAAAGATAAATGATAAACCGCTTTATAAAAATGCATTAACCATTTGCGGTTGCGGGTTGGTACTGAATAAAGACGATAATCAGTTTCGGCAACCGGCGCATTTTACTACCTTGCAGCCCTACAAACAATTATATGCGCATCATCAGCTATAACCTGAACGGCATCCGTTCTGCCATGAGCAAGGGGTTTATTGATTGGTTAAAAACCGATCCAGCCGACATTATCTGTGTACAGGAAACAAAAGCCAGTAAAGACAATGTGGATCATAAACAATTCACAGATCTTGGTTTTAATGATTACTGGTTTTCAGCCCAGAAAAAAGGATACAGCGGCGTGGCGGTGTTTACAAAAATAAAACCCGACAATGTAGAGTACGGCACCGGCCATAAAGTAAGCGATGACGAAGGCAGGGTACTGCAGCTTGATTTCGGTGATACGCGTTTAATCAATGCCTATTTTCCATCGGGCACTTCGGGAGATGAGCGGCAGACATTCAAATATGCGTGGCTCGATGAGTTTTATAATTACCTGGACACATTAAGGAAAAAACATCCCAAACTGATTCTTTGCGGCGATTATAATATCGCACATAAAGAGATTGATATTCACGATCCAAAGGGCAACAAGAAATCATCAGGCTTTTTACCGGAAGAAAGAGCCTGGACGGATAAATTAATCAACAGCGGGTGGATAGATACGTTCCGCCATTTTCATCCCGAACCGCACCGCTATAGTTGGTGGAGTCAGCGGTTTCCAACTGTAAGGTTGCAAAACAAGGGCTGGAGAATTGATTATATCAATGTGACCGAGCCATTAAAAGCGAACCTGAAGTCGGCAGATATTTACCACGACGTAAAACACAGTGATCATTGCCCTGTATACCTGGAATTATTTTGAATTTTATATTATATTATTTTGAATTACTGGGCCGGCAATCGTAGCTGAAGCAATTCAAAATATAAAATTCAATATAATATGATTGTTTATAACATTACTACCAAAGTGCATCATAGCATAGATGCGTCCTGGCTCCAATGGCAAAAAGAAAAAGTCATTCCCGAAATAATGGAAACCGGGTGCTTTGCTGCTGTTAAGCTTTTGCAACTACTGGAACAGGATGACAGCGAAGGGAAAACCTATGCCTTACAATTGACGGCTGATACAACGGAAAAATACGATGCTTACTCACGTACCCACGCAAAACGGCTGCGCATCAAAGCTATTGAGAAATGGGGTGATAAAATTATTTCCTTCCATTCATTACTCGAAGTTATACACTGATTGTGGATAATAATCGCGTAAAAGCCTGTTTAAATAATTTCAGTTTCTTCTTAAACCCGCGGCTGGCAAGCACTTCAGGGCAGCGGCGCAAACTCTTTACCAGCAATGGTTTCAGCGCTTTTCAACGCTTTTATTATTTCTTTATGAAAATACAGAATCCGTGAAAATGCTTGTTCCACGCGGGTTACAGCAATTTTCAATAGTCTTAAAAAACAATAAAAAAATTTTGCCGGTATCCAAAAGCATCTAAATTTGTCAGGCGTTAAATTTTAAAACATCACACTATGAACAAAGCTGAATTAATTGCAAAAATTTCTGATGATGCCGGTATTACAAAAACACAGGGTAATGCCGTTCTAGATTCTTTTATTGAAGCTGTAACCAAGACCTTAAAAGGCGGCGGTAAAGTAACCCTTGTTGGTTTTGGTACCTTTTCTGTTAGCAAAAGAGCCGCCCGCAATGGACGTAACCCTCAAACAGGGGCCGTTATTAAAATCAAAGCCCGTAAAGTGGCTAAGTTTAAAGCAGGAAAAGAATTGTCTGCCAAGTTATAACCACCTCACCTACCGCATTTAAAGGCCCCGGCTGCTGAATAAGTAACGGGGCTTTTGTTATCTGATGTATCTTTGGGAAGTTACCGGTATTTTGTAATCAGTATTTTTAAAATAAAAAAAAGTTTATGGGAAGAGGAGATAAAAAAACAAAAAAAGGAAAAATTTTTAAGGGGTCTTTTGGTAAAAGCCGTCCTGCGAATGCACCTGTTGTAAAAAAGGCAGCAGCTAAAAAAGACAGTAAATAGTTGATTGGTTGATTAGTTGAGAGGTTGAATTGAAACAACGGTTTCATCAACTGAAATCTTTCATCATTTTGATTTCGGCCGGGTTCGCCAATAGGCTCTTGAATTGGCTGCATTGTACCAATGCGCTTTTTTACCTTTCCACTAGTCAACCACAACCACTCAACTAATCAACCAAACTACGGCGCCAGTCGCTCAATTTGCCAATCATTGGTTTCCTGCAACGTATATTGTATCCGATCGTGTAAGCGGCTCGGTCTTCCCTGCCAAAATTCTACTGTGATAGGCTTTACGCGGTAACCACCCCAGTTGGCCGGACGATTTACCGGTTTATCATTGAATTGGTTTTCGTATTTTTTTTCGTTGTCTTCCAACCATTGCCTGTTGCTGATGACCCGGCTTTGGGGGGAAGCCCAGGCGCCGATGCGGCTGCCAAGTGGTCGGCTATTGTAGTATTCATCGCTTTCGGCGCTGCTTGTTTTTTCTACCAAACCGGTTATACGCACCTGCCGTTCCAGTTCTTTCCAGAAAAAAACAAGACAGGCCCTGGGATTTTCATCCAGTTGCATGCCTTTAAAACTTTCATAGTTGGTAAAGAAAACAAAACCTCTTTCATCGAATTGTTTCAGTAAAACAATTCGTGCCGCCGGCAGGCCCGTGGCCGAAGCAGTAGCCAGCATCATGGCATTTACTTCTTCAATATCTGACTGTATCGCTTCATTCCACCATTTTTCAAATTGATGAAAAGCACTTTTGTCAACATCCGTTTCCAATAAAGATTTTTGTTTGTACTCTTTTCTTATATCAGTAATGTTCATAGAAGAAAATTTTTGGTTG
>Ga0207641_10003520_pt1 | contig 13859 bp, 9 predicted proteins | sample KBSSwiS62_FD_184306 | JGI IMG/M metagenome (GOLD analysis project Ga0207641, IMG submission 184306) | Switchgrass rhizosphere microbial communities from Kellogg Biological Station, Michigan, USA - KBS Switchgrass S6-2 (SPAdes) (version 2) | ecosystem: Host-associated > Plants > Roots >... | reverse complement strand
GGAGCCGCGTCGAGCATGCCGGTCACGAGCTGCCGATTCGGCATCGCGAAACTGTTGCGCAGCAGCGGATAGTTCTGCGCGCCATACGCTGTATTGGCGGTGCGTCCCTCGACTCCGAAGTCGATCGCCAAGCCGGCGAACTGCCCACCATTGCCAATCATATCGTTGCCGAGGACGTAATTACCGCTGCCGGTTCCCGGTTCCATCATCACACCGGCGACTGCGCTGTTGCGGATATTGTTGGAAAAACCCGTGCCGTACAGACCGCTGGCGCCGATGCGATTGTCGTGCGCGCCGACGTCGACGTTGACACCGTAGCGGCCGTTGGGCATGTCGCCATAGAAGTCCCAGCCGATCTGGTTCTGTTGCACCACATTGCCATGACTGCCGACACCACCGAGATAAATCGCGTCGTAGGTGCTGTTGCCAATGTAGTTGGCGCGCACGATGTTGTACGGTGAATCTGCCATGTAGATGCCCAAGGTGTTGCCTGCCGGCGCAGTGCCGTCGGCACCGACGCCGAACAGATTATTCGCCACTGTCGTGCCGCCGGCGGCGTTGCTGAGCAGAACCCCGGCGATGCTGCTGTTGGCAATGTGGTTCATGCGCGGCTCGATCTGGCTCGGATCGTTGCCGATCACACCGATCAGCGCGCTGCTCGTCGTGCCGGTGACGGTAACGGCATAGACATTGGTTCCGACGAAACCACTGCCGATGAATTCGTTGCCGCTGATTTCGTGTCCCGAGCCAGCCTTGAGCCGGATTGCGCTGTTGCCAAATCCGATGAAGACGATGCCATGCACTACGAGGCTGGATCCGCTGCCCGTGGCATCCAGCCCGATCCCCACTTTGTTGGTGATGAGGCTGACGCACAGTGTCGCGTCGAACGCGCCGACCAGGGTGTTGGGGGCCCAGCCGGGCTGTGTGGTCGCGTCTATCGTCAGCGGATATTGGATCGCCGGCAGCGCCGAGGCGAGCGCTATGATCTGCCCGCAACCGCCTGGAATGTTGAACGTGATATGCGATGCACCGGGATTGGCGTTCGCCGCCGTGATTGCGGCGCGCAGAGTGCCGGCGCCAGTGTCGGCGCTGCTGGTGACGACGAAATTGTGGCGGTCGTCCCACGCCGATTCAAAAGCGCCCATGTCGATATTGCTGCCAACGATGCGCGGGTTGCCGGCGATGTCGAAGCCGGGGTAGCCATAGTTTTCGAGTTGGCCCATCGCCGCCGCGCTGGCACCGGTGTTTACGGCCGGGGAAACCTGCAGGCCGTTCGCCGTCAGTGCGTAGTCGTAGTGACCCGGGTCGACGAACAGCGGGTCGGTGGCGATGTTGCCTGCGCCCACAGCGACGTTGCCGGATTTCACCGTGAAGTCGGAATAGCTGACCGTCAGGCCGACGTCGCCGTTCGTCGTCATGTCGGCACCGTTGTTCCAGAAAATGTCGTTGACCGCTACGGCGTTGTCACCATCGAAATTTCCGCTGCCGCTATCGATCAGCAATCCGTTCACGGAGGGATTGTCGACGATCGTCGTATTGTTGATCTCCGCGAACGAAGCCTGAATTGCCAGCGCGGCGCAATACGCTACCGAGCAATTGGAGCCTTGGTAATTGCCGTCGAACAAGCTATCGGCAACGAGGACCGCGCCGTTGCTGATCAACAAAACGGCAGCGAGTCCGTTGACGGCGTTATCGCGTGCAATCACGTTGCTGAGCGTGCCATTGCCGTATTCGTTGACGCCGAGCATCACGCCGCCGCCGTAGCGCTGTATCGCCATCCCGTCGACGAGAAGGGACCTCGCGTAATCGATGCGCAGCCGACCGGTCGTGGCACCGTCCAGGACGGTATTGTTGGCGTCCACCTTGGCGCTGCGCGTGCCCGCAGTTCCGCCCGGCCCACACGCGCTGTATCCACCCTTCAGAGCAATGCCAACGCTATTGGTGTCGGCCGCGAACTGGGATATCCATTGGCCCGTGAGGTCATAGACCCCCTGGACGAGCTGGATTTCCACGTTGTCGGTGGCGGTCGTCCAGAAATTGAGCTTGGCGACCAATTGCGCGGTCGTGGATACGCAAACGGTCGTCGTTGCCAAGGCGTTGGACGCGCCGATCAAGGCCAGCGCGATAGCCGACAGCCAGGAGCCAAGTCTCATGCCCGCCCTCCGCAATTCTCATGCGTGCATCAACGATGCGGGGCGCGGCTTCCGAACATCGCCGCTGGTCAGGCGATTTTGCCAGTATAGCCTTTTTTTTCCGGTTGACTAGCAACCCCGATACGGGGCTATGCTTCACTCCCGGACGCGCTTTCTCGCCCGGGATCGGACGCCCAAACCAGTGAAGCCAGGCTTACACCTCCGCATCAACCAGCAACTGGCATTGACGCCGCAGTTGCAACAGGCCATACGGTTGCTCCAGCTTTCGAGCGTCGAGCTGGAAGTGGAATTGCGTGAGGCACTGGAAACCAATCCCCTGCTGGAGATGACCGAGCTCAATGGCCAGGGCGAGGCAGCCAACGGCGAAAGCGCGGCGGAAGACAGCCACGACGGGGTCGGCGATACGGCCACCAATGGCGCGGAGGAAACCGCGCCGCGCGAGGAATTCGACTATGCCGAACCGATGGATTTCGGACTGGAGCGTTTCGATTACGGCGGCCCGGTTCCGGACGACGCCGATGGCTTCGAGTCGCAGGACCAGGAACCGGAGGATCTGCGCGACCACCTGCTCTGGCAGTTGAATCTCACGCTGCTGTCCGAGCGTGACCGCGCGATTGGCGTCACGATCATCGAAGCGATCGACGACGACGGCTATCTGCACGAAAGCAACGAGACGTTGCAACAGAATCTAGCCAGTCTGCATCACGTCGAAGCCGACGAGATCGAAGCCGTGCGCCACCGCATCCAGCGTTTTGACCCGATCGGAGTCGCCAGCCGCAGCCTGAGCGAATGTCTGCGCGTGCAACTCGACGCACTGGATCCGGCCACGCCGGGTCTCGCCAGTGCATGCTCGCTGGCCAGCGAGCATCTAGAGGAACTCGCGCGCAACGACCGCTCGCGGCTGTGCCGGCAACTGCACACCGAGGCTGCGGACCTCGACGCCGCGATCGCACTGATCCGCTCGCTGGACCCGAAACCGGGCGCCCAGATCAGCCCGGGCAACGCTGAATACGTCTCACCTGATGCGTATGCGATCAAGCATCATGGCCGCTGGGTGGTGTCTTTGAGCCCGAACTGCCAGCCCAAGCTCGCGATCAACCAGCAATACGCCTCGCTGATCGCGCGCGCGCGGCGCGACGACGCCAGCTATCTGCGCGGGCAGCTGCAGGAAGCGCGTTGGCTGATCAAGAGCCTGGAGACGCGCGCCGATACGCTGCTCAAGGTTGCCGGCGCCATCGTGCGGGCGCAGAGCGGGTTCCTGGATTTCGGCCCCGAAGCGATGCGCCCGCTCGTGCTGCGCGACATCGCCGAGGAAATCGGCATGCACGAATCGACCGTCTCGCGCGTGACTACGCGCAAGTACCTGCACACGCCGCGCGGCACGTTCGAGTTCAAGTATTTCTTCTCGTCGGGCGTGGCCACGGTCGATGGCGGCGCGGCCTCGGCGACGGCGATCCAGGCCATGATCAAAAAGCTGATCGGCGACGAAAAAAACGCGCGGCCGATGTCGGACCAGGCATTGGCAGTGGAACTGAACCGGCGCGGCATCGAAGTCGCACGGCGCACCGTGGCGAAATACCGTGAAGCGCTGCACATTCCTTCATCCAACGAACGCAGCCGGCTCGGCTGAGGAGGCGCCAGGAACCCACCCCGAATCTCCAGGTCTATGTCATAGCCACCGCGCAGCGCGCGGGGATTCACAAAAATTTCTGTTCAGGAGGTTGTTATGCAGATCACCGTCAGCGGTCATCAAGTCGCCGTCACCAGCGCATTGCAGGAATATGTGACGAGCAAGTTCGACAGGATCGTCCGCCACTTCGAGCATCTGCACGACGTCACCGTCACCCTCAGCGTGGAAAAGCTGTTGCACAAGGCCGAAGCTACGCTGCACTGTGCCGCCACCAAGACCATCCACGCCGACGCGCAGGGCACCGACATGTATGCCGCGATCGACGCCCTCGTCGACAAGCTCGACCGCCAGGTCAAGAAGCACAAGGAAAAACTCACCGATCACCACCGCGACGATGCGCGGCAAATGCGTTACGCGTGATCAGCTTTCTCTCCCCCGACGCGATCGGGGGAAGAGGCTAAAAGTTCACGTCTTGATTCGATAACACGGCACGTAGGCCGTTCCCGGCAATTTCATGCGCTGCTGCGTGACGAAGCTGGCCAGCAGCTTGTCGAGCGCGCGCATGATCTCGTGGTCGCCATCGATCACGAACGGGCCGTTTGCGGAGATCGCGCGCAAGCCGTCTTCCTTGACGTTGCCGGCGACGATGCCGGAAAACGCGCGGCGCAGGTCCGCCGCCAGCAAGTGGCGCGGCTGTTCGCGATGCAGGTTCAGCGCGGCCATGTTTTCGTGCGTCGGCCGGAACGGTTGCTGGAATGCATGCTCGATCGTCAGCGCCCAGTTGAAGAAGAACGCATCCTTGTTGTCGAGCCGGTACGTGCGCACTTTCTCCACGCCGGCGGCGAGCGCGCGAGCGGTATCGGTCGGCGAGCCGATGACGATGCGGTAGTACCGAGCGGCTTCGTCACCGAGCGCGAGCTTGAGGAACGCGTCGATCTGCTCAAAATACGCCGCCGATTCGCGTGAGCCGGCGAAAATCAGCGGGAATGGTATGCCCGCGTTCGCCGGATGCAGCAGAATGCCGAGCAGATACAGGATCTCCTCCGCCGTGCCGACGCCACCCGGGAACACGATGATGCCGTGACCGGCGCGCACGAAGGCTTCGAGGCGCTTTTCGATGTCCGGCATGATCACGAGATTGTTGACGATAGCGTTCGGCGATTCGGCAGCGATGATCCCGGGCTCGCTGATACCGATATAGCGGCGATTGCGCATGCGCTGCTTGGCGTGCGCGATGGCCGCGCCCTTCATCGGGCCCTTCATCGCGCCCGGACCACAACCGGTGCAGATGTCGAAACCGCGCAGCCCGAGTTCGTAGCCGACCAGCTTGGTGTAGTCGTATTCGAGCCGCGAAATCGAGTGCCCGCCCCAGCACACGGCCAGGTTCGGCTCGACGTTTGGCTTGAGCACGCGCGCATTGCGCAGGATGTCGAACACCGCATGCGTGATGCCGTGCGAGTCGTCGAGCTGGAAGCGACCGGCCTGGATCTGTGTGGCCACATAGACGATGTCGCGCACGACCGCGAACAGCAATTCGTTGATGCCGCGGATGATCTTGCCGTCGACGAACGCGCTGGCCGGCGCGTTTTTCAGCTCGAGCTTGATGCCGCGGTCCTGCTGCAACACCTGGATGTCGAAATCCGGATAGCGCGCGAAGATGCCGAGTGCATCGTCGTTCTCGCTGCCGGAGGTCAGCACTGCGAGCGCGCAGCGCCGCAGCAGCGTGTGCAGCCCGCCCTGGGTCGCATCGCGCAGGCGCGTGACCTCGTTGCGCGACAGTACGTCCATTCCCGCGACAGGTGCGATGCGCGCGCTGACGGTTTCCTTCATGTGCGTCGTTTTCTGATCCATCTGCGGAGTTTAACGCAGAGCCGGAAATTGCTCCTGCATTTCCGCCCGACAGGGACGTGGGAAGTGTCCGCAGGTGCCGGGAGCACCGGCGGACCGGCATAAAACCGGCGTTCTCGCGAACGCCGGTTCGTTGATCAACCCTGCGCTTTCTAGAACGTGTAGCTCAGGCTCACCAGTACCGACCAGCGCGACTGGGCGACATTGTCTTCCCGCTGCAGCGCGCCCGGGCTGTAGTTACCGGCAGCGTTGGTCGGCAGTGCATAGATGTACTGACCGGTCGCCGGGTCGATGCCACGGAAGTTTGCCAAGGCGCGGCTGAAGCCGCCATTGGTGTTCGACGGGAACGGCGCATCGTAGATCTGCCCCCATTTCTTGTTCAGCATGTTGCCGAAATTCAGGATGTCGAAGCGGACTTCGCCTTTGTTGCCCTTGAAGATGCCCGGAACCTGCTGGCGGAAACTCAGGTTGATCTGGTTGATCCAAGGCGAAGTTGCGCCGTTATCTCCAGCCGGTCCACCCTGATGGTTGTTGAGATAACTATTGTTATGGATGAACGCGTAGAACTGGTCGATGACCGCCTGCGACGTGCCGGGCACGAATTGCACCTGGCCCGACTTCGGCACGAACGCCACGTCGTTGTTGCCGATACCGTCGCCGTTGGCATCGTTGCCGAAAGTCCAACTGTAGGGCTGACCCGAATGGCCGTCGTAGAAGGCCGCAGCGCTGGTCGCATAATCGCCGAAGAAATGATGTTGCCAGCTTAGCGTGCCGAGCACGCGCGCCTTGACGTCATAGTTCGAACGATAGGCGACCTCGTCGTTCGGATTGAACGCGGCGCGGCCGGAGTAGTTGCTGAACGCCTGGCTCGACGTGCCCGGATTGACTTCGGTCGTCCGGCCCAGCGTCATTGCGGCGCTGCCGGAAAAGCCTTCGTTGCGGAACGGCGTGCGCAGTGCCAGGGTCAGGAAATTCGATTCGCCCTTGCTGGTGTTGGTCAGGAACGTCGACGAACCGCCAAATGCAAGGTTCGCTCCCACGCGCTGCAGCGGCGGCGTGCCGCTACAGCCGCTATAGCACTGCGGCTGGTTCGGGTTCGATCCCGACCAGAGGCCCGGATCGGTGCTGCGCCAGTAGCTGATGCGGCCGTCGGGCAGCGTCCCGTTGCCCGGACCAAGGTTGATCGCCTTGTAGTACAGGCCGTTCACCACGTCCAGATGCACGAGTTCGGCGGTGCCCACCAGGCCCCACCAGGGCAGTTCGCGGTCGAAGCTCAGGTTGGACTTGAGCAGGCTCGGCGGCGCGAAGTTCGAATCCACCGTATCCAGCGTCTGCAGCGCGCTCGGCGCGGTATTCGGCGGCTGCTGGCCATGCGGATCGGCGATGAAGCCGTGTCCGTTCGATGCAGAGAATGTCTGCACGGTGATGCCGTTGTTCGAGAACGGGTTCGACAGCCACACGCCCGGCGTCATGCCTTCGCTGATGCCGATGCCACCATGCAGTTGGGTTCTGACCTCCGTGTCAAAGCTGTAGTTGAACGACACACGCGGCTCGAGTACGCCGTTGCCGTCGATCGTGCCCTGGTTCGAGTAGCCGAACGCGTTGGCGAACTTCGCGTTGTACACCGGACGATCGCCGGTTTTTGGGATGTCCCAGCGCAGGCCGTATTGCAGCGAGAGCTGCGGCGTGGCCTGCCAGGTGTCTTGCGCGAAGAAGCCCCATTGGCTGAGCGACCATTTCGCGGCGATGCTGTTGATGTCGCCGTTGGTCGGCCGGAACAGGCTGTAGCTCGAATAGTCGCCCGACGCGAACGCGTCGATGTTCGGAAAGACGTACGAGCCGAATTCGGTGCGGCCGAACAGGTTGAAGAACTCGTCGCGCTGGAAATCGGCGCCGGCCTTCACGGTGTGGTCGCCGAGGAACCACGAACCGGCGAGGAACCCATTCCAGGTGGTCACGCCGAGCACGTTGTAGTGGCGGAACTGTTCTTCGCCGAAGAACAGCGAAGGATTCGTGGCGCTGCAGCCGCCGATGCAAACCTGCACGCTTGGCTGGTCGGCGGGCGCGTGCGCGACGGAATCGTACTTGCCACGCGAGAACGAGGCTTCGGTGGAGAACGTGCTGCTCCAGTCATCGTAAAGGTTCAGCACGTAGCTCGTCAGGTCGCGCTGCTGCACGTACCAATAACTCGATAGCGACAGGCTCGTGTTGTTGAGGCCGGGCAGAACCGGCTGATCGCTTTTGGTTTCGTTGTAGCGGAAGCTGGCGCGATGACCATCGGAAATGTTCCAGTCGAGCTTGGCCAGATACAGCTTGTTGTCCTGATTCGCGTTGGTCGCGCCGGATGTGCCCGGCTGCATGCCGTAGTCGCTCGCGATGCTGGTGATGCGGTCGATGTCGTCCTGGCTGATCGGCACGATCGTCGCCGCGCCAGAACCGATCGGACCGAAGTTCGGCCCCGGCGCCAGCGTCTTGGATTCCTCGTAGCTCAGGAAGAAGAACAGCGTGTCGTGCAGGATCGGACCGCCGACGTTCGCGCCGTAGGTCTTGCGCGCGGTGTAGCCCTTGAACTCTGCAGGCTCGTCGCTGGTCAGGTCCTTTGCATTCGTGTAGGCGTAATGGAAACCGCCGTGGAAATCATTGGTGCCGGTGCGCGTGACGATGTTGACGTTCGCGCCGACCGAGCGCTTGTTGGCGACGTCATAGTTGGCGGTCGAAATGTTGTATTCCTCGATCGCGTCGAACGACAGCGGCTGGTTCAGCGACGGCAGACCGTTTGGTTCCAGGCCGAACGAATCGTTGGTCGGCACGCCGTCGATCGTGATGTTGTTGTAGCGGCTGTTCTGGCCCAGCGCGGAAATTTCACCGCGCCCGACGTTCGTCAGTGTGATATGCGGATCGGTGCGGGCGATATCCTGGATCGAGCGGTTCGGATTCGGGATCACTGCGAGCTGGCGCGACGACACATTGCTGCTCAGGCCTTTGTTGTCGGGCTGGAATGTCTCCGCCGCCGAACTCGCAGTGACGGCGACGGCGCCGAGCTCGGTCGCCGTCGCACCGAGGCTGAGGTTCAGCGTGGCTTCCTGGGCGAGTTGCAGGTAGACGTCGTTCTGCTCCGCGCTCTTCAGGCCGGATTTGCTCGCGGTTACCCGGAACGGCCCGCCTACGCGTAGGCCCTGTGCGGAGAAGCGACCTTCGGCATTCGTGGTTTCCGTGCGCGATGTGTTGCTGGGCAGGTGCACGATTTCGACGGCGGCGCCCTCGACCGGTTTACCGGCGGGGTCGGTGATGCGCCCGATCAGGGACGAGGAAGTGTTCTGCGCCGCCGCACCGGACATACCGATGAGGCAGGCCAAAAGGCATAACGCGAGTTGCATTCCGAATCGTTTCGTTGTCATCGTCGTAGTTCCCCATTTATCGACCGACGACACACCGTTGCCGTCCAGGCGGCCATCAGTCATGTTTGCGGATTGCACGGCGCACGCCCCAGCGCGCCGCTATAACAATAGCTTAACAGGAAAGGTCTGTCTGTTCGGGTGACTAGGCCGCAATTTCCTCGATCCTGGATTCGCCGAAATAGCGCTCGCGTTTGGCCGGTTTCAGCCGAGTCAGGTCCAGGCAAATCAGACCGTCCACGCAGTTCCCGAACGCCGGATCGATGCCGAAACCCAGGAAGCGCACACCATCGGGCTCGCACAAATCCACGTAGTGCCGGTACAACGTCGGCACCGAACAGCCCAGCCGGGCCAGCTGGCGCTTGAGTTCACCCAGCCCGGCCCGGGCATCTTTGCCGGCCCAAGCCGCGGCGGCAGTCGCTGCCACATCCGTCTGAACCACATAGGGATTCCGTGGCGCGACCAAGTGTCGATTCGCCGCGAAATAGTGTTGATGGCAATGCACGATCCACGCGCGTGCTTCCGGGGGCAGGCTGGCACTGAGCGATACCGGCCCCAACAGATACCGGACTTGCGGGCGTTGGCGCAAATAAGCGCCGATGCCCTGCCACAGATATTCGAGACTGCGCGAGCACCAGAATGCGGGCTGGATGAAGCTGCGCCCCAGTTCGACCCCGTTGGCGAGCATTTCACCCGCCGCAGGTGCGTAATCGAACAGGGTCGAGGTGTACAAGCCGGCGACGCCCCGCGTTGGCAGGATCGACGCTCCCTCGCCGAGACGATAGGCGCCCACGATGGCCAACGCCGTCTCGTCCCACAACACCAAATGCTTGTAGGAAGGGTCGAATCGGTCCAGATCGCGCCGTGCGCCGGTGCCCTCGCCGACACGACGGAACGCCAGCTCGCGCAAGCGCCCGATTTCGCGCAGCACGGGGCAATCCGGCTGTGCGTCGACGAGCAGGATGCGCTTGCCGTCGCTCGTGGCGCCGAGCACTTGCGCGCGTTTGAGCGCTTCACGCAGCGCCAGCGGCGATTCCGGATGCGCGATCGCACGCGAAGTGGCGAAGACATTCGGTCGGCGCCGCGCCAGCTGATACACGTGCCGACGCATCGCGGCGGCGGCCTGATCCGGCGAACGATCGGCACGCGATAATTCGGATGGCGGCACCGTGTCGCCTACTTGCATGCCGATGCTGGCGCGCGCGGCACCGAAGACTTCGCGCGCGAGCAGCAGCGACGACAACGGCTTGGCCAACAATGACAGCCCATAGAACGTCGGCGAATTGTAGGCCGCGATATGCACCGGTAATACCGGCGCCTGCGTACGCTGCGCCAGACGTACGAAGCCGTTCGACCAGCGCGCATCGCGCACGCCCTGCGTGCCGAGCCGCGATACCTCGCCCGATGGAAATACGATCAGCGCCTGCTCCGCCTCGAGCGCGCGGTAGGCGTCGCGCAGACGTCCGCCGGCCGCGTTGCCGCCGAACACGTTCACCGGCAGCAGCAGCGACGACAGCTGCGTCAACTGTACCAGCACGTCGTTGGCGAGAATGCGCACGTCGCGACGCACCGTGCCGATCAGGTGCAGCAACGCCAGCGCATCGAGCGCGCCAAGCGGATGGTTCGCGACGATGACCAGCCGGCCTTCGGCCGGGATATTGTCGCGGTCGGTGTTCGACAGGTGATAGCGCACCTGGAAGTGCTCGAGCGCGCGCTCGACGAAATCGAATCCCGACAGTGAACCGAATTCGGCCAGCGTGCTGCGGATGCGCTCCTCGCAAGTGATCTTGCGCAGCAGCTCGACCACTGGCTGCGAGAAGGCGCGCGCGCGGCCCTCGGCCAGGCGCGGAAATTTATCGAAGAAACTGCGTTCGACGCTGATCACGGTGCAACTTCCGCGCGTGGAGTTGCGGGAAACTACCGCGGTTTTATTACAAGGAAGAGAAAGCGTTGAGGGTTGGAGCCTCAGGCCTTGCCGAGATACGCCGCCACTCCGTCCAGAAACATCTGCACCGACAGTGCGACGAGCAGCATGCCCATGAGACGTTCGATCGCAGTGAGCACACTCGCGCCGAGCCAGCGGAACAAATACGTCGACGAGAATAGGATCAACGCGGTCGCCAGCCACGCGCAGAATAGAGCGATGCTCCAGTCGGCGGTACGGCCCGGCTGCGAGTTCGTCATCAGCATCAGCGCGGCCATTGCGGACGGGCCGGCCACTCCCGGTATCGCCATTGGCACGATGAACGGTTCGGCGCCCGGCGTAGCGCCGAAAATGCCTTCACGCGGCGGGAAGATCATCTTCACACCGATCAGGAACAGCACGATGCCGCCGGCGATGCTGATCGACTCCGGACGCAATTGCAGCGCCTTGAGCACGAAACCCCCACCGAGCAGGAACGCGAACAGCGCCACGAGCGCGATGATCAGCTCGCGCACCAGCACACGGCGGCGGCGCTCCGGCGCCACGTTCTTGAGCAGGCTGAGAAACAGCGGTACGTTGCCGAGCGGATCCATGATCAGGAACAACAGGATGCCGGCCGATAGCGTCGTCAAGCTGTGGTCCACGGTTTCGCTCCGCGTGCAGAATGCTGCGTTTTATACCACGTCGTCAGACGCGCAAGTCGAGGACTTTGCCGCGTGCCGCCACGCCGTCTGCGCCGAGCAGATACACCAGCGCATCCGCCGCCACATCCGGCACCGGCAAATCCAACGTATTTTCACCGTAATACGCGGCACGACGCAGCGCCGTGCGCATCGGCATCGGCAACAGCGCATGCACGCGGATCGACGTGTTCTCGAGCTCCTCGTGCAGAATCGACGCAAGGCCGCTCAGACCCTGCTTCGCGACGCCATAGGCGCCCCAGTGCGCCTTGGCCATGCGCGCCGGATCGTCGAGCACGAATACAACGCTGGCATCGCCGGCTTGCTGCAGCAGCGGCAGACAAGCCTGGGTGAGCATGAACGGCGCTGAAAGATTCACGTGCAACGAACGCAGCCAATCATCCGGTGCGATGTTGGCCGCCGGCTGCAAGCCGCCGAAATGCGCGGCGGCGTGCACGATACCGTCGAGGCGTCCGAATTCGCGCTCGATCGTCGCCGCGAGTTCCGCATAATCGTTCGGCGTGGCGCCGGACAAGTCCAGCGGATAGATCGCCGGTTGCGCCAGCCCCAGCGCGCCAAGCTCGTCGTACGCTTTTTCCAGCGCCCGCACCTTGCGCCCGAGCAGGATCACGCTCGCGCCTGATCGCGTGGCCGCAAGCGCAGTCGCGCGGCCCAGACCGCCGCTCGCGCCAGTGATCAGCACGACGCGTTCACGCAGGCAGCCGGGGCTGGCGCTCCAGCCCGCCGGCAGGCGCGCGTAACGATCCGCGGACATCGCTTAGTTTTTCTTCGCTTCTTTGACCATCCGCTCCAACTCGCCGCTTTCGTAGAGTTCGAGCGTGATGTCGCAACCGCCGATCAGTTCGCCGTTGACGAACAATTGCGGGAACGTCGGCCAGTTGGAATAGCGCGGCAGGTTCGCGCGCACTTCAGGATCTTCGAGCACGTTGACCGACGCGAATTCGGCGCCGACGGCCTTGAGCGCTTGCGCCGTGCGGCTGGAAAAACCACACATCGGAAACTGCGGCGTGCCTTTCATGAACAGCACGATCGGATGGGAATGTACGGTTTGCTTGATGCGTTCCAGAGTGTCCATGATCTTTGCTCGGATGATGCAGGCGCGACTGCGCCGGACAGCGCACATTGTACCAGCGCGACTGGGCTTATACTTGGCGTTCCTGCCAAGCCAAACAAGGAGAACATCATGGCAATCGAACTTCCTGCCCTGCCGTGGGCGCGTGACGCACTGGCTCCGAACATCTCGGCCGAAACCATCGATTACCACTACGGCAAGCATCACCAGACTTACGTCACCAATCTCAATAACCTGATCAAAGGCACCGAGTTCGAAAACCTCGACCTCGTGGCGATCGTGAAGAAGTCGCAAGGCGGCATGTTCAACAACGCCGCGCAGGTGTGGAACCACACGTTCTACTGGAACAGTCTTTCGCCGAAGGGTGGCGGTGAACCGAGCGGTAAGCTCGCAGACGCGATCAAGAAAGCGTTCGGCGGTTTCGCCCAGTTCAAGGAAGAATTCACGAAGACCGCAGTCGGCACGTTCGGCTCCGGCTGGGCCTGGCTCGTGCAGCGCGCAGACGGCGGCCTTGCCCTGGTCAGCACCAGCAATGCAGCCACGCCGATCACCGGCACCGACCGCCCGCTGCTGACCTGCGACGTGTGGGAACACGCGTATTACATCGACTATCGCAATGCTCGACCGAAGTACATCGAAGGGTTCTGGAATCTGGCGAACTGGGAATTTGCTGCTTCGCAGATGGCTTAACTCGATTCGTTCTGCGAAAGCAGAGCTTTCACTTGCCCTGACCGCGTCCTGCGTATTTCCGCTCGCGTCCAGCGAGCGGGTCACTTCTCTTTGCTCGTGCAAAGAGAAGTGACCAAGAGAAAGCACGTCAAAAGGAGCATCCCCAGGAGGACCTTCACAAAAGCTCTGTCAGCGGATGCAGGTTCCATGTACAACTCGGTCATTCCAAATTGACAAGCTATTCGCTTCGCTTGTTTCGCTTTTGAAGTAACGCAACAAGCGAAGCGAGCGAGTTCTCTATCCGAAACAACCGAGTTGTACATGGAATCTTCATCCCATTCCAACCGTTCGTGCAGCTCCTCCTGGGGCGTGCTCGCTCTGAACGTGTTTCTTGGTTACTTCTTTGCACGAGCAAAGAAGTAACCCGCTCGCCGCAGGCGAGTGGAAGCCTTGCTTTGAAAGTAGCC
>Ga0207641_10003511_pt1 | contig 13878 bp, 11 predicted proteins | sample KBSSwiS62_FD_184306 | JGI IMG/M metagenome (GOLD analysis project Ga0207641, IMG submission 184306) | Switchgrass rhizosphere microbial communities from Kellogg Biological Station, Michigan, USA - KBS Switchgrass S6-2 (SPAdes) (version 2) | ecosystem: Host-associated > Plants > Roots >... | reverse complement strand
TGCGTAGATTACGGATTCTATACATCACGAAAAGATTGATAAGCGAACCCGCGAGGGCCAGCAACATCATGGGGACGCGAATGGCGTCCTGATGGAAGCCTTTAGCCGGTGCGTGGATGCCGGCGGCGGCAGCGAGAGCAGAGAGTCCGATGGCCACGCGAACGCCGCTGATGGCCATGACCGCGGTGCAAGCGCTTTGCAGAATGGCAAAAAGGATGGCCGACCAATTGAACCATCTGACACGCAGGGAAAGTGACTCACCAGGCTGGTCAGCGGCAAGTTCTTGCGCTGGAGCGGGCACTGGAGAGGCTAGCTTTTCAGGCACGACAAAAGTGTAGCGAAGGTGGGAACGAGCGTCCAATGGAAGGGTTGAGAGCCGGGAAGTGCGCCAGACGTTACTTCAGCGGCTTGGTTTTTTCCTGTTTGACGCGCCAGGGGCGGCGGCCGGGATCCAGGGTGCACACGCCAACCTGGTTGGATTCAAAGGTGCCGATCTGGCCGATCCAGGCGACGCGGAAGCGGGCTTTGCCGTACCAGCGGCGTTTTACTTCGATGATGTCGCCGGGAGCGGTGAGGTAGGCGACGCCTTCCAGGCGAGCGCCGTCTTCGCTAATGTCCACGGTATTCGAGGTTTGCGCAAAGGGATTGCCATTGCGGTCTTTTCCTCGAACAAGGACTTTGAAAGCTTGCGGGGCGCGTGGGCCGCGGCGGGTCTTGCGCCAGAACTTGGGAACAGGCGCCTGGAAGGCTAGTCCGACGCTGTAGCCGCGCTCGTGATGCGGCTCCTGGAAGACGACTCTGACTTGTTGTTCCTCGCGGGTAAATTTGTTAACGACGAATAATTTTTCGCCGAGCGTGACCGGCGTCAGGAGGCGAACTAGCGCGCCGCTGGCGTTGAACATCAGCGTGGTGGTGTCTTCATGAAACGAGCCAATGGTGCTGCTCCATCCATAAACAAAAACTGGCACATGGAATGGCTTGCGCTCGCCGGATCGCAAAGTCTTTCTGGCCGATACGGGACGTTGAACAGCAGGAGATTCGGGCGCGGCGACAGATTTGGCGCCTTTGTCGCTGCCGTCCAACGGAAATTCGGACTGCACGCCATGCGTCGGGCATTCAAACGTGAAGGGAGCAGCCAGAACCTGTTCGAGCGGATCGAGACGGCCGGTAAGAATAATCCAATCCTCAAAATCGCCGTAGGGACAGCGAACGTGAAGGTGGTAGGTCCTGGAAGTGCCGGAAATCATGCTTTTCTAATGTTACGCGCCGCTGCGGGAGCAACTTGAATAAGATGATGCGCGTTGCGGGAAAGTCAACGCGCTGGCGATGCAGACGCTATTCCTACGGTTCGGCCTCGGCGCTGCTAAAGTCATCGCGGTGAAATTGTACGAAGAAGGCGGTGTTTGGCTGAAGGGCGCTATCGAGCCGGTCGGACTGGCTATCGACTTCTTTCCCGTTGATGCGGATGCGCTGGGTGAGCGTGTCGCCTGGATTGGGATGGTCCGCTTCGAGTTCGATGTAACCGCCAATGCCGCTGGGAATGTCGACGGTCCAACTGTGCGGACCGGCGGGAATTTTCTCCCAGGACTCGACCAGAATTTGTTGGCCGACGGGTTTGCGAAGATCGTCGAAAGTGATTCGGAAAGTTGAAGGTGTGGTGGTTTCGGTTTCGACGGCTAACCGATTGCCGCCTTCGCCAACCTTCGCGGGAATGTGGCTCATGGATTGAGCGCTGGAACCAGTGTCGTGATATGTCCACCACAGCAGAGTGGCGGCAATGCCTAGAGCAGAGAGGCCCAATCGCAGAATAAGTTTTTTCATTGTGGGCTCCGTCAGAGATGAACGACCTTGAAGCCATTGTATGACCAGGGCATGGCTGAGATGAGCGAAAGGCGCGGAGCTTGTTTCCAGAAAGGCAAGGGAATATCGCTTGAACGGGCGAACCTAATTCAAGCCGGCGTGAATTTGAAGAAGATGGCCGCAAGGGGCGGCAAGGTGAGGCAAAGGGAATAGGGCCGGCCTTGGCGCGGGTCGCTCGCCGCGTGCTGGCCGCCGATGTTTCCCACGTTCGATCCGCCATAGGCTCCAGCGTCGGTGTTGAGCAATTCTTTGTAATAACCGGCGCGGGGTACGCCGACGATGTAGCCTTCACGCACAACCGGCGTGGCATTGAGCACGACTACCACCAGATCGTCTGAGTTCTTGCCGGTGCGCATGAATGACAGCACGCTGTCGTCGCTGTCGTTGCAATCGATCCAATCAAAGCCCTGCCATTCAAAATCCACCTGGTGTAGGGCGGGCTCCGCGGCGACTAAGTGATTTAGATCGCGTACCAACTGCTGGACACCTTTGTGCGAATCCCACTGCAGCAAGTGCCAGTCCAGGCTGCGCGCTTCGCTCCATTCGTTGCGTTGCGCGAATTCCTGTCCCATAAACGAAAGCTTTTTGCCGGGATGCGCGTATTGGTAGGCGAGCAGCAGGCGCAGGTTGGCGAATTGCTGCCACATGTCGCCGGGCATTTTATGAAGCAGGGAATTTTTACCGTGCACGACTTCGTCATGCGAAAAGGGGAGCATGAAGTTTTCGCTGAAAGCGTAAATCAGAGAAAAGGTGATCTTGTTGTGTTCGTACTTGCGATAAATCGGGTTGGAGGAAAAGTATTTGAGCGTATCGTTCATCCAGCCCATGTTCCATTTCAGACTGAAGCCCAAGCCGCCGAGGTAGACAGGCCGCGACACGCTGGGCCAAGCGGTGGATTCTTCGGCGACCGTGAGGATGCCGGGAAAACGTCCATGCGCTTCTTCGTTGAGGCGCTTAAAAAAGGAAATCGCGTCCAGATTTTCACGGCCGCCATAGCGGTTGGGAATCCATTCGCCCTCCTTGCGCGAATAGTCGAGATAGAGCATGGAGGCGACGGCGTCCACACGCAAACCATCGATGTGATATTTATCGAGCCAGAAAAGCGCGTTGGAAATCAGGAAATTCTGCACTTCGTTGCGGCCGTAGTTGTAAACCAACGTGCCCCAATCGGGATGGGAGCCCTGGCGCGGGTCCGCGTGTTCGAACAAGTGCGTGCCATCGAATTGCGCCAGGCCGTGCGCGTCGCGGGGGAAATGCGCCGGAGTCCAATCGAGAAGCACGCCAATTCCGGCTTGATGGCAGCGATCGACAAACTCCATGAAATCAGCGGGCGAACCATAACGGCTGGTCGCGGCGTAGTAGCCGAGCGTTTGGTAACCCCACGAGCCATCGTAGGGATGCTCCATGATCGGGAGCAATTCGATATGCGTGTAGCCGAGATCTTTGACGTAGGGAATGAGCTGGTCGGCGAGTTCGCGATAGGTGAGCCAGCGGTTTTGATCTTCGGGAACGCGCTTCCAGGAGCCGAGATGGACCTCGTAGACAGTAATCGGCGAATGGAGCCAGTCTTTTGCGGCGCGTTCGGCGAGCCAAGCGGAATCGTTCCACTGGTACGTTTCGAGATCCGCTACCACTGAGCCGGTGTTCGGCCGCAGTTCGGAACGAAAGCCGTAAGGATCGGCCTTCAACGGTAGTATGTTGCCGTGGTGTCCGATGATTTCGTATTTGTAGATCGCGCCTTCGCCGATTTCCGGCACGAAGAGTTCCCAGATGCCACTGGGTCCGCGCGGTCGCATCGGATGCACGCGGCCATCCCAACCGTTCATGGTGCCGACCACGCTGACGCGGCGCGCGCCCGGCGCCCACACCGCAAAATGAGTGCCCGCGATGCCCGCGACGGTCTGCAAGTGCGCGCCGAGTTTTTCGTAGGTGTCATAGTGGCGGCCTTCGCCCATCAAGTGCAGATCGAAGTCCGTCAGCAAGAACGGAAACGCGTACGGATCGAAAATCTCGAACGATTCACCGTGATGAGTGCGACCCTGTATTTTGTAGCTGCCCGGTTCAGGCGCGGACGGTTGATCGGATGGCCAAACGGCTTCAAAGAAACCTTCGGGACGGAGCTTCACGGCATCCGCGATTTTGGCGGGCGAGTGGGCCGGATTTTTGAAGACGATGCTGGCTTCCGAAGCCCAGGGCAGAAAAAAGCGGATGGCCCAGCCGCCGGTTGCCGGATGCGGCCCAAGCAATCCGAAAGGGTCGGCGTTGCGTGCGGCCAGCAACGCGTTGATGCGCGCGTCTAGATCTCCGCGCGCCTGCTTTTCGGCGGCTGCGGGGGCGGCGAGCGGCTTCAGATTTTCGGGAGGCAAAAGTGGACTCTCCGACGATGACGAAAAAAGGGCGGCGCGCGTACCAGGGTTGGATGCCGACCGAAGGCAAGTGTAAACAGTCTGGCGGGAAATGGAAAGTTTCCCCGGAGGGAATTGCCGAGTATATTGTCGGCGTCGAAGAAACGGCAGGCTGAACTCGGGTTTGCATCAAGGTCTGTATCAAGAGGGGTGAAAATCAGTGGGCGAAACGGTCAAGAAGGTGATTCTGCCGAAGCTGTTATGGCTGGCGTCCGCCGGCTTGGTGGCGGGAGTACTTCCCGCGCAGGCGCAGGACAGAAGCCAAGCGCGGTCAATGGTTATCTCGAAGGGAGGCATCGTCGCCTCGGAATCGCCGCTGGCTTCGCAGGCCGGTGTGCGCGTTCTGGAGAGCGGCGGCAATGCCGTGGATGCGGCCATTGCGACGAACGCAATGATGGGCGTGGTCGAACCGATGATGAACGGGATCGGCGGCGACTTATTCGCGATCGTGTACGACGCGAAAGCTAACAAGTTGTACGGACTGAACGCTAGCGGCTGGGCGCCCAAGGGCCTGACGATCGAGTTCCTGCAGAAACAGGGGCTGAAGGAGATGCCGCAGAAGGGCATCAACAGCGTCACTGTACCCGGCGCGGTGGAAGGTTGGCAGAAGCTAGCGGACAAATTCGGTCGCAAGAAGTTGGCTGAAGACTTGGCGGCGGCAATCGCCACGGCGCGTGGCGGATTCCCGGTGCCGGAAATAACCGCGTTGTACTGGTCGGGCGACGTGGATGCACTGCGTTCGAACGAAGCGGCGACGAAGGTGTATTTGCCAGGGGATCGCGCACCAAAGACCGGCGAGATTTTTCGAAATGAGGACCTGGCGTGGTCGCTACAGCAGATTGCCGCGCACGGGCAGGGCGCGTACTACAAAGGGGAAATCGCTGCAAAGATTCTTGCGGCGGAAAAGAAGCACGGCGGAACCATGACCGCCGAGGACTTGAGCCAGTTTTCGGCAGAGTGGGTCGAGCCGATTTCCACGACCTACCACGACTGGAACGTTTTCGAGTTGCCACCCAATGGGCAGGGAATGGCGGCGCTGGAAATGCTGAATATTCTGGAAGCTACGCCACTTGGACAAAAAGGCTACGAATTCGGTACAGCCAAGGCGCTGCACCTGATGATTGAAGCCAAGAAACTTGCCTACGCCGATTTGAACAAATACATCGGCGATCCGCGCGGGCAGAAACTGCCGGTGGAGCAACTGCTATTGAAAGAGTGGGCGGCGCAGCGAGCCAAGCAAATCGGGGAACTCGCGAACTGCGCCGTAGGTGGCGGCGATCTGCCAGCCGGCAACGATACGACATACCTTTCCGTGGTCGATCGCGACGGGAACATGGTGTCGCTGATTCAGAGCAATTATTCCGGATTTGGTTCAGATATAGTGGCGGAAGGAACCGGCTTTGTTCTGCACAATCGCGGCGGACTGTTCGTGCTGGATCCAAAATCACCAAACGCACTGGCTGGCCGCAAACGGCCGTTGCACACCATCATTCCTGCATTCGCGCAAAAGGGCGACACGCGAATGGCGTTTGGAATCATGGGCGGATGGAACCAGTCGCAGGCACACGCGCAATACATCGTGGACATCGCCGACTACAAGATGAACATTCAGGCCGCCCTGGAGGCACCGCGCTTTACCAAAATTACGTTCGCCGGTTGCGATGTGCAGATGGAAAACCGCTTCTCGCAGAAATCACGCGACGAACTGAAAGCGCTCGGCCACGAAATCCAGTTGCGAGGAACGTTTTCATCGAACGTTGGTGGCGGACAGGCGGTACTGCGAGATTTTTCCACGGGCGTGAATTACGGCGCCTCCGATCCGCGCAAAGACGGCGCGGCAATCGCAGAGTTACCGATTCAATGAAATTGAATCGGCCAGAGACTTTGACACAGCGGCGCTCAAAAACAACGCCCGTCTCAGAAGGCGGCCACTACAAGCCGACGTCGTAGGCGGCTGCGGCGATTTCGCCGAGTGCCTGACCAACGATATTCTGCGCAGCCTCGGGGTCGGACGGTATCGCGACGTGGTTGACGTAGACAGCGAAGGCCAGCTTTCGCCCGGACTTGGTGATGACGTAGCCCGTCAGCCCTTTTCCATTCAGCATGCCTCGCGCGTTTAGGCGGTCCTCGGAGCCAAATGTTCCCGTCTTTGCGAATACATGGCCGGCGCCGGGATTTTCTTTCTGAATCTTGGCCAGGGTGCCGTCCTTACCGAGAACCGGCAACGCCCGAAAAAAAACGTCATAGTCGGGACGCGTCGTCCAATAAGCCATGTAGTGGCACATGAAATCGGGGCTAAAGAGATCGGCCCAGTCACCTCCGGCCCCATCGCCTTGTGAAGCTCCAGCAAGATCGAGTTTGGCCTGCTCGAGGAACGCGCGCTCCAGTTCAAAACCTTTTTTCAAAGGATTTGCCGTGTCCTTCCCAGCCAGCGCGCCGAGAAGGTAGGGACCCATGCCAGCGTGCAGGTTCTGGCTTACCTTCAGTGTGACCTTGATTTCCTCGGCGAGCGGCAAGGAAACGTGCTCGGCGACCTGATTTTCGTCGGTATAGGAATGAGCCAGCGGAGCAAAATCCGGCTGCGCCAGGACGACCGGACCTTTGAGTTCGATGCCCTCCGCGGCCAGCGATTCACGCAGAACCCATTGAGCGAAGATTGTCGGTGAAGGAACGCCGATCGAAACGGTTTGCGCTTCGATGCCCAGAGGAAGCGAACCGGCTAACGTGATGTTCACGGAACCATCGGAGTTGGTGGCAAATTGAGAATCGTTGAAGACGGGCGTCGTGCCCGCGGCCGTGGTCGTTGCGTGAATAGCGAAATGAGCGTAACCGGTTTTTGGCGAAGTAGTCACCCTAAGCGGGTCGCCTACTTTGGCGGCCGGCGCGGCCACGACATCGATGACATTGTCGTTGACCATGATGGAGGACATAACCACGTCGGTGCCTCCTTCGCGCGGGCCATCGGGAAACAGGGAAGTGTCGATCAAGACGCGGCCATCAATGCGGCGAATTCCTTTGGCTCGCACCTGTTTCGCGAGAAGTTTGATTACGGTCAGCGGATCGCCGGGCAGAGCAGGGCCGCCGTAAGAGTGATCCTCGTCAACGAACGCCAGTGTATTGTCCGGCTGAATGCGGTTGGAGAGATTCGGATCGCCCGCGGCAACCAGGATCAAATCACCTTTCAGGCGGCCCTTGCCGTCGACTCTCCCAGTTCGAAAGATTTTGGTGCGAAAGCGGTAGTCCTGGCCGAGGTTCGCGAGCAGCGCGCCTTCGGTCAGAGTCTTGGTCGTGGAGGCGGGCACGAACAGCTTTTCCGCGTCGTGCGCATAGACCACCGTTCCGGTATCCAACGCATAAAATTCGATGCCGAAGCTCGCGTGCTTATATTCGTGGCGGTCCATCACTTTTTGGATCGCGGAAGCCAGCGCCGGATTCTGCTGAGCGTGGCTACCCGCTGGTGTCAGCAAGAACAGCAAGAACAGCAACACGGCCAGCGCCGGGGGGACAAAGAAACTTCCTCGCGTCGGTCGGAATGACATCCGCAATTGTCCTATTCTCAAGTGCAAACTGGGGAACGACATCCTGCCTCCTGAACTATTTGTGTGCGACATCGAGCTTTTCGAACGGCACGTTGCCAATCGCGTACTCACGCCAGTCCTTGTAGTCGAAGTGCCACCACTCCGATTCAAAAACGGTGTAGCCCTCGGATTCCATTGCCCAGCGCAGCAGATCGCGGTGCCATCGCTGCAACGTAGTGCCGCCCGGATAATCGGGAAATGAACGCGGCGACATTTCGTCGTACAGCCCGGTCATTTCCACAGACTCGCCAGTTTTCAGGTCAAACAGCGTGAGATCGACAGCGCACCCACGGTTGTGGCGAGAACCTTGCGCCGGATCGGCAACGAAGATTTTTCCGTCCGCGGGCGTCGCGTCCCAGAAAATCTTGGTGACATACCAGGGCCGATAGCCATCGTGGATGCGCAAGCCGTAGCCTAGCGGCTCGAGTTTACGCAGCGCGCGAAGCAGCGCATCGGCCGCCGGCCGCTGCAAGAATGCCCGCGCCTGCGTGTACACTGGCATGCCAAGAAAATCGTTCGTGGTCGCATAGCGGATATCGAGACGGATGGCGCGATCGAGAAAGGCCAGTTCGACGAGATCGGATTGGCGGAAGGGGCCCTTCTCTTCGGGGGGAGCGGCGGCGAGGGCTTCCTTACGAATCTGGGCAAGAGGTCGATTCGGCCTAACGCGCACAACATTCGGACTGCCAATGGGCACTGAATAGGGAAGCCGGTGATAGGGACCAAGCTGCGTAAAGAGCTGCCAAATCGGTTCGGATTTGTACTGCTCGAAGGCAAAGACCCACGGATCGCTGTCGTTACTCGCGTAGGTATAGGACGTCTGATCGCCCTTTCTGGCAAAAGCGAGCGGACTGACCGGATGCTCGACGCCGGCGGAATCGCGGAGAATCAGATGGCCCGCCCGTTCCAGCACCAGGAAAACATCGGTTTCGTTCTGGTTGGCGAAATCTCCCGTCCTGTTGACCAGATCACGCGGTAATCGTGGAGGCGTCGAGCCGGGAGAGGGTGCGGGGGAACGTAGCGGCTCGCTTGACGTGCTTGATGACGTTGCGGGATCGGAGTATTTCGACGGCAGACGAACAAAAACACTGCCGCCGAAATTCAGCCCGGTGACGTTGCCAGAGCTGTCTCTGACAAATTTGACCTGCTGGCGGGTGGTGGCTTCCTCGATTTGAAAAACATCGCCAGGGACATTCTGTACAAGATGCAGTATCACGAGAGAAAGACCGTCGGCGGATTCGCAGATCAGCCGTCCATCTTTCTCCAGGACGCGCATTCTTTTTTCGCTCGATTGTTCTTTATAGGTGCCGACGAAATTGCTCGGCGAGTTGGTAATTGCGTTTGCAGCTTGCGCTCGGCAGAGCGGAGAGAAAGCCAGAGCTACTGCGAGGAAAAAAGTGGAGGTGCCCGCATGCCAGCGGGAGTGATTCTCAGGAGGCGCGGAAAATCTGTTTCTCAACGGTCCATCTTTCGATGAGGTCGTGGCGGACATGATAGCCGAGTCCGGGCGATTGCGGGGCGCGGATTGTACCCTGTGGCGAGACGGTGACCTCAGGTTCGATGACGTCCTCGACCCAGTAGCGCGCACTGGCGGAAATGTCGCTAGGAAGAGTGTAGCCAGGCAGCGTCGAGACAGCGATGTTGTGCGCTCGGCCGATGCCGCATTCGAGCATGCCGCCGCACCACACCGGAATATTTTTCCCAGCACAGTACGCTTGAATTTCGCGGGCGCTGGAGAATCCACCGACGCGGCCCAATTTGATGTTGATGATACCGCAGGCGCCGAGTTCGACGGCGGTTTGCGCGGCGCGCAAGTGCGGAATCGATTCGTCGAGGCAAAGCTGGGTTTTGAGTTGTTTCTGCAATTTGGAATGAGCGTAGATGTCGTCCCACCACAGCGGCTGCTCGATCATCAGCAGATTGAACTCGTCGAAGCTGCCAAGGTGCTCTAGATCATCGAGGGTGTAAGCGGAGTTGGCATCCACCGAAAGCAAAATGTCCGGGTGCGCTTGGCGAACGGCGGCGATGAATTCCCGGTCCTTGCCCGGCTTGATTTTGATCTTGATGCGCCGATAACCGGCGGCAACTTCGGTGGCCACCTTTTCCAGAAGCTTCTCCGGCGTGGCCTGAAGGCCAAGAGAGACGCCGCAGGGAATTTCTTGCTGAGTGCCGCCGAGGAGTTTCCAGAGAGGCAAGCCGCGCTGCTGGGCTTCGACGTCCCACAGGGCGTTTTCAATTCCGGCGCGGGCCATTTCGTGGCCGCGAACGGCAGCGAAGGATTCACGCACTCGACAGGCTGCGGCAAAGTTTTTGCCAAGTATCAGCGGAACGAGAAATTCGCGGAGCACTAGTGTGGCGGTGTCCACCGACTCGGCGTTGAAAAACGGGCCTTCGGTAGCGGTGACTTCAGACCAGCCGGTGAGGCCGTCGCTGTGGAGCTCGACGAGCAGAATCGGCCGGTCGTGCGTGACGCCAAAACTGGTTTCAAAGGGCGCTTTGAGGCGCATCTGCAGTCTGCGGAGCGTAATGGAGTCGACGCGCATGAACAATCCTTTGGGTTGAGCGAAGCGCAACCGTAAGCGGCACCTGGCCAATGTGGATTGGACGTAAGAAGTGCAACGTCTGTTTCACTGGCACGAAGGAAGTTTCACTCGTGGAACCAGCGGTAGCCGTGACGCTGCTCTTCGGAGATTTCACGCACGATTTGCAAGGTTTCCGCCGAGCGCGCTTGCCCACATGCGGCTAGAAGGGCGTTGAGGAGAACGACCGGGGCTGCATAAGAAGCACCGAAAGAAGTCGTTTCGATGCCGGCCAGGAAGGCTTCGTCGCCCGCGCGCGCAAGCGGCGAAAGAAACGTGTCAGTGATGGCCACGACATGGGCTCCGCGATCCTTTGCCTGCCGCGCGCCCTCCACTGTTTGCTTCAGACCGCGCCGGAAGGAGATGGCGATCACCAGGTCTTCTTTCGTCAATGAACGTGTCAGGTGGACGATGCGCCCAGAGGTGGTCGCGGAAAAGACGGGCAGTCCGAGCAGCGAGAGATGGTATTCGAGATAGTCGGCCAGAAAAGAAGCCAGATCGCCGGCCAAAATGAGAATTCTGCGCGCTTCATAAATACGCTTGGCAAGGTTGGCGAGCCTTGGCGCATCCACAGTATTTTTGAGTGCTTGGAGATTCTTGAGGTCGCGCTCGATGGAGTCCGAGACGTAGGAGTGGCGACCATCGCGACTGGACCCAGTGGTCCGCATGGTGTCGGCAGAAGTCGCGAAGGCTATGGAGAGATCGTGCAGATGCTTTTGAAATTCACGGAAATTGGCGAAGCCGAGAACGCGGACGATACGGACAATGGTGGCGGGGTCGGTGTTAAGGCGCTTGGCCATATCGCGTACGCTGAGCAGGACGAAGCCGCGCGGCTGCTCCAGGACTGGCCGAAGGATTTCTTGCCGCTTGGCGGTGAGTTTGCCGAGACTTTCGTGAAGATTAACGGACGGAGGAGTAGAACTCGATCGTTTCATGAGAAGCCAGAGTTCCCCTAAACGAGATCTGCGCCGAGTAGTTTAGCGTGCTCTGCGGCGCTAGGCCAGCGCCCCGGACAGCCTCCTCGAATTCAAAGTGTACCAGGCGATATGCGCAATTCTTGAGCAAAGAGCGCGGCCGGGCTGGTGGTAAGAAGAAAGCGGGAGCCAGGCTCCCGCACTCCAAGATATTTGTCGCGGTTATTTGTCCGAGGTTGCCGATTTTACATTTAAGCCAGGAGCCACTACCGGCTGAAGGAACGGCATCATGGCACGGAGACCCGGGCCAAGCTGTTCGATCGAGTGCTGCTGTTCGGCTTTGCGCTTGGCCAGGAAGTTGACGCAGCCATTGTCGTTTTCGGCGATCCACTTCTTGGCGAAGCTGCCGTCTTTGATTTCGGCGAGAAGCTGCTTCATGGCCTTGCGCGTATCCTCGGTGACGATTCGCGGGCCGGCGGTGTAGTCGCCATGCTCGGCGGTGTCGCTGATGGAGTAGCGCATGTAGCTCAGGCCGCCGCGATAGATCAGGTCCACGATGAGTTTAAGTTCGTGCAGGCATTCGAAATAGGCCACTTCCGGTTGATAGCCGGCCTCGGTGAGCGTCTCAAACCCCGCCTTGATGAGTGCGCTCACGCCGCCACACAGCACCGCCTGTTCGCCAAAAAGATCGGTTTCGGTTTCTTCGGTGAAAGTGGTTTCGAGAACTCCCGCGCGAGTGCAACCGATGCCGCGCGCATAGGAGAGCGCCAGAGCTTTCGCTTTGCCAGATGCGTCCTGCTCGATCGCGAGTAGGCCCGGCGTGCCGCCACCTTCGGTGAAGACTTCGCGGACACGATGGCCGGGGGCCTTGGGGGCGACCATGGAGACGTCTACTTCGGCGGGAGGCTGGATGGTCCCGAAGCGGATGTTGAAGCCGTGCGCGAACATCAGTGTTTTGCTGGGCTTGAGGTTGGGTGCGATGGCGTCTTTGTAGAGCTTTTGCTGCTTGGTGTCCGGGACGAGCACCATGATGACATCGGCCCAGGCAGCCGCTTCGCTTGGCGACTTCACGACCAGACCGTCTTTTTCGGCTTTGCCGCGAGAGGCGCTGCCTTCGTGCAGGCCGACGCAGACGTTGCCGCCTGAATCGCGAAGATTAAGCGCATGCGCGTGGCCTTGTGAGCCGTATCCGAGAATCGCGACCTTCTTGGATTGGATGAGCGAGAGGTCAGCGTCCTTATCGTAGTAGAGCTTTGCCATGTGTTTCCTTTCGTGAGGCCGCTTCGCGGCCGAGCAAATCGGTAGTCGGAAAAAGGACCGGTCTAAAGACCGGCCACTACAAAAAACGAAGCTGCCACGTGAAGGTGGCGTCTACAAACTCCTATGCGGCCGAGAGTTTGGCCGTGCCGGTCACGCCGGGCGGCTGTAACAGATCGCCCCCGCGAGTCATGGCTATGCGGCCGGTGCGGGCCATCTCCAAAACCCCATAGGGGCGCAAGACTTCGAGCAATCCGTCAATTTTGTCGACCGTGCCCGATACTTCGACGATCAGCGATTCCGGTGCAACGTCGACTACGCGCCCGCGGAACACTTTGATGAGTTCCATCAAGTGCGGACGGGATTTCTGATCCGCCGCAACTTTGATCAGCGCCAAGTCGCGTTCGAGTACCGAGCGTTCCGAGATATTTTCCGCGAGCAGCACGTCGACAAGTTTTTCGAGGCTGGCTTCGAGGCGGTGCGCGCCGCGTTCGTCGGTGTGAGCGACGATGGTCATGCGCGCCACTTCTTCGTTTTCGGTTGGCCCAACCGTGAGCGAATCAATGTTGATGGCCAGCCGCCGCGCAAGGGAAGAGACACGATTCAGGACGCCAGGCTTGTTTTCCACGTATGCGATTAGTGTTTGCATGTTCGTCCTCTTTCTACGGCTCCGCCGCAGTTTCCACCAACGGGTTGTGCGGGCGGCGAATCATTTCGTGCAGAGACGCGCCAGCCGGGACCATCGGGTAGACCGAATCTTCCTGCTCGACGCGGAAGTCGATCAGGACGGATTCCTTGGACGCACGAGCGGCGCGGATGGTGGAAACGACGTCGCCACGACCGGTGACGCGTTCGCCCCGAATGCCAAAGGCGTTCGCCAGCGCAGCGAAATCGGGAGCGACAAGCGGAGTGGCGACGTAGCGCTTGTCGTAGAAAAATTCCTGCCACTGACGAACCATGCCGAGATATCCGTTGTTGATGATGGCGATATTAACCTTTATCTTCTCCTGAACGATGGTGGCCAGTTCGCACATGGTCATCTGGAAGCCGCCATCGCCGACCACTACCCACACATCCGAGTCAGGCTTGGCGAATTTGGAGCCAATGGCCGCAGGCAGAGCAAAGCCCATGGTGCCGAGTCCGCCAGAAGTCACCAGCGTGCGCGGCTTGTTGTGGTGGTAATACTGGGCTTCCCACATTTGGTGCTGGCCGACGTCGGTAACCACAATGGCTTCGCCGTTTGTTTCTTTCCACAGATCATTGATCACGTGCGCAGCGTAAAGAT
>Ga0207641_10003507_pt1 | contig 13886 bp, 11 predicted proteins | sample KBSSwiS62_FD_184306 | JGI IMG/M metagenome (GOLD analysis project Ga0207641, IMG submission 184306) | Switchgrass rhizosphere microbial communities from Kellogg Biological Station, Michigan, USA - KBS Switchgrass S6-2 (SPAdes) (version 2) | ecosystem: Host-associated > Plants > Roots >... | reverse complement strand
CAACTGGCCGCCAGCGTCGCGGTTCCCCTTGTGCTGCACGGATCTTCCGGTGTTGCCGACGACCAACTCCAACGAGCGGTCGACGCTGGGATCCGCAAGATCAACATCGGAACCGCACTGAACGTCGCCTACACAGGCGCGATTCGGGCCGGACTATCCAGCGAGCCCCTGACGGTCGACCCCCGCGCGTACGTCGCTGCGGGACGGCGAGCCATCGCCGACACCGTGGCAGAACTCTGCCGAGCCGCAGCGCCGCGCCAAGCAGCCGGCGCTGGGCAGCGTGATGCCCGATGAGCAGGGTCGAATCGAACACGATACTGGTCAACTGGCTCGCCGAAACCGTCCGGCAACACAAGGCCGGCACGCCGGTGGGTGTCTACTCGGTGTGCTCAGCCCATCCGACCGTGGTCGAGGCCGCCATCGCACAAGCCGCCGCAGACGGCAGCTACGTCCTCATCGAGGCGACCTCGAATCAGGTCGACCAGTTCGGCGGCTACACGGGCCTGCGGCCCGCGCAGTTCCGTGACATGGTTCTCGGCATCGCCGACGAGAGCGGCTTCGCCCGCGACCGAGTAGTGCTGGGTGGCGATCACCTTGGCCCGAATAGGTGGCAGCGCCAAACCGCCAGTGCTGCAATGGATAACGCCGAAGACCTGATACGCGCCTATGTCGAAGCCGGATACCGGAAGATCCACCTCGACTGCAGCATGGCGTGTGCAGACGATCCGAAGACCCTGTCGGACGAGATCGTCGCAACCCGAACGGCGCGGCTGCTCGCGGTCGCAGAAGACACTGCCGACCGCAGCGGTTTGCAGCCCCCCGCCTACGTGATCGGGACCGAGGTCCCGGTGCCAGGCGGCGCGCATGAAACGCTCAGCCGCCTGACCCCGACACCGGCCGACCGGGCGAGGCTGACCATCGCCGCACATCGCAACGCCTTCGCGGAACTTGGCCTGGCACAGGTGTGGTCGCGCGTCATGGCCCTCGTGGTGCAGCCGGGCGTCGAGTTCGACCACCTCAACGTCATCGATTACGAGCGCACCGCCACCGCCGAGTTGCGCCACGTGCTCGACAGCGAGGACACCCTGGTGTTCGAGGCGCATTCCACCGACTATCAGCGACCCGAGCGGTTGCGGGAACTGGTGGAGGACCACTGGGCCGTCCTGAAGGTCGGGCCCGCGCTGACATTTGCGATGCGCGAAGCGCTCTTCGCGCTCAGCCTCATCGAGGCCGAGTTGGTATCGCGGCCGTCGCGGTCCAATCTGCTCGAGGTGATCGAACGACGCATGCTCGACGAACCCGACCACTGGCGCGGATATTACGAAGGTGATCCGGTGACCCAGCGCACCGCCCGCCGATACAGCTACAGCGACCGACTGCGCTACTACTGGGCCGACGAGCGGGTCGACGCCGCCCGCCGGACATTGCTGGCAAACCTCGACCGCACCGGTATTCCGTTGCCGCTCATCAGCCAATTTCTGCCGTGCCAGTATGAGCGCATCCGGGCGGGCGTCCTGGACCCCGTCGCACAGTCGCTGGTACTCGACCGAATACGCGACGCATTGCGACCGTACGCACACGCGACCGCAGGAGGTGCCAATGACTGACGCTTCGATTCACGAGCGGATTGCCGCGACCGCCCAAAAGGACGGCGGCGCAACCATTCTGGAGATCGGCCAGCAACCCGACGCATGGCGTGAGATCGCCGCGCGAACCGACGACGGGGTCAGCTCCTTTCTTCGGGACGTACGCAACCGGCCCAACCTGCGGGTGATCCTGACCGGGGCGGGCAGCTCCGCCTTCGCGGGTGACATCGCAGCCCCTGCACTGCGGCGCCATCTGCACAGACGCGTCGACGCCATCCCCACCACCGATATCGTCGCCAACCCCTCGGACTACCTGGAGCCCGAGACACCCACACTGCTGGTGTCCTTCGGCCGCTCGGGGAACAGTCCAGAGAGCCTGGCAACCACCGTTCTCGCCGACGAACTCGTCACCGACGTCTGGCACCTCGTCTACACCTGTGATCGGGACGGCGAGCTTGGCCGCGCACACCGTGCACGGCCGAACTCCAGGGTGGTGTACATGCCTGAACGCACGAACGACACGGGCTTCGCCATGACATCGAGCCTGACGTCGATGTTGTTGTCCTGCTTGATGATGCTGGGACCAGCCAGCCCCGAAGATGCCGAGGCACTTGCCGGCGCGGCGGAACACGTCGCCGCCCTGCAGCCCGAAATCCGCGCCCTCGCACGAGCCAAGAAGCAACGATTCGTCTACCTCGGCAGCGGTCCCCTCGAGGGTCTCGCGCGTGAATCGGCCCTCAAACTGCTCGAGTTGACTGCCGGTGAGGTCGTCACATACTTCGACTCTCCGTTGGGATTTCGGCATGGACCGAAATCGGTGCTGGATGCCGACACCCACGTCGTGATCTATGTCTCGACCGATCCGTACACCCGCCGCTACGATCTGGACATCGTCGCCGAGATCCGAGCGCAACTCGGGCAGGACGCGGTGACGGTCATCAGCACCGAGCCGATACCGGCATCGCACGGGCCTGCCATCGTGTTGCCCGGCCTCGAAGGTCTCGACGACCCGCGAGTCGCGTTGAGCTACTTGGTGTTCGCGCAGTACCTTGCGCTGTTCACTTCACTCGAGTACGCCAAGACACCGGACAATCCTTTCCCGGCTGGGGAAGTCAGCCGTGTCGTGCGCGGCGTCACCATCTACCCGATGAGCGGACCATGGCGCGCTATCTAGGTGTCGACGGCGGCGGATCAAAGACGGCGTTCGCGCTGATCGACGACGGCGGACACGTCCTTTCCCGAGCGACAGCACCGACGTCGTACTACTTCAACGACGGGTTCGAGGTCATCGAACGCGTGCTGGCACAGGGCGTTTCCGAGACTTGCCGTCAGGCAGGCATTGAGACGGCCGATATCGCCGCCGCGTTCTTCGGCATCCCGGGATATGGCGAAGCGAGTGCCGACGTCGAGCGACTGAACGCAGTGCCCGGACGTGTACTTGGCCACGACCGCTACAGCTGTGACAACGACATGGTCTGCGGCTGGGCAGGCTCGCTGGCCTGCGAAGACGGCATCAACGTCATCAGCGGTACGGGATCGATGACGTACGGGGAACGGCAGGGCGTCGGACACCGGGTCGGCGGCTGGGGGGAACTGTTCGGCGACGAGGGCTCCGCTTATTGGGTTGCCGCACAAGGCCTGAACGCGTTCAGCCGGATGAGCGACGGCAGACTCGAACGGGGTCCGCTCTACACCATGCTGAAGGAACGCCTCGGGTTGGCCGGTGACCTCGACGCCGTGAGCCTGGTCATCGACAGGTGGACCGGCAACCGCAGCTCGATTGCCGCGCTGTCGACAACGGTGTGCGAGGCGGCGCGCGCCAAGGATGGCGTCGCGGAGAAGATCCTGTTCGACGCGGCCGACGAGCTCGTCACTCTTGTCGAAACCACCAGAAAACTGGTCGGATTCACCGACCAGGAGACGGTGCCCGTGTCCTATTCCGGCGGCATGTTCTCCGATGCGGGCTTCCTCACGAAATTCCTTGCCGCGCTGCACGGCCAACCCGCCAAATACGACGTGCAACGCCCGTTGCTCGACCCGGCGCTGGGCGCCGCACTGTATGCCGCCAAACACAGCGGGCAGCCGTTGAGTCCAGGCGCGCTGCAGCAACTCATCACCACCGAGAGCAGCCAGTCAAGGAGCCTGACATGAAGCCGACAGTCGTCATCATCGGCGCCGGCAGCGTCGAGTTCACCCGCGAGCTACTCGGCGACATCCTGTCCTTCCCCGAACTCGCATCGATTCGCGTTGTGCTGCACGACATCGACGCGCAGCGTCTGCAGACAGCGGAGGCGATCGCCCGCGCCACCGCGCTGGCGGCCGGGGCCCAACCAGAAGTGGTCGCCACGCTCGACCGGCGACGCGCGCTCGATGGTGCCGACTACGTCATCAACGTCATCCAGGTCGGCATGCATGAAGCCACCCTGCGCGACTTCGAGATACCGGCGCGCTACGGGCTGAACCAGACCATCGGCGACACCATCGGCGTCGGCGGAATCTTCCGCGGGCTCAGGACATTTCCCGTGCTGGCCGACATCGCCCGTGACATGGAACAGGTGTGCCCCGACGCGTGGCTGCTCAACTACACCAACCCGATGGCCATGAACGTCACCTTTCTGCACCACGTCGCCCCGCGATTGAAGGTCCTCGGGCTGTGTCACTCCGTGTACTGGACGATGGTCGGGCTGTGCGAGCTCGTCTCCGTGCCCTACGACGAGGTGACCTACTGGTCGGCGGGAGTGAACCACCAAGCGTGGGTGCTGCGGTGGGAGCGCGGTGGCCAGGATCTTTATCCGTTGCTGGATCAGCGAATCCACGACGATCCGGAGTTACGCAGGCGCGTGCGAGTCGACATGTACCGCCGCCTCGGCTACTACCCGACAGAGACCAGCGAGCACTCCAGTGAATACGTGCCGTGGTATCTGCACCATCCGAGCGAGGTGGAGCGGCTGCGAATCAACATCGGCGAATACGTTGCCATCAGCGAGCGCAACCTCGCCGAATATGACCGCGTGCGAGCCGAATTGGCCACTGCAGACTCGCTGCCGGTGGACACCACGTCCACGGAGTACGCACCGCAGGTGATCCACTCGTTGGAGACAGGCACCTCGCGGGTGATCTCGGCCAACGTTGTCAACGCGGGTTTGATCACCAACCTGCCCGACGGTGTGGCCGTCGAAGTCCCCACACTGCTCGACGCGTTGGGTGCACATCCGATGATGGTGGGCGACCTGCCGCCGCAGTGCGCGGCGCTCAACCGCAGTTTCCTCGGACCCGTCGACCTCGCGGTGCGTGCCGCCGTCGACGGAGACCCACGCCTGGTGCGCGCGGCGGCGATGGTGGACCCGAACACCGCGGCCACCCTGACCGCCGCTCAGATCTGGCAGCTGTGCGACGAGCTCACGCTCGCGCATGCGGACCTACTACCCGAGCCGCTGCGCTCATCAACAAAGGAGTGATTACCGTGATTGGACGCCGGCTGGGCCTTGCTCTGGTAGCTGTCTTAACGTTCGTGCTCGCCGCCTGCGGCGGTGGCGGCACGTCATCCTCGGGCCCGGTCGAGATCGCCGTGTGGCACGGCTACCAGGACACCGAGGGCGACGTGTTCAAGGGGCTGATCGACCAGTACAACAAGGCGCATCCTGACGTCAAAGTCACCGAGTTGTACTCCAGCAATGACCTTGTGCTGCAGAAGGTTCTGACCGCCGTGCGGGGCAACAGTGCGCCCGACGTCGCCTACATGTTCGGGTCGTGGTCGCCGAACATCGCCAAGATCCCACAGCTGGTCAACATGTCCGACGTCGTCTCTGCACCGGACTGGAAGTGGGACGACTTCTACCCAGCCGAGCGACAGGCGGCCACCGTGGGGGACAAGATCGTCGGCGTCCCGGCCCTGGTCGACAACCTGGCGATCGTCTACAACAAGAAGCTGTTCGCCGATGCCGGCGTCGCGCCGCCGTCACCGACGTGGACGTGGGACGACTTCCGCGCCGCAGCCGCGAAGCTGACCGATCCCACCAAGGGGCAGTACGGCTGGCTCATTCCCGCCGACGGCAGCGAGGACACGGTCTGGCACTACGTTCCGATGCTCTGGGAGGCCGGCGGGGACATCCTGTCCGCCGACAACCAGCACGCAACGTTCAACTCGGAGGCGGGCGTCAAGGCGCTGACTACGCTGCAGCAGATGGCTGTCACCGACAAGTCGCTGTACCTCGACACCACCAACGAGAACGGGCCGAAGCTGATGAACAGCGGCAAGGTCGCCATGCTGGTCACCGGCCCGTGGGATCTGAGTTCCTTGAGCGACATCGACTACGGCGTGCAGGTGATGCCGACGTTCGCCGGTTCGGCAGGCGCACATCAGACGATTTCCGGACCGGACAACTGGGTGGTCTTCAACAACGGTGACAAGAAGAAGCAGGCAGCGCTTGACTTCGTGAAGTGGCTGACCGCACCGGAGCAGGTCAAGGCGTTCTCGTTGGGCACCGGGGATCTGCCGACCCGCATCTCTGTTGGCAAGGATGCCGACCTGCTGGCGAAGATGAACGAAAAGCTGCCAGGCAGTGCGACATTCGTGGAGAACCTGAACAACGTCAAGAAGGTCAGGCCGCAGGTCGAGCAGTACCCAGCCATCTCAGAAGCCTTGGGTCAGGCGATCGTTTCGGTGATGCTCGGTAAGGATCAACCGGCAGCGGCGCTGAACTCCGCGGTGCAGGCCGCCGACACGGCACTGGCCGGCAAGTAGGAGCCATATGCCCGCATTGCTGGACCGTGTCGGTCGCTCGGAGACCCTGTCGGGCTGGACGCTGGTGAGTCCCGCAGCGGTGCTCATCGGGATATTCGGGCTGCTGCCGGTGGTCATGTCGCTGGTGCTGTCGTTTCAGCACTCCGATCTGCTCACCCCGGAGACGCCGTGGGTGGGTCTCGACAATTACCGCAAGCTGGCCGAGGATCCCGTCTTCGTCGAAGCGATCAAGCACACCATCGTCTACACCGCGCTGTTCGTCCCCGGCACCATGCTGGTGGGCCTGTTCGTCGCCTCGGCGATGAACCGCTCGGTGCGCTTCATCTCGGTGTACCGAACGACCGCGTACATCACGATGGCGGTCTCGACCATCTCGCAGGGCATCATCTTCTTGTGGCTGACGGATCGTGACTACGGTCTGGTCAACGCGGCGCTCAATTCCGCTGGGGTGCAGTCACAGCCGTTCCTGGCGTCGCCGACGCAGGCCCTTTATGTCATCGTGGCGATGACCATCTGGGGCTGGACGGGTTTCTCGGTCATCGTGTATCTGGCTGCGCTGCAGGGCGTCCCGGCCGAGTTGCATGAGGCCGCCGCGATCGACGGTGCGACGGCGTTCACGCGCTTTCGCACCATCACGGTGCCACTGCTGGGGCCGGCGAATCTGTTCCTCGTCGTCTGGCTGACGATCAACGCGTTGCAACTGTTCGACGAGGTGTATGCGACCACGCGTGGCGGGCCGCTGCGCGCCACCACCGTCATCGTGTACTACCTGTGGGACCGCGCCTTCGTGCAGTTCGATGCGGGCTACGCCGCGGCGATGGCCTACGCGCTGTTCGTGGTCATCCTGCTGATCACCGCAGTCCAGTTCCGCATCGCCAGGAAGCATGCACACATCTCATGACCACGCCGCAATTGTCGACTCTGACAGCAGAACCCGAGGCGCAGGAACCGCCGGCACCTATCAGTGAGCGGCGGTCGCGGCTACGGCTGCCGTTCAGTCCATGGCACCTGGTGCTCATCCCGCTGAGCTTCCTGCTGGTCGTCCCCCTGCTGTGGATGTTGGTCACTTCGCTGGAAACCGAGGGTGAGGCCAACCGGTTTCCGCCGGTATTGATACCCGAGAGCCCGCGCTTCGAGAACTACTCCGAGGCCTGGGCGGCCGCGCCGTTCGGCCACTTTTTTCTCAACAGCGTCATGGTGACCCTTGTGGTGCTGGTGAGCAACCTGATTGTCTGCAGTCTGGCCGGCTACGCCTTCGCCCGGGTTCGATTCCTCGGTCGCGGAGCGCTTTTCGTCACTTTGATGGCGACCCTGATGGTGCCCTTCCAGGTCACCATGATCCCGGTGTTCCTGATCGTCAAATGGTTCGGGGACAACGTGTGGGCGGGTTTGGGAATCGACCACATCGGCGCGTTGATGTTGCCGAACCTGGCGACCGCGTTCGGGATCTTCTTTCTGCGCCAGTTCTTTCAGACGGTGCCCGTCGAACTCGAGGAAGCCGCCCGCGTGGACGGCACGTCGCGGCTTGGTGTGCTGTTCAAGATCGTCCTGCCGCTGTCGCTGCCTGCCTTGTCGACGCTGGCGGCGCTGACGGTGCTGACATCGTGGAACGACTTCTTGTGGCCGCTGATCGTGATCACCTCACATGACCAGATGACGGTTCCGTTGGGGCTCAGCTACTTTCAGGGCGCGCATCGGGTGAAATGGCCGCTGTTGATGGCGGCCAACGTGATGAGCTTGCTGCCGATGCTGCTGGTCTTCGTCGGAGCGCAGCGATACTTCGTCCAGTCGGTGGCCAATACCGGCCTGAAGGGTTGATCATGACCGAAGTAGAGTTTCGTGACGTCACACGCCGGTACGCCGGGGGAGTGACCGCACTCAACGGCCTCAATCTGACCGTGGCAGAAGGCGAGTTCCTGATTCTGGTTGGCCCGTCGGGCTGCGGTAAGAGCACCGCCCTGCGCCTGCTGGCGGGACTTGACAAGCCGACGTCGGGTGAGATCAGAATCGGCGGCGCGGTCGTCAACAACCTTGCGCCAGGCGAACGCGACATCGCGATGGTGTTCCAGAACTATGCGCTGTATCCCCACATGTCGGTCTACCGCAATCTGGCATACGGCCTGCGCCAGCGCCGGACGCCGCGGGCCGAGGTCGACCGAAGGGTTCGGGAGACGGCCGAACTGCTGCAGATCACCGAACTGCTCGACCGCAAGCCCGGCCAGCTTTCGGGTGGCCAGCGGCAGCGAGTGGCCATGGGCCGTGCGCTGGTGCGCAAACCGCAGGCGTTCCTACTCGACGAGCCGCTGTCGAATCTGGATGCCAAGCTGCGCAACCAGGTTCGCGGTGATCTGAAACGGCTCCACCGTGAGGTTCCGGTGACCTCGATCTACGTCACACATGATCAGGTCGAGGCGATGACGCTGGGCGATCGGCTCTGTGTGATGGCAGGTGGCGAGGTGCAACAGATCGGGACCACCGACGATATCTACAACCGCCCCGCCAACACCTTCGTCGCCGCGTTCATGGGCAGCCCGCCGATGAACCTGATTCCGGGCGTCATCCGCTCCGGCCTCCTGCATGTCGGCGAGACGGAGGTGACCGCCGTTCCCTCACCCGATGGCCCGGTGACAGTCGGCGTCCGGCCCGAGCATCTGCAGTTGCACCCCAGCTACACCGACGGCATGGTGCCCGCCCGCGTCGACTTCATCGAACCGCTCGGCAGTCACGTCCTGGTGACAGCCCAGGTCGAGGTCGACGGGGGACGGGTGCCGGTGATCGTGAACGCTCCGGCTGGCACCGAGTTGGCCAGCGGAGCGCGAATTGGGCTTGCGCTGCCGCAGGAGCGGACCTACTTTTTCGACGCCGAGACCGGCGACGCGCGCCGCACCCGCGAGCGCGTCTCCCTCGGCCACGCGTGAACAGGAAGATGACTACGCCTCGCGACGGGCGCCGCTGAAAACTGTCCCCAACCGGGTCCCGCTGTGCTCATACCCGTGAGTGGGCGCCCGCGGCAACAGCCCACCAAGTAGGTCCGCGCCGCCGACGCTTGGAGCACGACCATGACATCTCAATATCCCGCAGCAGCCGGCTATCCGCCCCAGCGGTATCGCATCCGCGTCGCCGTCTCCTGGGCGTTTTCCATATTCAGCCAAAACGCTGTGGCGTTGATGGTCGCGACTCTGGTGTACGGCACCATCACCGTTGCTCTCTCTGTCGGACTGAACATCGCCGTCGACGCCGCCCCGCACACGAACATGGTCGACATCTCACCGCCCAACGATGCCGCCGCGTCGATGGTCGCGTACCTCTCGACGCCGGCCAACATCGTCAGACTCGTAGGGGCAGCCGTGATCGTCGCGATTGTCGCGGTGATGCAGTCCGCGTACCTCTCCGGCATCCTGGGCATCGCCGACGGGCACCGGGCCCCACTGGGGTCCTTCTTCAAACCGCGCAGAATCGGTGCAGCCGTCGGGACGCAACTTCTCGTTGGCGCGCTGGTTGCCGTCGGCTTCGCGCTGTGCTGGCTGCCGGGAGTCGTGGTCACCGTCTGGTTGATGTTTGCGTTTGTGGCTCTCATCGACGGTGACCTGTCGCCGCTCGATGCGTTGAGGGCCAGCCGCGCGATCTCCAGGGGCAATTTCTGGACGGCGTTGTTGGTGACGCTGACGTTCATCGGCCTGATCCTCGTCGGCGACGTGTTACTGGTAGTTGGGCTGCTCGTCTTCGCGCCCGTGGCGGTGTTGTTCCTGGTGTACACCTACCGCTTTCTGAGCGCAGGCAGGGCTGCGACGCCGTAGCGAGTCGTCAGCTCCCGAAACCCGCCTTGCGCAACGCATCTGCCATCGACCCGCCCGCGTCCGGTGTTCGCCGGCCAGAATCCTTGCCACGACTCGGGTTTGGGCGCTTGCCACGACCCTGATCGGCGCGCTTGTCCCCGCGGCGCTCCGGCGTGTCGTTCAGTCGCAGACTGAGCCCTATCCGCTGGCGCTCGACGTCAACCGCGACCACCGTCACACGCACCACCTGACCCGAGCGGACCACCTCGTGCGGGTCGGACACGAAACGGTCGGCCATCGCGGACACGTGCACCAGGCCGTCTTGATGCACGCCGACATCGACGAACGCGCCGAACGCGGCGACGTTGGTGACCACGCCTTCCAGCACCATGCCCACCTTCAGATCGGCGACCTTCTCCACACCCGCGGCGAACGTCGCCGTCGAGAACGCGGGCCGCGGATCGCGTCCCGGCTTCTCCAGTTCGGCCAGGATGTCGGTCACTGTGGGAATGCCGAAGCGGTCATCGGCGAAGTCGGCAGGCCGAAGCGACCGCAGCGACCGCTCGTTACCGATCAGCTCAGCCAGCGTCACACCGGAACGATCCAGGATGCGACGGACAACCGGATACGCCTCGGGATGCACACCCGATGCATCGATAGGATCGTCGCCGCCGCGAATCCGCAGGAAGCCTGCACATTGCTCAAAAGCCTTGGGGCCCAAGCGAGGTACCTTCAGCAGCGCCTTGCGGCTGGCGAACGGGCCGGTCTTGTCTCGATGATCGACGATCGCCTCGGCCAGGGATTCGGACACCCCGCTCACCCGCGCCAGCAGCGGCACCGACGCCGTATTCAGGTCGACGCCCACCGCGTTCACCGCGTCCTCCACGACCGCGTCCAGGCTGCGCGCCAGCGTCCCAGGCGTGATGTCGTGCTGGTACTGGCCAACACCGATCGACTTCGGGTCGATCTTCACCAATTCGGCAAGCGGGTCTTGCAGCCGCCGCGCAATCGACACCGCCCCGCGCAGCGTCACGTCGAGCGTCGGCAGCTCGTGCGCCGCATAAGCAGACGCCGAATACACCGATGCGCCGGCCTCGCTCACCATCGCCTTGGCGGGCGCTTTGGCGCCCGCGGCCCGGATGTCGGCGATGAGCTCGGCGGCAAGGGCGTCGGTCTCACGCGACGCCGTGCCGTTGCCGACGGCGATCAACTCGACGCCGTGACGGGCGACGAGCGCCGCCAAAGTTGCCTTGGCCGTATCCCATTGCTTCTGCGGCTGATGCGGGTAGATCGCGCAGGTGTCAAGGACCTTGCCGGTGCCGTCGACCACGGCGACCTTGACTCCCGTCCGGAACCCGGGATCCAGGCCGAGCGTTGTCCGGTTCCCCGCAGGCGCGGCGAGCAGCAGGTCCTTGAGGTTCTTGGCGAACACTGCCGCGGCCTCCTCCTCGGCGCGGCGCCGCAACCGCAGGCGGGCGTCGACCCTGCCCGAGATCATCAGCTTCGTTCGCCACGCCCACTCGACCGTGGCGGTGAGCCACGGAGTCGCGGCCGCCTTCGCCGACATGTCGACACCCAGCGTCTTGGCGATCATGGCGTGGTACATCGCTTCGTCACCACCGTCGAAGGTGAGCGCAAGCGCTTCTTCCTTCTCACCCCGCATTACGGCAAGCACGCGGTGCGACGGCATGCTCTCCAGCGATTCGCTGAATTCGAAATAATCGCGAAACTTCTGTGCTGCAGGGCTTTTCGCCGCTTCGGCCGACCACGGCTCGGTACGCAGCGAGCCGCCCGCCCAGAACTTCTCCCTGATGGCGCCGACGAGCTCTGCGTCCTCGGCCGCACGCTCGGCGAGAATGTGGCGCGCGCCGTCCAGCGCTGCAGCTGCATCGGCGACGTCGTCGCCGAGAAACTCCGCGGCCGCTTCGTCAGGCACCAGCGTGGGATCGGCCAGCAGCCGATCGGCCAACGGCTCGAGCCCGGCCTCGCGAGCGATCTGCGCCTTGGTCCTTCGCTTCGGCTTGTAGGGCAGATAGATGTCCTCGACCCGTGATTTGGTGTCGGCCGCCATCAGGGCGGCCTTCAACTCGTCGGTGAGCTTCCCTTGCTCTTCGATGGAAGCCAGCACGGCGGCTCGACGGTCGTCAAGCTCCCGCAGATACTGCAGTCGCTCCTCGAGCATCCGCAGCTGGCCGTCGTCGAGGCTGCCGGTCGCTTCTTTGCGGTATCGGGCGATGAACGGCACGGTCGCGCCCTCGTCAAGCAGTCGCACAGCAGCGGCGACCTGCACTTCGTCGACGGTCAATTCCGCAGCGAGACGGGCATTTACGGACTTTGCGGGTGAGCTGACAGGCACGCGATGACTCTACAGACTGGGTGCCGCGATGACTTTTGCGGGCACCGGTGGTCTGATCAGTCGCACGTCTACGGCTAGGAGACACCACGTGGTCCAACTACTCAAAGTCCAGAACTTCGCCGTTTCCAAAGACGGATTCGGCGCGGGTGAAAATCAGAGCCTCGATCGTCCGTTCGGTGATGCCGATCCGTGCTCGATGATGGCATGGGCAGGCGCGACCGCGAGTTGGCCGAACCGCACGGACCCCGGCGGTAGCCGCGGCCTCGACGACTACTTCACCCGGGACTTCGCCAACAACATCGGCGCAGAAATCATGGGAAGCAACAAGTTCAGTCCGTACCGCGGCCCGTGGCGCGATTACGACTGGCAGGGCTGGTGGGGCGACGAACCTCCGTTCCATACCCCGGTCTTCGTCATGACCCACCACGTGCGCCCATCATTTACCTTGTCCGACACCACATTTCACTTCGTCAACGCCCATCCCGCGACCGTCCTCGCGAGAGCGCGCGAGGCTGCCGGAGGCAAGGACGTCCGCCTCGGCGGCGGCGCGACCACTATCCGGGAGTTCCTGGATGCTGACCTCATCGACACCCTGCACGTGGCGGTGTCAGAAGTCGAGATCGGGGCAGGCTCGCGCCTCTGGAACTCGCCGGATGAACTGGACGACCGATTTCACCATGACGTGGTGCCCAGCTCGAGTGGGGTGACGCACCACCTGTTCTGGCGCCGATGAACTAGTGCGGACGGCGAAGGGTCAGCAGGGTGATCTCGCTGGGCGCGAACACGCGAAGGGGCGGGCCCCAGAAGCCGGTACCGCGACTGGTGTAGAGCTGCGTCCGACCGCCGTGTCGGCTGAGCCCGCTCACCACCGGTTGCTCCAGCCGGACCAGAAGGTTGAACGGCCAGATCTGTCCGCCGTGGGTGTGACCCGAGATCTGTAAGTCGACACCGGTGCTGACGGCGTGCGCGACCTGCTTGGGTTGGTGCGCGAGGAGAAGGACCGGCAGTGTGCGGTCGGCTCCGGCCAGCGCGGCCCGCAGGTCCGCGCCGTGTCCGTTGACGCCGGACGCGGTCGCCGTCGCGTCGTCCACCCCGGCGACCACCAAACGGTCACCACCGCGCTCGACCACGATGTGCCGGTTGTGCAGCGCGGACCATCCGATGCGTTCCATGTAGTCGAGCCACCCCTGCGCCTCGCTGAAGTACTCGTGGTTGCCGGTGACGTACACCCGAGCCGACGATGCCTTCACCGAGGCGAGCGGGCTCGCTTGGCTTTCGCGGATGTCGACTGTCCCGTCCGCGATGTCGCCGACGTGGCACACCGCATCGGCGTCGAGTTCGTTCACACGCGCCACCACGGCCGCCGACCACTTGGCGCGATCGATGGGCCCGAAATGCGTGTCCGTGATGATCGCGACGCGCAG
>Ga0207641_10003504_pt1 | contig 13892 bp, 10 predicted proteins | sample KBSSwiS62_FD_184306 | JGI IMG/M metagenome (GOLD analysis project Ga0207641, IMG submission 184306) | Switchgrass rhizosphere microbial communities from Kellogg Biological Station, Michigan, USA - KBS Switchgrass S6-2 (SPAdes) (version 2) | ecosystem: Host-associated > Plants > Roots >... | reverse complement strand
TTCAGTGGACGGGCGAAGACCAGAACTCGGTCGCCCGTTCGATCGCGATGGACGGCATGAGTGACGACGAGGCCGCCAAGAAGTTCATCGATGCACACCCGCAGCTGGTCGCCAAGTGGCTGGCGGGGACCGGGGCGCAAAACGCGGCGTAACCCGGGCTAAAACGCGAGCTAGCGGCGGCAAAACTCGCGCTTCGCGGCACTTGACAAGGGCAGGCGATTTCCATCAAGCTGTTGCGTAATACGAGTCACGTTTCATAATCAGATACAACTAGGTCACACCGGGGAGGTCACGCTCGTGCTCGAAATCTGTCCTCTGGCGGCCCTGCCTCGCGGTGAGGCGCGCAGGGTCGAAGCGGATCCACCGATCGCGGTGTTCCACACCGACGACGGTGAGGTGTTCGCAATCGACGACACCTGCACGCATCAGGACGCGTCGCTGGCCGACGGATGGCTCGAGGGCTGCGAGATCGAATGCCCGCTGCACGCCTCGCGTTTCAACCTGCGCACGGGCGCGGTCGACGCACCGCCCGCGAAGCTTCCGGTGCGCACCCACGAGGTGGCGATCGTCGACGGCGTGATCAACGTCGTCCTCAACGACGCCACGCCAAACCTTCCTCCCGGCCTGACAACGCGCGCGGGCGGCGAGGCGGCGCAGTGAAAAGCGTTGCCATCGTTGGGGCCTCGCTGGCCGGGCTGTCGGCGGCCAGGGCCTTGCGTGCGCAAGGCTTCGACGGCGACCTGACGATCGTCGGCGGCGAAGAGCGGCGCCCCTACGACCGGCCCCCGCTGTCGAAGGAGTTTCTCGCAGGCGACATCGGCGAGGACGCGTTGGCGCTTGAGGCCGAGGACGACGACCTGGACGCCGAATGGCTACTCGGCGCGCACGCCACCCGCCTGGACACCGGCGCGGCCTCGGTGCAACTCGACGATGGCACCGCGATCCGGGCCGACGGCATCGTCATCGCGACCGGAGCGCGGGCACGGACATGGCCCGGTGCCGACAGCCTCGCCGGAGTGCATGTGTTGCGGACCGTCGATGACGCCGTGGCGCTGCGCGACGAATTGCGGCCAGGAGCGCGACTGGTGGTCATCGGCGCGGGCTTCATCGGTGCCGAAGTGGCTTCTACCGCAGCCAAATTGGGCCTGGACGTGACCGTGGTCGAGGCGGCGCTCGCACCGCTGGCCGGCCCGCTCGGTGTTCAACTCGGCGCGGCGGTCGCACGGCTGCACACCGAACACGGCACGCGGCTGCTCTGCGGGGCTCCGGTCGCGGGGCTGCTCGGCGACGATCGTGTCACCGGAATCGAGTTGGCCGACGGGCGCCGGCTCGCAGCCGACGTCGTTCTTGTCGGCATCGGCGCCGTACCCAACGTCGAGTGGTTGCGCGGCAGCCCCATTGAACTCGCCAACGGCGTGGTGTGCGATGCCGGTGGGGCGACGTCGATTCCGAATGTCGTCGCGGCGGGCGACTGTGCGGCGTGGCACGAGCCTGCCGTCGGGTGGCCGCACCGTGTCGAGCACTGGACGGGCGCATTAGAGAGGCCGGGTATTGCGGTCGCCACGCTGCTTGCGGGCGGACGGCACGACGGCAGTCCCGCCAAGCCGCCGTACTTCTGGTCCGATCAGTACGGCCGACGCATCCAGTTCGCCGGCATCGCCCATACCGGCGATGAGATCACCTTCGAGGTCGGCAGCGTGCGCGATGCCAGCTTCCTCGCCGTGTACCGGCGTGGCGGCGAACCCGTCGCCGTACTGGGTCTGGACCAGCCGAAGCTGTTCACCCGCTGGCGTCGCCAGCTGACCGTCGTTCCCGTCCCCGCATGACTTCTATTTCCGCAGAGGAGATCTCGATGACCACCGTCGGCCTGCCGCAGAGCTTGATCTCGACGCTGCCCGGCAGCTACTACACCGACCCCACGATCTTCGCGATGGAACAGGCTGAGATCTTCGAGTCGATGTGGTTCTGCGCGGTGCGGTCCGCCGATCTCGACAAGCCCGGTGCGTTCAAGACGGTTCAGGTCGGCAACGAGAGCGTGCTCATCACCCGCTCGCGCAGCGGCGAGGTGCGCGCATTCTTCAACGTCTGCAGGCATCGCGGTGCGCAGTTGTGCACCGAAGAAAGCGGCGAAACCAAGCGCGCCTTCCAATGCCCTTACCACGCTTGGACTTACGACCTGGACGGCAAGCTGATCGCCGCGCCGAACCTGACCAAGATGCCCGATATCGACCGAGTCGAATACGGGTTGCGTCGCATCGCTATACACGAGTGGCTGGGATACGTCTGGGTGTGCCTCGCCGACAACCCGCCCTCCTTCGACGACACAGTGCGCAAGGACGTCGGCGATCGACTCGGTGACGTCACCATGATCGACCACTACGACGCCGAACATCTGAGCGTTGGTCGCCGGATCCGCTATGACGTGAAGGCGAACTGGAAGCTCATCATCGAGAACTTCATGGAGTGCTACCACTGCGCGACCATTCACCCTGAGCTGACCGAGGTGCTGCCCGAGTTCGCCGATGGGTTGGCGGTGCAGTACCACGTCGGCCACGGCGCCGAATTCGCCGACGACGTCCAGGGATTCACCGTCGACGGGTCGCAGGGATTCGACCAGATCCCCGGTGTCACCACAGAGCAGGACCGGCGCTACTACGCGATCACGATCAAGCCGCAGGTGTTCGTCAACCTGGTGCCCGACCACGTCATCGTGCACCGGATGTTCCCGATGGCGGCGGACCGCACCGTCGTCGAGTGCGACTGGCTGTACCTGCCGCACGTGGTGGAATCCGGCAAGGACGTCAGCCGCTCTGTCGAGTTGTTCCACCGGGTCAACGAGCAAGACTTCGCCGCATGTGAGCGCTGCCAGCCGGCGATGAGTTCACGCACCTACCGCGACGGCGGCGTGCTGGTGCCCAGCGAGCATCACATCGGCGAGTTCCACACCTGGCTGCAGGCGAAGCTGACCAAATGACGGCGTCAGTCGAGGTGACCCATCCGTTGGCTGATCGCCGCTGCGGCGGCGACCACGTCGGGGGTCACCTCGCGCATCCGGTCTTCGGTGAATCGGTAGACCGGACCCGACACGGACAGCGCGGCGATCACACCACCGGTGTGGTCGCGGACCGGTGCGGCGACCGCGTTCAGCCCCTCCTCCAATTCCTCGACGGAGGACGCGTAACCGTCGCGGGCGGCGGCCTCGATCTGCGCCTCCAGCTCCCGCTGCGACGTGATCGTGTGCGGGGTCAGTCGAGCAAGTCCCGCCGCGGCCAACATCTTTCGGCGTTCCTCGGGTGCCATGTAGGCGAGCAGAATCTTGCCGCTCGAGGTGGCATGCAGCGGCGTCAGTTCACCGACCCAGTTGTGCGTGGCGACCGCACTCGGACCGCGGGCCTGGTCGATGTTGACCACGAAGTGCGAGCGGCGGACAGCGATGTTGACGGTCTCGCCGACCTGCGAGGCGAGTTGCTCGCAGAGCGCGCGGGCTTGATGCGTGACGTCCAGTTGGCCGGGCACCGCGCTGGCCAGCCGAAGGATGCCGAAGCCAAGCCGGTATTTGCCGCGATCCTGGGTCTGCTCGACCAGTTCGCGTTCCTCGAGCGCCGCGAGCAATCGGAATGCCGTCGACTTGTGCACACCGATGTCGGCGGCGACCTCGCTGACGCCAGCCTCGCCACGTTGGGCCAGGATTTCCAGCACACTGATCGCGCGGTCGACAGACTGGACGCCTCCGGTGCTCTCAGCGCGTTCGTTGCTCATGGCGCAACTATACGAGACTTAGTTGCATATAGCGAAACTTGATGCGTATCACGCGCCACGGCCATAGCCTTATTTCAACCGCAGGAGGACAGCAATGACATCAGCGCGGTACGACTTCGTCATCGTCGGTGGCGGCTCGGCGGGCTGCGCCCTTGCCAACCGCCTTTCCGCCGACCCGTCCAATAAAGTCCTGGTGCTGGAGGCGGGCCGCAACGATTCGTTGTGGGACGTGTTCGTGCACATGCCTGCGGCGCTTCCGTTCCCGATCGGAAGTCGTTTCTACGATTGGAAATACGAGTCCGAACCCGAGCCGCATATGCACGGCCGGCGGATCTACCATGCCCGCGGCAAGGTGCTCGGCGGCTCGAGCAGCATCAACGGGATGATCTTTCAGCGCGGCAATCCGCTGGACTACGAGCGGTGGGGCGCCGACCCCGGCATGGGCAACTGGGACTTCGCACACTGCCTGCCCTACTTCAACAGGATGGAAAACTGCCTCGCCGCGACCCCCGACGATCCGTACCGCGGCCATGACGGCCCGCTCGCGCTCGAGCGAGGACCGGCGACGAACCCGTTGTTCGAGGCGTTCTTCACCGCGGGCGAACAGGCCGGCTACCCGCGCACCGATGATGTAAACGGTTACCGCCAAGAGGGTTTCGCCAAATTCGACCGCAACATCCGCAATGGACGGCGGCTGTCGGCCGCCCGCGCCTATCTGCATCCGGTGATGAACCGGCCGAACCTCGACGTGCTCACCAGAGCCTTCGCCGAACGAGTGGTGTTCGAGGGTAAGCGCGCGGTCGGGGTCGACTATCGGCACGGGCTCGGCGGAACCAAGCGCGTCAACGCCGGCGAGGTCATCCTGTGTGGCGGCGCCATCAACAGCCCGCAGCTGCTGCAGCTCTCGGGTGTCGGCAACGCCACCGATCTGCGCGCGCTCGGCATCGACGTCGTTCACGACCTCCCGGGTGTCGGCGAGAACCTGCAGGACCACCTCGAGGTCTACATCCAGTACGCGTGCAAGCAGCCGGTGACCATGCAGAAGTACATGAAGTGGCGCTACCGGCCGTGGATTGGCGCCAACTGGTTGTTCCTGCGCCGCGGACCCGGCGCCACAAACCATTTCGAGGGCGGCGGCTTCGTGCGCAGCAATGACGACGTCGCATACCCGAACCTGATGTTCCACTTCCTTCCGATCGCCGTGCGCTATGACGGCTCCCAGCCGGAGGGCGGAGAGGGCTATCAGGTGCACGTCGGTCCGATGTACTCAGACGCCCGCGGCACGTGCAAGATCGTCAGCCGTGACCCGAAAGTGCACCCGGCGCTGCGGTTCAACTACCTGTCCACCGAGCAGGACCGTCGGGAGTGGGTGGAATCCATTCGGGTGGCCCGCCACATCCTCAACCAGCCGGCCATGGCCCCGTTCAACGGCGGTGAGGTTTCGCCAGGGCCGAGCGTGGAGACCGACGAGCAGATCCTCGACTGGGTGGCCCGCGACGCCGAGACCGCTCTGCATCCGTCGTGCACGGCCAAGATGGGCACCGACGCGATGTCGGTCACCGATCCGGAGACGATGGGTGTGCACGGCGTCGAAGGCCTGAAAGTCGTTGACGCGTCGGTCATGCCGTACGTGACGAACGGCAACATCTATGCACCGGTGATGATGGTCGCCGAAAAGGCGGCCGACCTGATCCTCGGCAACACACCGCTGGCGCCCGCGACGGTGCCGTTCTACCGGCACCAGCCCAAGCAACAGCCCAGCGGCTCAGAACCCGTCGGCCGCAGCTGATTTCATGAGCACACCGCGTGTCGTGATCATCGGCGCCGGCATCGTCGGCGCGAATCTGGCCGATGAACTCACCGCCCGGGGCTGGGATCGGGTCACCGTCGTCGAGCAGGGACCGTTGCTGTTGAGCGGCGGCTCTTCTTCTCATGCGCCGGGCCTCGTCTTCCAGACCAACCCGTCGAAGGCGATGGCGGATATGGCGCGGTACACGGTCGAGAAGTTCCTCGACCTGGATCTCGACGGTCAGTGGTGCTTCAACCAGGTCGGCGGGCTGGAGGTGGCGACGACGCCGGAACGGCTCGCCGAGTTGCATCGCCGCCAGGGCTGGGCGACATCGTGGGGCATCGAGGGCACCGTGCTCGGCCCACAAGAGTGTGTGCGGATTCATCCGCTGCTCGACGAGTCGAAAGTCCTTGGCGGACTGTATGTGCCGACCGACGGCCTCGCGAAGGCGGCGCGTGTGGTCGTTGCGCTGGCCCGGCGCGCCAAGGAGCGCGGCGCGGTGTTTCGCGACTCCACCAAGGTGACCGCGATCGAACACAGCGGCGGCCGCGTCACCGGTGTCACGACATCGGATGGGACGATTCCCGCCGAGATTGTCGTGTCGTGTGCTGGATTCTGGGGTCCAGAGATCGGCGCCATGGTCGGCATGGACGTCCCGCTGCTGCCGCTCGCGCACCAGTACGTCAAGACCGACCAGATTCCCCAACTCGTCGGCCGCAACACCGAAGCCGCCGAGGCCGGCCTGCCGATCCTGCGCCACCAAGACCAGGACTTGTACTTTCGCGAACTCGTCGATCGTCTGGGTATCGGGTCCTACGCCCATCGTCCGATGCCGGTCGATCTCCGCGAGCTCGCCGGCTCCGACGACGTTTCCGAGTCCAGCATGCCGTCGATGCTGCCCTTCACCGCCGACGACTTCGCGGCTCCGTGGGAACAGTGCAAGCTGCTACTCCCCTGTCTCGAGGGGGCCAAGGTCGACAGCGGCTTCAACGGGATCTTCTCGTTCACCCCGGACGGTGGCCCTCTGATCGGCGAGTCTTCCGACGTTGCCGGGTTCTGGATCGCCGAGGCGGTCTGGGTGACGCACTCGGCCGGCGTGGCGCGCGCCGTCGCGCAACTGTTGGTCGACGGACGCAGCGAGACCGACGTGCACAGCTGCGACGTGCACAGGTTCGAAGAAGTTCAGCTCGCACCGGACTACGTCAACGAGACGTCGCAACAGAACTTCATCGAGGTCTACGACATTCTGCATCCTCTGCAGCCGCGGCTGTCGCCACGCGACTTGCGGGTCAGCCCCTTCCACGCGCGCCAGAAGGAGCTCGGCGCGGTGTTTCTGGAGAGCGGCGGCTGGGAGCGCCCTCATTGGTATGAGGCCAATTCCGCACTGCTTCAACAGCTTCCGCCCGAGTGGACGCCACCCGACCGTGACGCGTGGTCGGCGCAATTTCACTCGCCGATCGCGGCGGCCGAGGCGTGGCGCACCAGGACGTCGGTCGCGATGTATGACATGACCCCGCTCAAACGACTCGAAATCGCCGGGGCCGGCGCACTGCCGCTGCTGCAGCGGTTGACCACCGGCAAGATGGACAAGTCCGTCGGCTCGGTGACATACACGCTGCTGCTCGACGACGCCGGCGGCATCCGCAGCGACCTCACGGTTGCCCGGTTGGCCGAAACCCATTTCCAGGTCGGGGCCAACGGCAACATCGATCTCGACTACTTCCGCAGGCAGGCGTCGACGGACGACAGCGTGCAGGTCCGCGATATCACCGGCGCGACGTGCTGCATCGGGCTATGGGGGCCGCGCGCCCGCGACGTGGTTCAGGCCCTCAGCCGCGACGACTTCACCGGCGAGAGCTTCAAGTATTTCCGCACGAAACCTGTTCGGATCGGTGGCATTCCGGTCACCGCGATGCGGCTGTCCTACGTCGGCGAGCTGGGTTGGGAGCTGTACACGAGCGCAGACTACGGGCTGCGCCTCTGGGATGTGCTGTGGGCCGAAGGCCAAAAGCACGAAGTGATCGCCGCAGGCCGCGCCGCGTTCAACAGTCTGCGTATCGAAAAGGGTTACCGGTCGTGGGGTACCGACATGACGACCGAGCACAACCCGTATGAGGCCGGCCTCGGCTTCGCGGTGTCCACCAAGAAGACCGACTTCGTCGGACGCGCTGCGCTGCAGGGTGTTTCAGATGCGACGATTCAGCGCCGCCTGATGACTGTGGTGATCGATGACGGGGTGTCCGTCGTGATGGGCCAGGAGCCCGTCTTCCTCGACGGCAAGCCGGTCGGCTACGTCACCAGCGCCGCATACGGTCACACCGTCGGCGCGCCGGTCGCCTACGCCTGGCTGCCTGCGAGCGCGAAGGAAGGCACCCGCATCGAGATTCAATACTTCGACCGCCGGATCGCCGCCACCGTCGCGGCCGAACCACTCGTCGACCCCGACATGACCCGGATCAGGTCCTGAGTCTCAGTGCCCTCGGGCGATCCATTCGGCGAGATGGGGCGCCTCGGTGCCGATCGTGGTGCCATCGCCGTGCCCGGTATGCACCCGCGTCTCTTCGGGCAACGTGAACAGCCGGTCCCGGATCGAGTCCACGATTGTCGGGAAGTCCGAGAACGACCGTCCGGTGGCGCCGGGCCCGCCGCTGAACAACGTGTCGCCGGAGAACAGGACCCGAGCCTCAGGCACGTAAAGGCAGCACGAACCGGGTGAATGACCCGGAGTCCGGATCACCTCGATCTCGGTGCCGGCCACGCCGATTCGCTGGCCGTCGTCGAGGCGCCAGTACGGCTCCTCGGGATGGGTCATCTTCCACAACACGTCGTCACCGGGATGCAGCAGCACCGGACAGTGCAGCCGCTGCCCGAGTTCCGGGGCGACGGTCACGTGATCGTTGTGGCCATGAGTGCAGACGACCGCGGTCACGTTGCGGCCTGCGACAGCGTCGACGATCGGCTGTGCCTGGTGTGCGGCGTCGATGACCACGACGTCGCTGTCGTCACCGACGAGCCAGATGTTGTTGTCGACTTCCCATGTGCCGCCGTCCAGTGCGAACGTTCCAGCTGTGACGACGCGTTCGATGCGCAGGCTCACAGCACGACCACCGAACGCAGCACCTCGCCGCGGTGCATGGTGTCGAACGCCTCCTCGACCTGGTCCAGCTTGATGCGCTCGCTGACGAACTTGTCCAGCGGCAGCCTGCCCTGCTCGTACAGGTCGACGAGCGCCGGGAAGTCACGCTCGGGCAGGCAATCGCCGTACCAGGACGACTTCAACGCCCCACCCCGCGAGAAGAAATCGATCAGCGGCATCTCCAGCTTCATGTCAGGAGTGGGCACGCCGACGAGGACGACAGTGCCAGCGAGGTCGCGCGCGTAGAAGGCCTGCTTCCAGGTTTCCGGGCGGCCTACCGCGTCGATGACGACGTCGGCGCCGAAGCCGTCGGTCAGCTCCTGCACCGCCTCAACTGCGTCCACCTTCGACGCGTCGATGGTGTGCGTGGCGCCCAATTCCGTTGCCATCTGCAGCTTCTTGGGGTCGCGGTCGATGGCGATGATCGGTGACGCGCCTGCCAGCCGGGCACCCGCGATCGCGGCGTCCCCCACTCCGCCGCAGCCGATCACCGCGACCGAATCTCCCCGCGACACATTGCCGGTGTTCACCGCCGCGCCGAGACCGGCCATCACGCCGCAGCCGAGCAGGCCGACTACGGCGGGGTCGGCGTTCGGGTCGACCTTCGTGCATTGTCCTTCGTGCACAAGGGTTTTCTCCGCAAAGGCGCCGATACCGAGCGCCGGGGTCAACTCCGTGCCGTCGGTCAATGTCATCGGCTGGCTGGCGTTGAAGGTGTCGAAGCAGTACCACGGCCGCCCGCGCCGGCACGCCCGGCAGTTGCCGCACACCGCCCGCCAGTTCAGCACGACGAAGTCGCCGACCTCGACATGGGTGACCGCGCTGCCCGCCGCCTCGACGATTCCTGCCGCCTCGTGGCCGAGCAGGAAGGGGAATTCGTCGTTGATTCCGCCGTCGCGGTAGGTCAGATCGGTGTGGCAGACCCCGCACGCCTGGATACGCACGACCACATCGTTCGGGCCAGGATCCGGGATGACGATCTCGACGAGTTCGACGGGAGCTGCCTTGCTGCGGGCGATGACACCCTGAACCTGCTGTGGCATGACAAAGACCTCTCTGAGTTGTAGTGGATTACGTGGGTGCTTACAGCGCCAGGCACAACCGGTACGCGTCGAACACCGCCGCGTGAATGTTGCGGCTGGCCACCGCATCTCCGATGCGGAACAGCTGATAGCGGCCGTCCGGATTGCGCCGCACCTCTTGTGGACGCAGGTCGAGCAGCGCCTGCTGGTCGACCTCGCCGAGGTTCGACGAGGCCGCCACCAACGAGAAGTAGAGCTCGTCGGACGGCAGCGTGCCGTGCTCGACGACGATCTGATCGACGATGCGTTGACGGGTGACGTGCGCGTATTCGTTGTACAGATCGGCTTCCAGCCGGCCGTCTTTACGGCGCACCGCGGTCAGCCGCTCGTTGAGCGTGACCCGCACGTCGTGCTCGGCGAACACCTTGAAGTAGCCGGGGTAGTTGACCCCGCCGACGTCTGGGGCCAAAACCCGTTCGGGCGTGACGAATTCGATCTTGGCACCCGCGCGGGCCAGTACCTCTGCGGCATCGAGGCCCGGGTGCTGACCGTTGTCGTCGAACAGCAGCACGTCGCCCTTCACTCGGAACGCGCCGCTCAGCACGTCCCAGCCGTCGGAGACGAGTTGCGCACCTTCGGTGAGGAATTCGGTGTTGGGCACACCGCCGGTCGCGATCACCACGAGATCGGGATCTTCGGCGAGCACCTCATCGGCCTCGGCGTAGGTGTTGTACCTGACGTCGACGTCGAGGTGTTTGCACTCCGCGAGTCGCCAGTCGACGATGCCGATCAAGTCCCGCCGCCGCGGCGACGACGACGCGAGGCGAATCTGTCCGCCCGCCGCATCGCTGGCCTCCATGACTACCACCTTGTGCCCCCGCAGGCCGAGCACGCGCGCCGCCTCCAGGCCCCCGGGCCCGGCACCGACGACGACGGCCTTGCGCGGTGCGCCGGTGACCGCCGGCACGTGGTGCGGCAACCGGTCTTCCCGGCCGGTCGCTGGGTTGTGGATGCACTTGGCGTCGCGGGCCTGGTAGATCTCGTCGAGGCAGAGGCTGGCGCCGACGCACGGTCGGATCCGGTCCTCTTCTCCCGCTTGGATTTTCGCGACGATGTGCGGATCGGCGATGTGCGCGCGGGTCATCCCCACCAAATCGAGCAGGCCGTCGCGGATGGCGTGGCGCGCGGTGGCCGCGTCGTTGATCCGGGAGGCGTGCATCACGGGCACACCGACTTGGCGTTTGATTTCCCCCGCAAACTCCAGATGGGGGGCAACGGGTGTGCCCATCGGCGGGATCACCCGGGACAGCGCCTCGTCGCTGCCCATGTATCCCCGGATGATGCTGATGAAGTCGATGCCCTCTGCGACGACCTGATGTGCGATTGCGAGCGCCTCGTCGCGGCCGAGGCCGCCAGGCATCTCCTCGTCGAAGGACATCCGGATGCCGACGGCGAAGTCGGGTCCTGCGGCTTCACGCACCGCGCGAATCACCCGCAGCGGGAAGCTCATCCGATTCTCGAGGCTGCCGCCGAACTCGTCGTCGCGGTGGTTGGTCAGCGGTGACCAGAACGCGTCGAGCAGGTGGGTGTAGGCCTCGATCTCAACCCCGTCCAGCCCGGCCTCACGGCAGCGGGCGGTCGCGTCGGCATACGCCCGCACGATGCGGTCCATGTCCCACTCCTCGGCCACCTTCGGAAAGGCGCGGTGCGCGGGCTCGCGAAGTGCAGACGGATAGACCACCGGCAGCCAGTCGCCGTCGTAGTTGCTGGTGCGGCGGCCCAGGTGAGTGATCTGACACATCACGGCGGTCCCGTGTTCGTGCACGCCGTAGGCGAGTTCACGCAACCACGGCACGATCTCGTCCTTGTAGACATGCATGTTGCCGAACGCGGCCGGACTGTCGGGAGCGACGACCGCGGACCCGCCGATCATGGTCAGCCCGATGCCGCCCTTCGCCTTCTCCTCGTGGTAGAGGCGATAGCGGTCCTTGGGCATGCCGTCCTCGGTGTACGAGGGTTCGTGCGAGGTGCTGACCACCCGGTTGCGCAGGGTGAGGTGCTTCAGCTCGAACGGCTGCAGCAACGGGTCGATGAGTTGGCGGGTCATAGGGTGTACTCCTCAGCCGCGTCGAGCAGCCAGTCGGCCAGATAGCGGGCGAAGGATGAGCGCACGAGAATCCGGTAGTCGTCGCCAGATCCGTTGACCGCCAACAGGATGACGCCGGCCTGTCCGAGCATCGTCTCTGCCGCGGTGCCCGCGCCGAAGGCCTGCGGATGCAGATCGAGCGAGCACCCCTTGGCCAACACGTCACGGCCGTGCGGTCCACTGAGCCTCAGCGTGGTGCGCTGCCCGGATACGTCGATCGCGGCGCCGCCGTGCGGGCCGACGGCATCCCGCAGCCTGGCTTCCAGCTCGGGTCCGCCCAGCGCGGTTCCGGTGATCAGCCACTCGTCGGGGCCCAGCCAGATCACTGTGGTGTCACCACTTTTCGCGTAGGTGGACGCGGTGGTCGGCAGCTCGACACCGAGCGCCTCTGCCGCTGCCTGCGCACCGGGCCCTGCAGGGTCGACCCGCAGATCGACCATCGAGACGAATGGCTCTTCGGCAATCGCAACCGAATTCGTCAGCTGCGCAAAGCGTGCGGCCCACGGCTGCAGCGGGCTTGTGCGGTCCAACGTGTCAGCCATCGCGGCGCGCTCCTTCCGGGTCGACGAGCACCGAACCGGTGACTTCCACCGGCACCAGGGTTCCCTCTACGGGCACGTGCAGGGTTTCGCCGATGCGGGATTGGCCCGCCTTCACCAGGGCCAGCGCGAAGGTGCGGCCCAGCTCGGCGCTGCGGTAACTCGACGTGACGTGACCGAGCATCGGCACCGGTGGCGGCGGCAGGACTTCGTCGTCGCAGAATTCGACGATCTGTGAGCCCTCGGGCAGCCGCGTGACCCGGTCCACTGGCAACAACCCGACGAGCTGCTTGCGCAACGGATTCTGGTTCTCGACCCTGCTGAACGAGCGCTTCCCGATGAAGTCGGGCTTCTTCTTGGACACCGCCCACGCCATACCGAGATCGTGCGGAGAGACGGTGCCGTCGGTGTCCTGCCCGATGATCGGGTAGCCCTTCTCTGCACGCAGCACGTGCATGGTCTCCGTGCCGTAGGCGGTGATGCCGTAGCGGCGGCCCGCCTCGAGCAACCGCTCCCACACCGCGGGCGCGTGCCAGGTGTTCACATTGACCTCGTATGCGAGCTCGCCGGAGAAGCTGACACGTGCGACCCGAACAGGCACGCCGCCGAGACTGGTGTCGCGCCACGTCATGAACGGGAACGCGTCATTGGACACATCGAGATCGCCGAACACGGTGCCGATGACATCGCGAGACCGCGGCCCGACGACCGGGAATGTCGCCATGTGGTCGGTCACCGAGGTCAGCGCGACCTGCAGGTGCGGCCACTCCGTCTGCAGCCACTCCTCCATCCAGTCAAGGATTTTGGCTGCGCCACCGGTGGTGGTGTACACCAGGAAACGATCCTCGGCGGCCCGTAGCACGGTGCCGTCGTCGATGACCATTCCGTCGACACCACACATCACGCCGTACCGGATCGAGCCGACCTTGAGGCTGCTCATCAGGTTGGTGTAGACACGGTCCAGTAGCTCGGCGGCGTCGCGGCCCTGGACGTCGATCTTGCCGAGGGTCGAGCCGTCGAGGATGCCGACACCGCTACGGGCCGAGGCACATTCGCGCAAAACGGCTGCGTCCATATCCTCCCCAGGATGGGGATAATGCCGCGGCCGTTTCCACTGGCCGACATCCTCGAACACCGCGCCCTGCGCGACGTGCCAGTCGTGAAGCGCCGTCGTGCGGACGGGATCGAACAACGCACCGCGGTCGCGTCCGGCCAGCGCGGCGAACGCGACAGGCGTGTAAGGCGGCCGAAATGTGGTGGTGCCCAGTGCTTCGATGGGCAGGCCGAGCAGTTCGGCGGTGATGCCGGAGGCGATCACTCCGGACGTCTTGCCTTGATCGTGCGCCGTCCCGATGGTGGTGTAGCGCTTGATGTGTTCGACCGATCGCATGCCGGCGCCCACTGCACGCGCGACGTCGGCGACCGTCGCGTCGCGCTGTACGTCGACGAACTGATCCTGCTCGCGACCGGGCACCCGCCACAAAACCAGACCCGGGCTGAC
>Ga0207641_10003496_pt1 | contig 13902 bp, 22 predicted proteins | sample KBSSwiS62_FD_184306 | JGI IMG/M metagenome (GOLD analysis project Ga0207641, IMG submission 184306) | Switchgrass rhizosphere microbial communities from Kellogg Biological Station, Michigan, USA - KBS Switchgrass S6-2 (SPAdes) (version 2) | ecosystem: Host-associated > Plants > Roots >... | reverse complement strand
GCCCGGGCCTTGAAATAGGCACGCGTCAGGGTGCCGTCCAGAATGCTGGAGGGCAGCGGGTCGATCCGCGCCGCATCCCAGATGCGTGTGCCCACGGCCACCCCGGGGCGCTTCACGCTGCCGTCGTGGATGGTCCACAGGTTCCGCGCGTAGGCGATGACGATGCGCAGGTCATTCACCACGCGCCGCACCTGTTTCTCGGACTTCCAGACCCGGCCGCCGCGCTCCTCGAGGATGGCGGTGATGATGGCTCCAATGGAAGCATAGGTGCAGCGTGCCTTATGCGAATCGAGGAATGCTGTGAGATCGTCCCCGTAGCCGTCCTTGATCATCTTCTCCATCTTGTTCCCCTTCACCGTGGCCTCCGCCTGGGTGGTGACGCCCTGCAGCACCGGGCAATGCTGGCGGCCCTTGTAATCAAACCGGGCATAGAAATGATCCGTGCGCGGGCACGTGCACTCCGGCCATTTGAGACCACAGGTGCAGGGCTGGAGGAGTCGGCGGAAGGTGAACATGGGGGCTACTTTGGATTTTGGTCCCGCTTTTGGCAGGCTTTGCAGATGTTGTGAGTGCCCTCATACCCATGGACCGTTTCAACTTCGGGAACGTGGCCCTTTCGTGTTCCCCATGACATGTGGGCATCACGGGTTCTTTTCGTTAACAGCCCGCAATCTCGGAAGAGATGCATTCGGCAGGTTCCGAAGAACTGCGTGTAGCCTATGACATGGAAAACGGTTCTCACTTTGAAAGTAGCCCACTTCCGAACATGGGGATTTAATTGGGAATTAAATGCAGACTACCATGTCACGGCTTATGTCACAAGGAGAAATGTCGCGGCCAGTCGGTTCCAGTCACCTTCCCAACCCCATTTTCTCCGTCCTTCCCACCCGTCGCGATCCTCCTAATCCCCGCAATCTGAACCCTTCCCGCCTCACAATGCCGTTCGTTGGCTGCTTCCCGCGCGTTCTCTTGAAATCGAGAATGGTGCGGGAAGAGGGGCATGGGCGGCACGGAGTCGGGGTGTCGGATTCGTTGAGGGTGTTTGGGTTGGGAGGGTGTGTTGGTGGGTTTCACAGGTTTTGACACACGGTCTGGGGATTGGGGCTGTGGGGATGTTCGTCGATTTGGGCTTGGGCTGCAATGGGGTTCGCGTTGACGCCTGGGGTTTTCTGTGATGGGATGGGGGAAATGAGCGTGCCTGGTGATGATGATCCGTTGAGTCCGGAGGTTCGCCGAATGCTGGAGGAGGAGCGGGCACGGTCGAAGGCTTTGGGGCCGTTGCCGCGGTCTCAGGGGGAGAGGTTGAAGGACTGGCTGAGGTTCCCGCCGTTGTGGTTCCAGATTGCCGTGGCACCTCTGGGGCTGCTGTTTCTTTACTGCTGGGTGAAGCTGGTGATCTTTACGTTCCTGAATCTGGATCTGGACCGGTATTAGGGCCTCAGTTCCGGCCCACGGGCTTTCCATTCACTTTGGAGTGCAGGATGATGGATTTGCCGGTGATGGTGAGCGGGCCGTTGCTGGTGGGGCTGAGCTGACCCTGCCCCTGGAGATGATCGGTGAGGACTTGGAGAAGTTTGCGGATGGCTTTGAGTTCGGTGAGGTGCTTGTTGTACTTCGGTGCTTTACGGTAAGACATAGGCTCAGGTTTTACCTGATTTGTTTCTCAGGTGGCGAGCCTATTTATCTATATTTTCTCATGGATAATAAGTGGTGATGCTTGGCACTGGGAATGCTTTGAGCGGTGCGCCTGAATTCTGAATGGAAACAGGAGGGAACGGAGGAAACGGAGGTGGGGATTCTCAGGGGCCGGGGCGTTTGCGCTTGGTGCTTTTGGGTGCTTTGCGCGGGGACGGGCTGGTGCTGTGGATGTCTGAGAAGAGGTTGATGGTGCCGTGTTCTCCGCCATGGACGGTGGTGCGGCTGGGGATCATGCGGTGGGCTTCGAGGCGCCCGATGATGGTGAGGAGCCGGTCTCCGGCTTCGAGTAACTGTTTGAGGTTGTCGCTGCGGCTGCTCATGGCGGGCAGTGGGGTTATTTATGCTTCTTTTTGCTTCGTCTTTTGCCTTCGGAGTAATTGACGACGATGGGGGTGCCGGGGATGTACTGGGCGCCGGTTTCCTGGATGAGGCTGGTGCCACTTTCCATGCGGGAGCGGATGTCCCGCACGATGAGGTCGCGGATGTAGCCGCCCAGGGTGCGGTTGTCCTGGATGGCTGCGATTTTGGCGAGGGCCTCGAGGTCGGTGGGGAGGCGGACGCCTACGAATTTGTCATTTCCGGCCATGCTGGAGCTGTTTGCTGAGCAGGAGGACGATGAGGTTCGACACGGTGCGCTGCTCTCCGTGGGCGCTGGCCTTGAGCATGGTGCTCAGGGGTGTGGGGCATCTGAAGCCTATGAATTCTTTGGTGGGCCGTTCAAGGGTTTTGCTCATGACATGATTACGCTTGTTTAACGGATGATATACAAAACAGATCGTTTGTAAATTAAAATTTTATTGTGTTGACGTCCCGGGGATTCTTTGATTACTTTTGTTTAACAAAATAAAACATGAGTAATCAAACGAAACCATGTACGACGCGCTCGATCGGTGTGCGCCTGCCTGTGAAGGTGGCGGCGGCGATGGATGCGGTGGCGGAAGAGGAATTTGGCGGGGGGACTTCTGAGTATGTGCGCGATCTGGTGCGCAAGGATCTGCGGGCGCGGAAGCTGATGCCTCCGGTCCCTGAATCCGCGGATACGGGTGCGACGGCTTCCAGCACGGAGGTGGTGAAGTAGGTTATGCGCACGATTTGTTCTGGTGCCCATGCTTTACGAGCGGAGCAAACCAAGTCCGTCGAAGGTGGCATGTTTAAGGCGGCAATCACGGAGGTGCGCCGCTATGGTGCTAAGCTCTACTTGACGGGGGTTCACCGTTACGAGTTGCTCCGGGATCGCGTTCGGACGGGTGAATTTAAGGTGTGCCCTGGTGCGATGATGTTTGAGATCAACCAGGGGCTGCGGCAAAGATTTCTGGATGAGGTGCGCAGTGGCGCGTCCGGCAATGCTGGTCAGGATGCCCATGAACTGCACTGGGCGGTGGTGGAGCGCGATGTTGAGCCGAGTGAGTCGCAAAATACTGTCCGCGCTGAGTATTTGAATGATCAGCGGACAATCGAGATGGGCCGCAAGAAACATGTGGCAAAGATCCGGGACAGCCAGGCTGGGCGTCTTCTTTCGAAACTGGCCCGTCAAACTTCGACGGATGAGATTTTAGACATTCCGCCTGTGAAGGCGCGCAAGAAGCGGACTCCTGTGTTGACGGTCCGGCGTGACCGCTGTGCCTCGGGTGCTGAGTGAATGGCCACGAAGGAACGCAGAGAACACAAAGCTGATACACCTTATCATGCCTGAAATCACCACAGTTGTTCACACGTTGGACGCGACGCGGACGGCCTGCATGCTTTGTGAGGCGGCGGTGCCGCTGCCTCATCGCGGTGCCCCTGGTGAGTATGTGGCGGTGATCCAGTACGGAGGGGAACACCGCAGCAGCTACCGGATTGGCAAATTCAACCGCCAGTCTTCCTGCGGCGGGTCACGATATGATCAAATTCACCAAGGGCCGAAGGATTGAAAGGAACTGAGCCGACGTGAGCGTCGGCGCTCCCAGAAACTTCTTATGAATGCGACGATGAATCCGATGACGCTGGAGCTGGTGGTGCCTGAGAGGGTGCTGCGGACGTTTGTGGTGGAGTTTTCCTATGTGTGGCAGGGCTGCACGGTGTCTGGCCAGAGGCCGGAGCGGGCGGTGGACTTGCGCCAGGCGCGGGGGCTGACCCGGGAGTGGATCTGGCTGCGGCTGGGCCTGGGGTCGCGGGCGAGGGATGTGGCGGCCTGCGCGGTGCTGCGGGCGCGGGAAGTCTGATTTTGAACAGGAGGTAACGGAGAAAACAGAGGTTCTGAAACTGATCTCTCCCTTTCCTCTGTTCCCTCCTGTTGAAGTGAACTGTAATTGAAACTGATACACCTTATGGACATTGAAAACATTCTTCTTTGCGCGCTGGGTTTGCTGCTGGTGCTGATGGCTCTGGATGCGTGGATGGCGCGGCGCGCGGCGCGGCGGGAGCGCTGGGCTCCGATCCCGACGGTGACGGATATTTGGGGGATTGAGGCGTGCCGGGTGGGCCGGGTGCGGGCGCTGGAGTCGCGCGTGGAGCTGGAGCGGGAGGAGGGCCTGCAGCACGTGCTTGAGGCGCCGATCACGGTGGACCGGGCGGCGGTGCCGCCTCCTTGGCCGGGTGAGGGTGAGTGGGATGACCGTAGCTCCCATATGTATTGACACTTTGAACCCATAGAAACGGATACACCATGAGTTTACCACTAACACCAAGGGTTAAGAGGCTACTGACTGCCGACGCTCCGCAGGAGGCTGTGGGCTATGATCATACCTATGTGGGCACGGAGCATGTGTTCCTGGCGCTGGTGAGCGGTGATTTTCCGGTGATCCGGGGGATGCTGGAGAAGATGGGGTTTGTGCCTGAGGAATTCAGTGCGCGGGCGCACAAGGTCTTTGAGGAGTTTTCAGGGGCGAAGGTGAGTACGGTGAAGCCTTTGGTGGGCGCTCCGCCGCTGGCTCTTCCTGAGCCGGCACCTATGGCACGGCCCCGTCCTATTGTGATGGTGCCCCCGGTTTGTGCGGATGAGGGGCTGATGAATTCCTTGAGAGGGGAGGGATACTTTCCGGTGTCGTGCCCGCGTCATATGGAGTTCCGGATGGTGGATCAAGTGAAACTTACTACGGCTGCCACTGAGCCGACAGCTGGGAGCGTGTCGGCGGTCCCGGGGGAATAAATGCCTGTGGCGCTGCCACTTTTCTGATGATCTCTGAACTTTCAACTTCCATCGCTCGACGGGCTGCTGCGCTGAGGCGTGGTCGTGCGCCGGTGTTGACGTGGCTGGGGCCGGTGGAGGTGGCGCGGGTCCTTGGGGTGCATGTGGACCGGGTGCCTGCGATGGTGAAGGATGGGTTTTTTCCGGGGGCCCGGGTTTGCACGGAGTCGGAAGGGCGTTTGCGGGCTGGCCAGGGGGTTTCGGGTTTGCTGGGGGATTGGCTGGTGCCGGTGTCTGATCTTCTTGACCTGCTGCGGGTGGACCGGTTGCAGAACTGGGTGTCGTTTCCGCGGCTGGCGCGCTTGATCGGCTGCTCTGTGCGGACGCTGGAGCGGTGGCGCGATGCGCGGCCGCGGCCGCTGCTGTTGTGCCGGGAGATCCGCAATGGGGAGTGCTCGCTGGGCTGGCGGGTGCCGGAGAGTGAGTACTGGCGCCTGGTGGGTGTGGCTGGGGATGTGGCGGCTTTGGGCCGGGAGCGGTCGCTGGCGCTGCGTTTGGCGGGTGATGAACAGGCTGGGAGCATGGATCACGATGTGGGGGAGGATGAATGATTTATGGCTGAGAATTCGAACATTGAGTGGTGTGACCATACGTTTAACCCGTGGATCGGGTGTGCGAAGGTGTCGCCTGGCTGTGCGCATTGTTATGCGGAGACGCTGGATGCTCGGCGGTTTTCCAAGACGCTGGGTGGTGCGTCGAAGCTGGCGCCGGTGTCTCACTGGGGGAAGGGTGCGCCGCGGCATCGGACGAGTGTTGAGAACTGGAAGGGGCCGCGGAAGTGGGATGCTGCGCAAGGCCGGCATCAGGACTTCATGAATGGCAGTGCGGTGCGGCCTCGTGTGTTCTGTGCATCGCTGGGGGATTGGCTGGATGATGAGGTGCCGATCGAGTGGCTGGCGGACCTCTTGGGACTGATCTGGACAACGCCCCACCTTGACTGGTTGCTACTCACGAAACGGCCTCAGAACTGGGCGGCGAGGCTCGGTCAAATTCACGGTCACATGAATTTGGATGGTGTGATGCTTGCGCTTTCGTGGCTCGTGCAGGGCATCGCTCCGGCCAACGTGTGGATTGGGACGACGGTGGAGGATCAGGTGCGGGCGGATGAGAGGATTCCGGCGTTGCTGCAGATCCCGGCTCGCGTGCGGTTTTTGAGCTGTGAGCCGTTGCTGGGGGCTGTCTCTCTCTATCTTTGGTTTCCTGATGGCTCATGTGAGAAGCCTGCTTACCTGCAGCCGTTCACCGGCATCAAGAAGAACCCCGATTACGAGAATGGTATCTCCTGGGTCATCTGTGGTGGCGAGAGTGGTGCTGGGGCTCGAGTGATGGAGGCGGATTGGGCCCGGTCGCTGCGGGATCAGTGTGCGGCGGCTGGCGTGCCTTTCTTTTTCAAGCAGTGGGGCAGCCAGGCGTCTGGCCGGCTGTTGGATGGGGTGTTGCATGATGCGTTCCCTCGGGCCTCTAATGAACAGGCTGGCAGCCTGTGTCACGTTCCTGGAGGTGGGCTGCCATGACCGCGGCCCTCTCTTTTTTTTGGGCACCTTTTTTTGATACGGTGTCGCAGGCTGTGATGGGTTCCCCTTTGTGGATAGGCCCCGGCTCCGCGCGGTCGCCTTTTTTTTCTGGAGGGCTTCCTCGATGAGTGTGACTGCTGCGGATTCTGCTTTGAGCGTGGCGCCGATGCTGGAGCTGGGCCTGGAGGTGGAGGTGTATGAGCGGATGGAGCGTGAGGGCTTCTACACGCTGGAGCGCTTTCCTTTGCGCAGGCCGGATGCGTACGCGGTGACGGTGCGCCTTTTGCAGAAGGGGGTGTCGCCGACGATGGTGCGGGACCTGGTGAAGGTGGACATCCGCACGGTGAATGCGGTGGTGGAGAAGCTGGAACGGGAGAACGCTATCACACCCTATAAAAAGAGGACTTCCAACGAACTGAAGGGCCTGGTGCCGCTGGTGGTGGACTGGCTTCGGGACAATCCGGACAAGGTGGGGCCGATCGGTCTGGCGGTGATCCTGGATAAGATCGAGCTGCTGGATGGGGGTGCGACGGCGCGCGTGGAACATGTGCGGGCGGGCCCGGAGGATGCGCTGGAGGTGCGCTTGCGGGCGCTGTACGCGGGGACGATGCGGGAGGTGGGTCCGGACGCTGAGGTGGCCGGGGCAATGGGTTTGGGCGAGGGGAATTTTCTGACAAGGGATCGGCTGCTGGCGGCGGAGGCGGCGCTGGGGCTGCCGGCGGGGACGATGAGTGGGGACCACGCGGAAGCGGGAGCGGGTGGTAGCGCAGCACGCGATGAGACGTTGGACACGAAGGACTTAGCATGATGACACACGATTTATTACACAAGAATGGGGGTTTGAGGGGGTCCAAAGGGGCGCCTGGTGGGGCTGCGGATCTGGGCTGCCCAGGGGCTGCGCAGGCCCCCTGGCAGGGGGGGAGGGGGTCGCTCCGGGCTGCGGCCGTTGCCACCTCATTCCCATTCCGCCGCGCAAAATTTATTTCAAAGGACCGGCTCACCCACCGCGCAGCGCGGCCCCACAACTTCCGCCAGTCCACCTCCCATTGCCCCTGCAGCACCAAGCAAGGCCTCCCAAAAAAAGAAAGGCCCAGCGCCTGATGTGGTACTACCAGCGAGACCTCGACCAGTGGGTGCGCATGACCGCCCATCTCAGCGTCATCGAAGAAGGCGCCCTCACGCGCCTCATTGATGAAGCAGCGATCAACGAACAACCTCTGTCTGAGAATATCGACGTTTTGTGCCATCGACTTCGCGCAAAAACACGGCCCGAAAAAACCGCCGTCCAGCGCATGCTCCACGCCTACTTCATCAAGACCCCCGCAGGCTACGTAAACCCCTGGGTGCAAACGCTCATCGACATCACCCACGGCATCAAAAAAACCCGCAGCGCCGCAGGCAGCAAAGGAGGCCGCGCCACAGCAAATGCCCGCGAACTTGCAGCAAATGCTGCCCAACTTCCAGCAAAAGAGCAGCCACTTCAGGACTGTATTACTTCAGTACTTCAAGACTCTAAGACTTCACTACCTCATTCCGCAGCTGCCACCGACACCCCGCCTCCGGCGATTGAGTTTCCTTCCGGATTCCCGAGCACCGAGCAGCAGGCCATCGCCTGGGCCCGCGTTAGCACCACCATCATCGACAAGTCCGACGACTGGATCCGTGAAGTCTGGCACCAGATCGTTGGCCAGGGTTTCAAGGCCGGCAACGGCGTCCAGATCGGCAGCTGGCCCCACTGGCTCTCCGCCCGCGCCCGCAAAGCTGACTTCCCCCATCGCGACAGCGAAGCTCAGGGAGGGCCCGAAAAAAAGAAAGGCGCGCCGAAAACCCTCCACCCGCTCGACCTCGATCCCGCGCAGGAATGGCGTGGCACCGCCCAAGACCTCGCCACCGAGCACGGCTGGACCCTGGGCGACATCACGCAGACCTCCTGGAAGGCCCTCCCCGCCAACGTCCGCCAGCTGATCGTGGATCGTCTGGAAAAAAAAGAAGGGGGCGCGGTATGAATCCCTGCGTTTTGGATGTGTGCTGCGGCTCTCGTATGTTCTGGTTTGACCGTGCCGACAGGCGGGCCGTTTTCGTGGATAAGCGCCGTGAGACTCATGTTCTCACGGACAAATCCAGTGCCGGCGGCAGTCGCACCTTGGAGGTGAATCCTGATGTGGTGGCCGACTTCACGAGCCTGCCATTTGAAAGCAGCACCTTCGCCGTTGTGATCTTCGATCCGCCGCATCTTCTGCGGGCTGGAAAAAAAGGATGGCAGGCCAAGAAGTACGGCAAACTCGAGGGGGATTGGCGTGAAGATTTGAGGCGTGGATTTGTGGAATGCTTCCGTGTTTTGAAGCCAGAAGGAACCCTCATTTTCAAGTGGAACGAGCACGAGGTGCCAGTCTCACAAATTCTCAGCCTGACTCCGGAGCATCCTCTCATCGGGCAACGCTGCGGGAAGTCGGCCAAGACGCATTGGATAGTTTTCATGAAGGAGGCTCCCCATGTCTAGCCTCACCCAAACCACCCCACCAGCGCCCACCCCGGGCGGCGCCGTGGCCGACATGCTGCGCGGCATGCCCCGGAGCGATGACGCCGAGCGCGGGCTGCTCTCCTGCTTCCTCCAGAACCCCTCCGAACTCCTCACCGACGCCCAGGCCAGCCTCCCCCCCGACGCCTTCTACCATGCCGGCAGCCGCCTCCTCTACGAGGAAATGCTCTGGTTCAACACCCACCGTCCCGCGGAGCCCCTCGACATCGTCACCTTCTCCCAATACCTCATCGATAAAAAGCTGATGGACAAGATCGGCGGCCCCGGCACCCTCGCAGAGCTGCTCAACTTCGTCCCCACCCCGGCCCATTATCCCTACTACAAGGGAATAGCCTTGGAAAAACTCCAGTTGCGCCACATCATCGGCGTCTGCACCAGCACCATCCAGGCCACTTACGAGTACGAGGAAAACCCTGCCGACCTCCTCAGCAACTTCCAGCGTGACGCCCTCGCCCTCACCACCAGCCAGGACACCAGCGGCCCCGTCCCCTTCAGCACCGCCGTCATGCAGGCCGTGGAGGAGATCGAATGGATGCACGCCCACCAGGGCGAGGTCCTCGGCCTCCAGTGCGGTCTCTCCGACATCGACCGCTGCCTGAACGGCTTCGAAAAAGACGACCGCATCATCCTCGGCGCCCGTCCCTCCGATGGCAAGACCTCCATGCTCATGACCTGGGCCCATCACTTCTCCCACGTCCAGAAGCGACCCGGCCTCATCATCTCCCTCGACGGCAAGGCCAAGACCCTTGCGAAGCGCGTCATCGCCGCCCACGGCCGCGTCTCCCTCGGCCTCCTGCGCACCGGCTTCGGCACCAAGGAAGTCTTCCGCGCCATCGGCCGCTCCGCGAACGAAATCAACAACGCCCCCATCTTCATCGAGGAACGCTCCGGCCTCAGCATCTACCAGATCGAATCCATCGCCCGCCAGTACAAAAAGAAGCACCAGATTGAGTGGCTGGCCGTCGACTACATCCAGCTCGTCACCTGTCCCACCAAGAAACAGGAAGACCCCCGAATCGAATTGGCCCGCGTCAGCATCGGCCTCATGAACCTGGCCAAGGACCTCGAGATCCCCGTGATCGAACTCGCCCAGCTCAACCGCAAGGCAGACGACCGTGGCCGGCCCAAGCTCAGCCACCTCAAGGAATGCGGCCAGTTCGAGCAGGACGCCACCAAAGCCATCCTCCTCAGCCGTGACGACCGCGACTGGGAGGAAGTCCTCAAGGACGAAGAGATCGATGAGTTCGACCGCAAGCGCGCCGCAGCCCCCGGTCTCCACACCCGGCTCACCATTGCCGACATCGTCAAGAACAAAGACGGCCCCACCGGACCCCAGTGGCTCCGCCTCGAGACCGACATCACCAAGTTCGAATCCTTCATCCCCGGCAAACCCCTCTACGAAAACACCGTCAACAAACAAGACCACGAAGCCGCCAAAACCAAAACCACCTCCCCTCAAGAAGGGAGCGCGGACACTCCTGTCCGCTCAGCTCAGTCTCCGCCCTCCGCCCCACCCCAGCGCCCCACCCTCCAGGACATCAAGCAAATCTTCCGCAACCCCGCCAAAGAAACCCAGCCCGACTTCATCGGCGGCCCCGTCGAATACCACGACCCCGAAGACGACTGACCCCCTGGGAGCGCCGACGCAGTAATCTCGTCGGCTCACTCCCCAAACCACCCATCACAACCTGATACACCATGAACAAGCCATTCTGCGACATCTGTGAATCTCCTGCCGACTCAAAACCGGGAGTGAAATCTTCAATCATGTTTGGGAGGAAGCACCTCTCTCCACACACAGACACCAAGCTGGTAAAAACAGAAGCCGTGGCAACGGTCCATTTTGGATTTCAAAACCATGAGTCCGGATATGGCGGCCCTCCGGACCTGTGCACTAAGTGTCGTCGCGAACTGGTTAAAAAACTACTCGAATCACTCGCCTGATACACCATGAAAGCTGGAACCTGCAAATACTTCACCGGAACGTTTCACAACACGCATTGCCAGGCGGGAGTGTGTTATCACGATGTGACAACGGAGCCGAATAAACTCCAAGGGCAAGCGCTGCGCATTCCGTGCCACAGCATCCCCATCATGTGTTCACCTGCCCAGCTTGAGGAGTTCGAGAAGCGCGGCAAATGCGAGAAATATTGTGATCCTACTCCCGACGAGATCGCCGCCTATGAAGCGGAGATGAAGGCGCACATGGACAAGTTTCTTCTGTCCCTGCCCATCATTGAAAAGGTGAAGAAGGAGCACAAAGGCAAAGACTGGAAAGGCGTGGAGGAGTGCCCAGTCTGCAAGGGCCGCCTCCACATGACCCACGCCAAGTTCAACGGCCACGTCTGGGGTCAATGTGAAACGAAGGGTTGTCTTTCGTGGATGGAATAACCCTGAACCCCCTCCCCACCCACTGCCCCCCCTGACTCTTGACTTCTGACCTCTGACCCATCCCATCCCATGCTCACCACCGCCCTTCCCGCCGCCACCCTCACGCATCTGCAATCCCGCATCGTGGACCACGTCCGCAGGCACCCCCGTTGCACCGCCAGCCAGATCCAGGACGGCATCAAGATCCACCTCGATGAAGGCTACCTGCGCCACAACCTCGTCACCCTCACCGCCACCGGCCACCTCGACCGCCAGCGGGCCCACACCCGCGTCCCGTTCCTCTACACCGCCGCGTGAAGACCCTTCGTCATTTCATCCCATGACTCCACTCCAAGACACCGCTGCACCCGTCAGCCGCCAGCGCCTCTGGCAGCGGGAGCGGCAGGCCCTCGGCTACTGCCCCATTTGCGGGCACAATCCACCCGCGACCGGCCGCATCCGCTGCAGCTCCTGCACCACCCGCAGCAACGCCGCCCGCGCCAAAGGCTGCTGGCACGTCAAGCCCCCCGAATGGTGGCGCGCCCTCGACTGGACCCAGACCAACGCCCAGCTCTCCCGGCAAACCGGCAAGCACAAACTCTGGATCGCCAAACAACGAGCCCGCTACGGCCAACGTGAAACAGGCTGCCAGCCTGTGCTCAGTCGAAGCCCAAACCCCAACCTCTGAACCTTGAACCCACCACCCATCAGCGCGGGCGACCGCATCCACATGACCGGCCTTCCCGAATGCTGGGCCCTCGTCGTGGAGGTGCGTGGCTTCCAGCTCCTCATCCGCATCGAGACCGACTTCGGCGACCTCCAATTCACCTCCCCGGATTACTTCTGGGACAAAGCAGCAGCAACAACATCGGAATTTAAACAGGAGGGAACAGAGGGAACAGAGATTTCTGAAACTGAAGCTTCCCCCTCCCTTCCCTCTGTTTCCTCCTGTTCAAAATCAGTCTCAGTTTCACCCTCCCTTCCCTCTGTTCCCTCCTGTTCAAAATCAGTCTCAGTCTCACCCTCATGACCGCCGCCCCTCCATCCTCCCCGCCCACCGTGGCCCGCCTCGCGGTGCTCTCCGCGCAGCAGGAGCTTGCCCCCGCCCTGGCGCTGGAGGCGGACCACGCCGTGTACCATCGCACGATCGTGGACTGGGACGCGTCCCCGTCCCTCGACCAGTTGCGGGTGGACCTGGGCTGCGGATGGATGACCCTCACCCTGCCCGAGCTGCTGGAGGCCAAACGCTACCGCGCCCAGCTTCTGGCGGATGAAAAGGCCGATCCCCTGCGTCACGCCTGGGAGTGCGAGCAGTGGAAACGCACGGACCTGCGCATGGCGCGCAAACGCCTCGAGCACCCCGGCGTCGTGCTCGAGCTGCTCGCCACCGGCGGCATCCGCGGCACCAAGACCTTCGGCGCAGGCCGCCGTGTCATGGCGAATTTCCTCTACACCGAGAACGCGAAAATATGGGTGCTGGACGAGACGGAGCCCACCAGCAAGCGCTGGCACCAGGCGCAGATCTACCGCCTCCTGCCCCCGGAGCTCGACCCCACCACGGGCCGGCTCAAGAAGGACAAGTCCACCAAGTTCAACTACAGCGAGGGCTCCGGCTTCACGGACAATTTCTTCAACATCCACTGGGACTGCTACCTCGAGGACGGGCGCCAGATCACCGGGGGCGGCCTCTGGGAGCACCGCTTCTACGGCAGCGACATCGCCACCCTCCAGGGCGCGGAGCTCACCTGTGCGAACTCAGACGAACTCGTGCCCAAGGCCGTGTGCGACAGCGTGCGGGAGCGTCTCCTGAGCCGTGCCCAGGACACCAGCACGCCCGCCTTCCTCGCCCGCATCCGCAAGGCCGTGGCCCTCCTGGAGGCCGGGCTGCCCGTCCCCCTCCCCCTGCTGGGCGCCATCTACCACAGCGTCCACATCATCACCTTCACCCCCAAGGAAGGCTACTCCAGCACCGTCGCGGACTTCCTCGATGGCGCCCTCACCGTGGACATCACCGACACCAAGATCCTCCCCGACGGCGTGGGCCTGCATACCCTGCCGGCAGAGTTTGTCGCCAAATACAGCCCTAAAAATCCCGAATGAGACCGTACTACCAAGATTCAGCAGTAACGATCTACCATGGGGATTCGCGTGAGATCATTCCCACGCTTCCAACTGCAGACCTGTTTCTGACTGATCCGCCCTATTCCAGTGGAGGGATGATGCGCAGCGATCGTAATGTCAAAACTTCCGACAAGTACACTCTCACCGGTACGGCGATCACGAGACCCGAATTCAGCGGAGACAACCGCGACCAGCGCAGTTTCCTGCTCTGGTGCGACCTTTGGATGAGAGATTGTCTGGCGATCGCCAACTGTGGCGCGGTCATGGCGGCGTTCATTGATTGGCGCCAGTTGCCCACCTTGGTTGATGCCGTGCAGGTGGCGGGCTGGGTGTATCGCGGAATTACCGTGTGGGATAAAACTGAAGCTGCCAGGCCTCAGAAGGGCTGGTTCCGCGCCCAAGCGGAATTTATTGTTTTGGCCTCCGCGGGTCCCTTGGAGGTGGACCGTGAAGGGATTTCATCCCCCAGCGTATTCAGATACTCAGCGAGC
>Ga0207641_10003494_pt1 | contig 13914 bp, 12 predicted proteins | sample KBSSwiS62_FD_184306 | JGI IMG/M metagenome (GOLD analysis project Ga0207641, IMG submission 184306) | Switchgrass rhizosphere microbial communities from Kellogg Biological Station, Michigan, USA - KBS Switchgrass S6-2 (SPAdes) (version 2) | ecosystem: Host-associated > Plants > Roots >... | reverse complement strand
CTCCATCACCGCCAACACCGGCACAACCGTCCTCGGACGAGCACTCGCGCGCAACGGGTCAGTCACGCTCGACACGAACACCTTCACCACACCGGTCTGTGCCTCGATACCGACGAGCACCGCCACGACAACAGCTGCACCGATCACCAGCTCGGCAGCAACAGCAACACCGACCGCGTCGTCGGGCACACCGACCGTCGCCGCAATAACACCGGCCAGTGGCGACGTCACCGGTGGGGACACCGTGACAGTGACGGGGACTGGATTCGTGCCCGGGCAAACCACGGTCACCGTCGACAACAGTCCGGTCCCGCCCACCGACGTCACCGTAGTCAGCCCCACCAAACTCACATTCCAGCTTCCCGCGCACCCGGCGGGCACAGTGACGATCACCGTTACCACCGCCGGAGGTACGAGCACCGCCATCCAGTTCACGTACACAACAGGGCTGGCGGCAACCGGGACCTCCACGCGACCGCTCACCATCGCGGTGCTGCTTCTCCTGGTCGGCAGCGCTGCTCTGTTCGCCTCCCGCAGAGTCCTCACCTCAACCCGGCGCCACTAATCCGAGAATGCGACCGGGCGGTGATCCAATGAACTACATCTGGAAAATGGGCAAGTGGGGCGTTCGCTCGAGCGGCACCCTGTGGCACCGCCGCGCCTCAGAGCGAGTCTTCAACAAGCCGATGGCTTTAGAATCAGCCGGACATGACTGGCGATGCTGGCAATCCTGTGCGGGGCATTGTCCCGTCCCGGTCGAATCTCTCCAACGTTATCGATATCGAGGCAGCGGCAGCACCGCTGTTCGGCCACGGTCACGGGTCCAGAGAGACGGGCGGCACCCCTAGACACCAGATTTGCTTTCACCTGGTGTGACGGTTCGGCCCAGGTCCGATGAATGGCTGCCCGCTGGATGACGGCCATCGGGAGAAGTTGGTATGTTGCCGCTCGGGTACATCGACAACCTAGGTGCCGATGTGTCAAGGCGGTCCGCGCTTAAACAACAGCGCGGCTCGCCGCTCTATGTGAGATCGAGGCCTACGGCGAGCTCCGACGATTCCGGGATTCTGCCCCTTCAGCTGGACGTGACCGATGAAGCGCAATGGAGCGGCGGTCTGGCCCGGATCGAATCGCGGTTCGGTGGGCTGAACATCCTGGTCAACAATGCCGCCATCCTGCTGCGCGCACTGATCACCTCCCGCGGACCAGCCAACGGGCAGGCAAGATGAAGCGATGAAGATAACTCAGCTCAGTCCTCAGCAGCGAGCCGAGCTGGCGGCGCAATCACTGACCTACGACGAGGTTGGCGCCACCAAGCAAGAATTGCCGGCGGCCTATGGGCATCTCGTCCGGACGGTGACTTTGCCGGCCGACTGCGATTTCGAGCGTGCGTGCGCTGCCCTCAGGCAATGGCAGGTTCCTTTGCGGTCCGGGGTCAAGGTCGCCGCGTCCACGCCCCAGGTCGGTCAGGATGAGGTCGTGGTGCTGGCCATCGGGATCGGCCCGTTCCGGGTGAAAGCGCCCTGCCGCGTGGTGTATCTGATCGATGAGCCGGACCGATGCGGCTTCGCCTACGGAACTCTGCCATCGCATCCAGAGACCGGGGAGGAACTCTTCCTGCTGGAGCGACTAGAAGGCAGAATCACTTTTACGATAAAGGCTTTCTCGCGTCCGGCGACTCGGCTGGCCCAGCTCGGCGGTCCGCTGAGCAGATTCGTGCAGCGCGCCTACACAGCAAAGTATCTCGCGGCCCTGGACGAGGAAACCGGCTGAGCTGGCTCGGCGACACAGCGAAACGTGAGCGGATAGCCGCATCGAGCTAGTAGCGCTGGTGGGTATCGGTCTGGGTCTTATGGTGCGGGGTAGCTCCAACGCGGTCTCGCCCGTTGCGCTTGGCGTCGTAGAGCGAGAGATCGGCCGCGGCATACAAGGCGCGCGGATCCTGAGCGTGGGTAGGCATGTGAGCGATCCCTATTGAGACTGACAATCCGAACTGGGTCTCGCCCAGGTCGTCGTCGCCGACAGCTGTGGAGTCGGAAATGTCGAACGTGAACGCCCGAACCTCGAGCAAGATCTGCTCGGCACGACCTTTGGCAAACTTGAGCGAGCACCCGGGTAGCAGGACCGCGAACTCGTCGCCACCCATCCGGCTGACCAAATCGCTGCGTCGATTGGCCCGCAACAACAAGGCGGACAGCTGTTGTAGGACCGCATCGCCGGCCGGGTGTCCATGTTCGTCGTTGACCTGTTTGAACCGGTCCAGGTCGATCAGCAGCAACGCCGTGCCGCCGTCCGTGCCGGCCCCGCCGAGAGCGGATGCGGTTGCACTGTCCAGGACCCGTCGGGTCATGAGCCCGGTCAGCGGATCGACCGCGGCCAGACGCTCCAGCTCGGCGATGAGCCGGTCGTTGCGCTCGCCAGACAGCTGAAGCAGGGCGGCTGCGGTTCCGAGCGCGGCGGTGACGAAGCAGTCGTCGACGATCGCTGTCGAGAATGGCAACAGGGTCGCGGTGACGGCCGCGTCGCAGAGCGCGGCGACCACGAAAATCGTGACGGTCGCTCGGCGTCGGAGTTGAGCCCCGGCATACAGCACCGGAAAGAAGAAGAAGATCTGCGCGGTCACCGACGAGTCGTTGCTACAGATGTCCAGAATCGTGATCAGCGCGGTTGCGGCGAACGGATACGCCGTCCACAGCCATACCGACGGCCGCTTGACCAGGTGCATACAAGCTGCCAGGGCCAGGATCAGCAGGCACCCGGCGATGGAGACGCTGGCCTGGGTGCTCGTCTGCTGGGTCGGAAACGCCACCGTGAACAGCAGAGTGACGCCCGCGGCCACCGAGCTCAGGGCAATCAACACCTTCTTCGCGACGACCTCGTTGCGAGGGACGAAGTGCTCCAGGCTACGCATACCGAAAATAATCGGCAGGCTGGCTGGGATCTGTAGCGGATACCGACGGCTAGCTGGACCGATACAGACGTCGCATGGTGGCCGCGGCCAGGCGGCGCCGGCCACCGCCGAAGGCGCCGGCCCGTTTCAGGGCCGCTCGGGCGGCATTCGACCCCGGGCCGCCGTGGACCCCACCGCCGGGATGAGCCGATGCTCCAGCCAGGAAGAGTCGGTCGATCGGTGTCGTGGCGCCCCCGAGGCCGGGCACTGGCCGAAAGATCAGCTGCTGATGCAGCTGGGCCGTCCCGCCATTAACCGCGCCATGAACCAAGGCGGGGTTGTCGGCTTCGAGTCGTGCCGGGGACTGGACGAAGCGGGACAGCACGAGATCGGTGAATCCAGGTGCTCGTTCGGTGATCACGGTCTCCACCCGGCTTACGTGCTCGGCAATCACGTCCGCCGTGAGCTCGGTCCGAGGGGGAAGGTGTGTGTAGGCCCAAACCGATTCGGTGCCCTCCGGTGACCGGCTTGGGTCTGAGGTAGTCATCTGACCGAGCAGCAGGAAAGGCTCCTTCGGAACCTGCCGGGTGGCCAGCGCTGCGCTGTAGCGAGTGAGCCCGTTCAGATCTACACCCAGATGCACGGTTCCGGCGCCGCGCGCCTCGCGAGCAGTCCAAGGGATGGCTCGTGACAGCGCCCAGTTCACTTTCAGGGTCGGCAGATCCCACTCGAAATGGGCCAGATCCTCGACGAACCTGGACGGCAGCTGGTGGGCGCCGACCAGGTCGTTGAACAGGATTGGGGCCGGGACGTCGGCCAGGACCGCGCGGGTGGCGGTGATGGTTTCGCCACCGGTCAGGCGAACACCGGTTGCGACACCATGCTGAATCACCACTGATTCAACGCCTTGTCCGAGCCGAATCTCACCGCCCGCGGCTCTGAGTCGATCAGCCATCGACCGAGTCAATTCGCCGGATCCGCCGACTGGAACCGGGAATCCGACCGTCTGCCCAAGCATGGCCAATAACCAGCCGTAGACGGCACTTCCAGCGGCATCGGGGGACAGGTCGGCATGCAGTGCGTTGCCGGCCAACAGGATCGGCGCACCGGCGCCGACGAAGCGTTCGTCGCCCATGCGTCGCACCGATTGGGCGGCCATTCGAGCCATCCGAATCGAGTCGGCCAACCCCAGAGTTCGCAGCAACCGCTGGACCGGCCGGAGCGCGGGCAACGGCGTGAACAAAGCGTCGATCAACGGTTGGGCGATGGCCTGCCATTCGTTGGTCAGTTTGCGCCAGGCATCGCCGTCGGAGGCCGCGAACTGACCCACCGATTCCGCTGTCTCGTCAAGGTCACGCGACAAGACGGCACATCGGTCATCGGGAAACACGTGGGCCAGCACCGACGGGGCATGCGACCAGCGCAATCCGTAGCGGTCCAGTTCGAGGGACTGCACGACCGGGGAGGCAACGGACAGGGGGTAGAAGGCACTGAAGAGATCGGTCACGAAACCCGGCGCCGTGACCTCATCCGAGGAACGGACAGCGCCACCGATGTAGTTGGTCGCCTCGCACACCACCACGTCCCAACCGGCGTCGGCCAACAAGTTCGCGGCAACCAAGCCGTTGTGTCCGGCTCCGATTACTACCGCGTCGCAGCGGTGCACCGTCCGACTAAGCCGCACTCGGGCGATTTTCTACCCGATCGGCTAGCCGGGACAGGGTCTCCACGTTGCGAGCTTTGAGCATCCATCGCAGTACAGGGTTATCGAGAAACTTGGCCGGCCCGGCGCTCGGAGCTTCTCGCAAAGTGACCTGGGTACGAGAGTCCTCAACTTCGGCTAGGAGGATCTCGACGATGGCCTCGCCCATCGGCCAGCCGCGGGCTTTGAGCAGTAACCGGCGATCGGGTTCGCATTCCAGGGACTCGGTGGTGTCGGCCAGGACCACAGGCCACGACCCGATCTTGTGGTGGATCCTGGTGCCTACCGCGGGCCAGCCCGGATCGACATCGCGGATGTGGGTCGCTCCGACCACCCAGCCGACGAAGGCCCAGCCGTCGGACAGCTCGTGGAACACCCGATGCGCCGAGGCGTCCATCGTGCGCTGAACATCGGAGAACGAAAGCTCGTCGTCGGTCATCCCCTGACGGTAATCGTCAATTGCTCACGGAGCAAAGCGACCAAATGCCGCGCGTGTGGGTTGGGGCTGAGCAGAGCCGGATCGCCTTTATCAGCAAGGAAATTCGCTGGAAGTGGAAGCCAATCTCGATGTGGTTCGGCGTAGCGTCGGTGACTCGCAGGTAGCCGCCCCTTTGATGGTCGACGATCCGTCGCGTCAAGTGAAAGACTGAGGAACGTTCGTGACCTACTTCGATGGTGAGATGGATTTTGCCGCCGCCGCGCGGCTGACTGATGACCAGCTACTCGAATGGCTGTCTGCTCGAAACCTGGTTGAGATTCCGACCGTCCTTGGTGATCTTGACGATATTGAGCGAGTTGAACGCCTAAGGGAAGGCGCGATTCGCGCAGCGCTGTCTGACCTGGCCGACATTTTTAGCGACTTTCTGAAAGAGGCCAGCCCCGAGATGCCATCGGGCGGGCAGGATGAGATAGCAACTGGACAAGCAACTCTGGCCCGTGAGCCCGATGCGGCAGCGTTGACCGGCGGAGAGCATGCTGATGCTGATGCTGATGCTGATGCTGATGCTGATGCTGATGCTGATCGCCATTGGCGGTACGTAGTTTCGACGCTTCGGGAGATGACTCAGCCACAGATCGTGGCTGAGGTGAACCAACTTACGCATGTGGATCCTGAGGCGCCACAGATTCTCATTGCCATGGCAGAAAGATTGGGCCAGAAGGACATTGCAGATCTTGTGACGATCTATGACCAGTACAAGAGACACTTCACGAATCCAGACGTTCCTCCTGAAGTAATCTGGAAACAACTCCGTAAATACCAGATATTCAGCCGGGATCGTTTGAACGTGCCGATGCACGAGATTCGCGAGGCTCCAGATTTTGACCTTGATCCTGCCTCGCCAGCAGATCCCGCGCGGGCTTGGAACGCGACCGTGGGTCGTGTGTTGGGCCTCAGAAAGCCGAAGGACCAGGACCTGACATTGGACGGTGTTCTGGTACGTGTTCACACGCTGGACCCGGACTACCCGTCGGTGGTGCCTGAGTTGAGTGCGGCAGCGAGGCGGTACGGCAGGAAAGATCTCGTCGACTTGCTGGCCAGGTACGACGCGTACCGGAAAAATCTCCGTGGTTTAGCCGCTGATGCGGCGATCCTGCGGGAAGCCTTAGGGCGTGACTGGCCAGATTCGGACTCATCGTCCTCAGACGATGGCGATTCATCAGCAGATGACGATTCGTCGCCAGCTGGCGATCCATTACCGGATGACGGCCTACCACCCGGAGCCGTTCTGGATACAGTTGTTGACGTTGCTCGGATATGGGAGACCGTCGAAAGGCTGTCGACCTAGTCATGTCGTGGACTTCGCGACCCGGGTGCGCGATTCAGTAGCAGATTCCGCGTCATTCGGAAGGTATCTGATCTGCGTCGGGCGGCTACGGTGAGGTCGCACTCCCAGCCCGTGGTGTGCACTGTCCAGCAAGAAGGTGGATTGCATCATGAGCCAGCCCCAACCCCGCCAGCCCGAGTCCCGATCCGTTGAGTCGGGTCAGACGAGGCGACATGGTGAAGGATTCGGTGTCTGCCGATGACAGCCAGGGACTGGGTGATGGTCTTGCCGGGGAACTAGCTGAGATGTTCCCAACTACGACCGTTGATCTGCAGGGCATCTGGCACGCAACCGGCGGTCCCTGGCCCGAGGCGGATCCGGAGACGGCTTCCGCTATTGCAACGGCGGCGCGGAGCACATCCGTCGCAGCTCCACTTCCCACGATCGAGGAGGACGACGATGATTCAGCACCGGATGTTGACGACCTCGTCGATTTGGTCGATCTTGAAGGAACCATTTCCGGCGAGGAAGACGACGAATAGACATCGCCCCGCAGGTCATCCATGCATCCACCGATTCGGAGGCATGGACGACCCGGGTCGACCTAGCCGATGGTGTATTCGTAGGGCAGAGTGCGAATAACCTCGCCGGTGGTCACCTGCGGTAATCCCGTTACGCCAGCTGGCAATGTGGACGGCGTCACCAGGTTGAGGTGACCCTGCACGACTGATCCCTTCTTGCCGTTCGGCTTGATCGTCACCTTGATCGCAGCCGTGTGGCCTGGCTGGATCAGGACCGGCGTTCCAAATCCGTCAGACTTGGGATCGACCGAGATGCGGAACGGATCGTCGGTGTTCGACGTGACCGCCGGGTCGAAGGCGGCGGTTCGCATCGACGCCGTGAACGACGTGTGACCAGCGGGTTCCCCGTCATCGGAAAACGGTCCGATCTCATCGATCGACGTGAACCAGATGCCCTTGCTGATAAAGCCGTTCCGCTCGCGCACGGTGGCGACGGATACCGTACTGCCGGCCTTCGCTGCCTGCAGATCGCCGAATACGTCGAAACCAGCTGCCGATCCCTGGAGTTCGACTTGGGCCGGCAACGTACTGCTCGCCGCGACCGTCAAACTAGAAGTGTCCGGCGGGACGAGGTAGACCGGAGTGTTGCCGTCCGATGGCAGCTTCTGCTCGACGTTGCCCTGAATCGCCACCGGCTGCAGCGTCTGAATCTTGTTCAGGCGCGGATCGACGCCAACCGCGATGGCCTGGACACCGGTGTTGTGCACCAGCACCGTCACCGTCACCGGCTTGCCTCGCTTGAGCACGGTCTTGGCCGAGTTCGGCAAGCCTCCAGCGCTGGTCTGCAGCTGGTTGAACGTGATATTCCCCTTGAAGCTCTGGGAAATCTCCGCTCCGCTGACGGGGTTCTGCACCACGACGACCAGATGCCAGCGACCGGCCAGCGGGTTGGCGTCATACAGCTGCGTGTTCAGCCCTGGGTTCAGAGCCCCGGTGGCGTCCAGGGTCAGGTTGCTGCCGACATCGGCCAATTCGCCGTTCGGATCGATCAACACGAGGTCGACGACCTCGTTCGGGTCATTGGACAACTTCAGGGATACGTCCAGATCCTTCTTGTTACTCGGAACGTCGAAGGCGTAGCTGAACGTCTGCGCCGGCGAGACTGCGCGAGCATTGCCGCCGGTGATGACACCGGTGTATGCCCCATCGCCCGTCGTGTCGATCAGCGCCCTCAGGATGGCTGACACCGAGGTCTGGTGTCCGTCCGAGCTGGCGAGCGTGACAGCGTAGTCGACGTCTCCACTGGCCGCAGGCAGGGTGAAGGACACCCGAACGTCGCGGCTGGCGCCGGGAGCCAGCGTGAACGTGGCCGGGCTGACCTGACCGACCGGAATCGTCCGCTGGGTATCGGTCCGCAAGATCACCGGCGCCGCGTGGTAACCGGTCGGTCCGGCAACCGAGTACAGCACCGCGGTCCACGTGCCGGCGACCGGGTTACGGACGTCGACATTGGCGTAATTCGCAGTGGCCGTGCCGCCTTGTGGACGGCTGTTGGCCACGAACTTGCCAGACGGATCGAGCAACGTCATCCGGATGATGTCGCTGGGTCCGTTGCCCTGGAAGGCCAACCGTTCGAGCAGGCGCTGAGCACCGGCTGGGACGGTGAAAGTGACCTTCTTGTACACCCAGTTCGATCCTTCGTAGTAGGTGAAGCTCGGCAATGTTCTCGAGTCGAACGGCACCGTCTGCGACGATCCGCTCAAGGGGACGAACGTGCGCGTCCCGGCCGCGACCGTGAGTGGCTTAGTGCCGACGTTGGTTGCGGTGATCATCCCGGACTGGGTGCTTCCGGGCTTGCCAGTCAGCGTCAGCTGGTCGTCGTTGGTTACCAGGTTCGATTTCACGCCGGCCGGAGCCGCGTTGCCGCCGGGCCAGGTGAGCGCCGCTTCGGTGGCGGCGCGAGCATCCAACAACCCGGCGCCCTGCTCATCAGCCGGCAGACCCAGATCGTGCGCCGTGCCGGTGATGATCTGCTTCACGACGGTCGGCGTCGGCGATGTGCCGTTGTGAGTCGAGCGGTAAGCCTGGATGACCAGGGCCGCGACTCCCGCGGTCAACGGCGCTGATTCGCTGGTTCCACCGAAGGATTGCAGATCGGTCGGCTGCGGCGGTGACCGAAAGTTTCGGCAGCCCAGCGACGTGGGATCACATACGGCCCAGTTTCCTTCACCGGGCGCGGCCAGGTCGACCGTGCGGCCGAATTGGCTGATACCAGAGGAGGAAAGCGCTGAGATGTTGTCGCTGACCCACTTGCCGTTGGAGAACGGGAAGGCCGCGTACGCGGTCTGGGCATACAGCCGGTTGTCCGTCGTCCCCGCTACCTGAATCACGTTCGGGTCGGGCGGGGATCCGATGGTGTTGGTGATACCCGCATCGCCGGAGGAAACCGTCACCGAAACACCAGCGGCGACCGCGGCGTCGTTGAACAGGGTGAGCGTATTGCGGCTGCTCTCGTCGGGGTAGGAGTTCAGGCCGAAGGATTCGTTCAGCACGTCGACGTGGTCTGTCGTGACCGCGTAGTCGATGGCTTGCAGAATCGAGGAGTTGCTGCCGAACACCAGGCCGACGAGGCTCGCGCCCGGCGCGACTCCGACAACCCGAATGTTGCAGCCGGTCGGAAGTGGGTGGGCCTGGTTGACGAACTGCGAAAGATCGTGGACGACGGTTCCCTGGGCGGCGATGGACGATGCGTCACCGAAGGCCTCACGACCGTCCGACGGCGCGCTCGGGCCGGCTCCGGAGAAATCCTGGTAGTCGATGAAGACATGGCTTCCATCCGGACGGATGAAGTCGGGGTTGTTCGGGTTCATGCTGTCGGCGATGAACGCGACCTTCACCCCGGCCCCGGTCGCCAGCTGCTGCGCGTTGGGAGTTCCGTCCGTCGTGAGGGCCTTGATGGATCGCAACGCCTCGGGTTCGACCAACGGTTTGCTGGGATCGGAAGGACAGATGGCGTCTGGTCCGTCGACGCTTGCCGACGGTGCCGCGGTCGGCTTGTTCGTCGTGTCGGAGCTGGCGGTCGGCGGTGGTGTCACATCGATCTGGCGATCGGGTACGACCGAGGCGACGCTCGGATCCTGGGCCAATGCCGCAGCCTGATCCCCTGTGACGGTCGCGGAAAACGCGTTACCCAACGAGAAGTGCTTGACGTTCTTGGGAGCGGAACCGGCGAGCCGCTGCAGCACCGCGTTCTGGGTGCTGGTTGCTCGGTTACGACGAGAGGACATGTCGTTCTTGTTAGCCGGGGTGGAGGCAAGTTGATCTCGCAGGACCACGATGACGTTCTGGGGTGCCGTCGAGGCGGTCGCCGGGGACGTGCTCGGGCTGGCAGCGGTCGCTGTGGTCAAGCCGGTGAGGCCAGAAACAGAAATTGCGGTGGCAAAAGCCACCGCAACTGAGATGATCATTCGTCGTGAATGAGGCATGGGTAATCCCTTCCCTACGCTGCGGGGCTGCTCGTGGCAGCCGCTCGTGGCAGCCGCTCGTGGCAGCCGCAAAGACGCCCGCGGCGAACTATGCCCCACAAGCCGGCCAACTCACAAGATTTCCGTCCAAATAGGTCGTAATTTGATGCCACTGTCATTTTTGTGTCACGCCGACCTCGGTGTCAGAGGCGGTGCGCGCCCAGCCCGATCTTCAGACTGTCAGACCCGCCCCCTAGGGTCGCAACCATCGAACAGAGGAGAGATGTGACAACCCAGCCGGCTTCGAATTCGCCCTTACCCGACGTGGCAATCCGTGCCAGCGGACTGGTAAAGCGCTATCGCGGCAGCCGCGGGCAGGAAGGGCAGGAGGCCGTTCGTGGCATCGACCTCGAGGTCCGACGTGGGGAAGTGTTCGGCTTCCTCGGGCCCAACGGTGCGGGCAAGACGACAACCGTTCGAATGTTGTGCACGCTTCTGCCGATCAGCGATGGTGAGGCCACGGTTGCCGGCATCGACGTGGCGGCTGATCCCGCGGCGGTCCGCAACAAGATCGGGGTTGCCCTGCAAGACGTCGGCCTCGACGGTCGGCAGAGTGGCCGCGAACTGCTCGAACTGCAATGTGGTCTCTATCGAATCCCTGATCCCGCTGGTCGGGCAGCTGAGCTGCTCGACCTCGTCGGCCTGGCCGAGGCGGCCGACCGGTTGGTGAGTACGTACTCCGGCGGTATGAAGCGTCGCCTCGATCTGGCGAGCGCGCTCGTGCACGAGCCCGACGTTCTTTTTCTGGACGAACCAACGACCGGCCTCGATCCGGCCAGCCGCCTGACGGTGTGGCAAGAGGTCCGGCGCATCAATCAGGCCGGTACCACGGTATTCCTCACCACTCAGTACCTCGAAGAAGCCGATCAACTCTGCGATCGGGTGGCCATCATCGACGACGGCCGGATCGTCAATCAGGGCACTCCGAGTGAACTGAAGTCCGAACTCGGCAGTGATGTGCTGACGATAGGCCTCGACCCGCAGGAGCATGGCCGGGCCCGAATCGCGCTCGAGAACCTCACCGATCTGGGGCACATCACCGACGCCGAGGAAGGCTTGGCTGTGTATGTCGACGATGGTGCCGGTTCGGTCGCCGATGTCGTTCGGCTGTTGGCCGAGGCCGACATCCGGCCCAGGACCGTGTCATTGGCCCGTCCGACTCTGGACGACGTGTTCTTGGCCTCCACCGGTCGCCGAATAGAAAGCAACACTGCGGAGGCTGCCTCATGAACGAGACAATCCTCTTGGCCCGGCGGGCTGTTCGTGAGGTGTGGCGAATTCCTGCGGCCACGTTGCCGGCTCTCTTTATTCCGGTGTTTTTTCTTGTGGTCAACCTGGGCCAGGTCAACAAGGTCTTCCCGCCTTCGACACCGTTCCTGCAGGGGCAGCACTATGTGGCCTTTCAGATTCCGGTATCGCTGGTATTCGCGGTCAGCTCGGCAACGTCGGGCTTGGCGATGGTCACCGACATCGATATCGGCTATCTGGACAAGCTGTTGACCGCGCCGATTCGCCGCACTGCGATCGTGTGGGGACGGCTGGCCGCTGACCTGACCCGCGGGATCGCCGTCTCGATTCTCGTTCTGGCGGTTGGGTTTGCCTTTGGTGCTCGGGTTAAGTCCGGTGTCGTCGGAGTCATCCTGCTTATCCTGCTGTCGGCACTGTGGGGCGTGGCGTACGCCGGCATTGCCATTGCCATCGCTCTGAAGACGAAAAACGTCCAGACGACGAACGCCTCGTTCATCATCTTCTTTCCGCTGCTATTTCTGACGCCAAACTTCGTGCCGCTGGAGCTACTAGCGCCGCCGTTGCGCATCATTGCTCGATGTAATCCGGTGACGTATGTGATCACGGGTCTGCGCGATCTGGTGTTGTACCACGATATTCATTGGGGATCGTTGGGCGCGTGCTTGCTTACGATCGTGCTGACCGGGGTGCTGCTGACGGCATTGTCGTTGCGGGCTCTGACCACATTCGCCGACTGAGGCCGGCTCGCGATGTGTGGTGCCCTTTCGACGTAGCGGCAGAGGGCGTTGACAAGGCGTAGTTGGTGCGGATTGTGCACCTCGGCATCCAACAGGGCAGGTGATCCGACCAGGATGCACATTGCTCGGGCTCTGGACACGGCCACGTTCAGGCGATGGATGTCGAGCAGGAAGTCGACCCCACGCGGGGCGTCCGCCGCACTCGAGGACGCCAGCGAATAGATGACAACCGCGGCTTCACGGCCTTGGAATTTATCTACCGATCCGATATGGATCCGGGGATCGAGGTGGCGCTTGAGACGGGCGACGTGCGCGTTGTACGGAGCGACGACCAGGATTTGGTCCGGCTCGAGCGGCTGCTCTATGCCACGATCGTCGATCCAGGAGCCGCTCAGCAATTCATCGACGAGTGTGCCGACGGCAACTGCCTCTTGCTCGGATGCGGACTCATTGCCGGTGTGCACGATAGGCATCCACCGAAGTCCGGATCCGGAGTGGGCACCGCCGAGTATGACCTGCTTGTCCAGCCCAGGCGCCGATTGCAGTCGCGCCTCGTAGGAGGTTTGCGAGACGAATTCGGTGATGTCGGGATGCATTCGCCAGGTGGTGTCGAGAAATATGCCTCGGTCCGGGGGAATGGTGGGGTGTCGATCGAGCAGGTGCTCCAATGCAGAAATCCCCGCTCCATGGGGATGTTCGGCTTGGCTCGGTTGAGCCAATTGTTGAGGGTCACCGAGAAGAACCATCGATTCCGCGGCGCAAGACACAGCGACCGCGTTTGCGAGTGAGAACTGACCGGCCTCGTCGATGACGATCACGTCCACGGCGCCGGCCAACTCGGGCCGAGCCCAGAGCCAGCTGGTCCCTCCGATCAGCCGATGTTCCCCGGCGGCCAAGGCACCCAGGACACGTTCGTTGTCCGGTGCCCATTCAACGAGCTCGGCACCACAGTGGTTGTCCTCGTCGCATCGTTGCAGGGCCGGTCGTCCGACCTTGGCCAGCAGGCTGCCGATGACCTGATGCGACAGTGCGGTCACGCCCACGGTTAATCCGGCATCGAGCAACGAGCGGATCAACTCGCCCCCGGCGGTCGACTTTCCGGTGCCGGGCGGTCCTTGTACGGCGAGTACAGCACCTCGTAGAGCTGTACCGATGCGGATCACGGCCTGGGTCGGTGTTTCGCCGGGTTGCACGGCCAGGTTGTCGGGAACTTGCTTTCTCAGAAGGCGCAGACCGAGACAGTCCTCTGTGCTGAGGGCCAGTTCGGCCACGCCGGCGATTGCCGAGCGCAACACACGATCGTCCAGTGGGCCTTCGGGACCGAGACCGCGAAGGGTGGGCGGCTCGCGCTTGATGCCGATGCTGAGGTCGACCCATCCGGCTTCGGGGTCGATGTCGACCACCCGACCGGCTGAGGTCCGGGTATCGACATCTATCGCCGCCCGCCCGGGACGAATGCGCGTGTCCTGCGGGGGAAACGTATATCGGTGCACGTGCGATCGCTTGACGTTGCCGACATGAAACGG
>Ga0207641_10003490_pt1 | contig 13924 bp, 14 predicted proteins | sample KBSSwiS62_FD_184306 | JGI IMG/M metagenome (GOLD analysis project Ga0207641, IMG submission 184306) | Switchgrass rhizosphere microbial communities from Kellogg Biological Station, Michigan, USA - KBS Switchgrass S6-2 (SPAdes) (version 2) | ecosystem: Host-associated > Plants > Roots >... | reverse complement strand
GGTCCGAGTACGGCAGCAACTCGCCACCGGCGGCCTGGGCCGGGGCGAGTTGCTGCCGTACTCGGACCTCGACCTGACGCTGCTGCACGACAACATGCCCCGCGACGTCGTCGCCCAGGTCGCCGAGTTGCTGTGGTATCCGTTCTGGGACGCCAACATTCGCATCGATCACAGCGTTCGCACCGTGCCCGAGGCGCTGAAGGTCGCCGGTGAGGACATCTCCGCGGGCTTGGCGATGCTCGAGGCGCGACACATTGCGGGCGACTCCGATCTGTCGTCGTTGTTGATCGGCGGAGCACGACGGCAGTGGCGCACCGGAATCGCCTCACGGTTTGACGAACTCGTCGCGCACACCCAGCAGCGGTGGGACCGCAGCGGTCAAATCGCCCACCGGGCCGAACCCGATCTGAAATGCGGCCGCGGCGGACTGCGCGATGTGCAGTTGCTCAATGCACTTGCGATCGCCCAACTTGCCGACGTCTATCCCAGCCGCTCGCTCGCCTCGCCGATCGGCACTCTTGGCGAGGCGCATCTTGCGCTGCTCAACGTCCGCACCGAACTGCACCGCGTGTCCGGGCGCGGCCGGGAACTGCTGCTGGCCCAGCACGCCGACGAGATCGGTGCCGCATTGCATATCGGTGACCGATTCGACTTGGCGCGCACGCTTTCTGACGCCGCGCGCACCGTCAGCTACTACGTCGACGCCGGATTACGCACTGCCGCTAATGCGTTGCCCCGCCGCGGACTGGCGGCCTTCAAACGTCCCGCCCGCAGACCGCTCGACGAGGGTGTCATCGAGTTCAACGGCGAAGTGATCCTGGCGCGCGACGCGCGTCCCGAACGGGATCCCGGGCTGATCCTGCGGGTCGCGGCCGCCTCGGCCACCACCGGATTGCCGATCGCGGCATCGACGCTCGCCCGTCTCACCGAGTCCGCTCCCGAGCTGCGCACACCGTGGCCACGTCAGGCGCTCAAGGACCTGCTGGTGATGCTGGCCGCCGGGCCGGCGGCGGTGGCCACCATCGAGGCGCTCGACCGCACTGGATTGTGGGGAAGGCTGTTTCCCGAGTGGGGTGCGGTGCGCGACCTTCCTCCGCGCGACGTGGTGCACATCTGGACCGTGGACCGCCATCTCGTCGAAACCGTCTCGCGGGCAAGCGCATTCACCACCCGCGTATCGCGGCCCGACCTGCTTGTGCTCGGCGCGCTCTGTCATGACATCGGCAAGGGTCGCGGCGGGGATCACAGCGTGATCGGTGCCGAGTTGGCCACGCAGATCGGCACCCGGCTGGGGCTGTGGCCGTCGGACGTCGAGCTGCTGTCGAAGGTGGTGCGTCACCACTTGTTGCTGCCGCACACCGCGACGCGTCGAGATCTGCAGGACCCGAAGGTCATCGCGATGGTGGTCGACGCGCTCGACGGCGACCCGGTTCTGCTGGAGCTGCTGCAGGTACTGGCTGAGGCGGATTCGCTTGCCACCGGCCCCGGCGTATGGGGCGACTGGAAGTCGTCACTGATCGGCGATCTGGTTCGCCGCTGTCGGTTGGTGATGGCAGGTGAGCCACTGCCCAAGCCTGATCCCGTTGACCCGCACTATCTTTCGTTGGCGTCCGATGTCGGCGTGCACGTCGACATGACGACAGGGGACAGCCCGCACATCTACAACGTGACGATGATCGCACCCGACCGGCGCGGCCTGCTGTCAAAGGCCGCCGGGGTGCTGGCGCTCAATTCGCTGCGGGTGCATTCGGCTTCGGTGAACGGCCATCAGGGTTCGGCGATCAACACGTTCGTGGTGTCGCCGCATTTCGGTTCGCCGCCGGCGGCGGAGCTGTTGCGGCAGCAGTTCATCCTCGCGCTGGAGGGCGAACTCGATGTGATGTCGTCTTTGGACAAGCGCGACGGCGATGCGGCCCAGCACGGCACCAGGCGGGCGGGGGAGGTGCCGGACGCGGTGCCGATCAACCACGCGCCGGCGCCGCCGAAGATCCTGTGGACCGACGGCACCGAGCCGGGCGAGTTGGTCGTCCAGATCCGCGCGACCGACCGTCCCGGCCTGCTGGCCAGGCTGACGGTGGTATTCGAACGTGATGGTGTGGACATCGCGTGGGCGAAGGTCACCACACTGGGATCGTCGGTGGTCGACGTGTTCGGCATCGTGGTACCGACGCTGGCGACGGGGGATCGCTCGGTGCGTGACGCGCTCGAGCGCGACCTGTACGCCGTGCTGCCTACGCCGGCGCCCGCGAAGCCGGTGTCCGAAGCCAGCTGACGCGGGCTCGAACCCCGTGGCAGACCCGGCCGTCGGGCGTCCTCGGTAAGAGCAGATAGGCTGGTCGGCGTGTTTGAATCGCTGTCCGACCGGTTGACCGGTGCCCTGCAGGGACTCCGCGGCAAGGGCCGGCTGACCGACGCCGACATCGACGCCACCACCCGGGAGATCCGGCTGGCGCTGCTCGAAGCCGACGTCTCGCTGCCCGTGGTGCGCTCGTTCGTCGCCCGCATCAAGGACCGCGCCAAGGGCGCCGAGGTCTCCGGTGCGCTGAACCCGGCCCAGCAGGTCGTCAAGATCGTCAACGACGAACTGATCGCAATCCTCGGCGGGGAAACCCGCAGGCTGGCGTTCGCCAAGACCCCGCCGACCGTGATCATGCTCGCCGGTCTGCAAGGCTCAGGTAAGACGACGCTCGCCGGCAAGCTCGCGAAATGGCTTCGCGACCAAGGACATACGCCGCTTCTGGTGGCATGCGACCTGCAGCGGCCAGGCGCCGTCAACCAGCTGCAGATCGTCGGCGAGCGCGCGGGCGTGGCTGTGTTCGCGCCGCACCCTGGCGTGTCGACTGAAGGTTCGGAGCAGGTAGGCAACGGCGATCCGGTCGCGGTCGCCGCAGCCGGCTTGGCCGAGGCCAAAGCCAAGCACTACGACGTGGTCATCGTCGACACCGCCGGCCGTCTCGGCATCGACGACGAGCTGATGGGCCAGGCGGCGGCGATCCGCGAGGCCGTCAACCCCGACGAAGTCATCTTCGTGCTCGACGCCATGATCGGCCAGGACGCCGTGACCACGGCCGAAGCGTTCCGCGAGGGCGTCGGCTTCACCGGCGTGGTGTTGACCAAGCTCGACGGCGACGCCCGCGGTGGCGCCGCGCTGTCGGTCCGCGAGATCACCGGGGTGCCGATCCTGTTCGCGTCCGCGGGCGAGAAGCTCGAGGACTTCGACGTCTTCCACCCCGACCGGATGGCCAGCCGGATTTTGGGCATGGGCGATGTGCTCACGCTCATCGAGCAGGCCGAACAGCATTTCGACGCACAGAAGGCCGAGGAGGCCGCCGCCAAGATCGGCTCCGGCGAGCTGACGCTCGAGGACTTCCTCGAGCAGATGCTGGCCATCCGCAAGATGGGCCCGATCGGCAACCTGCTTGGCATGCTGCCCGGAGCGGGTCAGATGAAAGATGCGCTTGCCGCCGTCGACGACAGCCAGCTCGATCGGGTGCAGGCAATCATCCGCGGTATGACGCCTTCCGAGCGGGCCGACCCGAAGATCATCAACGCCTCGCGGCGGCAGCGCATCGCCAACGGCTCCGGCGTGACGGTGTCGGAGGTCAACCAGCTTGTCGACCGTTTCTTCGAGGCCAGGAAGATGATGTCGCAGATGGCCGGCCAGATGGGAATGCCGTTCGGCCGCAAGGGTTCTGCGCGCAAAGCGGGCAAGGGCAAGAACAAGCAGGCCGGCAAGAAGAAGGGCAGGGGCCCGACGCCGCCGAAGGCGCGCAATCCGCTCGCCGCGGGCGGCTTGCCCGCTGGGTTCCCCGACCTATCCAACATGCCAAAGGGTCTCGACGAGCTGCCACCGGGCCTCGCCGACATCGACTTGTCGAAGCTGAAGTTCCCCAAGAACTGATGAGCTTATCGGCCGTCGAAACTGAGCTTGTGTGCGATGTTTTGGAGATTCTTCGAACACAACCTCAGTTTCGGCACACCCAGGCGATGACTGACGCGTGACGAGGCTCCACGTTCGTGGCCGTGGCTTGCCCGATGGCGAGCCAATCGAGTGGTGGATTCTCGACGGGCTGCTCAGCGCCGAACCGGTCAAGGACGCCGAGACCGTGTTCGGTGCTGATGGGTATGGCGGCTGGATCGTGCCCGGTCTCGTCGACGCGCATTGCCACGTCGGACTGGGCCAGCACGGCGTCATTGAAATCGACGAGGCGATCGCGCAGGCCGAGACCGAGCGCGACGCGGGTGCGCTGCTGCTGCGCGACGCCGGCTCACCGACCGATACCCGCAGCTTCGACGACCGCGACGACCTGCCCCGCATCATCCGCGCGGGCCGCCATCTGGCCAAGCCCAAGCGCTATCAGCGCGGCTTCGCCCTCGAATTGGAGGATGAGTCACAACTGCCCGATGCAGTGGCTGAGCAGGCACGCTGGGGCGACGGCTGGATCAAGCTGGTCGGCGACTGGATCGACAGGGACACCGGCGACCTGGCGCCGCTGTGGTCCGACGAGATTCTGAAGCAGGCGATCGACGCCGCCCATGCCAACGGCGCGCGAGTCACCGCGCACGTGTTCAGCGAGGAGGCGCTGCCCGGCTTGATCAACGCAGGCATCGACTGCATCGAGCACGGCACCGGGCTCACCGACGACACCATCGAGTTGATGGTCGAACACGGCACTGCGCTGGTGCCGACGCTGATCAACATCGAGAACTTCCCCGGCATCGCCGCGGCGGCCGAGAAGTACCCGGCCTACGCGCGGCACATGCGCGACCTCTACGCCACCTGCTATCCGCGCATTGCTGCCGCGCACGAAGCGGGCATTCCGATCTTCGCGGGTACTGACGCGGGCAGTACGGTCGCGCATGGCCGGATCGCCGACGAGATCGAGGCGCTCGAGGGCATTGGCATGAGCCCGACCGAGGCGCTTGGCGCGGCCAGTTGGACCGCGCGGGACTGGTTGGGGCGACCCGGGTTGGAACACGGGGCATCGGCCGATCTGGTCTGTTACGCCGACGATCCGCGGTCGGGCGTCGACGTGCTGACCAACCCGGCACGAATCATCTTGCGCGGCCGCGTTTTCTAGCGCTCAACGGCTTCTCAGCGGTATTGGCTGAAGCCCCAATCCAGCAGGCCGATGGCCTGGCCGTACATGTCGCCCGAGCCGTACATCTGCACGACGACGAGGTGGTGGCCGTTGCGTTGCGCGGCGCCGACGAAGGTGTGTTGGGCCAAGTCGGTATAGCCGGTCTTACCGACCAGCGTGCCGGTGTAGCGCGACAGCAGTTCGTTCTGGTTGACGATCTTCTTGGGTCCGTCGTCGGTGGGGAACAGCGACGAGGGCTGCCGCACTATCGCAGCGAACGCCGGATAGCGAAGCGCTGCACGGTAGATCGCCGCGAGGTCGGCCGGCGTCGTGACCGACTCCATCCCGGGGCCGTCCAGTCCCGACGGTGACGAGGCGTGCGTGTTGCGTGCGCCGAGCGCTGCGGCCTTGGCGTTCATTTTCGCGACCGCGGCCTGATAGCCGCCGAGCCCCTCGGCCAGGGTGTTGGCCGCATCGTTGCCCGACACCATCATCAGCCCGTCCAGCAGTTGACGCACCGTGTACGACCGGCCTTCTTTGACCCCGACGCATGAACACTCGACATCGGTGTTCGCGGGCGTCGCGGTGATCACCGCGCTGAGCGGAAGCTGATCCAGCACCACCATTGCCAGTAGGGCCTTGATGGTGCTTGCGGGCGCGTGCGGCTCATATGGATTGCGGGAGGCCAGGATTCGACCGTTGTCGAGATCGGCGAGCAGCCACGCCTGCGCAGGGCCCTGGGGCAGATCCACCGCGCCCGCTGGCTGGATGGCCGGCTCGGCCCACACTGGAGGCGCGACCATTACGGCCGCAGACAGCGTGATGCTCAACGCGGCCAATAACTTTCGCACGGCAGCCGAGCCTAGTCAGCGCGGTAGCCGACGAGATCTCGGATCAGTTGCGATTGCGCAACTTAAAGCGTGCCGACGCCGGCCCCGCCGTCCTGGGCGAATCCCCAGTCCAGCAGCGCCGCGGCCTGATCCCAGTACGTCGGGCCGCCCTCTTTGATCAGCCCGTACATCATCGCGATCACCAATCGACGCCCGCCACGGTCGGCCGCAGCGACGAACGTCTTCTTTGCCGCGTCGGTGAAACCGGTCTTGCCACCAATGGTTCCGGGGTAGCGATGCAGCAGTTCGTCCTCGTTCACCAGCGGCTTGTCGCCGGTATCGGTCGGAAACATGGCCACCGGCTGCGAAGTGATCTGGGCGAAGGTCGGATTGGCCATCGCGGCGCGGAAGATGATCGCCAGATCGCGCGGAGTGGTGAATCCCGAGCCTTCCGGCCCGTCCAGTCCCGACGGCGTCGACGCGTGCGTGTTCACCGCGCCGATGGACGCAGCCTTGGCGTTCATCTTCGCGACCGCGGTGCCGTATCCGCCGATCATGTCGGCGAGCGCATTGGCGGCGTCGTTGCCCGACGCCAGCAGCACGGCGTCAAGCAGCTGGCGTGCGGTGTAGACACGGCCCGGTTTGATACCCGCGCAATTGCACTCGACGTGGGTGTCGGCCTCGGTGCCGACGACCGTCGCGTCCAGGCTGGGCAGCTCGTCCAGTGCGGTGAGCGCCAGCAGCGTCTTGATCGTGCTCGCGGGTGGATGGGCGACATCCATGTCGCGGCCGGCCAGCACCTGGCCGGTATCCATGTCGGCGATGATCCACGCCGGAGCTGGCCCGTCGGGAATCGGCACACTGCCTGCGGGTTGGATGTCCGGATCGGCCGCCGCGAACGGCGTGACGGACAGCAGGATCAGACTCAGGCATGCGGTGATGACCGCGAAAAACCTCCCCATGGGGTCTGCAGCCTAACCGCGGGGCCTCATCGTGTTCAATCGACTCATGTTGAGCCTGGAAGAGATCTCGGACCGGTTCGAAATCCAGCAATTGCTGATCGACTACTCGACGGCGATTGACTCTCGACGATTCGACGATCTGGACCGGGTGTTCACCCCGGACGCCTACATCGACTACCGGGCCATGGGCGGCATCGACGGCAGTTTCCCGGACGTCAAGGCGTGGCTGGCGGACACCCTGCCGAAGATCTTCTCGACCCACGCACACATGCTGGGCAACTTCGATGTCCGCATTTCCGGCGACACCGCGTCGTCACGGACGTTCTGCTTCAACCCGATGGTGTTCGAAGGCGACACGAACCAGGTCATGTTCTGCGGGCTGTGGTACGTCGACGAGTTCGCGCGCACACCTGAGGGCTGGCGGATGACTCGTCGCGTCGAAGAGAAGTGTTTCGACAAGGTGGTGTGAGTCAGCCGCGTGTGCCGATGAGCAGGTAACGCGGTATCGGCTTGTCCTCGATCCGTCGTTGCTCCACTTGCAAGCCCGAATTCTGCAGTGCCGCAGCGATTTCGCTGACGGGCCTGATGGTGAAGCCGTGCTTCGTGAACGGCAGCCGCGCCATCACGTCCGGATCGCCGATGCCGATCACCGCGCGGCCACCCGGCCGCAGCACGCGCGCGAATTCGCGGCAGGCGCCGTCGAGCTCGGAGATGAAGTACACGGTGTTGACGGTGATCAGCGCGTCGACCGTGCCGTCGTCCAACGGCAACTCAGTCAGCGAGCCACGCGCCAACCGCAGTCGGCGGTCGCTGCCGAACTTCGCTTTGGCCCTGCTCAACATGTCATCGGCAATCTCGATGCCGTGCACGACGCCCTCGTCGCCGATGCGGTCCAACAGCAGTTGTAGTCCGACGCCACCCCCGAAACCGATGTCTGCCACGACGCCGCCGCGCGCAGCCTGCGCCTCGTCCACCGCAGCGACGATCGCATTCTCATTGCCTCGGTTGAGCGCCCGCGCCACAAACGGGCTCAAGATGCCGTGGGGGCGGCCGAGTTGCCCGGCCACTGCGGACAACAACCGCTCGCGAAAGAACGTCATGGCTCCAGCATGCCGGGTTCATCGCATCGCCTTGCGCGCAGCCTTTCCGATCGCATCCCGGAGGCGCGGGGAGACGTATACCGAGATGAACATGTTGAAGATGTCCTCGCGCAGCCGGGTCAGCGTGGAACTGGTGATCAGCCACTGGCCGTCGGTTTTCTCGTAGGTCTCGTGGTAGTGGCCGTAACCGCGCAGGTTCACTCCTGGCGCCAACCGCACCACGTCCTCGAGGGCCCAGATACCGCGCGCAGTTGTGGCCGACGTCAGCTCGATCTCGGGCGCGTGCACCTGATGGGCGGTGGCCCGGTTTCCGAGGCTCTTGCTGGTGAACGCGACGAAATCGTCGGCGCCGCGGATCACCTTGCCGCCCGCCTGCGAGGTGTCGCTGAGGAAGTCGTCGCTGAAGATCCCACGCCACGCCGTCCAGTCCTTTGTGTCGAGGTAGCGGCAGTAGCGGGCCTTCAACTGTTTGATCGCCTCGATCTCCATCAGCGCGGCGGCGTCATCCATAGCGGAAGCGTGACATTATGGGTAGAAGTTGTAAAGGTCGACGGATCGCGATTTTCGCCGGTAGCACCTGTTCTGGCACAATGGGCGGCTGTCTGGCGCACGACTACGGCTGTGCGGCGGTCACACACGTAAGGCAAAACCGGATCCGGGCATTCCGCCCGGCATCGCTGAATTGCAGCGTGGCAACCACAGGAGATCGTTTCATCATGGCTGTCAAGATCAAGCTCACCCGGCTTGGCAAGATCCGCAATCCCCAGTACCGCATCGCTGTCGCCGACTCGCGCACCCGCCGCGACGGCCGCTCAATCGAGGTCATCGGCCGCTACCACCCCAAGGAAGAGCCGAGCCTGATCGAGATCAACTCGGAACGCGCCCAGTACTGGCTCAGTGTCGGCGCCCAGCCCACCGAACCCGTTCTGCAGCTGCTGAAGATCACGGGGGACTGGCAGAAGTTCAAGGGGCTGCCCGGTGCCGAGGGCACGCTGAAGGTCAAGGAGCCCAAGCCGTCCAAGCTGGACCTGTTCAACGCCGCGCTTGCCGAGGCGGAGGGTGGCCCGAGCACCGAGGCCACCACGCCCAAGAAGAAGAAGGCGCCTGCTAAGAAAGCAGAGCAGGCCGCCGACAAGGCCGAGACGCCCGCCGAGGCTGCGGCGCCCGCTGCCGCGCCTGAAGCCCCCGCTGCCGAGGCGCCGGCTGAGGCTGCAGAGTCGGCCGAGAGCTGACCGCGGCCATGAGCTCTGTCGTCGTTGACGCCGTGGAGCACCTGGTCCGCGGCATCGTGGACAATCCGGACGACGTCCGGGTCGACATGGTGACAAGCCGTCGCGGTCGCACCGTCGAGGTGCACGTGCATCCTGACGACCTCGGCAAGGTCATCGGCCGTGGCGGTCGCACCGCAACCGCGCTGCGCACGCTGGTCGCAGGCATCGGTGGCCGCGGCATCCGCGTCGACGTGGTGGACACCGACCAGTAGTGCCCTGATGGACCTGGTAGTCGGGCGCGTCGCCAAAGCGCACGGCGTCACCGGCGAAGTCGTCGTCGAGATCCGCACCGACGATCCGGACATCCGCTTCACGCCCGGTTCGTCTCTGCGGGGCAGGCCATCTCGGGGTGGTCCGGAAAGCCGCTACGTCATCGATTCCGTTCGCGAACACGGCGGGCGACTGCTCGTGCGGCTGGAAGGCGTTGCCGACCGCAACGCCGCTGACGCGTTGCGGGGCACGCTTTTTCTGGTCGACTCGCAGGACCTGCCGCCGATCGAGGACCCCGATGAGTTCTACGACCATCAGCTCGAGGGGCTGCAGGTTGTGACGACGACCGGTGCTGCCGTCGGCTCCGTCGAAGAGGTATTGCACACCGCCGCAGGCGAATTGCTGTCAGTGCGCAGCGACGAGGGCGAGGTGCTGGTGCCGTTCGTCAGCGCCATCGTCACGTCGGTTTCGCTCGCCGACCGGACCATCGTGATCGATCCGCCGGACGGCCTCCTGGAGCTGAGCTGACATGCGTATCGATGTCGTCACGATCTTCCCGGACTATCTGGTCCCACTGCGACAGTCGTTGCCGGGCAGGGCGATTGAGGCCGGGATCGTGGAATTGGCTGTGCACGATCTGCGCCGGTGGACCCACGACGTGCACAAGTCTGTCGACGACTCGCCGTACGGCGGCGGCCCAGGCATGGTGATGAAGGCGCCGGTATGGGGTGACGCGCTCGACGAAATCTGCTCGGAGGAAACACTTCTGATCGTTCCGACGCCCGCGGGCCGACTGTTCGGACAGGCCGACGCGCAGCGGTGGAGCACCGAGAAGCATTTGGTGTTCGCATGCGGGCGATACGAAGGCATCGACCAGCGCGTCGTCGACGATGCTGCCCGCCGGATGCGCGTCGAGGAAGTCTCGATCGGCGACTATGTGCTGCCTGGCGGTGAATCAGCCACGCTGGTGATGATCGAGGCGGTCGTTCGTCTGCTACCCGATGTGCTCGGCAATCCTGCGTCACACCAAGACGATTCGCATTCCAACGGCTTGTTGGAGGGGCCGAGCTACACTCGGCCGCCGAGCTGGCGCGGACTCGATGTCCCCGAAATACTGCTCTCAGGTGACCACGCGAAGATCGCGTCGTGGCGACACGAACAAGGGCTGCAACGCACGCGGGAGCGTCGCCCCGACCTGCTCGACAATTAGGGCGACTTGTGTGCGTTTCAGAGCGCTGAGCGCAACAAAACGCACACAGATCGCGGTTAGATCCGGCCGCCCGGGAACATCGTCTTGACGGCCTGGGTGATGGTGGCGCGGGCCGTGTCAGCGTCGGTGGTCTGCATCGAGCCGATGGCGACGACGTACCGGCGATCCGATCCGATCACTCCGGTCGACAGGTGCACCCAATTGCCGCCGTTCCAGCAGCAGAACCAACCCTGCTTGACGGCGACCGGCTCCGAGTAGAGCCCCTCGGGGATGCCGAACCGCTGCGGATACACACCGCCGGGCATGGTGCCGTCGATCGCTATCGGTGTGGAGGCCGCCAGGTTGGACATGATGATGTTGGCCCGCTCCGGCGGCAACCCGCCGGTGCCATCGAGCAGCTTGTCGTAGTACCGGACGAGGTCACCGGTCGTGCTCAAGGTGTTGTACCAGCGACCGTCGTAGGGGGTCGTGGTCGCGCCCAAGCCGTACCGCCCGGTGACTCGCGAAACGATCGCGCTTCCGCCACTTCGATTCCAGAAGACCTCCGCGGCGCTGTCGTCCGACGACCGCAGCATGGCATCAAACGACTGCCGATCCTCGGGTGACAGCTGGGTTTGTCCCTTCGCCTCCTGCAGCATCAGGTCGTCGGCGATGAACAGCTTGACCACCGAGGCGATCGGCATTGGTTTGTTGTTGCCGTTGGTGACGATTTGCCCGGTGTTTCGGTCGAGAACGGTGATGGTCACGTCGGCACCGGTCTTCGCGGCGTCGGCCGTCGCCTGTTTGGCCCGGACGTCAAGGCCGGAGAACGTGGCCGCAGGCTCGTCGGGCGGGGATTCGGGCAGTGGGGCCCTGGTGCCCATCGGGGCGATAACGGTCAGCTGGGGCCCGGCGGCCGTGTCGGTGTCGCCGTAGACCCTGGCTTCGCAACCGGCCAGCAGAGGCACCAGAATGGCGACGGCAGCGGTCGCCTTCACCAGTTTCGGCGACGGCCGTCGCATGGTCCTCCCTTTGCGTTTCCCAATCCCGGATCAAGTTTGCCCACCGCCCTGTCGGTGGCTTCAGCCTAGCGGTTGACTGCCATCGTCGCGTGCCTAGCGGGCCTGCGCGTCTCGCGGTGCCGACGGGCGGCGATTTCACTGGATCGGGGCACGTCTGGCACAATTGAGCAGTTGTCCGCGCGGGCCTAGGCTGCCCGCTGCGAGACGCCCTGAACGCCCGAACAGATCGGCTCGGCTACCCGTCACATCGTGACGCAGGCGCCCGCAGTCGCCAACAACAAGGAAGTGTCACCGATGAACACGCTGGACTTCGTCGATCAGACGTCGCTGCGCGACGACATCCCGGACTTCGGCCCCGGCGACACCGTTAACGTGCACGTCAAGGTCATCGAGGGCTCCAAGGAGCGCATCCAGGTTTTCAAGGGTGTCGTCCTTCGCCGCCAGGGCGGTGGCGTTCGTGAGACCTTCACCGTGCGCAAGGAAAGCTATGGCGTCGGCGTCGAGCGGACGTTCCCGGTGCACTCGCCCAACATCGACCACATCGACGTCGTCACCCGCGGCGACGTGCGCCGCGCGAAGCTGTACTACCTGCGCGAGTTGCGCGGCAAGAAGGCCAAGATCAAGGAGAAGCGCTGACCTCGCGCATCGACGAGGTCTGATCCTTGGCAACCGACGACGAGCGCGGCGGTAAGCACCGCGCTGGCTACTCTGATGCGGTGACCGACTCCACGGACCCTCAGGATTCGTCTTCCGACCCAACGCCCGAAGTCACTGATTCGGTCACCGACGATACGACCGACCCGGTCACCGACGAAAAGGTCGAAGAAGAACCCAAGAAGCGCGGTGCGCTGCGGGAAGCGGCGTTGCTGATCACCATCGCGGTGGTGCTCTACTACGTGATGTTGACGTTCGTCGCGCGGCCTTATCTGATCCCGTCGGAGTCGATGGAGCCCACGCTGCACGGCTGTACGGGCTGCACGGGTGACCGGATCATGGTCGACAAGCTCACCTACCGGTTCGGCACTCCGCAGCCCGGCGACGTGATCGTGTTCAAGGGCCCGTCCAACTGGAACATCGGCTACAAGTCGATCCGCTCCAAGAACACCGTCGTGCGCTTCGTGCAGAACACGCTGTCGTTCATCGGTTTCGTGCCGCCCGACGAGAACGATTTGGTCAAACGGGTGATCGCGACGGGTGGGCAGACTGTCGAGTGTCGCGCCGACACCGGGCTCACGGTGGACGGCAAGAAGCTGACCGAGCCGTATCTCGACCCGTCGACGATGTTGGCCGACCCGAAGATCTATCCCTGCCTGGGTCCCGAGTTCGGGCCGGTGAAGGTGCCCGATGGGCGGCTGTGGGTGATGGGCGACAACCGCACCCACTCGGCGGATTCCCGTGCGCACTGCGGCAATACGCCCGCCGCGGCGCAGCAGGGACTGATCTGCACCGGTGACCCGACGCCGGGCACGGTGCCGGTAGACAATGTGATTGGAAAAGCACGGTTCATCGCCTGGCCCCCGTCGCGATGGGGTGGAGTCCATGCGGTGAACCCGCAGACTCAATAGCTCAGGGGGAGCTGCTCTTGCCGGCGACATGGCCTCCGCGAACTGTGATCCGGAAGTCCTCAGGCCTGCGCACCCTGGAGTCCGCGCTGTACCGCGGCGGACTCGGTCCGGTGGCGGGCGTCGACGAGGTCGGCCGCGGCGCGTGCGCGGGTCCGCTGGTGGTCGCGGCATGCGTCCTCGGGCCGAACCGGCTGGAGAGCCTTTCGGCGCTCGACGACTCCAAAAAGCTCAACGAGAAAGAGCGCGAGCGGCTGTTTCCGCTGATCCGCCGCTACGCGCTGGCCTATCACGTGGTGTTCATCCCGTCCGTCGAGGTGGATCGACGAGGTGTGCATGTCGCGAACATCGAAGGCATGCGGCGGGCGGTGGCCGGTCTGTCGGTGCGGCCGGGCTATGTGCTTTCGGACGGGTTTCGAGTGCCGGGGCTGCCGGTCCCGTCGCTTCCTGTCGTCGGCGGCGACGCGGCCGCGGCCTGCATCGCGGCGGCCAGCGTGCTCGCGAAGGTCAGCCGCGACCGGTTGATGGTCAACATGGAGGCCGAACATCCGGGCTACGGGTTCGCCGAGCACAAGGGCTACAGCACTCCGGCCCACAGTGCGGCGCTGGCCCAGCTCGGGCCCTGCAGCCAGCACCGATATTCGTTCATCAACGTGCGCCGGCTGGTGCCGGTCGGGGGTGAGCTCGTACCGGAATC
>Ga0207641_10003487_pt1 | contig 13933 bp, 10 predicted proteins | sample KBSSwiS62_FD_184306 | JGI IMG/M metagenome (GOLD analysis project Ga0207641, IMG submission 184306) | Switchgrass rhizosphere microbial communities from Kellogg Biological Station, Michigan, USA - KBS Switchgrass S6-2 (SPAdes) (version 2) | ecosystem: Host-associated > Plants > Roots >... | reverse complement strand
GTTTCCGGCCTGCTGGATCCCAGTCCCTCCCCGTTCCGGGGAGGATTCGGTTCCGCGTCAATTCAAGGACCATGAATGCGCCTGACCCGGTTCGTGCCCGCTCTGGTTGTCGGAGCACTGTTCCTCACCGCGATCCTGCCAACCGCCGCGATCGCCCAGACCGCGCTTTCCGCCGAAGAAACCGCCGGCCTGAAGGAAGCGGCGCGGCGCGGCGCGTTGATCTATGCCTATGACCAGGCGGCGTGGCACGGCACCGACGACATGTTCGCCAAGCTCAAGGACAAGACGAGTCTCGGCGGCTGGATCGTCGACGGACCGGTCGATGCGCCGGTGCTCACCTTCTTCGACGACGCGATCGATCCGGGGGTCATTTACGTCGCGCGGTTCCGCGGCGAGACCTTGCTGTCCGGCCATGTGCTGGGCGCCGGCGAGGATCGCTCGCTCAGTCCCGCGCGCAGGAAGCTGATCGCGGCGCGCAGGATCGCGCAGGATGCGCTGCGGGCGAGCGATGCGGAGCAATGTTCGGAGCGGCCCTGGAACAACGTCGTGCTGCCGCCGGCCGCGCCGGGGGCGCCGACCCTCGTCTATTTCCTCACGCCGCGGGCCGACGCGGCGACCCTGTCGTTCGGCGGCCATTATCTGGTCGAAGTCTCGGCGACCGGGCAGGCCGGCCCGGTCAGGCACTTCACCCGGACCTGCCTGACCCTGCCGGTCGCGGCGGCCGCGAAGGACGGCGACAAGGTCGCGGCGATGTCGATCTCGCACCTGCTCGATCCGATCCCCACCGAGATCCACGTCTTCCTGTCGCTATCGGCCGGCTTGCCGCTGGCGGTGGGCACCGCGCAGAACCGGCGGGTGTGGATGGTCGAGGGCAGCCGCATCCGCGCGCTCGGCGCGGTCAAATAGAAGGCGCCACTTTCGCCGCACGCCCGCCTTTGCCATAGCGCCGCGATGAACGATCCCACGACCATCCGGCGGCTCTATGGCCGCGCCAAGGGGCACAAGCTGCGCGAGGGCCAGGCGAAGCTGGTCGACGAGCTGCTGCCCGCGCTCAGCGTGCCCGCGAGCGGCCCGCTGACAGCGACGTCGCTGTTCGGCGACGACCGGCCGCTGCACTTCGAGATCGGCTTCGGCGCGGGCGAGCATCTCGCCTTTCGCGCCGACCTGCTGCCCGATCATGGCTTCGTCGGGTGCGAGCCGTTCCTCAACGGCGTGGTCGGCGCGCTGCTGCATATCCGCGACAAGAGGCTGCCCAACATCCGCGTGCACATGGGCGACGCGCTCGACGTCCTCGAACGCCTGCCCGACGCCAGCTTGCGCTTCGTCTATCTGCTCCATCCCGACCCCTGGCCCAAGGCGCGCCACGCCAAGCGCCGGATGGTCAATCACGGCCCGCTCGACCTGATCGCCGCCAAGCTGCGGCCCGGCGGCGAGTTCCGGCTGGGCACCGACGATCCCACTTATTGCCGCTGGTCGATGATGGTGATGAACCAGCGGCGCGACTTCGAATGGCTGGCGAAGACGCCGGAGGATTTCCTCGTCCGCCCCGGCGGCTGGCCGCAGACACGTTACGAGGCGAAGGCGCGGCGGCAGGGGCGCGAGGTCTGGTACTTCCGCTACCAGCGGCGCTGATCACATCATCGTCCGGCTCTTCGGGGCGGGTGGGGCGCACGGCCGGGAACTGCCCGGCGATCCGGGAGTTCTGGTTTTTTTATGCAGGATTAAGCCGGCCGGGCGTTCGGCGCTGGGGGGATAATGGACTCGTCTGCCGCACAGGAATCGAACGCGGGCAACCGGTTCGAACTGCTCGTGCAGAGCATCACCGATTACGCCATCTACATGCTCGATCCCACCGGCGTGGTGTCGAGCTGGAATGCCGGGGCCGAACGCATCAAGGGCTACACGGCGGACGAGATCGTCGGTGAGCATTTCTCCCGCTTCTACACCGAAGAGGATCGCGCGACCCACCTGCCGGCGAGGGCGCTGCGCACGGCGGAGACCGAAGGCCGGTTCGAGGCCGAGGGCTGGCGGGTGCGCAAGGACGGCTCGCGCTTCTGGGCCAGCGTCGTCATCGATCCGATCCGCGATCCCGACGGCGGCCTGATCGGTTTCGCCAAGGTCATGCGCGACCTGACCGAGCGGCGCGAAACGGAGGAGGCGCTGAGACGCAGCGAGGAACGGTTTCGGCTGCTCGTGCAGAGCGTCACCGACTATGCGATCTACATGCTCGATCCGGACGGCATCGTCACGAGCTGGAACCCCGGGGCGCAACGCTTCAAGGGCTATGAGACGGACGAGATCATCGGCCAGCATTTCTCGCGCTTCTACACCGATGAGGATCGCGCGGCCGACGTCCCGGGCACGGCCCTCGCCACCACCGAACGGGTCGGGCGCTTCGAGGCGGAAGGCTGGCGTGTGCGCAAGGACGGCAGCCGTTTCTGGGCGAATGTCGTGATCGATGCGATCCGCGACCCGGCCGGCAAGCTGGTCGGGTTCGCCAAGGTCACCCGCGACCTGACCGAGCGCAGGAACACGCAACTGGCGCTCGAGCAGGCTCGAGAAAGTCTCTTCCAGTCGCAGAAGATGGACGCGATCGGCAAGCTGACCGGCGGAGTCGCGCATGATTTCAACAATCTCCTGGCCGTGGTGCTCGGCAGCCTTGAGCTGGCCCAGCGTCGGCTCGCGCAGGGTGGCGACATCCAGCGTTTCCTCGACAATGCCAGGACCGCCGCCGAACGCGGCGCGAGCCTGACCCAGCGGATGCTCGCCTTCGCGCGCCGCCAGGACCTGCAGCTCGAGACCGTCGACACGACCAGCCTGGTCCGCGGGATGGCCGACATGATGCAAAGCACGCTGGGTGTCGGCGTGTCGGTGGAAACGCGCTTTCCGCTGGTGCTGGCCACCGTCCACGCCGATTCCGGCCAGCTCGAGCTCGCCATCCTCAACCTCGCGGTGAACGCGCGCGATGCGATGCCGGAGGGGGGATCGATCGTGATCGCCGCGCGCGAGGAGCGCGTCGCCGAGGGCGGGGCGCACGGACTTGCGCCCGGGCGCTACATATGCCTGTCGGTCACCGACGATGGCGAGGGCATGGACGAAGAGACGCTCGCCCGGGCGATGGAGCCCTTCTTCACGACCAAGGGCGTCGGCAAGGGCACGGGTCTGGGACTGTCGGTGGTCCACGGCTTTGCCGAGCAATGCGGCGGCAAGCTGGTCCTGCGCAGCGTCATCGGCGAGGGGACGACCGCCGAGCTGTGGATGCCGGCCAGCAAGCATGGCGGGGACGAGACCGAGCCCGTTGCAACGCCGCCGATCCGCGCGCGGCAATCGTCCTCGCTCCTCATCCTCGCCGTCGATGACGACGCCCTGGTGCTCATCAACACCGCCGCACAGCTCGAGGAGCTCGGCCACCGCGTGCTGCAGGCGGGCTCGGGTCGCGACGCGCTGTCGATTCTCGCGAAGCAACCGGTGGACCTGCTGCTGACCGACTATGCGATGCCCGGCATGACCGGATCGCAGCTTGCCGATGCCGCGCTGGCCGCCTGCCCCGATCTCCCGGTCCTGCTGGTCTCCGGCTATGCCGAACTGCCGCCCGGCGTGGCGAGCGCACTGCCCAAACTGGCCAAGCCGTTCCGCGAAGACGAGTTGTCGCGCGCCATCGACGCGGTCCGCGCCGACCATCGGCCAGCGTGCCGGATGGCCGGAACACCCGTTGCGGGCGGCTGACAGGCTTGCTCGCCCGGTCTGCGCGCGGCGACGGAAATCGTGCGCGGTGTGACCAACGGCACAGTGAAGCGCCGGAATTCATTGCATGACCGTGCCAGGGGCAGCGCGGTTCTTCCTCCCCCGGGGATCGCGGTGCCGGCCGGGAAATTGCCCCTTCCCGGCCCATTTTTCCTCTCGGCCTTCCCCCGAGAGCATGACCGGGACCGGCTCCTTCCTCCAGAGCCGGTCCCATTTTTTTCAGCCCGGCGTCAGCTTGAGCAGCCGGCCCTGCGAGCCGCTGCCGCCATCCTCGAGCAGCCAGATCGCGCCGTCAGGACCCTGTTCGACCTCGCGGATGCGCGCGCCCATGCTCCATTGGTCGGCTTTGGCCGCGCGCGTGCCGTTGAGGTCGACGCGGATCAGCGCCTCGCTCGACAGCCCGCCGATGAAGGCGTCGCCCCGCCATTGCGGGAACAGGTCGCCCGAATAGATCATCAGTCCGCCCGGCGAGATCACCGGGTTCCACCAGACCTTCGGCGGTTCGAAGCCGTCGCCCGGCTTGTGGTCCGGAATATCGCGGCCGTCATAATGATCGCCGTTCGACGCTTTCGGCCAGCCGTAATTCCTGCCTTTCACGATCAGGTTGAGCTCGTCGCCGCCCTGCGGCCCCATTTCCTGCTCCCAGAGATTGCCCTGCGCATCGAAGGCGATGCCGAGCAGATTGCGGTGGCCCCAGGACCAGATCGCGGCCTTCGCCGGCGTCTCGGGATAGAAGGGATTGCCGGGCGCCGGCCTGCCGTCGTCGGTCAGCCGCAGCACCTTGCCCAGGGTCATCGTCAGATCCTGCGCGGGCGTGAATTTCTGGCGCTCGCCATTGGTGAAGAACAAGGACCCATCGGGCGCGAAGGCGATGCGCCCGGAGAAATGGCCGTTGCCGTCGACATAGGGCGTCGCGCGGAAGATCACCGCCACGTCGCGCAGCGCCGGCGCGGCAGCGGCGGCGTCGAGCACGCCGCGGGCCAGCGCGACGCCCTTGCCGCCGGGCCCGCTCTCGGAAAAGCTGAAATAGACCAGGTGGTTCTCGGCGAATTTCGGGTGGAGCACGACGTCCATCAGCCCGCCCTGCCCCGCGCTCGACACCGGCAGCGTGCCCGACACCACCGACCGCGACTGCCCGTCGGCGGCGACGAGCAGCAGCTTGCTCTTCTTCTCGGTCACCAGCATGCGCCCGTCGGGCAGGAAGGTCATCGCCCACGGCGCGTCGAAATCGGCGACGACGGTGGTCGTGAACGGTTTCGCGCTGGCCGACATGCCCTCGGCCTGGGCCGACGCATCCTCCTGGCTGCAGGCGGCGAGCAGGGCCAGCGCCGGAACGATCGCGCGCAGTCGACTCATGTCGGTGGTCCCCCTTGGGATAATCGTGACGCGAACGTGTAGAACGGCGGCGCGATCCATCCAAACGGCAAGCTTTTCCATTTGCAGCGCCGGCCGCGGCGGGAGAGAAGCCATGGCGGGGAACAGGGGAAGCCGATGCGCTGGTGGACATCGATCGTGGTCGCGTGCGCGGCATGGCTGGCGGTGCCGCCGGCGCAGGCCGGTGATGCGGCGGCCGAGCCGCCGACCGCCGCCGATTTCGGCGCCCGATCGACTTTCACCGCGCCGTCGCTGTCGCCCGACGGCAACCGGATCGCGGCGCGCACGCTGATCGACGGCAAGCCCTACATCCTGCTGGTCGAGGTCGCGGGCGCGAAGTTCGAACCCCGCCGGATCGCGCTCGCCGACGACTATCAGCTCGAATGGTTTCGCTGGGCGGGCAACGACCGGCTGATCCTGAGCATCGGCTGGACCCACACATTCTATGGCCAGGATGTCCGCATCACCCGCCTGATCGCTCTCGATACCGTCACCGGCAAGCTGAGCTTCATCGGCCCGAAGCGCGAAGGCATCGACGGCGACAATGTCATCCACATCGATCCCGAGGGCAAATTCCTGCTGCTCAGCACGCAGAAGACGATCTGGGAATACCCATCGGTCTATCGCGTCGATCTCGCGACCGACGCGATCGAGCAGGTCGTCAAGCCGCGCCAGCAGGTGTGGGACTGGTATGCCGATCGCACCGGCGTCGTCCGTGCCGGCGTCGGCAGCGCGGGCACGAAATGGTGGGTCATTTATCGCGCCGATGCGACCGCCGATTTCGAGCGCACGATCCGGCGCGACGCGCGCGCCGACGACGATAGCGACGTCGAGAGTTTCGTGCCGATCGCCGGCAGCGACCAGGGCTATGCGGTGGCGACCAGCCCAAGCGGGCGCTTCGCGCTCTATCGCTATGATTTCAAGGCCGACCGGCTGGGCGAGACCATCTACGAGAATCCGGTGGTCGACATCGACGATTACGACATCGCCGACGACGGCAGGATCGTCGCCGTCCGCTATACCGATGACCGGCCCGAGATCGTCTGGCTCGATCCCGAACTCAAGACCTTGCATGCGCGGATCGACAAGACGCTGCCCGGCGCGATCAACCGCGTCATCTCGATGAGCCGCGACCGCATGCGCATGCTGGTCTGGAGCGGATCGGCGGAAGATCCCGGCCGCTATTTCCTCTATGACCGCACGGCCAGGCGGATGGACCTGGTCGGCGTGTCCTATGCGGCGCTGCACGGCAAGCGGCTCGCCGCGATGGAACCGGTCCGCTACAGGGCGCGCGACGGGCTGGAGATCCGGGCCTATCTGACGCTGCCCCCGGGGCGCGACCCGAAAGGCCTGCCGCTCGTCATGATGCCGCACGGCGGGCCGTTCGCGCGCGACGCCTGGGGCTATGACGCCTGGGTGCAGTTCCTCGCGACCAGGGGCTATGCCGTGCTGCAGCCCAATTTCCGCGGCTCGACCGGCTTCGGCCGCGATTTCGTCAAGCGCGGCACCGGCGCCTGGGGCCGCGGCATGCAGGACGATATCGACGACGGCGTGGCGTGGCTGGCGGCGCGCGGCACGATCGACCCGAAACGGGTGTGCATCATGGGCGCGTCGTTCGGCGGCTATGCGGCGATGTGGGCGGCTGCGCGCAACCCCGAAATCTATCGCTGCGCGATCAGCTTCGCAGGCGTTTCCGACGTCGCATCGATGCTGCGCTATGATCGCAGGATCTTTGCGGCACCGCGCTATTTCCGCGACTGGCGCGAGCAGGTGAAGGGCGACGGGGCCGTCACGCTCGACGCGATCTCGCCGATCCGGGCGATCGACCGGATGACCGTGCCGATCCTGATCGCGCACGGATCGAAGGACGGCAGGGTTCCGCTCTACCAGTCGCGCCGGCTGCATGAGGCGCTGCTCGCCGCCGGCCGGCCGCACGACTATGTCGTCTACGAAGGCGAAGGCCATGGCTTCGACAAGGCGGAGAATGCAACCGACTTCCTGACGCGGGTGGGCAGGTTCCTCGACGCGCATAATCCGCCGTGACGCTCAGACGCGACTACGCCGCCGCGCGCGGCGGGGCGTGATCGACGCGGTTGCGGCCGTTGCGCTTCGCCCGGTACAGCGCCGAATCGGCCGCGTTGTAGAGTTCGCGCCAGTCTGCCTCGCTGGACAGCGCATTTTCGGCGACGCCGACGCTGATCGTCACCGCCAGCCGATCGGGCATTGCCGCTTCGGCCACCGCCGTGCGGATGCGGGCGCCGACATCGTCGCGTTCGGCGGCATCGACGAGTACGGCGAATTCCTCGCCGCCGATGCGGCCGACCAGCGCGTCGGGCGGTGCGGCGGCGGCGATGGCATCGGCGACCGCCTGGATCACCTGGTCGCCGACATCATGGCCATGGCTGTCGTTGACCGCCTTGAAGCGATCGATATCCGCCAGGATCAGCCGTTTGACATGCGTGCCGTCGCGCGCGCGCTCGAGAAAGGCGCGGCGGTTGAGCAGGCCGGTCAGCGCATCGGTTTCCGACAGCAGCTTGAACGCCTGCTCGCGGCCGCGCGCCTCGTCGCGCTCGTTGCGCAGCTGGCCGATCCGCCAGCCGACCGCGAGCGAACTGACCAGGGTCTCGAACGCCAGCACGAACAAGGGCGAGATCTCGGCGACGATGCCGCCCTCCTCGATCAGGCCGGTGCCCCAGAACACGCGGACGACACCGAACAGGATCGGCACCGTCCACACCAGCAGATAGAAGCGTGCGGCATGGCTGCCGCGGTGCATCGCGACGAGCGTGGTCACCACCAGTCCGAGCAGCACCGCCGCCATCGATGCGTAATAGACCCGGTCGACCATCTGCCAGGCGAAACTGTCGTCGATCAGCCGGACGATCGACGACGCGCAATTGAGCGCGATCGCCGCGACGATGAAGCGCGCGGCGCGGCGACCGATCCGGTCATGCTCGATGAAGCTGAGCATGAACCAGCCGATGGTGACGCCGTAGAAGGAGAGCGAAGCGAGCACGAGCGCCTCGATCTGCTCCGGCGACAGCCATGGCGGCAGCGCATAGATCGCCCCCGATTGCGAGAAGCCGAACAGGAACACCGCCAGGCTGCTGCAGCAATAAGCGAGGATGAAGCGGTAGCGCAGGACGAAGAAGAGCGAGAGATTATAGACGAACAGCGCGAGCACGACGCCGCAGCACAAGGCGTAGATCAGCATCAGCACCGCATCCTGCCGCGCCGCGACGCTGCTCTTCATCACGGTTGCGTTGGGCGCGATGCCGCGCTGGTTCTGCATGCCGTCCTCGCGGACGAGGATCGCGGTGATCGGCGCCGAGCCCGGCGGCAGCCGCCAGGCGAGGATGCCCGACGGCATCACCTGCGCCCGCCGCGTCGGATCGCGCGCGGCCGCGACGATGCGCCCGTCGGCGAAGCGCACATAAATGTCCCCGTCGACGAAGCGATGGCGGGTGAAGCGGAACTGCAGCGGATCATGCGGATCGTTGACCAGGTTCAGCCGGTCGAAGAGCGCCCACGTCACCGGTCCGTGGAAGCCGGTGGGCGACCGCGCGCAATCGAACGACTGCGGACTGGCGAGCAAAGCCGCCACCGGCCGGTGATCGGGTGTCGCCAGCAGGCACGGCCGGCCGAGTCCGGTTGCGTGCGCGGCGGCGGCGGTAGCCGGCGCCAGCGGCGACAGCAAGGCGAGCACGGCCGCCAGCAGCAGGATCATCCGTGCCGGCAGTGCGCTGCAAATCCTCCATCTGTTTCGCACGGCATTCACCATGGTTCACGCTGTAGCGCATAATGCTTGCCGATTCATTGTGGCAGGTTTGCGCCGGGGGTCTCGCCTGGCGCACGGTCGCGGCGCGGGTGGGGCAGGAACCGACGACGGCCGCCATGTCGTCCGGTGACGGGCGGGGCCGGTGCTCACCGTGATGCCGGAAACCCCGCTGCCGCGGGGTGGCCGACCCGGCCGGCGAATAGCCTGCCCGCTGTATTTTCGCTGTTTTTACAGCGGAGCGGATGTCGGAGATCGGGGCCCGGAGAACGGGGATCGGGGCGGCGGCTGAGGGGGCGGTTCGCTGTATTTTCGCTGTTTTTACAGCGGAGCGGACGTCGGAGATCGGGGTCCGGAGAACGGGGATCGGGGCGGCGGCTGCGGGGGCGGTTCGCTGTATTTTCGCTGTTTTTACAGCGGCGGATGACGACGGCAAAGGTGCGCGATCGTCTGAGACTTCCGCGTTCGCCGGCGAACGCCGGGGTCCGGGCGTCGCGCACGCCGAGCGTGTGATTCCCGGGCCGCGGCTTTCGCCGGGGAACAGGATCGTTTCGACGTACCGCCCAGACTTCGCCCTGTTTCCACCTGTTGATGCGGTCATTTGGATTGCTTCCGAGGTGAGCCGTTCGGGCATCGCGAACGCGATCCTGTCGCGGGTTCGCGGTGCGGCGCGATCGAGGAAAAGCCGCATGGCGCCGACATGGCCCCCGATCACAGGCTCGTTGATCTTCTCGACGACCGCTTCGACTTTTTGCTCGAACAATCGCGCGGCGAGGATGGTCGCCTTGTTGCGCGCGCCTTTCGGACGGCCGGCGGGATTGCCCGATTCGCCGGGGCCGAAGCGGCCGCATTGGCTGTTTCCACCTGTTAATTCGGACATTTTGGATCGCGCCCTCCGCTGGCGGACAACTGGTCATCGAACGAACATATCACGAACTCTGAGGAAATACCAATTCGGAACGGATTTTTCCAATCTAGCCCGCGCGAGCAGCGCCGCAAGACGTGGAAATCATCATCCGCAACAAGCCTCGGTCACGTCCGGCCGGACGCATATCCGTGGTCTCCGTGTAGGGGGCTGCAAATCGGCCATTCTCCCGTACGATGGGTTATGGGAGATGCGCGACGTACCCAAGTCGTGCCCTTTGACGAGGCGCACATGTTGATGGTGAAGAAGCGGAAAGCAGGGATGGCAGCGTGACGGATCAACCTGCCCGCCTGGCTCCGCCGCCTGAAGGCTATGCCGGCTGGCTGGCCGAGCTGAAGGGCCGCATCCATGTCGCCCAGCAGCGCGCGACGCTTGCGGTCAACCGCGAGCTGGTCTTGCTCTACTGGCAGATCGGTCGCGACATTCTGACGCGGCAGACCGAGCTGGGCTGGGGCGCCAAGGTCATCGAGCGGCTCGCGGAGGACCTGCGCGCGGCCTTTCCGGATATGAAGGGCTTTTCTCCTCGCAACCTGAAATATATGCGCGCCTTCGCCGAGGCTTGGCCGGACGAGTCATTTGTGCAGCAAGCCGTTGCACAATTGCCGTGGGGCCATAATCTGGTGCTGCTGGACAGACTGCCCGGCCCGCAAACCCGCGCCTGGTATGCGGCCCAGGCGATCGAGCACAACTGGTCGCGCAACGTGCTGGTGATGCAGATCGAAAGCCGCCTGCTGGATCGATCGGGCAAGGCGGTGACGAACTTCGACGCCCGCCTGCCGGCGCCGCATTCCGATCTGGCGCGCGAATCGCTGAAAGACCCATATCGCTTCGACTTTCTCGGCCTGACCGACGAAGCGCAGGAGCGCGAGATCGAACATGCGCTGGTGCGCCATGTCACCGAATTCCTGCTGGGGCTGGGCGCGGGCTTCGCCTTTGTCGGCCGGCAGGTGCTGCTGGAGGTGGGAGACGAGGACTTCTTCATCGACCTGCTGTTCTACCACCTGAAGCTGCGCTGCTATGTCGTGGTCGAACTCAAGGCCGGAAAATTCAAACCTGAGCATCTCGGCCAACTGGGCTTCTACCTGACGGCGGTGGATCGCCAAATGAAGGCGGAGCACGACAACGCGACCATCGGCCTGCTGCTCTGCAAGAGCCGGAACGAGGTGGTGGCCGAATATGCGCTGGGCGACACATCGCAGCCGATGGGTATCGCCGAATATGGACTGGCCCAATCCCTGCCTGCCGACCTGCAGACCAGCCTGCCGAGCATCGAGCAGATCGAGCGCGAATTGGCGAAGGATGATCCAGTATGACTGGCTCCCTCCCCACCGTGTCTCGACACGCGTCCGCCAAGCCTGATCATGGACGAACGCGACGCTCGATGATCGTCGTCGAAAGCTCGGCCCTGGTCGAAGGATGATGGAATCGGAGGAGACAGACGGCTCAGGGCGGCGGGTCGACGCATTCATTCGCCGGTTCGACGTGTCGCAGCTGCGCGGTCACCGCGACGATGGCGCGATCGCCGCGCTGTTCGATCGCTGGGTGCTGCCGGGGGAAAGCGCCGGCGCGCACGGGCTGAGGGTTGCGATCCGCAACGGCCATCTGAATTTCTACGTGAAGGGCCAGTCGGTCGGCGCGTTCCGGCTGGTGGCCGGCCGGCCCAGCCTGCGCCTGCACCGCAAATATAGGGCGGCGGCCGACAATGGCAGCCGGAGGGCGGCGGAGATTGGCCAGACCTATGAGACGCTCGACGCCGACGCGTTGAAGACGACGAGCGCCGATATCGTCGATGGCTGGATCCGGACGGCGGAGACCTATGCCGGCGACGAGAAGCGCTTCGTCGACGACCTTGTGGCGGTGACGCCCGGTACGATCGACCTGGAGATGGGCCTGCCCGCGGACGAGGAGGCGGTGGGCGAGGATCGCACGGCGCCGCGGATGGACCTGGTTGTCGCGCAAGGAAGCGCGATCGCCTTCTGGGAAGCGAAATGCGCGGTCAACGGCGAGTTGCGCGCCCGCGCTGCCTATCGGGAGTCGCCGGAGGGCCGCTATGAGGCCGGACCGCACGTGCTGTGGCAGCTTCGGCGCTATGAGCGCTGGGTCGGCCGTCCCCATCGGCTTGGGCAGGTGCGTGATGCCTATATCGAGACCGCGCGGATCCTGATCGCGCTTGCCGCGCTGTACGGGAAGCGCGGGCCGGCGATCGAGGCGTGGACGACATTGGCGCGCGCCGGCAAGTCGGCCACGGTCGTCCTGCCGCCGGGCATTGTGGTTGCGGACTATTGCCCGGTCCGCGCGGATGGCGCGACGCGGGCCGAGAGCGCGACCTATGCGGCGAGGGCCGGCTCGTTCGCCGGGCATGGCGCGCGGCTGATCGGTCATGGGGCGACGGTGGTGTCGGTGCCGGCCAAGCCGCATGGGCCTGTGCTGCCCGATCTGCGGGTGGGCAGGATCAGCGCGGCGGAGGCGCCTGCCGGACAGCGTGCCAGCTTCGGGATTGGTTGAAGCTCGTTCCTGCGCGCCGCCTGCCGCCGACCTCCACGCATCCGCGACCGGCTGGAAAACCGTCGACAATCCGCGCTACGAGGCGCTGGCGGTATAGGCGGTCACCCGATCGCGGTGCATGCGACATGGGTCGGAGGACGATGTGGGACTGACGATCGGCGTGGGATGGATGGCGCGGGCCGCAGGGGAGGAAGACCCCGAGGAGCTGGCGAGTTGGCGCGAGACGTTCGATGCGCTGAACGCGGTGCTGGCAGAGGCCGGGATGGCGCCGCATGACGAACCGCTGGAGGTGGCCGGCGAGCATATCGTCGAGCATCAGATGTGGGGATATCGCGGGCTGCACACCGTCCGCAGGCTCGCCGCCTACATCGCCTGCGAGGACCGCCTGCCCTCCCCAGCCCGACGCGACGACCCCGACGACGACGCGCTGACCGAGCGGCTGACGCAGGCGCATATGGACTGGCTGAACGGCAAGCGGCCGACATTTCGCGACCGGCTGTTCGGCCGCAAGGTCCGCCCGCCCCGCTTCGGCCACCTGCTGCTCCATTCGGACTGCGTGGGCTTCTACCTGCCGCGGGACTTCGACCCGGTGGTGTTCGACGGCGGTAATCCGCCGCGGCCCGAAGTGGGCGGCATGATCGGATCGGCGCCGCGCCTGCTGATCGAGTGCATCGAGCTGGCCGAGATGATCGGCCTGCCGCCGGACTTGGATCCGGAGGATCCGGCGATGTGGGAATATGCCGATACGCCGGCGACGGTGGGAGAGACGTGGCAGGTGTATGGGACGGAAGCGTTTGGGCTGGCGCGGCTGATCAGTGCGTGCAGGGCTTCGGTGGCGAGTGGGGGTGTGGTGTTGTTTGGGTGATGAGGGCGACTACCGATGCCGTTACGGTGATTGACCGCTCTTGGCCGGGAGCCGACATCCCGCTATCGGCGGCGATTGTGGTGTCGCTGCCGATTAGCCGGGGGGGCTGACATTATCGCGTGAAGCCATTCAGACATCGCCCATTTGCCCCTATAGCCGAATTCGCCTAGAGACCGTCAAGCAAAGCACGGGAAACGACTGAAATGCGGGTTTTGGTTCTGCACAGCGGAGGCATGGACTCAACGACATGCCTCTATAAGGCGAAGGCGGAAGGCTCCGAGGTTGTAAGCTTCGGGGTGAACTATGGTCAGCGACTCGCAGTGGAGCTTATGTTTGCTCAGCGTCAGTGCGATGCGATCGGCGTCGCAAGAGAAGTTGTATCGGTAGAGTGGCAAAAACCTGATCGTGTAATTCCCTTAGATCGCTCAATAGATGAGATGAAAGCGAGTATATCGCCCGCATTTCTTCCGGCACGCAATGCACTTCTACTTTCTATAGCCTGCGCCCATGCCAGTGGCATCAACGCCGAAGAAGTGCATACTGGCCTAAACTGTGTAGAGTTCTCCGGATATCCTGATTGCACGGTCGAATTTCTCGAAAGCTTTAAGGCGATGATGGCGATCGCCAATCCTGGCGGCCCGAAAGTTGTCGCCCCGCTTCATACGATGTCGAAACCTGAGATTGCGACGCTCGCCAACTCCTTTGGTATTGGAGAATATGATACGTGGAGCTGCTACCGCCCCCA
>Ga0207641_10003481_pt1 | contig 13948 bp, 12 predicted proteins | sample KBSSwiS62_FD_184306 | JGI IMG/M metagenome (GOLD analysis project Ga0207641, IMG submission 184306) | Switchgrass rhizosphere microbial communities from Kellogg Biological Station, Michigan, USA - KBS Switchgrass S6-2 (SPAdes) (version 2) | ecosystem: Host-associated > Plants > Roots >... | reverse complement strand
TGTCCCCGGTGGAGCTCGGCCTGCGCACCTCACTGGCGCAGCAGTTCGGCTGGACCGGGAACGCGCGCGTCACCTGGTCGGACATCGCGGCGAAGGTGGCCTCCGGTCAGCTCACCTACGCGATGACGAATCCAGCCGCGTCCAACTCGGGCTTCTCGGCGCTGGTCGGGGTGGCGGCGGCGTTCGCCGGAACGGCCGACGCGTTGCAGGCCTCGGACATTCGGCCGGACGCGCTGAAGAGCTTCTTCTGGGGCCAGGTGCTCACCGCGGGCAGCTCGGGCTGGCTGACCGACGCATTCCTCAAGGCCGCGCCGGCCAGCGTCGGCGCGATGATCAATTACGAGTCCGTGCTGCTGTCGCTGCAGCGCTCCAATACCGCAGGGCCGCTGACGATCATCCGGCCGAGCGACGGCGTGATCACCGCCGACTACCCGCTGGTACTGCTGTCGGACAGCCGGCGCGACGAGTACGCCCGGGTGCTCGCGTGGCTGCGCTCGCCCGAGGCGCAGCGGCGCATCCAGGAGCAGACGAGCCGGCGCCCGGCGGTGCCCGGCGTGCCGCTGGACAGGCGGTTCGACACCCGGGTCGTCCCCGAGCTGCCGTTCCCGGCGACCGAGCAGGTCGCCGACCAGCTGCTCGCCGCCTACCTCGACTCCTACCGACGACCCACCCGCGCCATCTACGTGCTCGACACCTCCGGCTCGATGGAGGGCGCACGGCTCGCGGCCCTGCGGCAGGCGCTCGTCGGGCTCACCGGTGCGGACGACAGCCTCTCCGGCCGGTTCGCGCGGTTCCGGGCCAGAGAACAGGTCACGATCATCACGTTCAACGCCAAGGTCACCGCCACCAGGAGCTTCACGGTCGGCGACCCGTCCCCCGGCTCGGCCGACCTGCGGGCGATCTCCGACTACGCGGGCACACTGCGGGCCGGCGGCGACACCGCCATCTACTCCGCGCTGGACGCCGCCTACGACGCGGCCGCCGCCGGGATCCGGGATGACCCGAAGGCGCTGACGTCGATCGTGCTGATGACCGACGGCGAGAACAACCACGGCCTCGACTCCGCCGGCTTCCTGACCCGCTACCGCGCGCGGCCGCCGGACGTCCGGGGCGTGCGGACGTTCCCCGTCGTCTTCGGCGACGCCGACCGGGCGGCGCTCACCCAGATCGCGACCAGCACCGGCGGCGCGGCCTTCGACGCGACCGCGCCCGGGATGTCCCTGTCCGATGTGTTCCGGGAGATCCGTGGTTACCAGTAGGCGTTCGGAACCGGCCGCGGGCCAGGGCGGCTCCGGGCAGGCCCGCCGGGGGGTGCGCGCCTGGCTGACGTCCCGGCGCAACGCCGCGGGCAGCGTGTGCGGGATCGCCGGCCTGGCACTCGGCGTCACGGGCGTCGTACCGGCGCCCTGGTGGCCGCTCGGCGTCGCCGCGCTGTATGCCGCCGGGGCGCTCGCCGTCCCGCGCGGCGCCGCCGCCGCGACCGACGGTCTCACCGGGACCGACGAGGATTCGTATGACGACCGGGTCGACGTCGAGCGGCTTCGAGCGGCGCTTGACGAGCGCCGCCACGCCCTGATCGGCCGGGTGCCCACCGACGTGATCCGGGCGGTCGACCGGGTGGCGGCCGCGCTCGAGGAACTGTTCGAGCGGCCCGACCTGCTGCGCCGGGGCTCACCGGAGGCCTTCGTGATCGAGCGGATGGTCGACGACTACCTGCCGACCGCGCTGGACGCCTACCTGAGCCTGCCGCGCGCGTTCGCCGGGCATCATCAGCTGCCCGACGGCCGCACCCCGCGCCAGGTGCTGCTCGACCAGCTCGCGCTGCTGGAGAAGGTCGCCCGGGAGTCCGCCGACGCGGCGAGCCGGGAAGAGGCCGACCGGCTGCTGGCCCACGACCGCTTCCTCGCCGACCGCTTCGGCCCGCACGCCCTGGACCTGGATCTGCCGGCCCCGGGCCGGTCGGACACGGCACCGGCCGGTGCGCCACCCGCCGAGTCTCCGTCCGCGCCCGAGTTTCCCCCCGCGCAATGAGAACGGCGCCGTCCAAGGAACTCGGGGGGTGTTCCTGACCGGCGCCGCCTACCGAAGAGTAGCAAATCCATCCCCCGAACATCCAGGGGTTGTCCCCCAAACGGGGGACAACTCTCCGGTTGTTCGGGAGGTGCCTACATCGGGCCGAGCTGTGCGTTGAGGTAGGCGGCAACCTTGTCGATGGAGATCCGCTGCTGGGCCATCGAGTCGCGCTCCCGGATCGTGACCGCGCGGTCATCCAGGGTCTCGAAGTCGACGGTGACGCAGTACGGCGTGCCAATCTCGTCCTGGCGGCGGTAGCGGCGCCCGATCGCCTGCGAGTCGTCGTACTCGACGTTCCAGTGCTTGCGCAGGTCCGCGGCCAGGTCCCGGGCGACCGGCGAGAGGTCCGCGTGCCGGGACAGCGGCAGCACCGCCGCCTTCACCGGCGCCAGCCGCGGGTCGAGGCGCAGCACGATACGGCGGTCTACACCGCCCTTCGTGTTCGGCGCCTCGTCCTCGTCGTAGGCGTCGAGCAGGAAGGTCAACGTCGCCCGGTCGACGCCGGCCGCCGGCTCGATCACGAACGGGGTGTACCGGGTGTTCGTGGCCTGGTCGAAGTACGACAGATCCGCGCCGGAGCCCTTCGAGTGCGCGGTCAGGTCGTAGTCGGTGCGATTGGCGATGCCCTCCAGCTCGCCCCACTCCAGGCCCGCGAAGTTGAAGCGGTACTCGATGTCGACGGTCCGCTTCGAGTAGTGGGAGAGCTTCTCCTTCGGGTGCTCGAAGTGGCGCAGGTTGTCCGGCTTGATGCCGAGCTCCGTGTACCACTTCGTGCGCTCGGTGATCCAGTAGTCGTGCCACGTCTCGTCCTCGCCCGGCGGGACGAAGAACTCCATCTCCATCTGCTCGAACTCGCGGGTCCGGAAGATGAAGTTGCCCGGGGTGATCTCGTTGCGGAACGACTTGCCGATCTGCCCGATGCCGAACGGCGGCTTGCGCCGGGCGGTGGACTGCACGTTCGCGTAGTTGATGAAGATGCCCTGGGCGGTCTCCGGCCGCAGGTAGGCCAGGCCCGACGGGTCCTCGACCGGGCCGAGGTAGGTCTTGAGCAGGCCGTTGAACATCTTCGGCTCGGTGAACTGGCCCCTGGTGCCGCAGTTCGTGCAGACGATCTCGGAGAAGCCGGCCGGCGGGCGGCCGTGCTTCGCCTCGAACGCCTCCTCCAGATGGTCCGCCCGGTAGCGCTTGTGGCAGTTCGTGCACTCCGTCAGCGGGTCGACGAACACCTCGACGTGCCCGGACGTCTCCCAGACCTCGCGGGCGAGGATCACGCAGGAGTCGACCCCGACGACGTCGTCCCGGCCCTGCACGACCGCCTTCCACCAGGCCCGCTTGACGTTGTTCTTCAGCTCGACGCCGAGTGGCCCGTAGTCCCAGGACGCCCGCAGACCGCCGTAGATCTCGGACGACGGGAAGACGAACCCCCGCCGCTTGGAGAGGCTGACGATGGTGTCCATCAGGTCGGATGTGCCTGCCACGGACCGTGCTCCTTAGGAATCCACACCTCGGCATCGAGGCGATGCGCGGCCTCCCAGCCTACGGACTCCCGGCCCACCTGCCCGTCCCCCGGCACGAAGCACGCACCGGTGGATGGTCAGATCGTGTCGAGGTTGAGGTACTCGGCCAGCCAGGTGCGCAGGCGGTCGCCGTCGACCAGTTCCAGGCGGTTCTTGGCGGCGAACTCGTAGGAGGACGGGCCGAAGCCGGACGTGGTGACGAGGATGCCTTTGATCGCGTCGCGGTCGGCGACGGTGCCGGCGAGCTCGCGGACGTAGTGGGCACCGACGGTGCGCTTGTAGCGTTTCACGGAGATCACGATGAGGCCCGCGCCGAGCGGGTCATCGGAGCGGACCTCGACGTCGACGCCGCCGTCGCCGGACCGGCCGACTCGCTCGGTCGCATAACCCATCGCGGTCAGCAGGTTGGCGACGAGCTGCTCGAAGTCGTATGGGTCCATGGCGTTCAGGTCCAGCGGGGCCCGCCGCGAAGCCCGGGCTACCGGTTGGACGCGCAGCTGGCGGGTTCCGCCGCTGGGATAGCGGTCCATGTCCCAGCCATGCGCGTCCCACCTGCCGGAAGCGGAGCCGCCCGGCTCCCAGCCGCCCGGATCGGAGCCGGAGGAATCCCAACCACCCGCGGGCTCGGGGATGGTCGGGGGCACGCGCGTCCCCCACGCAGGCCAGGCGCCCGTCGGTGAGGCGACGATCTCGGTGGGCGCCTGGGACGCGTCCCCTCCGGCTCCCACCGTGCCGCCGGCCCACGGGTACGGCGGGAACGGCCGCGTCGGCGCGATGGGTGTGGCGCGGGGCCCGACGGGGACCTCGGGCAGCGTGGGCGCCAGTCCGTCCGTCGGCCTGCGCCCGCCGGCATCGCGACCGGTGTCCCGGGCGCGCGGGACGGGTGCCGGCGAGTCGTCGCGTTCGACGTGGACGCCGTGCTCGGTGAGCAGCGCGGCCGTCCCGCCGGCCCAGCCCTGGGAGACCGCGCGAACCTTCCAGCCACCGCCCCGCCGGTACAGCTCGACGAGCACGACGCAGCGCTCGGCGCCCTCGACGGTGACGTCGTGGTCCACAGCCCAGGGCGCCTCGTCGGGGCCGTCCCACGCCGACTCGCCCGCCTCGCTCACCCGGACACGCAGCCCCGGGTCGTCGGCGAAGGTGCCGGCCCAGGCGTCGTCGAGACCGGCGGCGACGACCACGGTCTCGACCTCGCCGGCCAGCTCGTCGAGTGCCACCCGCACGCAGCGTTCGTCGACCAGCCACAGGCAGCCGTCCGCGGAGCGCCGCTGGTTGTAGAAGACCAGGTCACCGTCGTCGCGGACCCGTCGGGTGGCGGTCAGCCCCAAGGCGAAGAGATCAACGACCGGCGCCGGCAGCCTTGAGGCCAGCGTCACCCGCGCGACCCGGCTCGGCAGCACGGCGTTCGCGCCCTTGCCCAGCTTCACCCGTCCCACCGACCCGCCTGCCCATACCCGCCCGCACCCACACCAGGTCAAACCGCCGACCAGCTAACGGCGGAGCCTACCGAACCCAGTCGAATCAGGCCGAAGGCGGCGGCGGCGGTCCAATGCCGACAGTGGGCTTGGTCGGCGCGGTCGGTCACTGCCCGGGGGCGGCGGTGGCGGCGTCTGGCGCGAGGCCGGAGCCGTGGTGGCGCAGGGGCGCGGCCGGGCCGTCCTGGCCGACGAGCACCTCGAACGCGCCCGGGGCGTCGACGGCGTGGGCAAGCAGCGGCGTCAGCTCCATCTTCACGTCGAAGCCGCCCAGCGCCCGGCGCCAGGCGCCAGGACCGTCCCATTCGGTGACCAGCACCCACTCGTCCGGGTCGTCGACGGCCCGCGCGAGCCGGCCGGACCGGTAGCCGGCGGCGCGGCCAAGCGCGGCCAGCGCGCGCTCGGCGCCGGCCGCGAAGCCGGCGTCCGATCCCGCTGCCCCGCCCAGCCCGGAGGCCCCGGCCAGCCGAAACCGCAGCATCGCGACCACGGGCGCCGGCCCGGACTGCTCGGTCACGGCGGCTAGGCCGGCGCGACGACGCCGCCGTAGCGGCGGTCGCGGCGGGCGTACTCCTCGCACGCGGCCCACAGGTCGCGCCGGTCGAAGTCGGGCCAGAGCGTGTCGACGAACGCGAACTCGGCGTAGGCCGCCTGCCACAGCAGGAAGTTCGACAGCCGCTGCTCCCCCGAGGTGCGGATGAGCAGGTCGACGTCCGGCATGTCCGGCTCGTCGAGGTAGCGGGCGAAGGTGCGCTCGTCGATCTTGTCGGGCTTCAGCTGGCCGTCCTGGACGTCCCGGGCCAGCGCGGCGGCCGCGTCGGCGATCTCGGCCCGCCCGCCGTAGTTGATGCACATCGCGAGCGAGAGCCGGTCGTTGTCCCTGGTGCGCTCCTCGGCCTTCTCCAGCCGCCGGATGACGCTGTTCCACAGCCGTGGGCGACGGCCGGCCCAGCGGACGTTCACCCCGAGCGCGTCCATGTCGTCGATCCGCCGGCCGAACACGCCGTCGACGAACCGCATCAGGAAGGCGACCTCATCGGGCGCCCGCTTCCAGTTCTCCGTCGAGAACGCGTAGACCGACATCCAGCGGATCCCGAGCTCGATGGCCCCCTCGACGCAGTCGAACAGCGCGTCCTCGCCCGCCTCGTGGCCCTTCGTGCGCGGCAGCCCGCGCAGCTGCGCCCAGCGGCCGTTGCCGTCCATGACGACGGCCACGTGCTGGGGTACCAGCTCCGGCGGCAACGCCGGGGGCCGCGCCCCGGACGGGTGCGGATGCGGGTCCCGGTGGGTCCTGGCCCCACCATCCTGCAGGCTCACCGGTAGTCCACCTCCCCGTAGCTCCGGCGCGACGCCGACGCGCATTGCCTCTCCCATGTTCGTGCCTGGTTCCTGTCTCTTCACGTCCGGGTTCCCGCGGGAGCACCGGCCACCGTGGCGCCGGGCGCTGCCGGACCGGCCGCTATGCCCGTTCCAGATGTGGCAGCGCCCGGAGCCCCCGTTCCAGGTGCCACTGCAGGTAGGCCGCGACGAGGCCGGCGGCCTCCCGTCGGGTGCGCGCATCGGTCGCCTCGGCCTCGGCCCAGTCGCCGTGCAGCAGATCGGCCAGCAGCTGGACCGAGGCAAGCGACGCCGAGGCCGCGCCGTGCGGTCTACACCGCGGGCAGACTACGCCCCCGCCGGCCACCGAGATAGACGGGTGGGGGCCCGGCTCCCCGCAGCGGGCACAGTCGTCCAGTGCCATTCCGTACCCGCTGACCGCCAGCGAGCGCAGCAGGAAGGCGTCCATGACCAGCCCTGGCGGGTGCTCGCCGGACGCGAGCGTGCGCAGCCCGCCGACCAGCAACAGGAACAACCGCAGCGCGGGCTCGCGTTCCTCGCTGGTCAGCCGTTCGGCGGTCTCCAGCATGACCGCGGCCGCCGTGTGGCGGGCGTAGTCGGCCGCGAGGACGGCGCCGTAGGAGCCGAGCAGGTCGGCCTGGGTGACCGTGTCCAGGGAGCGGCCCTGGTGCAGCTGCAGGTCGACGTACATCGCCGGTTCGAGCCGGGCACCGAACCGCGACGACGTCCTGCGCACCCCCTTCGCCACGGCCCGCACCCGCCCGTTGCGCCGGGTGAACAGCGTGACGATCCGGTCGGCCTCGCCAAGCGGCATCGTGCGCAGCACGATGCCTTCGTCGCGGTAAACCGGCATGGACCCATGGTCGCACGCGGCCGCGACACGCCACGCGGCCAGCCTGGCGGCCTGTCCCGTCGCGGGCGCGCGCCGCATCCTGTGCGTCAGGACCACCGCTGCCACTCCGTCGGCAGCGTGCCCCGGCCCCGCCCTCGCTCCGCTCCGGCGAGACCTCCACACGCCGCCTCCTGCGTGTCAGAACCACCGCTGCCACTCCGTCGGCTGCGCGCTCCGGCCCCGCCCTCGCTACGCTCCGGCGAGACCTCCACACGCCGCCTCCTGCGTGTCAGAAGCCCAGGCGACGCAGCTGCTTGGGGTCGCGCTGCCAGTCCTTGGCGACCTTGACGTGCAGGTCCAGGAAGACCGGGGTACCCAGCAGCGCCTCGATCTGGGTCCGCGCCCGGGTACCGACTGCCTTGAGCCGGGAGCCGCCGGCCCCGATCACGATCGCCTTCTGGCTGGGCCGTTCGACGAACACGTTGACGCGCACGTCCAGCAGCGGCCGGTCCGCGGGCCGATCCTCTCGGGGCAGCATCTCCTCGACGACCACGGCCAGTGAGTGCGGCAGCTCGTCGCGCACGCCCTCCAGGGCCGCCTCGCGCACCAACTCGGCGATCATCACCTGTTCCGGTTCGTCCGTGAGCTCCCCGTCCGGGTACAGCGGCGGCCCCGACGGCAGCCGCGCGACCAGCAGGTCCGCGAGGACGTCGAGCTGGTGGCCGCCGCGGCCGCCGGCGTCGGCATCGGCATCGGCATCGGCATCGGCTGACCCTGCCGCAGGGCCACCAGCCGCCCCTACCGCAGGGCCGCCGACGGCACTGACCGGGACGATCTCGGCGAAGTCGGCGAGCGCGGCCAGCTCCAGCAGCCGGGCACCGATGCGGTCCGGGTCCCTGACCAGGTCGGTCTTGGTCAGGATCGCGATCACCGGGGTGCGCTTGGGCAGTCTGGACAGTTCCTCGGCGATGTATCGGTCGCCGCGGCCGACCGGCTCGTCGGCCGGCGTGCAGAAGCCGACGACGTCGACCTCCGACAGCGTCGCGCGGACCACGTCGTTGAGCCGCTCGCCGAGCAGTGTGCGTGGCCGGTGCAGGCCGGGTGTGTCGACCAGGATCAGCTGGGCGTCCGGCCGGTGCACGATGCCGCGGACCGCGTGCCGGGTCGTCTGCGGCCGGCCGCTGGTGATGGCGACCTTGGTGCCGACCAGCGCGTTGGTCAGCGTCGACTTGCCGGCGTTGGGCCGGCCGACGAAGCAGGCGAACCCGGACCGGAACGCGGGCCTCGGACCCGACGGTGCCCCTGGGCTCGGCTGTGTCCCGGGGCCGGCCGCCGCCGGTCGCGCCACGTCAGCTCACCGTCCGGGTGCGTGCCACACCGTCGGGGCCGGCCGCGAAGACCGGCACGCCGGCGCCGAACTCGGCGAGCACCGCCACGTCGTCGGCCGACGGCTCCGGCCGCTCGGAGACCACGGCCGCAGCCTCGAACCGACGGGCCCCGCTCGCGGCGGCCGCGACCACCGCGGCGCGCAACGCGCCGGTCACCAGCTCGGGGCGGGCATGCCCAACGGTGGCGGCCGCGTAGGTGCGCCCATCGGTGTCCCGGACGGCGGCGCCCTCGGCCAGCTCGCCACGCGGGGTGTAGGCCCGCAGCCGGGCGGAGCGGGCGAGCACGACCAGTTTGGCGTCCTCGGCGGCCAGCTCACCCGTCACCGGCTCGCCGGCCGGCCGCGCGCCGGCCGGTAGCTCAGCGGCCAGCCGGGTCTCGTTGGCCTCGCTGCCCATCGCGTTCCTCACCCTTCTCGCGGACTGTGTGTGTTCCGGCGTCCCGGCCGACCCGGCCGGTACCCCGGCCCGGGTCGCCGCGGGCGGCGTCGGCCCGGCCCTCGCCGGCTGCGCCTTCACCGCCCCGGCCCGCGTCCCGGCGGGCCTCGGGGCGGCCGGCGGCGGAGCCGTCAGCGGCGCCGCCGGCCGCGGGCTCGCCCAGGCGGGCGCCCTGCCGGCGCACGACGACGGTACCGATCTGGTTGCGCCGGCCGGCCGCCCGTTCGGCCGTCAGCGACAGGCCGCCGACCGAGGCCGTCGCGCCGGGGATGGGCACCCGGCCCAGCGCGCTGGCCAGCAGCCCGCCGACGGTCTCCACGCCGTCCGCGCCGGGCAGGTCCTCCTCGTCGACGCCGAACAGCTCTGCGAGGTCCTCGACCTCCAGGCGGGCCGTCACCCGGGCGGTCACGTCATCGAGCCACTCGACGCGCGGGACCGCGCTGTCGTACTCGTCGACGATCTCGCCGACGATCTCCTCGAGGATGTCCTCGATCGTGACCAGGCCGGCGGTGCCGCCGTACTCGTCGATGACGACCGCCATGTGGGTGCGCGACGCCTGCATCTCGCGCAGCAGGTCGTCGGCCGGCTTGCTCTCCGGCACCAGCACCGGCGGGCGCATCACCGACTCGACCGCCTGGGCGCCGCCACCGTCCCGCTCACAGCCGACGAGGTCCTTGAGGAAGACGATGCCGACGACGTCGTCGACGCTCTCGCCGATGACCGGGATCCGGGAGAAGCCGCCGCGCAGCGCCAGCGAGATCGCGGCGTCGACGGTCTTCGTCGACTCGATGAAGACCATGTCGGGGCGGGGCACCATCACCTCGCGGACGAGCGTGTCGCCGAGCTCGAAGACGGAGGCGATCATGTCGCGCTCCTCCGGCTCGATGACCTCGTTCTCCTCCGCCAGGTCGACGAGGTCGCGCAGCTCGGCCTCGGAGGCGAACGGTCCGTCGCGGTAGCCCTTGCCGGGGGTGACCGCGTTGCCCAGGGCGATCAGCAGCCGTGGCAACGGGCCGAACAGCCGGGCGAGCCCATAGGTGAGCCCGGCGCCCGCGAGGGCCACCGACGGCGCGTGCTGGCGGCCGAGCGTTCGGAACATCACCCCGACGAGCACGTACGCGACCAGGGTCGCGATCGCCGCACCGAGGAACACCGCCCCGAAGCCGGTCCCGTAGGCGTGCGTGGCCACGACCGTGATGCAGGCGGCCGCCACCATCTCGCCCATGATCCGCAGCAGGAGCAGCAGCGCGAGGTAGCGGCCCGGGTCGGCGACCACCGTCGCGAGCCGTCGCGAGCCGGGCCGCCCCTGCCGGACGAACTCCTCGACCGTGACCCGGGAAACCCGGGTGAGGGCCGCGTCGACGCCCCCGAGCGCGGCCGCGGCGAGTGACGCCACGACCGCCAACAGGATGAGCGGCGTATCTCCAGACCCCATAGAAAGTCGTTCCCGTCGCTGAAAGCTCAGCCGGCGCTGGCGGGACCGGCCGCCGGGTCAGCCGGGCCCACGGCCGCCTCCGCCGGGCCGGCGGCACCGTCGGCGGCGACCGCCGCCTCCCAGCGGGCCAGCAGATCCTCCTGCAGCCGGAACATCTCCCGTTCCTCGGCCGGCTCGGCGTGGTCGTAGCCGAGCAGGTGCAGGATGCCGTGGGCGCACAGCAGGTGCAGCTCGCGCTGCGTGGAGTGGCCGGCGGCGGCGGCCTGCCTGCGGGCGACCTCTGGGCACAGGACGACGTCGCCAAGCAGCGTCGTCGGATCGCTGTCGGCCGAGTCGGCGTAGCTCGACTCGAACGCCTCGTCCTGCGGGAAGGCCAGCACGTCGGTCGGGCCGTCCTCGCCCATGTACCGCAGGTGCAGGTCGGTCATCGCGGACGTCTCGACGATCATTACCGACAGCTCGGCCAGCGGGTTCACCTTCATCGCGTCCAGCACGAACCGGGCGAGCCCGGTCAGCGCCAGCTCGTCGACGTCGGTCTCGCCGGCCTCGTTGGCGATGAACACGGACATCAGGGTCTCCTTGCCGACGGGCCGGCCGGACGGCCACGGCGGGCCGAGCCGGCGGGTCTCCCGCGGCCCCAGGGGTCGGGTAGTGAGCGGCGGGCGGGCGTGCCAGCCGTGGTGCCCGCGTCGCGGGGGGCCGTCACCGCCGGTCCCGGCGCGCGGTCCTGGCGGCGGCCGGCCGGGGCGCGACGGCGCCCGCCGCCGCGGCTGGACCGTCGCCGCCGGCCGCGTCCCAGCGGGAGTAGGCGTCGACGATCTCGCTGACGAGCCGGTGGCGGACCACGTCGGTGCTGGTCAGGTTCGCGAAGTGGACGTCGTCGATCCCATCGAGGATCTCCCGGACGACCCGCAGGCCGCTGCGGGTACCCGACGGCAGGTCCACCTGGGTGATGTCACCCGTCACCACGATCTTCGCGCCGAAACCGAGCCTCGTCAGGAACATCTTCATCTGCTCCGGCGAGGTGTTCTGGGCCTCGTCGAGGATGATAAAGGCGTCGTTGAGCGTCCGGCCACGCATGTACGCCAGCGGGGCGACCTCGATCGTGCCGCTCTGGATCAGCCGGGGGATCGAGTCCGGGTCGACCATGTCGTGCAGCGCGTCGTACAGCGGGCGCAGGTACGGGTCGATCTTGTCGTAGAGCGTGCCCGGCAGGAAGCCGAGCCGCTCCCCCGCCTCGACGGCCGGCCGGGTCAGGATGATCCGGTTGACCTTCTTGGACTGTAGGTACTGCACCGCCTTGGCCATCGCCAGGTACGTCTTGCCGGTACCGGCCGGGCCGATGCCGAAGACGATCGTGTGCGCGTCGATCGCGTCGACGTAGCGCTTCTGGTTCAGCGTCTTCGGGCGGATCGTCCGGCCGCGGCTGGACAGGATGTTGAGTGTGAGCACCTCGGCCGGGCGCTCCGCGCCGCCGCGCAGCATGGCGAGCGAGTGCTCGACGTGCTGGGTGGACAGCACCGTCCCGGCGTCCAGCAGCGCGGACAGCTCGGTGAACAGCCGAACGGCCAGATCGTTCTCGGCCGGTTCGCCGGTGATGGTGATCTCGTTGCCGCGGACGTGGATGTCGGAGTGCAGGGCCTGCTCGACGACCCGGAGCAGCTCGTCCTGGTGGCCGAGCAGGCTGACCATGCTGTGCGGGCCGGGCACCACGAAACGGGTGACCGTCGGCGCGCCCGCGGCGGTGACGGCGCGGGCGGTGCCACCGCTCGGCGGGGCGGCACCTTGGGGGGTGGCGGATTCGGGCATGAGGACGGCCGCGGGTGGGCCGGGACACCTCTCGTCGGTCTGGGGCGCGGATGGCGCCGGGCTGGTCGCGGTCCCCGGGCGCGCCGGCCCCGGAACGGCAGGTCCGGGAACGTTCGCCAGGCTGAGCGGCATTTCGCGGTAGCGGCGGGGCGAACCGCGCCGGCTGACACCCTGCGGATGCCTGGCCGAAGGGCCGCCCAAACATCCGAACCCTGCGACGTCAGACCACTTCGACGCCGAAGCCCTTCGGGGAGCGGCCCGCGGTAAGCACGGAGCGGAATGCCACACGAACTACCAGCTTCAGTCTAGCCGTCCCAACGGCCGGTGGTCGCGAGCAGCACGGCCGCCGCCGCGACACCGGCCGTCGACGTGCGCAGCACCGTCGGGCCCAGCCGAACCGTGACCGCGCCCGCCTTGCCGAACGCGGCCAGCTCCTCGTCGGCGATGCCACCCTCCGGGCCGACGACCAGCACGACCTCGGCTGCCTGGCCAGCGCCCGGGGAGGCTGCGCCGATGCTGGCCAGCCGGCCGGCCAGCGGCTCCGCCGCGCTCTCATGCAGGACGAGCGCCAGGTCCGCCGCGGCCAGCCGCTCGCGCACGGCCGCGGTGCTCGCGAGCCCGGCGACCAGCGGCCACCGCGCGCGGCGGGACTGCTTGGCCGCCTCGGCGGCGCTGGCCGCCCACCGGGCGCGCGACCGGGCGCCGCGATCGCCCTCCCAGCGCACGACGCTGCGTGCCGCCGACCAGGGCACGATCTCGTCGACGCCCACCTCGGTCAGCATCTCGACGGCGAGTTCGCCCCGGTCGCCCTTCGCCAGCGCCTGCACGACCACGAGCCGCGGCGCCGGCTCCGGCGTCCAGGCCCGGTCCAGCACCCGGCAGTCCAGCTCGTCGCGGCGCGCGGCCACCACCTCGCACCGCAGCGTGTCCCCGGCGCCGTCGGTGACGTCGAGCCGCTCGCCGGCCCGCAGCCGCCGCACCGTCGCCGCGTGCCGCCCCTCCGGCCCGGACAGGGTGAACACGGCTCCGGTCGCCAGCGCGGCGGGCAGCGGCTCCAGGTGGAAGACGGGAGTGGTCACCACGGGGCGGGACCTGGCCCAGGTCCGCCCGGCACCCGGTGCTGACGGGCCGGCGGCGGGGCGGTGGCGCGCGGCCGGCGCGCCGGCCGCGCGCCACGGGCGGGTCGAGCGGGACGGGGACCCCGCCCGGTGGCCGCCGTCGGCACTACTTCTTCCGGCCGCCGCGCCGGCGGCTGAACAGGCCGGTGGTCGCGCCGGCGGCGCTGACCACCGCCGGGGCCTCCTCCTCCCGCAGCCGCGCCAGTTCGCGCAGCAGCCGCTCCTGCTCGGAGTCGAGCTTCGTCGGCGTCTCCACGGAGACGTGGATGTGCAGGTGGCCGCGGCCGACCGCGCGCAGGTGCGGCACGCCCCGGCCGGACAGGCGGATCACCTCGGCGGGCTGGGTGCCCGGCTTGACCGTGATCGTCTCGGTGCCGTCGAGTGTGTCAAGGGTGGCGGTCGTGCCCAGCGCCGCCGCGGTCATCGGCAGCCGCAGGTCGCAGTGCAGGTCGTCGCCCTCACGGGTGAAGATCGGGTGCGCCTTCTCGGAGACCTCGACGTACAGGTCACCGGCCGACCCGCCGCCCG
>Ga0207641_10003480_pt1 | contig 13950 bp, 17 predicted proteins | sample KBSSwiS62_FD_184306 | JGI IMG/M metagenome (GOLD analysis project Ga0207641, IMG submission 184306) | Switchgrass rhizosphere microbial communities from Kellogg Biological Station, Michigan, USA - KBS Switchgrass S6-2 (SPAdes) (version 2) | ecosystem: Host-associated > Plants > Roots >... | reverse complement strand
CCGCCCAGCGGACGCCCTCGAGCGCCTCGAGCAGGTCGATGTCCATCGCGTCCTCGACGGTCTGCTCGTAGGTCGGCGCCCACTCGCCGTAGCCGCGGCGGGCGTCCACCGTCCGGTACCCGCGCGGGCGATGAAATTCCCCTGAGCGGCACTCTGCGCGCTACCGTGTTTACAGCAGTCGTGAGGTCCCCTGTGATCGCTTCGCTCGCCAAACACGCGCACGAGATCAGGCCGGGTCCAGCCCCTTGAGCGGGCGCCCGGCGGGGGCGCTTGCGGGCATAGCCATGATTCTTCTCCTCGCGGCTCCGGCCGCGGCGGAGGTGCAGGCCACGCCGGGTGCGCCGGCGATGCGGGCGACGGCCGTGGCGCAGCGGGCGGCGTTCGCCGTGCCGCGCCCGTCGGTGCCGCTGCGCGACGTCGTCCGCCAGGCGTCCGGCGCGGCCGGCGCCCGCATCGCCGCCACCGCCTCGAGCGAGCGCTACCCGATCAACGACGGCAGCGGCGCCACGATCGCGGTCGGCGTCAGCGCCGACTGCGCCCAGGAGTGCGACGCCGCCAACCCGCAGGCGATCGCCGACACGATTGGCACCTTCATCCACGGCCCCGAGGTGTCGCTGCTGACGGTCCAGCTCGACACCCCGTTCGAGCTCGGCTTCGACTGCGGCTTCGAAGCCCAGTCCTGTTACTTCGGCGGCGAAAACAAGATCGTCCTCAGCGGCGACGACGATCCGGCCCCGGACACCGCCAGCCGCGAATTCGTGCTCGCCCACGAGTACGGGCACCACGTCGCCCAGCATCGCGACATGCCGGCGCCCTTCCCGGCCGCGATCAACTGGGGGCCGGAGCGCTGGTCGAGCGTCGAGCACGTCTGCCAGGGCCACCGCGCCGGTGCCCTCTTCCCCGGCGACGAGGGCAGTCACTACTACGAGGACCCGGGCGAGGCCTTCGCCGAGAGCTTCGCCTTCAACCGCTTCCCGGAGGCGGCGGTGAAGTGGGCCTGGGCGCCGGCTCTGCACCCGACCGCCGCCTCGCTGGCGGCGCTCCGTCGCGACACCCTGCACCCTTGGACCGCCCGCCACAGCCTCACCGTCGAAGGGCGCGTGCCGAAGAGCGGCGCCGTGGTGCAGGAATTCCGCACCCCCTTCGACGGCAGGGTCAGCATCGGCCCGGTCGGCGAGCCGGGCCTCGGCTACCGGCTGGCGATCCGCAACCAGTCCGGCCATCTCCTGCGCAGCTCCCGCGAGGGAGTCTCCTTCCGCCACCGCCTCGACTACACAGTCTGCGGCCAGACCCGCCTGCGCGTCGCGGTTCAGGCCGCCGGCAAGCCCGGCAAGCGCTTCCGGCTGACGGTCCAGCGGCCCTGAGTCAGCCGGCGATGCCCGTCTCAAGCCGGCCCAGGGTGGGGGACTCGATCGCGATCTCGTCGCCGTCGGCGAGCCAGACCCGCGGCTGGCGCACGCTGCCGACCCCGTCCGGGGTGCCGGTGCTGACGATGTCCCCCGGCTCCAGCGTCATCAGCTGGGAGAGGTGGGAGAGCAGGGCGGGAACGCTGAAGATCAGGTCCGCGGTCGTCGCCTTCTGCATCTCCTCGCCGTTGAGGGTGAGGCGGATCCCGATCGCCTCGTGCGGGCCGGCCTCGTCGGGGGTGACCAGCGCCGGCCCGCAGGGGGCGGAGCCGTCGAAGACCTTGCCGGACATCCACTGCGGGGTGGCGAACTGGAGGTCGCGGGCGGAGAGGTCGTTGAGCAGGGTGTAGCCGGCGAGGTAGTCGAGCGCGTCGGCCTCGTCGATCTCCTTGGCGCGCCGCCCGATTACGAAGGCGACCTCGGCCTCGTAGTCGACCTTGCGGCTGTTGGCGGGGAGCTGGACGGTGGCGCCGGGCGCGGCGAGCGCGTTGCGGTACTTGCCGAAGATCGTCGGGCTGGCCGGCACCTCCATCCCGCCCTCGGCCGCGTGCTTGCCGTAGTTGAGGCCGATGCAGACGATCTTGTCCGGGTCGGGGATCGGGGGGAGGAGGGAGACGGCGCCGCGCGGGTGCGAGGGCGCCCCGCTGTCCCCGAGCCGGCCGCGCAGATCGTCGACCCGCCCGGCCGCGAGCAGCTCCCGCAGCCCGCCCCGGTGCGGCTCGCCGAGCAGCGCCCAGGCATCGACGACGCGATCGTCCTCGAGCACCCCTGCCCGCGCCCCGTCCCCGGCGTCATAGCTGACCAGCCTCATCCTGGGCAGCCTAATCACCGGCGACGGAAGTCGCTCCCTTTGACTTTGGTCGCCCACAGGGCGAATAAGGACAAGAGGAGCGCGCCGTCAGGCCTTGGCCGGCTCGGCCTCGGTCTCGAAGTCGGTCCCGACCAGGGTCTCGCGTTCGATCTCGTTCTCCCGCACCAGCCAGAGCGCGAACACGGCGCCGGCGAAGGAGAGCAGCGCGCCGAGCAGCAGGATCGTGTTGAGGCCGTGGAGGAAGCCCTGTTCGGCGGCGTTGCGGGTCAGGTCGCGCGCCCCGGCGGGCACCCCGGAGAGCGCCTGCGGCAGCGCTCCCGAGGAGGTCGCTTCGACCAGGTTCCGCGCTTCGTCGCCGCCGACTGAGCTGCCGGCCACTTCCTGCACCTTGGAAGCGCCGGCGCCGAGGAAGATCGCCCCCCAGGCGGCGATCCCGACCGCGATCCCGACCTGGCGGAAGGTGTCGTTGATCCCCGCCGCCATCCCGCTCTGCTCTTTCGGGACGACGCTGAGGGCGACGTCGGCGATCACCGGGTTCAGCAGCCCGACCCCGATGCCGCTGACGATGAAGCCGGCCAGCAGCGCCGTCCACTCCGAGTGCAGGTTGAGCCCGCCCATCAGCAGCAGGCCGACCCCGGTCGCGGCCAGGCCGGCGCTCATCAGGTAACGGGCCTGGACCTTGGCCAGAGCCATTCCCGAGAGCGGCGCGACGATGAACGAGGCGAGCGTGATCGGCAGGTAGCGCAGGCCGGCGTCGATCGGCGAGTAGCCGAGGAAGCTCTGCAGGTAAAGCGTCAGGTAGAGGAACAGCGCGAACATCGAGCCGGAGACCGCGAAGGCCGCCAGCTGCACGCCGGTGAAGGCGCCGCGCCGGAACAGGCCCAGCGGCAGCATCGGCTGCTCGACCCGGCGCTCGATCACGATGAAGGCCGCCATCAGCACCGCGGCGGCGGCGAAGAGGGTGACGATCAGGGCGCTGCCCCAGCCCTCGTCGTTGCCACGGACCAGCGCCAGCACCAGCACGAACAGGGCGGAGGAGAAGGTAACGAGCCCGCCCCAGTCGATCCTGGTCGCGTTGGGGTCGCGGGACTCGGCCAGCTTCCAGTAGGTGACGGCGATCGCAGCGAGGCCGATCGGCACGTTGATCAGGAAGACCGACTCCCAGCCGAAGCCGTCGGTGAGCAGGCCGCCGACCAGCGGGCCGACGGCGACGGCGATCCCGATCGTCGCCCCGTAGATGCCCATCGCCATGCCGCGTTCGGGGCCACTGGGGAACTCCTGGGCGACCAGGGCGAGGGAGACGGCGAACATGATCGCGCCGCCGACGCCCTGGAGGCCGCGGGCGAGGTTGAGCAGGGTCGGGTCGGGCGCGAGCCCGCAGAGCAGCGAGGCGAGGGAGAAGATTCCGAGGCCGATCGCGAAGACGCGGCGGCGGCCGAGGCGGTCGGCCAGCGAGCCGGCGGTGAGGACCAGCGCGGCGAGTGAGAGGGCGTAGGCGTCGATCACCCACTGCAGGTCGGTGAAGCTGCCGCCGAGGTCCTTCTGGATCGCCGGCAGGGCGGTGTTGACCACCGTGATGTCGAGCAGCAGCATGAAGGTGGCGACGCAGACCGCGCCGAGCGTCCACCACTTGCGATTGGCGTCGGGGGAGGTGGGGGAGTTCATCTGGTGCCTCCTGGGCATCGAGTACAATTCGTAAGGAAGCCTTGTCAGGCCACCTGACCAGGCGAACTTATCAGGTATCCTGACGAAATGTCACCCGCCCCCGACAACGCCCGCGGCCCGATCCCCCTCCCGGGGTTGATGGAGATCGTCGAGGAAGCGCTCTTCGCCGAGTTCCGCCAGGAGCTGGAGACGAGCGGCTACGGCGACATCCGCCCGACCCATGGCTGCGTCTTCCGCTTCATCCGCGAGGAGCCATTGCGCCTGACCGAGCTCGCGAGCCTGGCCGGGATGACCAAGCAGTCGATCGGCGAGGTGATCGACAACCTCGTCGAGCTCGGCTACGTCCAGCGCGTCCCCGACCCCCAGGACCGCCGCGCCAAGCTCCTCTGCCTCACCGAGCGCGGCGAGGAGGCCCAGAAAGTCGGCTTCGGCCTGTTCAGGAAGATCGAGCAGCGCTGGGCCAGGCGCTACGGCCCCGAGCGCTTCGCCCAGCTCCGCGAGCTGCTCGAAGAGATCGCCATCGCCGAGGTCCCCGGCGCCGTCCCCGAGCTGGCCCGCCCAGAGCTCGCCAACGCCTAGTACCCGCTAGATTTGCCGCTGGGCCGAGCCACCTGGCCCATTCCGAGTTCTCTCGGGGGCGTAGCTCAGCTGGTTAGAGCGCCGGCCTGTCACGCCGGAGGTCGCGGGTTCGAGTCCCGTCGCTCCCGCTCCTCGTTGTGCCTGTTAATGCGGCGCGTTCCCGGGGCATAACCTCTGCCCGTGGACGAGGCACAGGGTTCGACGACGGGCTTGAGTGGCGCCCGCCTCTGGCTGATCGGCCTCGGGGTCGCGGTCCTGGTCGGCCTCGCCGCGGGGGGAGGCTTCAGCCTCGGCCACGCCGGCGGACCGGACCTGGACGCGGCCCGGGCCGAGGGAGCCGCGGTGGGACACCGGGCCGGGGTGAGGAAGGGCGCCGCCGAAGGCCGCCTCACCGGCGGTCAGGAAGGCGGCGAACGGGGTTTCGAACAGACCTACGACCACTATTACCGCGTCGCCTACCGGGCGGCCTTCGAAGAAGCCGAACTGGTTCCGCCGGCGCCGATCGAGGTGACGCGGTGAGCAGCCGCACCGCGCTCCTGGTCGGCGGCTCGATGCTCGCCGTCCTGCTTGCCGGGATTCTCGGCTACGCGCTCGGGGCCTCCCGCGCGCCCGACGCCGCCGACGCCGCCGCGGCGCGGAGCCAGGCGCGGCAGGCCGCCTACCGCGAGGCGACGCCCGCGGCGCGGGCCGTGGCGCGGAGAGCCGCCTTCGACCGGGCCGTCGACGCCGGTCGCGAACGTGGGCGCGAAGTCGGGCTCCGCATCGGCAGTGCCCACGGCGAAGCCGACGCCGGGCTCGCGGCCGAACGAATCGCGACCGAAGAAGTTGAAGAGGAAGAAGACGCGGAAGACGAACTGTCGCTCGAAGACTTCTTCCCCGGCCTCTGAGGCGCGCCCGTAGCGCCGCCGCCTGAGGTCGGCAGAAACGGCCCGGCCCTCAATCGGTAGGCGCTTGCTGCCGAACCTGAGAAGGCATGAAAGCGCTCCTTCTCAGCGTGGCTCTCGGCGAGGGCGACCGGGCGGCCCTGCAGGGACTGATCCCGCTGGCCGGGGCCCTCGGGGCCGGCACCATCTTCGCCCTCTTCTTCGGCGGCCGCCGCCGCGGCTCCGGCATCGCCGTCTTCGAACTCTTCGCGATCGTCGCCGTCCTGGTCTCGGTCGGGACGACTGCCTTCCTCGCGCTCTCGCTGCTGCACAGGGAAGAAGCGATCAGCGACCACGTCCTCACCCAGACCGCGACGCCGCTGATCTTCGCCGTCTTCCTACTCGTCCTCGTCAGCGTCCTCGGGCGCCTGCCCGGATCGGTGACGCGGATCTTCAGCGTCCTGCCGCTGCTGCTCGTCGCCGGCGGCACCGCCGCCTGGCTCGCCAGCTCATCGTGGTCGTTCAGGCCGGGAGAAACGATCCTGATGGCGGCGCTGATCCTCGGCGTCGGCGGCCTCACCGCCCTGCTCGCCTGGGGCGGCGATCGCCTCGACGGCCGTTTCGAGCGGGGGATCGCGCGGGACCGCTTCGTGCGCCTGTCCAAGGCCGGCTACCGGGTCGAGGAGCGGGACCTGCGCCTCGCCCTGCCGAGCCGCCGGCCGAACGGTGACCGCACCTCCATTTCCTGCTGGGTCCGCAAGGACCGCGTCTGCCTCGACTGGGTCGCCTGCCACCAGTTGCGCGACCAGGCCCGCGCCCGCTGGGATCGCCTGGCGGAAGACAAGGGAAAGCCGCCGCACGGATCCACGGTTCTCACCCGTCTGGAGGTCTCCCATTATCTGCTCGTCCTCATCCGCCGGAGCACCCTGCGCCTCTCGGTCTTCGAGCCCGGCGCCGACGACGAGATCCGCACGATCGAGCTGAAGGCCAACGACGATGGCCTCTTCGACGTCACCGGCCGCGGCATCGTCTAGGTAATCCTTTAGGGAGATGAGCGAGGAGTGGCACACCGAGCGACTGCTGGCCCGGCCCCCGCGGCGGGTGGACCAAGCCGCCTACCTGAGCCTGTTTCTCGACCCCGTCGTCGGCGAGTGGCTCGGTCGCTCACCGGCGGAGCCGCTCGGCGAGCCTGAGATCCTCGGCATGCTCAGCGCCGACGAACGGCACTGGGCAGAGCACGACTTCGGCCCCTGGGTCCTGGAGGAGCGGGAGACCGGGACGATCGTCGGCCGCGGTGGCCTGCGCTGGACCGAGCTCGAGGCCGGCTGGTCGGTGGAGCTGCCCTGGGCGATCGCCTCCGAATGCTGGGGCCGGGGCCTGGCGACCGAGGCGGCGCTGGCCGCGGTCGAGCGGGCCGGTGCCCTCGAACTACCCGAGGTGATCGCGCTGATCGTCCCCCACAACGCCCGCTCGCGCCGGGTCGCCGAGAAGGCCGGCCTCGAGCTCGACGGCGAGACCCGTCACGCCGGCCTGCCGCACCTCGTTTACCGCTGCCGGCCGGCAGCGCCCCGCGGCTAGCGCTTCGGCGCGTAGCGGTTGTGGAACATCAGGGCGTTGCCGTCGGGGTCGGTGAAGATCGCCATGTGGCAGACCCCGCTGTCGATCGTCTCGGCGACGAACTCGACGCCCTCGGCCTCGAGCTTGGCGCGGGCGGCGGCGACGTCCTCGACGTGGAGGGCGATCGGGTGGCCGCTCGGCGCGAACTCGCGCCCGACCGCGGCGGCGTCCATCACCTGCAGGGTCAGGCTGCCGGTCTCGAACTCGCCGGCGGGGATTTTTTCGTAATCGACCGAGTGCTCGAGGCCCAGCGTCTCGCCGTAGAACTTCAGCGCCGCGGGGTAGTCCTTGACGAAGACGGTGACGAAGTCGACGCCGGTGACGGTGGTGGGGGAGGGCATGCTCAGACTCTAGCGGCGCGGGCGCTCGGCACCAGCTGTCGCCGCCGAGCCGGGGAGCCCAAAGTGGCGCTCAGAACAGTTTCAGCGTTTAAGTTCCCTCGTTCAGTCATCGGTTATGTAAGTTCGTTTGATCAGCGCTTCGAATGGGCATCGGGATGTCTCAGACGATGGCTGGGAGTGGGGCGAGGCACACAGGATCTGCCTGCGGATGGCGTACAGATACGCCAGCAATCCGAGCGAGGCGGAAGACATCGCCCAGGATGCCTTGCTTCGCGCCTGGCGTCGTCGCTCGACCCTGCGCGAGGCCGATCGGCGCAACCAGTGGCTGGCGACGATCGTCCGCAACGAGGCCTTCCGCCAGCACGCCCGTGTGCGTCCGGATCCGACCTCGGCGATCGAGACATACGAGGCGGTCGAGGACGCCCAGGTCGTGGCCACGGTCGAACGCGCCGACCTCCACGCCGCCCTGAAGCGGCTCAGCGACCGCGACCGCCAGCTGCTCGAGCTGCGCTACACCGAGGACCTGACCCAGCAGGCGATCGCGCGCCGGCTGGGGATCCCGGAAGGGACCGTCAAGGTGCGGCTGCACCGGGCCCGGATCAAGCTGCGGCGGGCCTACGTGCTTCAGTGAGCGGCGGCGACCCGCCGCATCTCGGCAGCGGCCGCCTGGGGCCCGACGTAGGGGACCAGCATCGCGAACAGCAGGTCGGGCAGGCGGCTCGGCAGCTGGGCGGCGCGCCCGGCCAGGAGCTCGTCGAAGATCAGGCCGGAGACCGCCCCCGCTGACATCAGCGAGATGTTCGCCGGCAGCTCCTTGCCCCCGGCCAGCTCGCGCCCGGCGTCGAGGTACTCGGTGAAGCGGGCGATCGCGTTCCAGTGCAGCTGGCGGGCGTCGGCGCCGGCGGCGGCGACCTCGACCACGGCGGTCCGGGCCAGCGCCGGGTCGACGGCGAAGCGGTCGACGATCGTGGTCAGCCCGCCGGTCATCCGCGCCACCCAGCTCGCCTCGCCGTCGCAGTTGGCGACGACCTCGTTGAAGACCTGCTCGACCAGCATCTCGTAGGCGGCGAGGAAGCAGTCGTGCTTGTCGTCGAAATGCTTGTAGAAGGTGGTGCGGGAGGTGCCGGCCTCCGCGATCACGTCGGCGACGGCGGTCTCGCGGTAGCCCTTGGCGCCGACCACGCGGATCATTGCCGCCAGGATGACTTGACGCCGCGATTCGGGAGGTGCCATGGGCCCGCTTTCGAGGGAGGCTGAACTACCGGATACATTGATCATAGCGGCGTCGTGTACGAAGGTGTTTACCTAGGTTCTTCGCCCACCTCCCGCGCTGCCGCATCCGGGCCCAGATACGCCACCAGCGTGGCAAAAAGCACATCCGAAAGCAAGCTGGGAAGTTTGTCCGTTCGGCCCGCGACGAGCTCGTCGGAGATCAGCCCGACCACCGCCCCCGCCGCCATCCGCGAGGTGTTGGCGGGGAGCGCCCGCCCGCCCGGTGCGAAGTCGCGGCCCTCGTCGAAGAACGGGGTCAGCCGCTGCACCGCCGCCCGCAGCCGTCGCTGCGCCGCCGGGCCGGCGGCGGCGACGTCGACCAGCGCCAGCCGGGCCTGAGCCGGGTCGGCGGCCAGCGCCGCCAGCAGCGTCTCCAGGCCGGCCCGGGCGCGGTCGGGCCAGCGCTCCTCGGCTTCGTAGGCGACCGAGATCTGCCGCACCAGGGCGTCGACCGAGCTGTCGTAGGCGGCGAGGAAGCAGGCTTCCTTGTCGGCGAAGAGCTCGTAGAAGGTGGTGCGGGAGATGCCCGCCTCCCTGGTCAGGTCGGCGACGGTGGTCGCCGCGTAGCTCTTGTCGGCGACGATTCGCATCGTCGCCTCCAGTAGGCGGTCGCGCTGGGAACGGGAGACGACCTCCGGCGGGAGGCCGTGGCGCCCGCGCGGCGGCCGCCAGCGCTCGCCTTGCCGGCTGGGCTGGGGCACGCTCAGCTCGCGGCCTGGTGCAGCGTCTTCTCCGCTTCCCGCGACTGCCGCAGCGCCTCGTCCTGGCCGAGGTAAGGGATGGTGATGATGTAGACGATGTCCGGCAGCAGTTCCGGCAGGCGCTCGGTGTTGCCGGCGAGGATCTGGCCGACGATCAGCGACTCGGCGGCGGCGAGGGCGCCGCGGCCGGCGCTGGAGGGAATCGCCTGTTCCTCCATCGGGTCGTTGCGGCCGCGGTCGAGCAGCGCTTGCAGCACGCGCTTGCCGGAGGCGTACATCTCCAGCGAGCGGCCGCCGGCGGCCGGGGCCTCGACCAGGGCCATGCGGGCGAACTCGGGCCGGGTCGCCAGCAGGTCGAGGAAGGTGGCGGTGGCGTCGCGGACCATCGTCGCCCAGGGCTTGTCGGGCGAGTAGACCTCGACGATGCGGCCCATGGCGTCGGCAAGGGAGAGCTCCATCGTGGCCTGCAGGCAGTCCTCCTTGTCCTTGAAGAGCTCGTAGAAGGTGGCGCGGGAGACGCCGGCCGGCTCGCAGATGTCGGCGATCGTCGTCGCCCCGAAGCCTTTGGCGGCGCAGGCGTCGGCCATCGCGTTGAGGATCCGTTCGCGCTGGGAGTGGGCGACCAGCGGCTCCGGCAGGTCGGCGCGACCGGCGGGTAGCTGTTCCTGCTCGATCAGCCCGCCGATATCGTCCGGCTTGGCTTGGGAACTGGCTCCGTGGGGGGAGGCGGGGGGCGGCATTTGGGATCCTCACTCAGACAGCCATGTTTAGGTAAACGCGATTGTACACCCTCGGCACGGCTCTGTGGACGATCCAGTACCGAATTATTTTCTTTGCGGCTAATCGGGAACGCGGTTGGGATGCCTGTACACGCGGGCGAGCGATCTACTCAAAACTTCGGACCGCTGTACAACCGCCGCGGCGCGGTTTCGGTCGACCATTTAGGCATGGAGACCGTGCCCCGCCAGATCGTCGCCTTCGGGGGCGGCGGCTTCTCGATGGAGTCGGGCAACCCCCTGCTCGACGACTACGTGCTCGGCCTGACCGGGGCCGAGCGCCCGCGCGTCTGCTTCCTGCCCTCTGCCAGTGGCGACGCCGATCACTACATCGTCCGCTTTTACCGAGCCTTCTCCGCCCACCGCTGTGAGGCCACCCACATCTCCCTCTTCCGCCGCGAGCAGGGGCCCGAGGACCTGCGCGCCCACCTGCTCTCGCAGGATCTGATCTACGTCGGCGGCGGCAGCGTCGTCAGCCTGCTCGGGGTCTGGCGCGCGCACGGGATCGACCAGATCCTGCGCGAAGCGTGGGAGGCCGGGATCATCCTCTGCGGCCTCTCGGCCGGCTCGCTCTGCTGGTTCGCGGAGGCCATCACCGGCTTCCACGGGGCGCCGAAACGGCTCGAGGGCCTGGGCCTGCTGCCGTTCAGCAACTGCGTCCACTACGAGCCGAAGTCCTCGCGGCGCGAGTCCTACCACCGCTTCCTGCGCGAGGGCATGTGCGCCGGCTACGCGGCCGAGGACGGCGCCGCCCTCCATTTCACCGGCACCGAGCTGAGCCGCGTCGTCGCCTCCCGGCCCGAGGCGCGCGGCTACCGCCTCGACGTCGCCGGCCAGCGCGTCGTTGAGATGCGGATCGCCACCACCTTCCTCGGCGACCGTGGAGTCGTCCCCACCGCGGCGGTACCGGAGGCGCTCTCCACCGCGGTAGCCAACTGATGGAGGTCCGCCGGATCCTCGCCCTCGGGGGCCACGACTTCACCTCGCGCCCGCCCGACCGGGCCGTCTGCGAGCTGCTGCTGCGGCTGGCCTCCGAGCGCGGCGGCGAGCGGCCGCGGATCTGCCTGCTGCCGACCGCCAGCGGCGACACCTCCGAGCAGATCGGCCGCTTCTACGCCGCCTTCGGCGAGCGCCCCTGCGAGCCCTCCGACATCTCCCTGTTCCGGCTCGGGCGGCGGCCGATGGCGCTGCGCGACCACCTGCTGGCCCAGGACCTGATCTACGTCGGCGGCGGCAGCCTGGTCAACCTGCTGGCGGTCTGGGAGGCGCACGACATCGCCTCGATCCTCTCGCTCGCCTGGCGCCAGGGGATCGTCCTCGCCGGCCAGAGCGCCGGCGCGATGTGCTGGTTCGAGGCCGGGATCACCAAGTCCTCCGGCAAGCCGCTGGCGGCGGCGGGCCTCGGCCTGCTCAAGGGCAGCCTCTGCGTCCATTACAACAACGAACCGGAGCGCCGCGCCGCCTACCTCGAGGCGGTCGGCGACGGGATGCCGGGTGGCTACGGCCTCGACGACTACGCCGGCCTGCTCTGGGAGGGGGAGGGCACCCCCTCCGCCGTCACCGCCCGCCGCGGCGCCCGCGCCTACCGGGTCTGCAACCGCGACGAGTTGGTCGCCGAGTCGCCGCTGCCGGCGCGCTTCCTGCCGGCCCCGGCACCCGCCGCCCTGCGCGAGGACATCGCCGAGTTCCGCCGCATCAAAACGATGCGCAAACGGGCCGGCTGGCTCGGCTGAGTCTGTCCCAGGGTCCGCTATGTGGACCCTGGGACAGACTCAGCGCTACTCGCCGGCGACCGGTGGTGCGGTTGGGTCGTTGCTCTCCTCGCCGAGGCTCTCGCGGGCGATGTAGTCCTCGGCCAGCAGCAGGTTCTCGGCCGAGCGCTCGACCACGTTCAGCAGGTCGCCCATCAGCGCCACCTCCTCGACCTGCTCCTTGACGAACCACTGCAGGAACTGCTCGGCCCGGTAGTCCTTGACCTCGCGCGCCAGCTCGAACAGGGAGAAGATCTCCTCGCTGACCCGCTTCTCCTGCTCCAGCGCCATCTTCACCGGCTCGCTGCCGTCGGCGTAGGTGGTCTCGACGGCCTTGATGTCCGGGATGTGGACGGCCTCGCCGGTGTCGAGCAGGTACTGGACCATCATCATCGCGTGCTCGCGCTCCTCCAGCGCCTGGCGGTAGAAGAAGGCGGCGAGGCGGGGGAGGGTCTCGGCGTCGTAGTAGACGGCGGCTCCCACGTACTGCTGCGAAGCGGCGAACTCGTTGGCGATCTGCTCGTTCAGCGCGTCAGCGAAAGTCTTGTCAGGCATCTCGAGGGCTCCTTGTTCGGCGGGCGTCGGGAGGGCCAACGTAGCCGAATCCGCAAATTCGGTCGGCCGAAGCGGCCGTTTGGTCACCCGAAGGGAGTGCGCATGTCTTTTGTCACCCAGAGGGTTACAAAAGTCATAGGCGCTGTCAGACGCGCCAGCGGAAGCCGGTCGGCTCGATCGCCGGCTTGAGCGGGCTGGACGGCAACCCCGGCTTGGTTGCCTGGGCGGGGTCGTTGTAGCCGCCGGGGGCGACGTCGTTGGGGGTGTCGGGATGGAAGATCGAGGCCAGGTACTGAATCTGGCCGCGGCCCTGGCCGAGCTCGGTCTGGCCGCCGCCGTAGGCGCCGATCCCGCGCTCCTCGCAGTAGTCGTAGGCGGCGAAGAGGTTGCGGATCGGGCCGAAGCGCGAGGGCTTGACGTTGACCGTCTTCGGCGGCGACCACGGCATCGCCTCGATGTCGGCGATCGAGTGGATCGGCGCGTCCCAGGTGACGCGCTCGTGGACCGGCTCGAGCAGCGGCCGCGTCTCCTCGGTGACGTCGGGGTCCTCGAGCCAGGCGTCGGGGAAGGCCGCGATCAGCTTCGCGTAGAGCTCGGGGTCGGTGATCACGTCGACCGGGGTGCCTTTGTAGAAGCCCTTGAGGTCGAGCGAGTCGACCGCACCGGTCTCGGCCAGGGCGGCGATCAGCTCGTCGTCCCAGTCGTTGAAGGGGTCGAGCTTGAAGCGCAGGTTCGGGTAGACCGCGAGGCGGGCCAGCAGCGGCTCGATCGAGGAGGCCTGTTCGCCGCTCATGTCGGCGAGCCGCATCGAGTTGACGAAGTTCACCGGCCGCGGCTCGCGCCCGAGCGCCTCGGCCAGATTGGTCCCGGCCTGGCGCAGCGCCAGGTCCAGCGCCGCCGACTCGAAGGCCCAGCGGCGGTAGTCCCGCGAGGGCTCCTCGCGCTGCGGCGGTGCGGCAGGGAAGAGGTCGATTCCCTCGAGGTGCTCGGAGAACTCGGCAAAGGTGCCGGAGAAGGCGAGGCCCTCGGGCGGGCCGTGACCCTGCTGGGCGATGTGGTCGACGGCGTCGTAGACGACGTCTTCGCCGATCCCCTCCTCACCACCGCCGCTGAACTTGACGATCGTGGTCAGCCGTTCGAACTCCCCGAGGCTGATCTCCAGCCCTTCGAACTCGCAGAAGTCGATCTCGAGCGGGAGGTCGGCGATCGCGTCGAAGCTGGCCATCTCGATCAGCCTAGCGAGCGACCCGCAGCGTCTTCAGCTCACGGTCGCTCCCACCCCGCACGTACCCCCCGTGGGCGACGCTCTCCCTTATGTAGTCGAGCGTCTCCCCGGTGAGGCGCTCGCCGGGGAGGACGTTGGGGATGCCTGGGGGGTAGGCGGCCAGGCCCTCGGCGGCGACGCGGCCGGCGGCATCTCCGAAGGGGATTACCTCTTGAGGGCCGAGGAAAGCTTCGCGCGGGGTCATCACCAGCTCCCCCCAGGGCGGTGGCGGCGCCAGCTTGTCGTCGGGGGCGCCGGGCTCGGCCTCGAGCTGCCCGACCGCCTCGCGCAGCCCGGCGACGAGGCGTTCGCCGGCGGGCAGGGCCGGCTCGCCCAGCCCGAAGATCGC
>Ga0207641_10003479_pt1 | contig 13951 bp, 10 predicted proteins | sample KBSSwiS62_FD_184306 | JGI IMG/M metagenome (GOLD analysis project Ga0207641, IMG submission 184306) | Switchgrass rhizosphere microbial communities from Kellogg Biological Station, Michigan, USA - KBS Switchgrass S6-2 (SPAdes) (version 2) | ecosystem: Host-associated > Plants > Roots >... | reverse complement strand
CGGACGCGCTACGCCAGAACGCCCCTGCCGCGGTTCTTCGCCTGGTGGGGACGCGAACTCGCGTCGCTGCTGCCGGCGCGTTGGCGCGCGGCCCTGGCCGAGCGCTCCGACGCGCTGCTGCTCGGTGCCCAGGACCGCGAACTCGTGCTGTGGCGCCACGGTGCCGATGCCAGCAGCGAACTCGGCCGCATTCCGCTCGACGAACCCGCCGAAGCCCAGCACGCGCAATTCGCGCGCCTGCGCGGGCAGCTCGACGATCCGGAACTGCGCCGTTACTACTGCATCGAAGCCAGGCGCACTTTGCGCCGCACGATCACGCTGCCGGCCGCCGCCGAAGACAACCTGCGCCAGGTGCTGGCGTTCGAAATGGACCGGCAGACGCCGTTCAAGGCTGACCAGGTCTATTTCGACTATCTGGTCGGTCCGCGCAGCGCCGCCGAGCGCAACCTGCAGATCGAACTCACCGTCGTGCCGCGTGCGCAGCTCGATGCCGAACTCGGCGCGCTCGCCGCCAGCGGCGCCACGCTCGACGGCGTGGACTGCTGGCGCGACGTGCCGGGCGGTGCGCGCACCGGCCTGAACCTGCTGCCGGCCGAGCGCCGGCGCAAGCGCAAGAACCTGCGCCTGCGCCTGAACCTGGCATTGGCCGGCGCGGCGCTCGTGCTGCTGCTTACGGTCATGCTGTTGTCGCTGGCCAACCGCGAATCCGCGCTCGCGGCGATGCAGGCCGATGTGCAGAAAGCCGGCAACGATGCCAAGCAGGTGAGTCAGCTGCGCAAGACGCTGCAGGACACGCTCGACGGCGCGAATTTCCTGAGCCGCAAGAAACATGAGACACCGTTGATGGTGGATCTGCTCAGCGACCTCACCACGCGTCTGCCGGACGACACGTACCTGGAGCGGATCAACGTCGACGAAAAGAACAAGATCGAGATGCAGGGCTTGAGCGACGATGCGTCCAAGCTGATCGGCCTGTTGCAGAAGTCCGAACTGCTGATCAATCCTAGCGTGCAAGGCACGATCCAGCCGGATCCGCGCACGAAGAAGGATCGTTTCAACATCACGCTGGATTTCAAGAAAGTCGCCGAGGCGGCAGCCGAGAAAGAGAAGGCGGGCAAGCATCAGACCGAACACCGCCAATCGGGAGGCGACAATGCGCCTGATGCCTGACGCGCGCAACAGCCGCTTCCTGGCCATCGTGCTGACGCTGATCGCGGCGCTGCTGGGTTATCTCGTGCTCGTGCACTGGTGGTTCGTGGCGCCGCACGCGGAGATCGCCGGCCAGATGCAGGACCTGCGCGAACAGCAGCAGCGCTTCGCCGGCATCCTGGCGCAGAAGCCGCTGATCGAGAAGCGCCTGGCCGAAGTGCGCACGTTCGAGCAGAACAACCTGGCATTCCTGTCCGATGCCGACAGCAACAGCGCGTTTTCCGACCTGACCCAGCGCCTGAAGCAGATCATCAGTGCGCATGCCAAGGACGAGAACAAATGCGCCATCGTCAGCAACTCGAACTTCAAGGGCGGCGAGGAAGAACTGTACGAACGCGTGACAATCCAGGTGCGCATGCGTTGCGCGCTGGAGCCGTTCGCGTCGATCCTCTACGATCTGGAAAACAGCAATCCGTACCTGTTCGTGGATCAGCTCATGATCTATCGCCAGTTCGGTGGCTATGTGCCGCCCGGGCAGAAGCAGAAGCCGGCGTCGGCGCTGGAGATCCGCTTCAACCTGTCCGGCTACCTGCGCAAAGGCGCGAAGAAGGGCGCATGAGCACGCAAGGCGCCAAATTGTTGACGTTGATCCTGGCCGCGGCCTGCGGCGTGCTGTTCCTCGTTGCGCTCGCGCTGCAGATCGGACTCGGCCGTGGCTACACCTGGCTGCCGGTCGAGGTCGATGCTGCTGCCGTGCGCAGCGCCGCGATCGATCGCACGCCGTTCAAGCTCGCGGCGGAAAACGAATTCGCCGCCACCCAGGCGCGGCCGCTGTTCAACGAAGACCGCAAGCCCACGCCGGATGAACCGTCCGATGACAATGGCGCTCCGCCGCCGCCTTCCGTACCGTTGAATATCGCGCTCACCGGCGTAGTACTGACGCCGGAATTGCACGTGGCCATGGTGCAGGACAAAACCAAAGGCAATGCGTCGGTAGCGCTGAAAGAAGGCATGCCGATGCCCGGCGATCAAGGCGGCTGGACGCTGGCGAAGGTCAATTCGCGCAGCGTGATCTTCCGCGAAACCGGTGGCGACGAGATCGAAGTGGAACTTACCACCGCCGTGGCCAATCCAAGACCCAACGCGCCGGGCCGACCGAGTACGCCCGCGGTGCCCGGACAGGCGCGGGTGGCGGCGAATCCGCCCGCCGCAGTGCCAGGGGCGAATCCACAAGCAGAGGCCTTGCAGCGCCGCATCGAGGAGCGCCGCAAGCAGATGCGTGAGGAAGCCGAGCGCATGAAACAGCAACAGCAAACGCCGCCCACGCAGCCCGAATTATAAAGCGATGCCACGGAGTATCACGTGACCCTACGCCCCTACACCCTCAGCGCCACGCTGCTCGCCGTCGTGCTGGCCGGATGCGCCAACCTGCCCGGCCACAAAGACGAACTGGCGCGCGAAATGGCGACCACGCAGGCCGTGCCCGTGCATTTGCCCAAGCAGGCCAACGACGAAGCGCCGATCAAGATCACCAAGGAAGACGCCGCGCATAAGGCGGCCAAGACCGAGATCGAGCCAGGCACCGCAACGTTCATCAACGAGGAGGCGGCGAAGAAGCCGGCGGCTGGGGTGATCAACGAGGAAGGGCAGATCACGCTCAATTACGAGAACATGCCGATCCAGGGCGTAGTTCAGAATATCCTGGGCGCGCTGCTCAAGGAAAACTATACGATCGCACCGACCGTCAGCGGCAACGTGACGTTCTCCACGGCCAAACCGATCACGCCCGCCCAGGCGATGCCGATTCTGCAGATGCTGCTCGGCTGGACCAACAATGCGCTCGTCGTCAAGGAAGGCCGCTACGAGGTCGTGCCGGTCAAGGATGCGTTGCCGGGTAACTTGACGCCAAGAATCGCTGCACCGGCAGCGGCCAAGGGCTACGAGGTGCGCGTGTTCCCGCTCAAGTACATCTCGCCCAAGGAGATGCAGAAGCTGCTCAAGCCGTATGCAAAGACCGACGCATTCGTCACCTACGACGACGCGCGCAACTTCATCGTCATGGCCGGTACGGCGTCGGAGCTGGCCAATTACCAGCATACGATCGAAGTGTTCGACGTCGACTGGCTCAAGGGTATGTCGGTTGGTGTGTACGGACTACGCAACTCCGACGTCGCCAAGATCATGCCGGATCTGGACAAGATCTTCGGCGCTTCCGGTGAATCGCCGCTGGCCGGCATGTTCCGCTTCATCCCGATGGAAACGACAAACTCCGTTGTCGTGATCACATCGCAGCCCGATTACCTCAAGCAGGCCGAGACTTGGCTGTATCGGCTCGACGCCGGCGTGGGTGAAAACGGCACCCAGCTTTATGTCTACGACGTGAAAAACGTCAAGGCGGTCGACCTGTCCGATCACCTCAATGCGATCTTCACCGGCCAGGTCAGTCAGCGCCCGAGCGGCGGCACCGTTGCGCCAGGCCTAAAGCCCGTCAGCATCGGCCAGTTCAACAGCGGGGCGGCCGGCGGCCGCAGTGGTGCCAACAGCACTGCGATGGGCAACCAGACCAAGACCCAGCAACCCACAGGCGGCGCCGCCAACACCAATCTGAGCACTACCGGCACCGGCGCAGCCGGGACGACGCCAGGCGGCAAGCCGATCGACATCCGCATCACCCCGATCGAGGAAAACAACCAGCTGCTGATCATGGCCACGCCGGGCGAATGGGATTCGATCCTTGCGGCGATCCATCGCCTCGACGTGTCGCCGCTGCAGGTGCAGATCGAGGCGAAGATCCTCGATGTCATTCTCGACGGCGATCTGCAGTACGGCGTGCAGTGGTGGCTGGCGGGAATGATCAACGCTCCCGGTACGCCCTCGGCCACCGGATTTAAATACGGTCCCGGGTTCGAGGGCAACGTGGGGGACCGGCATCGCTCGTCGCTGGGCGGCAAGACGCCGGTGTCGCCGAACGGCGGCGGTGGCCTGTTCTGGAGTTTTCTCAATCATGATTTCCAGGTCGCAATCAACGCGCTGCAGACCAACGGCAATACCAAAGTGCTGTCCACACCGTCGCTGGTCGTGATGAACAACCAGCAGGCGACGATCACGGTCGGTACGCAGGTGCCGGTGATTTCCACCTCGATAGTCGGCGTCAACAGCACGGGCACGATCGCCAACAACGGCACCAACAACATTTCCAACACCGGTATCGGCCAGGCCTCGTACATCAGCACCGGTGTCACCCTGGATATCACGCCGCGGGTCAATCCCGGCGGCCTGGTCTATATGGACGTGAGCCAGGAAGACAGCACGCCCGGCAATGCCGATCCCGGGCAGAACCCGCCAATCAGCCAGCGCAATTTGAAGACGCAGGTCGCCGTACAAAGTGGTGAAACCGTGCTGCTCGGCGGCATGATCCAGGACACGGAAGTCGACTCGAAATCGGGTGTGCCGCTGCTCAGCAGCATTCCGCTGGTCGGAGGGCTGTTCGGCAAAACCGACAAGAACCGTCATCGCACAGAGTTGATCGTCCTGATCACGCCGCGCGTCCTCACCAACCCGGAGGAAGCGCGCGAGATGACGCAGGAATACCAGCAGAAATTCGAATCGCTGAAGCCGCTGCGCGCCAAGGCGGCCGGGGCACCCGTTGAGGCTTCGGCGCAACCGGTGCCGGTGCCGCAACCGGCGGCGGCACAGCCGGAACCCGTGAAACCACAGGAGATCCACTAAGTGAAAAATGGAAAAGTATATTTTGCGCAATCCGTGCTGCTACTCGCGGCCGCGCTGCTGGCGGGCTGCGGCGCGGTCAAGCGCGACGACGGTGCGCAGGTACGCGAACGCGCGCTCGAGCGCTGGAGTCTGTTGATCGCGCACAAAGCGGAAAAGGCCTACGACTTCCTCACGCCGGGCTATCGCAGCACCATTACACGTGAGGATTACGCCAGGTCGATGAACAATCGCCCGGTAGCGTGGAAGAGCATCGAGTTCGTCGATCAGAAATGCGACGAAGACGCCTGCACGGTGAACATGAAGCTGGCCTACTCGGTGCAGGTCAACCTGCACGGTCAGCACGAAGTCAACGGCAACAGCCCTATCGAGGAGCGCTGGATTCGCGAATCCGGGCACTGGTACGTGCTGCCCGACAACCGTTCGCCGGTGCGCAAGGCGGTGCCGAAATCGTCGTAAATCCTTGTTTTATGCGGCTTGCGGCCGGGGTTGCAGCGGGGATTGCTTTGCCTTGGCCTTTGTCGTAGCATTGCCACCGCTGTTGCCTGGCTTGGTCGACTAATGGTGGGGATATACCGCCGCGTTCAGCCCGGGCCGACGGTTTTATGCATAAGCCCTGTGGTTAATCTCTTAGGAGTGTTGAGATGAAAAAAACCAGTTTGACGACTGCGGTCATCGCCGGCTTGGCCGGTGTGGCTGGCATCACCAATATGGCGAGCGCCGTGAACCTGAGTACCGATGGTACCGGTTCGGTGCTCATCTACCCGTACTACACGGTCAACGCCGGCAACGCCACCCTGCTCTCGGTCGTCAACACGACGAGCGAAGGCAAGGCCGTCAAGGTGCGCTTCCTCGAAGCCTATAACAGCCGCGAAGTACTCGACTTCAACCTGTACCTCTCGCCGTTCGACGTGTGGACCGCTGAAATCGACAAGACTGGCGATGGCGCCTCCGTCACCACCAGCGACGTAAGCTGCACTGTGCCGTACTTCACCGGCACGGCGGTTGCGTTCCGTAACCTCGCTTACTCGGGCAGCAATGACGACACCGGCCCGACCGGTCTGGATCGTACCCGCGAGGGCTACGTTGAAATGATCGAAATGGGCACCGTGAACGACAACACCTCGGGTTCGCTCAGCGCGATCACCCACGGTGGCGGCACTCCGGACTGCGCGCAGGTTGTTGCTGCGTGGGGTAACGGTGGTTACTGGAACATCGACCCGCTGGTCGACCTTGGCGTTCCGGACGGCGGCCTGTTCGGCTCCGGCTCGGTCATCAACGGCGAGCAGGGCACGATCGAAGGTTACAACGCCGACGCAATCGAAGGCTTCTACGACGTGCTCGCGACGACCGCTCAGCACACCCCGCCGGGCAGCGTCAACCCGAACCTCGCGGACGGTGCGAACCCGGTTGCTTTCACGTTCAACACCTCGGGCACCGGCGCCACCTCGCTGGCCACCACGACGTTCACTGCTTCGATCGACGCAGTGTCGGCCGTGTTCATGACCGACAACGTGTACAACGAATACGTCGTCGATCCGGCCTACGGCGAGTCCACCGAATGGGTCATTACGTTCCCGACCAAGCGCTTCTATGTCGATACCCAGATCGTGGGCGGCACCGCGCTGCAGCCGTTCGACGAGTTCTTCGGTGAGAACATCGATGGCGCTTCGTGCGCCCCGGTTTCGATCACCCCGTACGACCGCGAAGAAAACACCACGACCACCCCGCTGGACTTCTCGCCGCCGCCGACCGCGGCCGGCAATGCGCTGTGCTGGGAAGCTAACGTGGTTACGTTCGACCAGAGCGGCACTTCCTCGGCTATTCTGGGCTCCGGCGTCGTTGCCAACGTCAACCTGCCGTCTTCGTTCCTGAACGGCTGGGTCAACATCGGCTTCGCCGGTACGAACCATCAGATCCAGGGCACCAACGGCAACACGTTCTTCGGTCTGCCGGCCACGGGCTTTGCCGTGGAAGAGCACATCAATGCGAACGTGTCGGCTGGCATTCTGGCCAACTACACGGGTCTGTACAACCACAAGTACAATCGCCTGTGCTCGAACGCTGGCGGTGCTTGCTCGTAATCGAAAGCTCACGCTTTCGGCACTACCCGAAGGGGCTCGCAAGAGCCCCTTCTTTTTTTTCGGGATCCCCGAAATTTTCCTTTGCCCCTGTGCAACGCCCGGCGCGAAGTTAATGACTTCTTTGCACTCCGCATTCTGCAAACGTATACAATCCGCGCGGAGCTCCATACAAGGTCACATTCCAATGAAAGCACGTTCCACCCTGTTCGCGCTCGTCGCCCTGCTGGCCGGCAATGCATTTGCCGCCAATCCGTTCTCGATCTATTTCAACACCGAGAACAACACGACGAGTTGCTATGTCGACAACATCACGAACATCAACGTGCAGCCGGATGGCAACATCGTCGCCACGACGAACGGCGCTCCGCACATGAACAATCCGGGACAGTGCGGCGTCATTACCCAGCAGACTTACACGATCGGCGGCAGCGTGAGCGGCCAGACCGGCGCTTTCACGCTTGCCGTGACGGCGGGCAGCCAGACCGTGAACGTGACCTCCGGCGCGACCAGCTACGCGTTCCCGACGCCCGTGGCAACGGGCACGGGTTACACAGTGTCCGTGCAGACGCAGCCGACGGGGCAGATCTGTAGCGTGGCGAATGCAACGGGCACTATCAGCGCGAACGTGACGAACGCGAACGTGACCTGCGGGCCGATTGGGACACACACGATCGGCGGCAGCGTGACGGGCCTGACTGCCACCGGGCTGGTAATGGCAGTGACCGCAGGCAGCCAGACCAAGAGTGTCGCCTCGGGCGCAACGAGCTACGTATTCCCCACCGGTGTGGCAACGGGTACGAATTACACGGTGAGCGTGCAGACGCAGCCGGCGGGCCTGACCTGCAGCGTGTCCAATGCCTCCGGCACGATCGGCAGCACGAACGTGACGAACGCGAACGTGACCTGCCTGAGTGGGGCAGTCGCCTGCACCCCAGGCACTGCCAGCGATGCAAGCGGCTATACCGCGGTCTGCTCCGGCAGCTACAAGCTCCATTCCGGCGGCCAGGACACGCTCAAGGGGCCCAACACGTACACATTCTCGTTCGTGTTCGGCGACGTCTGGCCGGGCTCGCGTTTCGGCACCAGCGACATCTTCACGGTCGGCACGAAGCAGTACATCTCGATTCCGTTCACGCCGTCCCCGGGCCACACGATTTCGCTCAATGAAAACCAGAGCTACACGTCGGACGCGATCACGTTCTCGGTGAGCACGAGCCCAGGCCTGTTCAACAATGGCCAGGCGAATGCGGCGGATAATGCGACGAGCGGCACCCCGGGCGTGGTCTGCGTGGCCACGAACAACCCGGCGCTGAAACTGTCGTCCAACGGCAGTACGACAGCCCAGTGCAAGCTGAATGCGAACACGGTGTACTGGTTCAACGTGATTCCGGCCAAGTACAGCTCGACGCAGGGCCAATGGGTCAGCGGATTCACCGGTGCCAACGCCCAGTTCGGCGTGACGATCTACTCGGTCAATTGACGGTAAACGCCAATGACCAAGTCGTTTTCCCGCACGGCGGTGCTGTGCGTGGTTCTGTGCGCCGCCGCTGAACAAGCGGCGGCCGTCGACGCGGCCGATGCCGTTGTCACCCAGGGTGGGGTCACGGTGACGGTGGCCGACGTTGATGCTTACATGGCGCGCATCCCACACGACAAATGGGGCGGTTTCGTCAGCAGCGCCGATCGCATCGAAAACATGCTGCAGAACCTGCTGCGAACCAAGCAGCTCGCGCAACAGGCGCGCGATCTCAAGCTGGACCAGAAGCCCGAGGCCAGCGCAGCGCTGGCCCTGGCGCGTGACGAACAGCTGGCGAAGATGCGCCTGGAAAATTTCAGCGCGGACCTCAAGGTGCCGAACATGGACCAGTTGGCCAAGGAGCAGTACCAGTCGCACAAGGATCAGTACTTGACGCCGGCCAAAGTGGCGGTGCAGCACGTGCTGATCGGCATTCCGAAGCACTCCGAGGAGGAAGCGAAAAAGATCGCCGACGCGGTGCGCGCTGAGGCCGTGCGCGATCCGGCGCGTTTCGACGCGCTCGTCGAGCAGTACTCGGACGATCCCTCCAAGGCCAGCAATCACGGCCACATGGAAGATGCCACGTCGTCGAAATACGCGACCGAATTCGCGCGCGCGGCGGGCGAGCTCAGCCTCAAGCAGCCGATCTCCGAACCGGCGAAGACCAAGTTCGGTTATCACATCCTCAAGCTTGTCGATCTGCAGCCCGGTAAGCAACAGGCATTCGCGGAGGTGAAAGACAAGATCGTCGCCGGCCTGCGCGACCAGTACGCCTCCGATCAGCGCCGTAATTTCCTCAACGAGCTGAGCAATCAGGTCATGGATCCGAAGCCCGAAGCGATTGCGGCGCTGCACGACCGCTATGCGCAGGCTGCGGGTACCGCGGACGCTGCCCCGGCAGGGGCCGACGAAGCGGCAGCCTCCAAGCACTGAAGTTTCATGTCATAACGCGGCAACCGGCGGCCCGCATTTGCGATAATAGCCAGTCGCAATTCGCCGGAACCGCTTGATGCCGGGCGCAAGCTTAGCTCTCCATTTTATCCGCCGCGACCTCCGCAACCGCTATCTCGGTAGCTTCAGCGGCGGTCTGTGGGCGCTCGTGCAGCCGCTCGTGCAACTGGCGGTGTACGCGTTCGTGTTCGTCTACATATTCAAGGCAAAGGCGCCGGGCGCCGACGCGCCGGGCTTCGTGCCGTTTCTCGCGCTGGGCCTGTGGCCGTGGACGGCGTTTGCCGAAGGCGTGTCGCGCGCCACCACGACGATCCAGGACAACGCACCGCTGATCCGCAAGATCGCCATGCCGCGGGAGGTACTGGTGTTCTCCGCCGTCGCCTCGGCGTTCCTGATCCATGGCGTGGGCTTCTGCGCGATCGCGCTGGCGTTGCGCCTGGGCGGCGTGCCAGTCGATCTACTCGCGCTGCCGCTGGCCCTGGGCGAATTCGCGCAGCTGTTCGTGCTCGCGCTCGGCGTCGCCTTCTTGTTCGCCGCGCTGCAGGTGTTCGTGCGCGACCTGGCCGCGGCGCTGCCGCAGCTGCTGATGCTGTGGATGTTCGCCTCGCCGGTGTTCTACGCGAGCGAATCGCTGCCGCCGGCCTATCGCGGTTGGTTCGCGCTCAATCCGTTTGCGCACTACCCGGAAGCATTCCGCGCCTTGTTGCTGCACTCGGGAACGCTCGGTTTAGCCGCGCAGGCGCTAGCGCTGGCCGTCGCGCTCGGCGTGCTCGCGCTGGGGCTCGCGGTGTTCCGGCGCCTGAATCCGCACTTCGAGGATTTCCTGTGAGCGAGGTCCTCGTCGAAGCCCGCGACTTGGGCAAATCCTATCCGCTGGTGTTCCGTCCGCGCGACCGTCTGCGCGCACTGTGGCATCTGCTCGCCGGGCGCGGCCGCGCCGAGTCTGTGGCGGTGCTCAAACACGTCGATCTGCGGGTGCAGCGCGGCGAGTCGCTCGGCCTGATCGGCGAAAACGGGGCGGGCAAGTCGACCTTGCTCAAGCTGCTCACCGGCGTGCTGACGCCGACCACGGGCAGCGTGACGGTGCACGCCCGTGTCGGCGCCCTGCTGGAGCTCGGCGCCGGGTTCCATCCGGAATATTCCGGACGCGACAACATCAGCCTTGCCGCCGCGCTCTATGGCCTGGATGCGCAGGAAACGCGGGCGAAAATCCCGCAGATCATCGAATTCGCCGACATCGGCCATTACATCGACGAACCGGTCAAGCATTACTCGTCCGGCATGGTGGTTCGCCTGGGCTTTGCGATCGTCGCTTCATTGCACCCGGATCTGCTGATCACCGATGAGGTACTGGCCGTCGGCGACGAGGCGTTCCAGCGCAAATGCGTGCGCTGGATCGAGGATTACCTGGCCGGCGGCGGCACCCTGATCCTGGTGTCGCACAGCATGTACCACATCAAGAAACTGTGCCGGCACGCGTGCTGGCTCAAACACGGCGAAATCGCCGCGAGCGGCGATGTGTTCGCCGTGGCACAGGCCTACCAGGCCTATCAGGAAAGCAAGTCCGCGCCGGCGGCGCCGGTGCGCGCGAACATCCTTGCCCAGAATGTGGAATTCCATCTGCTCGATCTCGTTCTCAACGATGCCGCCGCCGAAGCTTCGATCGTGCTTGCGCAGGGCGAAACCCTGCGCGCGAGTGTGCGCGTGCATTCGCGCGACGGGCGCGTGCCGGTCGTGCTGTTCGGTGTGGCCCGGGCCGACGGCACGCCCGTCTACGGCGTCAGCAGTGAGATGGACGGCGTGCGGCCGCGGCGCGAGAGCGAACAGGTGTACTCGATCGAAATCGAATTTGCCGATCTGGCGTTGTTGCCGGGTGCATACCTGTTCAAAGCCCATCCACTCGATCCGGAGGGCGTGCGCCTGTTCGACACGCTGGAGCGCAGCGTGACGATCAGCGGACAATCGCGCGAAATGGGCACGGTGCATTTGCGCCACGCGTGGCTCGGTGTGGAAGCCGCCGCTCCAGCCGGGCGCATAGGAGTGATTTCGTGAGCGAAACCCGGCCCGAACTCGAATTCACCGGCGAGCGCTTCACGCCTGAATGCGTGCGCGAGATTTGGTACGAGCATTGGCACCGTTACGCGTTCGCGCGCGAGTTCGCGCACGGCAAGCGCGTGCTCGACGCAGCCTGCGGCGAGGGCTACGGCAGTGCGCTGCTGGCCGGACCTGCGGCCAGCGTGCTCGGCGTCGACATCGCCGACAACGCGATCGCGCATGCGCGCGCACGCTACGGTGCGCAGCCGAACCTGGCGTTTCAGCGCGGCGACTGCACTGCGCTCGATGTCGCCGCAGGCAGTTTCGACCTGATCACCTCGTTCGAAACGCTCGAACACGTGCAGGCGCAGGAGAATCTCATTGCCGGTTTTGCCCGCGCGCTCGCGCCGGACGGCGTACTGCTCGTCTCGTCGCCGGACAAACACACGTACAGCGATATCAGCGGATTCCGCAACGAATTCCACGTGCGCGAACTGTACCGCGACGAGTTGCTGGCGCTGCTGGCGCCGCGTTTCCCGCACGTGCGCCTGTATGGCCAGAAACTGCTGTTCCAGTCGGCGATCTGGGCGATGGATGCCGCGCCACGCAGCGTCGCCGCCACGACGATTCTCTCCACCGGCACCGGACCCGCGCCCGGGCTCGACTATGCGCCGCTGTATTTCATCGCGGTGTGCTCGCGCCAGCCGTTGCCCGCGATGCCGGACCTGGCGCTGTTCGGCGACCGCGAAGAATCCGTGTATCGGCATTACAATGGCGAGGTGCGCAAGAACATGGCCGCGGGCGGGCGTATCGCCGAACTCGAGGCCGAAATCGCCGCGTTGCGCCAGCAGCTTGCCAAGTCCAAGGCGCAGCCCTGAGCTGCGCGAAACCCTCGAAAAACCCATGGCCACGACCACGCTCAATTACCAAGTCACCTATCCGCCTGCGCCCGTCTCGCGACCGACGCCCGTGCCCGATCCGGGGGCGCCGTTGTACGCGTCCGAAGATGGCCTCGTCGCCTCGTTGTCCAGCCAGGAATGCATCTTCCAGATCCGCCGCAGCGGCGAAACCCATGTGATGACGTTCCAGGTGCTGCAGGCGTTGGATCAGTGCCGCGAATTCCGCTCGCTCGACGAACACAGCGCACGCATCGAATCGACCATCACCGGCCTGGCCGGCAAGCGCGATGACATCAAGCGTGTGCTGACGGGCTTGATCCAACGCGGCCTGCTCATCTCCGACCAGGATTTCATCGAGCGCCTCGCACGCGCACCGGCGCGCGCCCAGGCCGATTTGCGCGGCGTATTCATCCGCGCCTGCGACCGGCCGCAACAGCTCGCACGCCTGCTCGCGTCGCTGACCGATTACGAACGCCAGCACCGCGCCGGGCGCCGCTACATCGTGCTCGACGATTCCTCGCTCGCGGCCAACGCGGACGAGCAACGCGACAGTCTGCGCGAATTCGCGCGCACGACCGGCTGCAAGGTGAGCTACGTCGGCCGCGCGGAGCGTGCGAAGATCGTCGAGAAGTTCGCCAAAGCACGACCGCAGGCCAAGAGCGTGGCAGCACGCCTGCTCATGCGCGACGCACATCCGCAGGCGCAGCGTTTCGGCGGTGGCCGCGGCTGGAACATGGCGGTGCTGTTGTCGGCCGGGGCCCGCATGGCGCTGCTAGACGAAGACCTGTGCCTGCCGCTGCGCCGCCCCGATTACGCGCGCACGGGTCTGAACCCGAACCCGAACGCGCAGCAGTCCGCGCGCTTCATGGCCAACATGGAACAGGCGCTCGGCGCCGGGACCGAAGTCGAGGCCGATCCGTTCGAGCTGCATCTGGCCGCCTGCGGCCAGGCGCTCGGGGCTTTGCGCGGTTATCCGATCGAACGGACCGACCTGCGCGGTCTCAATCTGGGGCGCCTGGAACTGCTTTCGCCGGCGGCCCGCATCATCTCGACGCAGGCAGCCAGCTACGGCAGTTCGCGCAGCGGCAACGGCCTGTGGCTGTACCAACTCGACGGCGAAAGCCGTGCGGAATTCTGGAGCGATCGCGACAGCTATCGGCGCAACTGCGAAGCGCAGTTCGTCATGCAAGGCGCGGCGCAGGCGCGCGCGACCGAAGTCGCCGGCTTCACGCCGCTGACGCTCGATAACAGCACGTTGCTGCCATGTTCGAATCCGGTTGGACGCGGCGAGGATTCGCTGATCGGCGCATTGACGCGGTTCTGCCAACCCGACGCGGTTTCGCTGGTATTGCCCGAGGCGATCGGTCACGTGCAGGAAAGCCACCGCCGCCGTTCGGAGCGAACGCTCGCGGCGCACGTCCCGCACGTGAATTATTTTCTGCGCGATTTCGTGCAACGCCAGTTCGGCCTGTTCCAGGCCGACGATCCGGCGCGCCGCATGGGACTGCTCGCCGATGTGCTTCGCGATCTGGCCGGTGCCAGCGCGGACAAACGCCTCGCGCATCTGCGCGAATACCTGAGTTACGTGCGAG
>Ga0207641_10003478_pt1 | contig 13952 bp, 11 predicted proteins | sample KBSSwiS62_FD_184306 | JGI IMG/M metagenome (GOLD analysis project Ga0207641, IMG submission 184306) | Switchgrass rhizosphere microbial communities from Kellogg Biological Station, Michigan, USA - KBS Switchgrass S6-2 (SPAdes) (version 2) | ecosystem: Host-associated > Plants > Roots >... | reverse complement strand
TCCGGCCGTGACCATCGCCCAGAACGCCATGAGCGCGAAGGACGCGCTCTCGGCAGACAGTCCGCGCTCGCGGGTCAGATACGGTCCGGACCAGTTGCCGTTCAGCGTCTCAGCAACTCCGTAGAGGAGAACGGCGGTGGCAAAGAGCCAGAAGCTCCGTGGCAGACGTTCAGCAGTCGCGTCGTGTGTCACGTGACCAACTGATGCCTCGAGCGGCGCCTTCGTACTCAGGAGAAGGAGTGCGGTCAGGGCGGCGGCCACCATCAACGGCATCAGCCACCAGACGCCCGCTCCCAGAAAGATCGCGACGAAGAGAGGTGCGAGCGCGGTGCCGGCACCGAGCAATGCGTTGAGCACGAGCACGCTGCGATCCTCGTGGCCCGGAACAAACCTCTGCGCGTACGTGTTGATGGCCATCACGGTGGCACCGAAGCCGAACCCGAGCGATCCGGTCGCAATGAGGAGCAGTCCGTACGCGGCGTCCGGCATATCCACCAACAGCCGGCTTCCGGCCAGCAGGAACATCGCCAGGAGGTCGCCGCTCAAACCGGCCTGAAGAACCAGCTTGAGTGTCCAACGGCGCGCGAGGGCCGGACCGATGCTGGAGGCGAGCATCGCCAGAATGACCTGCGGGACGAACATCATCCCGTAGCGCGACGCGCCGAACCCGAAGCCGCTGGGACTGGTGAAGATGGAGCTGGCGGCTGGAAACGTGACCAGCGCCAGCCCCTGGACCAGCCCGATGAGGTAAACCAGCCGGACTTCAGACCGCGAGGGCATCGGCGACAGACCCGACTTTAGAATGCAACCGCTCTGCGAGATGCTCGGCCACCCTGATGGCATTGGCCATCGCCGTCAGGGCCGGGTTCACGGCGCCGATGCTGACGAAGAAGCTGGTGTCGACGACGTACAGATTGTCGAGCTCGTGAGCTTTGCAGTGGACGTCGAGGACCGAGGTCTTCGGATCGGTGCCGAAGCGGCAGGTGCCAGCCTGATGAGCCACGCCCGCGATCGGGATGTCGGTCTTGAGGTACGCGTTGCGTGGAATCAAATGGTCCGGGTGTAAGCCCAGGTGATGGAGCATCGACTTGAGCTGCTCGTAAAGCCGTTGTTGAGGCACTTGATTGTTCGGCGTGTAACTCAGCGTGATCTTCCCGTTTCGGTCCACGCTGACCCGATTGTTCGGATCGGGCAGGTCCTCAGTCCCGAGCCAGAAGTCGACGGCGTGTCGCGCGATGTCATTCAACAGTCCGAGCGGCGCGAGCCTGGTCTCGAGCGGTTTCTCGCCTTTGTACATCTCGCCGACCGACTTGCCGACCATCTGGATATTGCCCATCGGAAACTCGAACCCGTCGGTGCCGAAATAGAAGTCGTTCAGCGCAACGGTCTTCTGAAAGAACGTGAGATTCGGCTCCCGTGAAACCGCCAGGACGGCCGTGCTGTTGTGGTACATGTAGTTTCGCCCGACCATGTCGGAGCCGTTGGCGAGGCCATTGGGGTGCTTGTCGTTCGCTGACATCAACAACAGCTTCGCGGAATTGGCAGCACCGCACGACAGCACGACGATGTCACCGACGAACGACTCCTCTCCGCCATCGCGCTCCACCAGGACTTCCTTGACGGATCGTCCGCTGGCGTTCGTCACCAGCCGCAGGGCCTGTGAATTCCGCAGCAGCGTCACATTTGGATACTGCAGTGCGGGACGCACGCCGAGCACTTCCGCGTCTGACTTGGCGTGAACCAGGCAGGGGAACCCATCGCAGGTCTGGCAGCGGATGCACCGACTGTTCTCCATGTGCCGTTCGTCGAGCATGATGCCGCAGGGCGCGTGAAAGGGATGAAAGCCGGCGGCGTTCAGATCGTTGAACAGTTGCTGCATACGCGGCTCGTGTGAGACCGGCGGATATGGATACGGGGCGCTCGCCGGCGGCTCGGTCGGGTCCACGCCGCGCAGGCCATGCACCTGATACATCTGCTCGGCCTTCGTGTAGAACGGTTCCATCTCCTCGTAGCTGATCGGCCAGGCCGGCGAGATCCCGTCGTAATGACGCAGCTCGCCGAAGTCCTCCTGGCGCAGACGGTACAAGGCCGCGCCGTACATCTTCGTGGCGCCGCCGACGAAGTAGTGAACCTGCGGCTGGAATGCCTTGCCAGTGGCGTCGTACCACACATCAGGCGAGATGTAGCGGTTGTCGACGAACACGGCCTTCGCGTCCCAGTTCAGCGCTTCACGCTTCAACCAATCGCCGCGCTCGAGAATCAGGATGCGCTTCCCGGTCGCCGCGAGATGGCGCGCCAGCGTGCCGCCGCCCGCGCCGCTGCCGACGATGATGACGTCGTAGTGTTGCGGCATGAGACTCCTCCCTCACAGCCCGGGGCTGCTCTGCATCAGGCCGCCATCGGCGAACACCGTTGTTGCCGTGATGTAGCTCGCGCGGTCGCTGGCCAGCATCGCGACCACGCTGGCAATCTCCTCCGGCTGCGCCATGCGCCCCAGGGGAATCGCCGCGTCCAGCTTCTCCATCTCGGCGGGGTTGTCCATCGTGGAACGATTGATGGGCGTGGCGACGGCTCCGGGGCCGACGCCCGCGACGAGGATTTTGTGAGGAGCCAGTTCGACGCCAGCCGTGCGCGTGAGCATGCGCATGCCGCCTTTCGACAGGCAGTACGCGGTGTTGCCGGGCATGGGCCAGTCTTCGTGGACCGACGTGATGTTGATGATGTGCCCGCCGCCGCCCTGCGCGATCATCTGTTTGGCGGCCAGCTGCGTGCCGAAGAAGGCGCTCTTCAGGTTGATGCGAAGCACGTCGTCGTATTGCTTCTCGGTGGTGTCGAGCACCGAGGTGCGGCTCTCGATGCCGGCGTTGTTCACCATGATGTCCAGCCGCCCGAACGCCTTCACGGTGGCGTCGACGAGCCGCTGAAGATCGGCGACCTTGCTGACGTCGGCGTCGACGCCGATGACTCGATCCCCCAGGGCGACGACTCGTCGTTCGAGGTCCTCGGTCGCATCCGCGTGAGACACGTAGTCAATCGCGACGTTGGCGCCTTGTTCGGCCAACTCGAGCACGATAGCCTTTCCAATTCCGCTGTTGCCGCCGGTGACGATCGCGACCTTGCCCTTCAGAAACATAAGACCCCTCAGTCTGTGACGGTCGGTTGTGTGTGTTCATCCCAGTCGATCCGGTCTTCGTACGGGCGATCCAGCACCTGAATCGGCCTGGTCTTGCTGAAGTAGTTCCACGCCCAGTCGATGAACGCTTCGACGCGTGCCCGGACGCCGGACATCAGCAGCGCGTGCACGCCCAGCCAGGCTGCAAACGCGATCGGGCCGTCGAGCTCATGACGCTTCCTGCCGATTTCCGCCACGGCCGCGTCGCGCCCGATCATGGCCATGATGCCCTTGTCGTGATAGTGGAAGGCGGTTCGAGGCTTGCCTGCGATCTCGGCCAGGATGTTGTTCGCCGTCCACACGCCGCATTGCTGCGCAACGGACGCCAGTTGCGGAAGCGGGCGGCCGTCCGCGTCCGGAATGTTCGCGAAGTCGCCGAGCGCGTAGACGCCGGGGAAACCCGCGACCGTGAGATCGGGCTGCACGTCGATGCGGCCGCCGCGCCCCTTTGGCAGCCCCGAGTGTGCCGCAAGCGGTGAGGCCATGAGCCCGCCGGCCCAGACCACCGTGCGCGTCAGAATCGACGTGCCGTCGGATAGCAGCACGCGATCGGATCCGACTTCGGTGACGGCCTCACCCAGCAGCAATCGCACACCTTTCCGGTGAAGAGTGCGCGCTGCATATTCATGTGCTTCGGCGGAAAAGGGCGCCAGAAGCGTGGAGCCATGCTCCACCAGATACACCTGCGCCTGTTTCACGGCCAGGTCACGGTATTCACGGGTCACCGAGAGGTTGATCATGTCGGCCAGAGCCCCGGCGAGCTCGGTTCCGGTCGGGCCTCCGCCGATGATGACGAAGTTCAGCGCCCCCTTGGCCAGCACGCTCGGATCACGGTCCGCGGCTTCGAACACCGCCAGGACCCGCGAGCGCAGTCGTTGTGCTTCCTCGAGCGTGTAGAGCGGAAAGCTGTACTGCTCCGCTCCCTGGGTGTTGAAGAAGTTCGCTTGCGATCCGGCCGCCAGGACGAGGATGTCGCCCTGGTAATTCTGGCCGTCTCGTGTGGTCACCGTCCGGCTCCTGGGGTCGGCGGCCATCACCTCCGACATCTTCACGTCCACACTCGCGTGGTCGTGAAGCGACTGCCGAAGCGACGTCGCAACATCGCTCGACCCGAGCTCCGCAGTGGCGACCTGGTAGAGCAGCGGCTGGAACTGGTGGTAGTTGTTCTTGTCGATCAACGTGACCCGTACGTCGTCGCTCTTGGCCAGCTTGTGCGCGCACCCGAGCCCGGCAAAGCCGCCGCCGACGATCACGACGTGCGTTCTTGGTTTCGTGGCCTCCACGGTTTCGCCCTCCGCCGTCTGCAACGAATCGTGTGTCGACATGCCTGCTCGTCCTGCGGCGACCCGCCGCAAGACTTCTGCCAGCCGGTTGGTTTCGTCCCAGACGTCGAAGGCGTGGAATCATGAGAGAAGGGATATCGTCACGGCGGGCCTGCCAACATGCGGCGAGGGTTCGCAGCCGATTGTGACGGCCGCGATCAGGCCCGATCGTCATCGCCGGCACGTGTCCGGTCGGTCCCAGGATGGCTCGCGCGGCGGGCGACTCAGCAGCGTCGCGCAAGGCGCCCAGCCGTCAGGTCATCGGCAGCCTGATAGCGCAGCCACGCTCCAACCGGGCGCTGAGACAGACTCACTCCTCCAGTTCCGGGTCCTCACATTGCAGTCTATATACTAAAATGTTTATAGTCTGTTCAGACTGATTGCCGACCCTGTCGCTACGCAGTGGTTCGCCGGGGTGATCCCATGCCTGACAAGTTGAGAAGCGTCGATCGGCGGTTGCCGCTCAAGCCCAAAGTGCTCCACATTCTGCTGGCGGTGGCTGACGGACCCCGGCACGGCTACAGCGTCATGCAGGAGGTCGCCGAACGGACCGACGGCCAGGTCCGTCTCTGGCCGGCGGCGCTGTACGGGCTCCTGCGCGAACTCGAAAAGGACGATCTGATTGTGGAGTCGGATAAGCGGCCGGCCGCCGATGAAGACGACGAGCGGCGGCGTTACTTTGCGCTCACCCCGCTCGGGAAACGGGTGCTGGACGCCGAAGTTCGTCGCCTCGAAGCCATCGTCAATCACGCGCGCTCGAGCCGCGCGTTGCGAAAGGCCTACCGCGCATGACGAGCGATCGCTTCTTGCGCTGGTGCGCCAGGAGTTACGCACAGCTTCTCTGGATCCTTTGTGTTCGCGACAGCCGGGAGCGTCAGGCGATCCGCGATGACGGCGAGCGCCTGCTCGAAGCGGCTCACATGCAGGGGCGCCTCACGCTGGCGACGACGTGGCTCGCGCTGATCTGGGATCTCGTCTTCGTCGGCGCCCGGCATGATGTCGCACAGGCACTGCGGGCGCTGGTCCGGGCTCCAGGAGTCACGATCGGCGTCTCACTCCTCCTCGGACTTGGCGTCGCGGCGACGACCACGCTCTTCGCGTTCGTTGACGCGGTGCTGCTTCGACCGCTCCCATACGATCAGCCGGATCGACTCGTCATGATGTGGGAGTCGAACGTCTCCCTGGATCGCATTCGCGAGGGGCCGTCCCCGGGCAATGTCCTCGACTGGGTCGCTCGCAACGATGCGTTCGATGCGATCGCCGCCTCGATGAGGGTGTCGGCCATCCTCCGGGGACGCGACGGCGGCACGCCGATCGCTGGCGTGCACGTCACGCGCGGTTTCTTCGAGGTCTATCGTCGTCGGCCACAGCTTGGGCGCACGTTCGATGCGGGCGAATTCGACGGCGCGGCGTCAATCACGTCGCGGCAGGCGTCCAGCGGCGAACCGGTCATCGTTCTGAGTTATCGCCTGTGGCGGACGCTGGGCGCCGACCCTCAGGTCGTCGGTCGGACGATCTCCGTGGAAGGCCGCGACTGGCGGGTGATCGGCGTGATGCCGGAAGACTTCGTCCCCGACGCGGCGGCCTTCTGGGCGCCGTGGGATATGCGGGTGTCGTACCGGGGCCCGCGTTTTCCGCACGGACTTCCGCGCGACGCCCGGTTCCTGCGGGTCGTGGGTCGGATGAAAGCCGGAGTGTCCCTCGAAGGCGCCGAGTCGCGGATGCAGACAGTAGCGCGCGGATTGGAGTCCGAGCATCCAGACACCAACGCCGGTTGGAGTGTCCGGCTCTTTCCGCTCGGCGATGAAATCGTTCGCACGAGCCGTCTGGAGCTTCTCCTCGTCTTTGCGGCGATGTTCTGCCTGCTATTGCTGGTGTGCGCCAACGTCGCCAGCCTGGCCATCGCGCGCGGTGTCGCCCGCGCGAGGGAGATGGCGATTCGCCTGGCGCTCGGAGCCAGCGGAGGCCGCGTCACGCGACAACTCATCGCGGAATGCATGTTGACCGCCGTCGTCACGACGATCATCGCCCTCGTGCTCACGGCGTGGTGGGTGGACGCGGCGCTGTCAATCGCGCCCGCCGACATTCCGCGCCTGCACGAAGTGGCCCTGAACCTGCGAGTCGCGTCGTTCGCTGCGCTCCTCGCGCTCCTGGTCACCGCCGTCGGCAACGCGGTGCCGACCTTTCGCGCCAGCCGCACACCGATTGCCGGCGCGCTCAAGGACGGCGCTGCCGTGACGGCAGGTGCGTCTGGACGACTGCGCGCGGGACTGGTGGTTGCCGAGATGGCGACCGCCGTGATGTTGCTAGTCGGAGCCGGTTTATTGGTCCGGACATTTGCCGAGTTACGACGGGTTGACGTCGGATTCGGCACGAGCAAGCTGCTCGTCTTGCGCATCACACCTGATGCGGCGCGTTATCGCACGGGCGCGCAGACAACCGACTACTACCGCCGCGTGCTCACGTCCCTTCGCGAGGCTCCCGCGATTGCGTCCGTGGCAGCGGTCACGGCCCTTCCGATGAGCACGATCGGCTCCGACTTCGCGCGGCCGTACTGGCCCGAGCATGCCCGCCCTGAGGGCAAGGCGCTGTCGGAAGCCAGCATTCGGATGGCCACACCGGGATACTTCGGGACGCTGGGGCTTCCTTTGATCGCTGGGCGCGAGTTTACGGACCGGGACGACGCGGACGCGCCCCGTGTGGTGATCGTCAATCAGAAACTCGCCAGAAACGCGTGGGGGAGCGAGAATCCGATTGGGCGCAACCTGATTCTCGACTACCAACGTGGGCCCTATCCGTATGAAGTGGTTGGCGTGGTGCGTGACGCCCGGCACGACGGGCCGCGAAGTGAGCCGGTGCCCGAGATTTTCATTCCGCACTCGCAGAACCCGTACCTGGTCATGAACGTGATCGCTCGGACGGCCGTGGATCCGGTCGCGGTGGCGCAGACGGCTCGTGACCACGCGCTTCGTGTCGACCCGGATCAACCCGTACACTCGGTGACCACGATGGACCAGCTGCTCGGCGATGCCGTGCAGCTCGATCGATTCGCCATGCTGCTGATCACGCTCTTCGCGGTTGGAGGGCTCATCACAGCGGCCGGTGGTGTATACGCCCTGCTCGCCTACACCGTGGTGCAACGGCGCCGCGAAATTGCGCTGCGGATGGCGCTCGGCGCGTCACCGCAGCGGGTCGCGAAGTCGATCGTGATGGAATCGCTGGTTCTCGCCGTAGCCGGAGGCACGATCGGTCTCGTTGGTGCGGCGGCCAGCGGCGGTTTCGCGCGCACGCTGCTGTTTGGTGTGGCACCCCAGGATCCGGTCACGCTCGTGACGGCGGTTGCCGTGCTCCTGGTCGTCGTCGTGGCTGCCAGTTGGTTGCCGGCGCGGCGTGCCGCACTGATCGACCCAGGGCACGCGATCAGGATGTGAGGAACCGACGATGAGTACCGTTCTCGTGACCGGTGGCAGTGGCTTCGTCGGAAGCCACGTCGTCCTCCAGCTTCTGAACGCGGGTCACGCCGTCCACACGACTGTGCGCTCCATGAAGAAAGAGGAAAGCGTGCGCGCGATGCTGCGCGCCGCTGGAGCGGACGCCGGCAGCCGCCTGATGTTCTTCACGGCCGACCTCACGAGCGACTCCGGCTGGTCGCACGCCGTGGCCGGCTGCGATTACGTACTACATGTCGCGTCGCCGCTGTCGGATTCGGCTCGGAAGACGGAAGCGGAGGTGATCGCTCCTGCACGCGACGGCTCGCTGCGCGTGCTCCGCGCGTCCCGTGATGCGAAGGTGAAACGCGTGGTGATGACCTCGTCGTGCGGCGCCGTCTACTACGGCTATCCGCCGCGGGCGGAGCCGTTCGACGAGACGAACTGGTCGAACCCCGACCGCGGGGACATGAGTGCGTACATCAAGTCGAAGCTGATTGCCGAGCGCGCGGCATGGGATTTCGTCAAGGCGGAGGGCGGCGCGCTCGAGCTCGCTGTCATCAACCCCGCCGGCGTCTTCGGTCCCGTCCTCGGCCCGGACACGTCTTCGTCGACGCAGATGGTGAAGCGGCTCCTGACGGGGATGCCCGGATGTCCTCGAATCCATTTCGCCGTCGTTGACGTGCGCGACGTGGCGGACCTGCATCTGCGCGCGATGACCAGTCCGGCGGCGAATGGCGAGCGGTTCATTGCCGTCGCCGAGAACGGCGGCGCGATGTCGATGCTCGAGATGGCGAACGTCCTCAAGGCGCGGCTCGGCGAGGCGGCGAAGAAGGTGCCGACGCGCGAGTTGCCAGACTGGATCGTCAGGGCCGGTGCGATCTTCGATCCCGCCATGCGCCAGCTGCTGCCGATGCTCGGCAAGGTTCGCAACGCGACCAGCGCGAAAGCGCGCCGCGTGCTCGCCTGGGAGCCGCGCCCGCGCGAGGACGCACTCGTTGCGACGGCGGAGAGTCTATTGAAATTCAGAATCGTGTAGACGCAAGACGTTCTTCGCTGTCGTCACGATACTTTTTTGTGGATCATCGTGATAGGTTAGACGCGTTTGCCCGCGGAGGTGAGAGGTGCGCAGACAATTCCTGGCCGCGGCTGTCGTCGCCGGCGCGTTTCTGTCGAACGGCGCGTCCGCCGCTCAGACGCTCGCGCCGCCGAGCCTGCCCTATGTCGCGGTTCACGATCCCCAGTTCATCAGCGCCGGCGATGCGACGTTCATGAACGGCGAGGACCGCGTGATCGGCCTCATGAGCGGTAGGACGGCCAAAGCGTACCCGGCCGCCATTCTGTCGCAGCACGGGCTGGTCCAAGATCGATCGCCAAAAGGACCGATCGCGATCACCTGGTGAAGCTACTGCAACACGGCCCTCGTGTTCAGGGCCGAAGCCAAAGGCCAGCCGCTCGTGCTGGACAACGCCGGGGTCGTCGCCGGCAACGAAGTGTTCAAGGATCGCGGCACAGGCAGCCGTTGGCAACAGTCGAGTCTCGAAGCGATCTCGGGCCCGCTGCAGGGCGCGCACCTGCAGCTGTATCCGTTTCTGCTCACCAGTTGGCAGGAATGGCGGCGCCTTCATCCTGACACCCTCGTCCTGAAACCGCTGCCCGGCTACGCGGACCGGATCGCCGAGAAGAACAAGATGATCCGCGCGGGGCTGTCAGGAGAGGGCGCGGCGCCGAACGACGTCAGCTATCACGATGATCGCCTGAAGCCGAAGACCATGGTGCTCGGCCTCGACGTCGAGGGGGCAAGTAAAGCGTTTCCTCTCGAGGCCTTGCGGCAGGTGCGTGTCGTGAACGACCTGCTCGGTGGCAAGCCGGTGCTGATCGTCCACCAGCCGAGTTCCGACACGACGACGGCGTTCGTCGCGCGCTACGACGGAAAGGCGCTCACTTTCGAGGCGGCGAACGCCGACGCGTCCGTCCTGGTCGATCGCCAAACCAACTCGCTTTGGAACGCGTACGGCGAGTGCGTCTCGGGCCGGCTGAAAGGATCGACGCTTGAGGCGTTGGTGCTCGAGCCCGAATACTGGTTTGCCTGGTCCGAGTTTCACCGCGAAACTGCCGTCTACGCTCCGCCGCGCCCCTGACCGGCGGGCCCCTGCGTCGTCAGCGTCGAGCCTTTCTTCGCGAAGATCATCGCGAGGAGCTTCGCGGGCTGCGTCTGGCTCGCATTCTTCGAGACTTCGTGCGTGGCACCGGGCTGTTCGTAGAACATCTGCCCGGTCGTGTACGTCTTTTCCTCACCCTGCCCCGAGATCTTGGCGATGACGGCGCCCTCGAGGACATAGGCCAGCACGAAGCCCGCATGGTGATGCACGGTGCCGACACGCCCGGGCGGGTAGTCGACGTAGCTGACCGTCACTTCCCAGCCGTCCATCGTCACATTCGGCAGGTCGTGTTTGAAGACCGGCGGACGAGGGGCGGTCGGCGGGGAGGCAGGTGAGATCTGCTGCGCCTCTGCGAGTTGACCGGACGCGACGAGTTCGGCAACCAACGCGAACGATGCGACTACGTCTCGGCGGGTGATCATCATGGCGAAAGAGTATAGCGGACAGACTGCTGGCGTTGGTTACCGTCGCGGCGTGCCGCACTCATCGACCCAGGGCACGCGATGAGGATTTGAGTGACCCAAGACGCGTAGGCTTTGGGGATGTCGAGCTGTGGCTACTCTGGGGGCAGGTGAGAGGCAGGGATGCCCAGCGCGAGCGCGATACCCCTGAGTCCCCGTTTGATGATTCCAACATTGCGCGGTCCCATGCGTAGCAGTTGCTTCTGAGCCGCGGTGAGCGACTCGAGTCGCTCGTCGACGTAGGCGTAGCCGATCCCCTTGGGCTTCAGGGGTATCGGGTTCTCCAGGATTGGCGTCTTCAAGAGCGCAACAATCGCGCGCTCCAACGTCCTATCGAACGAAACATCAGCAGATCCCAGCTCACGATGCGCTTCCTCAATCCGTGGTTTGAGCGTCGCGTACAATCTGGCGGCGCCGACAGGATCGACCGAAGCCACCGCATCGGCGATCGCCGTATAACGCCCGTAGCTGCGCGGATCCGTGTAGGAGCCGCCGGCATCATTGACGATGCGGAATCTTGCTGATGGCCGCAATACGCCCAGGTGCTTGGCGGGAGTGACGCCGTCCGCGATGTTCGTAACGACGACCGTGAAGTTGCGGATGTGTCCGTTCGTCGGCAGCCACGCCATGATGGCGGGGCTCTCAGAAAGCGCCTGAACCAGCGTTCTGACGAGCGCGTCGCTCTCATCCAGTGGAGGCAGTGTGACGCGTTCGGCGCTTCCGCCAAGAGAGAGTGGCGGCTCAGTTGTTGACACCTTCGGCGATGACCGCGCGACCTGAATCGGCGCCTGACGGGGTCGCCAGGCAAATGCTAAGTAGGCGGCCACGCCGGCTGAAGCAACCAGTGCCGCGACGATGACCCGCAGCGCGGTGGGGCGCCAGGCTTCACGCGTTGGCGCAAACTCCTCGCTGATGGTCCGGTGAAACTCGTAGTCCGGCAGGTCGTCCATGTTCGCCTCGCTCTTGAACCCCAACGGCTCAGCGCAAGATGAGACAACGTAGATCGAGCATACGGCCAAACGAGTTGGCAAGAAAGCGACGCGATCATAGCTCTGCTGCCGGCAGCCCGAACACCAGGAGCGCGTTGCCCGCCGCGATGGCCACGTACTGGTGCCCGCCGGCCTGATACGTCATGGGGTTGGACCAGATCGCGCCGCCGGTTTGAAATCGCCAGAGCGGCTTGCCCGACGCGGCATCGACCGCGAAGAACATCCCTTCCATGGTCCCGGAAAACACCAGTCCGCCGGCCGTCGACAGCAGGCCGCACCACGGCGGCGTCGTCACCCTGAATTCCCACTTGACGTCGCCGGTCAGCGGGTCGAGCGCGCGCAGCGCTCCCCATGGCTCCTCGTCAGGAACGGCGCGTTTGCTGGCGCCCAGATACATGCGCCCGGGTTGGTACACCGCATCGTTCCGAAAGTAGATGCCGCCCTTCTCCCGAACGTTCTGATAGAACGTTTTCGTCTGCGGGCTGTACGAGGGGCTGAACCAGTTGGTGATGCCGTCGTCATCGGGATAGACGAGCGCTCCCTTCGGGCTGGGCACGGTCTCGGGATTCGGGATGGGCCGGCCTTTCGCGTCGAGTCCCTTTGTCCAGGTCTGACGCGCGAACGCTTTGGCGTGGAGGTACTCGCCCGTCACGCGGTCGAAGACGTAGAAGAAGCCGTTGCGGTTCGCGAAGAGCAGAAGCTTGCGCGGCCGGCCGCGGAAGTCGGCGTCGACGAGGATGGGGATTTCGGTGGCGTCGATATCGTTCACGTCGTGCGGCGTGAACTGAAAATGCCAGCGCAGCGCGCCGGTGTCGACGTCCACGGCGATCAGCGAATCGGAGTACAGATTGTCGCCCTCGCGAACGTCGCCGATGAAATCGGGGCCCGGATTGCCAGTTCCCCAGTACGTCAAGTTCGTCTCAGGGTCGAACGCGCCCGTGACCCACGTCGTCGCGCCGCCGCGCTTCCAGCTGTCGCCGCTCCAGGTGTCGTGGCCGGGCTCGCCCGGCCCCGGCACGGTCCACAGGCGCCACGCGCGCTTGCCGGTCGCCGCGTCGTACGCGTCCAGAAACCCGCGAACCCCGTACTCCGCTCCAGCCATCCCGACAATCACCTTGTCTTTCACGGCCAGCGGGGCGGCAGTCAGCGAATGGCCCGTCTTATAATCGGCGACCTCAACGTCCCACCGCACGCGCCCGGTCCGCATGTCGAGCGCGACGAGGTGCGCATCGATGGTCGCGACGAAGATCTGATCCCCGAGCGCCGCGACGCCGCGGTTGACATCGCCGCAGCAGGCGCGGAGATCCTCGGGCAGAGTGCGCCGATACGCCCACACCGGTCGGCCGGTCTTGATATCCAGCGCGACGACGTCGCTCGGCGGATCGGTGAGGTACATCACACCGTCGAACACCAGCGGGGTGCTCTCGAAGTGATGGCGTCCCTGAACCTGGTAGATCCAGACCGGGCGCAGTTGCTGCACGTTCGCGCGGTTAATCTCGTCGAGCGTGGAGAAACGTTGCGCGTCGTAAGTACCGTGATAGGTCAGCCAGCTGCCCGGCTCGCGCACCGCCTGGCGGATTCGGTCGTACGTCAACTGTGCCGACAGTTCGGCGGCGAACAGGAGCGCGAGGAGGATCGCCAGCGCCGCCTTCATCGCGTTCCCTCCAGCGATACGAGATACGCCACGAGGTCATCGAGCGCGGCTGGTTCGAGACGCTCTCGAAAACTCGGCATCGCCGTTCGTCCGTCGTCCGCGGCGAGCTCCGCCAATTCGTCCTTGAAGAAGGAGTGCAGGGTCCCGCCTGCATCGCGGAACTGGATCGAGAACGTGTCCTCGTTGACGCGGACGCCGATCAGGCGCCGGCCATCGCGTGTCACGCCCCGGATTTGTTTGAACCCCGTCGGCACGTCGGCCTGCGGATCGACGATCGCCCGGCGAAGGTAGGCCGGGCTCGAACGGGCGCCAATGTCCGTCAAGTCCGGACCGGTGGGACCGCCGCGTCCACGGATGGTGTGGCAGGCCGCGCAGCCGACCGACTCGTAGACCTGCGCGCCGCGCGCGGCATCGCCCCGAAGCGGGTCGCGCTTCACCCGTCCCAGGCTGCGAACGAAGGCGACCACCTGCCAGGTTTCACGCGCGCTCATCGCGTTGCCCGGCATGCCGGTTCCGGGAATGCCTCGATTGACGACGCGGAACAGTGCCTCGTCTGTCGGTGCGCGGCGGAGCGCCGGGCGTGCGAGGTTGGCGCCTCTGCCGCCGTCGCCGTCGGCGCCGTGACAGTAGGCGCATTGCGCCTCAAAAAGGGTCCTGCCGCGCGCGACCTCTTGCGCAGTGACCGGTGGACGTGCCGTGGGTTCGACGGCCACGGTCATTTGCAGTACCACTAGCCACGAAGCGATGCACATCGCGACCCCCGG
>Ga0207641_10003476_pt1 | contig 13956 bp, 9 predicted proteins | sample KBSSwiS62_FD_184306 | JGI IMG/M metagenome (GOLD analysis project Ga0207641, IMG submission 184306) | Switchgrass rhizosphere microbial communities from Kellogg Biological Station, Michigan, USA - KBS Switchgrass S6-2 (SPAdes) (version 2) | ecosystem: Host-associated > Plants > Roots >... | reverse complement strand
GCGCAGCAGCGCCTGAAACGCGTATGCGCCCTCGTCGGGAGTGATCGCCGTTTCGGCGGCGTCGGCCACCTCGGTGGCGCGGCCAACCTCCGCCCAAGCGCCCCATGCGATCGCCGTGGCCGGAAGACCCTGCGCCCGACGCCATTTGGCGAACGCATCGAGCCAGCTGTTGGCAGCCGCGTACGCGCCCTGACCGGGGGAGCCGACGAGCGCAGCTGCCGAGGAGAACAAGCAGAACCAGTCGAGCGGCTGTGTGGCCGTGGCACGGTGCAGGTTCCACGCTCCGTACACCTTCGGGGCCCAGTCGCGCTGGATGAGCTCGTCAGAGATGTTCTCCAGCGTGGCGTCTTCGACCACCGCTGCGGCGTGCAGCACTCCGCGCAACGGCAGACCCGTCGCGGTCGCGGCCGCAACTAACCGGTTCGCCGTGCCGGGCGCGGTGATGTCGCCGCACTCGACGACGATGTCGGCGCCCATCGCCCGGATCAGGTTGATTGTCTCCAGCACCTTGTCATTCGGCTTCGAGCGGGAGGTGAGTACGATCCGCCCGCAACCGGCGGAGGCCATCTTTTCCGCGAGGAACAGTCCCAGGCCGCCGAGACCGCCGGTGATGATGTACGCACCGTCGCCACGGAAGATCTGCGCTTGCTCAGGCGGAACGGCCACGCGGGTGTGCCCAACCCGCGGAATGTCGAGCACCAACTTGCCGGTGTGCTGGGCCCCGCCCATCACACGGATCGCGGTGGCGGCATCAGCAAGTGGGTAATGAGTGCTTTCCGGCATCGGCAGCGATCCGTCGGCGGTCAGCCGATACACCTTCTTCAGCAGGCTGCGAACCTGTTGCGGGTGGCTGATCGACATCAACGCCAGGTCGACGCCGTAGAAGGCGAGGTTGCGCCGGAACGGGAAGAGCCCCATCTTGGTGTCGCCGTAGATGTCGCGCTTGCCGATCTCGACGAACCGGCCCCCGAGTGCGAGCAATTCCACCCCGGCTCGCTGTGCTGCGCCCGTCACCGAGTTGAGCACGATGTCGACGCCGTAACCGTCCGTGTCCTTGCGAATCGCATCGGCGAACTCAATTGTCCGCGAGTCGTACACATGCTTGATACCCATGTCGCGCAACAGCTGTCGACGCTGTTCGTTGCCCGCGGTGGCGAAGATCTCGGCGCCAACCGCGCGTGCGATCGCGGTCGCGGCCTGGCCGACACCGCCCGTCGCGGAATGAATCAGCACGCGATCGCCGCGCCTGATCCTGGCCAGGTCGTGCAGTCCGTACCAGGCCGTGGCGTGCGCCGTGGTGGTCGCCGCGGCCTGCGCATCGGTCAACCCCGCGGGCAACTTGACGGCGAGGTTGGCGTCGCAGGTGACGAAGGTGCTCCAGCACCCGTTGCCGGACAGCCCGCCGACGTGGTCGCCGACCTTGTGGTCGTTCACGTCCTGGCCGACCGCGGTGACCACACCGGCGAAGTCGGTGCCAAGTGCCGGCAGCCTGCCTTCGAACGTCGGGTACTTCCCGAATGCGATCAGCACGTCGGCGAAGTTGAGGCTGGATGCCGTCACCGCCACCTCGATCTGGCCGGGACCTGGCGAAACACGTTCGAAGGCAACGAGTTCCATCGAGTCGAGGTCACCTGGCGTGCGGATCTGCAGACGCATCCCGTTGTGCTCGTATTCGACGTCGGCCGTCTGTCGCTCCTCGGCACGCAGCGGAGTGGCGCTCAGTCGCGCCGTGTACCACTTGCCGTTTCGCCACGCGGTTTCGTCCTCGTCGGACCGTGCCAGGAGTTGACGTGCGACGTGCTCACCGTCGGTGTTGTCGTCGATGTCGATCTGGCTGGCGCGCAGCTGCGGATGCTCGGTGCCGATCACCCGCATCAAGCCGCGAAGTCCAGCCTGCTCGAGATTCGCCCGCTCGCCGGCGAGCACCGTCTGCGCATCACTGGTCACCAGATAGAGCCGCGGCTCGCCAGGGACTTCGGGTAATTCGCGGACAATCCGCACGACATGACGCACGTAATCGCCGCCTCGGACAGCGAGTTCGTCATCGAGGCTGCCGTTCCTCGGGCCTGTCAGCACGACCACGCCGTCGAACCCGTCGGTGGCGAGGTGTTCCCGCAACCGTTCCGTGTTGCGCTGATGGTTTGCTCGCTGCGACCAGGACATCGATGTGCACTGTGCGCCAGAGGCTTTCAATGCGTCAGCGAGCTTGGTGGCGACCGCTTCGGCCGTCGCCGAGGTCGAGACGAGCAGCCACGCGCCAGGGTGGGCATCTGCGGCTTCTGGGAGCTCGTGTGGCTCCCACTCGACGGTCAGCAGTCGCTCGCCGAGCACGCGGTCGCGTTCGCTGGCTTGCGAGACGCCGGTGCCCATCTTGAGGCCACGCACAGACAGCAGGACCTCTCCGTTCTCATCCAGGACGTCGAGATCAGCCTCAACGCCGGTGGCGCCCGCCTCGGTCACCCGCGAATAGCAGTAATGCGCATTGCGAGTGGGACCGTAGGCACGCAGCTTACGCACGCCCAGCGGCAACAACATTCCGCCGTTGGCAACCTCGGCGACACTGGTGTGCGCCGCCACCGACTGGAAGCACGCGTCCAGCAGTGCCGGGTGGATGTCGTACCCGCTCTGTTGCGAGCGGATCGACGCGGGCAGTGCTACCTCCGCGAGCACTGTCGCGCCAATCCCTTCGGCGGTGTACGCGGCGGACAACCCCGAGAAGGCGGGGCCGAACTTGATGCCGCGCTTGGCCATCCAATGACGGACCTGATCTCCCTCCACGCGACACGGGTGCGAGGCCAACAGGGCGACCAAGTCAAGCGCAGGCGGCACGTCGTCGTCCTTGACGGAGTGGAGCACCGCCGATGCACGACGCACATGTTCACCGTCTTCGACCGTGTCCACGACGAAGGTGACGACACCGGGGGACTTCACGGTCGCGATCGCGCCGACCGGCGTCTCGTCATCGAGCAGGAGCATCTGCTCGAAGTTGATGTCGCGGACTTCGGAGGCCTCGCCGAGCGCGGCGCGTGCAGCCGTCAATGCCATCTCGCAGTACGCAGCCCCGGGAAGTGCTGCGGTGTTGTGGATCTGATGATCACCCAGCCAGGGGTGCCCCTCGGTGCCCACCTCTGCCTGCCAGACGTGGCGTTCCGGCTCCTCGTTCAGATGTACATGGGCACCCATCAAGGGATGCGCAGAAATGGTGCACGCGCCGTGCGCCCGAGAATCCTGGGCGCCCCGCGACAGGAACAACCGACGGTGCGTCCAGGTCGGCAGCGGGGCGTCCACCAACTGCCCGCCCGGGTACAGCACAGAGAAATCGACTGCGGCGCCGGCATTGTGCAGGTCTCCCAGGAAATCGAGCAGTCCATTGGGAAGTTCCTGCTCTCTGCGCATAGCGACGAGCGCGGCCATCGGCATACCGAGGCTGCGGGCCGTCTGCCCAGCGGCGTGAGTGAGCAGTGGGTGCGGGGAGAGCTCGGCGAACACGCGGTAGCCGTCCTCCAGCGCGGCCTGCATGGCCGCCGCGAACCGCACCGTATGTCGCAGGTTGTCCACCCAGTAATAGGCATCGCACACGGGGTGCTCGCGCGGGTCGAACGACGTCGCGGAGTAGTACGGAATCGCCGGCGTCATCGGGTTGAGTTCTGCCAGCACGTCGGTCAGCTCGTCCAGGATCGGATCGACTTGCGGCGAGTGTGATGCGACATCGACGGCCACCTCACGTGCCATCACGTCGCGCTCCTCCCACGCGGCAACCAGTTCGCGCACGGTCGGCTTGTCGCCGCCGATCACCGTCGACTCCGGCGATGCCACGACCGCGACCACGACGTCGCTGATGCCGCGCGACATTAACTCCGAAATCACCTGTGCCGCAGGCAGTTCAACGGACGCCATTGCGCCGGATCCGGCGATGGACGCCATCAAGCGCGAACGCCTGCAGATGACGCGCACACCGTCTTCAAGCGACAGCGCTCCAGCCACGACCGCCGCAGCGGCCTCGCCCATCGAGTGGCCGATCACCGCGCCCGGCTGCACACCGTACGCCTTCATCGTGGCCGCCAGTGCGACCTGCATGGTGAAGATGGCCGGTTGGATGAGGTCGATGCCGGTCACCGTGCCGGCCGTCGAAATCGCCTCGGTCACAGAGAATCCGGCTTCATGGGCGATCAGCGGTTCGACCTCCGCGACTGTCGCAGCGAAAACGGGTTCGGTGGAGAGCAATTCGGCGCCCATGGCGGCCCACTGCGAACCCTGCCCCGAGAACAACCACACCGGGCCGCGATCATCGCGTCCGACTGCAGACGGGTAGGGCGCGTCGCCGTCGGCGACCAAGCGCAAGGCGTCGGTCAATTCGCCGACGGTGCTGGCCGCCACGGCCGTCCGCACTGGCCGGTGTGCACGACGGCGCGCCAACGTGTAGCCGAGGTCGGACAATGCCACGCTGCTTCCATGTGATTGCAGCCACGCGGCCAGCCGGCCGGAGGTCTGGCGCAGTCCCTCAGGGGACGTCGATGACAACGGGAACAGCAGTGTCCCTTCCCGCGCGGTGGCCTGTTGTTGAGCCGGAGCCAGCGGAGATTGCTCGACGATGACGTGAACGTTTGTTCCCGACATTCCGTATGACGACACCGCCGCCCTGCGCGGATGAAGACCGTTCGTCGGCCATGGCGTATTTTCCCGCGGGACAAACAGTTTCGTATCGATCTCGGCAAGATCATCGGGCAGCCGGTTGAAGTGCAGATTCTGCGGAACCACCCCGTGCTGTAACGCGAGGACCGCCTTGACCAACCCGACCGCCCCTGCAGCCGACTGGGTATGCCCGAGGTTGGTTTTGACCGATCCCAGCGCACATGGGCCATCGATGCCGTAGACGTTGGCGAGACTCGCGTACTCGACCGGATCCCCCACTGGGGTGCCGGGGCCGTGTGCCTCGATCATGCCGACGGTGCGGGCCTCCACACCCGCTGTGGCCAAAGACTTCTGGTACACCGCAGTCTGCGCGCTGATCGATGGTGTCGTGATGGTCTCGGTGCGGCCGTCCTGATTGGCGGCCGTCCCACGCAGGACGGCGAGAATCCTGTCACCGTCGCGCTGGGCCTCCGGCAGTCGCTTCAGCATGACCACGGCGCACCCATCACCAGAGACGAATCCGTCTGCGGCCGCATCGAATGCGTGGCACTTCCCGGTCGGTGACAACATTCCAGCTGCTGAACCGCCTGCGAACCTGCGGGGGTCCAGCACCGCGTTGGCACCGCCTGCGAGCGCGAGATCGCTTTCGCCGTCGTTGAGGCTGCGGCACGCCATATGAATGGCGAGCAGACCGGATGAGCACGCGGTGTCGAACGTGATCGCGGGTCCGTGCACACCGAGGGCGTAGGAGATCCGTCCCGACGCGACACTGAAATTGGCGCCGGTGACGCCGTAGGGCCCCTCCATCGCGTCGGTGTCGGCGGCCAGCAGTTGGTAGTCGTTGACGGTCAGTCCAATGAAAACGCCAGTCAGTGAGCCAGCGAGTGTCTCCGGCGTGAAACCGGCGTGCTCCATGGCCTCCCAAGAGGTTTCGAGCAGGATCCGATGCTGCGGATCCATTGCGGTCGCTTCGCGCTCACTGATGCCGAAGAAGTCGGCGTCAAAGCCGGCGACGTCGTCCAGAAAGGCACCCCACTTGCACGGCGAGCGGCCCGGAACACCCGGTTCGGGGTCGTAGTACTCGTCCAAATCCCACCGGTCAGACGGAATTTCGGTGACCATGTCGTCGCCGCGCAACAACGCGTCCCACAACTCCTTTGGGGAATCGATGCCCCCGGGAAGGCGGCAGGCCATTCCGATGACAGCAATGGGAGTAACGGGTGCTTGGTCCACGTCGGGGGGCCTCCTCGTGATCGTGCGGGTCAGAAGATTCAGTTGAAGTGGGCAGCAACGGGAAGCGTCCGTCGGCTCAGGTCTCTGTTCATCAGTGGGACGGCGGGGTTGCAGCGGTTTCGCGCGCAATGTAGATGGGCTTCGTGTATTGCGACCGACAGCAGGAGATGTTGGCGGCCATGCCATCCGCAGGTGCATGCTGCGCGTGAGTGGAACGTGCCGCGATCCACCACGACAACGCCATCGCGAGCGCAGCCCAGCGATAGGCTTGCAATCGACCCGGCAAAACCGCTTGCAATGTCCACAGCCACGGGGACCCCCCACAAATCGTCAGATGTTCTCGTTTGCCAATGCAGGCTTGAACAGAGGCTTGGCGGTCAACCTAACAGGCTTTTCCCAGAAGTGGGACGTTACTCCCAAAGTCGCAGTGGGCATGTCGCACACCGGACGAGTGTTTCAGATTTGACACCGCTCGCCGACACTCGGCGAGCTCCGTTGCGAGCAAATGACCGAACGGACGACACGGCGCTCCGCGGTTCCTGCGGCGTTGCAGTCGGCGAGTGCCACAAGGCGCCCTGAACATTCGTTACCGGCGTTCGAATAAGGCTTGTGCGCCTCACATTTCATCATTATTGAAAACAGGTGTAGTCACCGTTGGCAAAGTGCGTCAGCATGCGGAACCTTTGCTGATGCACAATCCCGTCGCACGCCTTTGGCCTGAAAATGAAGGGAACCGATATGGCCCGAAATCAAGTTTTGCAGCGACGACATTCGGAAAAGTCGAAGCGCCCCCTCACGACATAGCTGACAACTTCGTCGTGGTCCTACGTCAGCACACCGCCGGCTACCGTGCAGCGACGGTCCGGTGAGCTGGCGCGCTGCGCGACGGCCGCGCATCCACCGGCAACGATCGCGTCGTCCGATTGACCGAGAACAGATTCCGTGCCGCGATCTTCAGGTGAATTCTTGTGAGATGACAGCAATCCCGACATCGTGAACGCGCCGAACCGAGCGAACACGGTGAGCACACTACGCGATACATGTCTGACGAGTTGGCAGTCGACTGGCGACGTGCACGCTTGGCTTCTCGATATATGTGGAGCTAAGGGGAATCGAACCCCTGACCTACTCGATGCGAACGAGTCGCGCTACCAACTGCGCCATAGCCCCTGGTACCGGTAGCACAGGCTACCAGCCTCGGCACCGCCGCCGAAATTCGATCGGCTACTGGCCTGCGGCGCGCGGCAGGTCGAACTCCCGCGCGAATGGGGCGTAGTCGAGATGCTCGAAGATCGGATCCTCGTCGTCGATCTCCAGCACCACCGAGCCAGGCCGCCGCAGCCGCGACGGAACCACGTCGAACTCGTGGTCGTCGGTGTTTTCCACGCCCAGCCTTGACCGCGCGATCCGCTGCGCGCGGCGCCGCCGCAGTCGTGCCTCGATGCGGGTCTGACGGCGCAGGTAGGCCAGGTAGAGCAGGGTTACCGCGCCCATCGACCCGCAGGCCCACCACACGGCCGGGGTCAGGGTCACTGCCGCGATGCCGGCGACGACCGTCAACACGGTCAGCATCGTCAGCATCCGCTTGCGGAACTTGTACTTGCGGGCGTCGATCGTGGCAGCCCGTGCCTCCGACCGGCGCTTGCGCGCGGCGCTGATCGAGTCGGCGATCTGCAGATCGGTGTCCGACGGCGCCTCTAGACCCGACGAATCGTCGACGTATTCGTATTCGTCCTCGGTGCCGTCGGCCTCGTAGTCCGACTCGTATTCGGCCTCAGGCTCGTCCGCCTCGGAAACCTCGGGTTCGTCGGATTCCTCGCCGAAATCCAGTGGCAGCTCGTCGGTCTGACCCTCGGGCTGCTCTTCGACGGCGTCGTGCGCCGACGCGCCAACCGGTAATGCACCCGAGTCCTCGTCGACGACGTCGACGTCAAGGTAGTCCGGCTCACTGTCGATTTCGGACTCGACGGCAGCGGCGCGCACCACCGCGCGCTCGGGCGACGCGTGCGTCTCCTCGTGTGTCTCTTCGTCCTCGGGGTCATGGTCGAGGTCGTCGTCGAGATCGCTGTCCGACGGTTGCCAGTGCGGATCGCTGTTGTGTCCGGCCGCCGGCCTGGCGCGCCGCAGCAACCGCGCGCCGCTGCCCGTGTTGAGCACCCGCGTCGCCAGTGCCACGTCGCTGGTGCGACGAACGGCATCGCGCTTGCTGATCAACATCGGCACCAACACGAAGAGCCACAGCACTACGAGGGAGATCCAGAGGAGAGATTGGGGGATGCTTGGCATGTCGCCTGCTCCTTTCCCCTACAGGCTAGGTCCGTGACCAGCGCATCCATCGGCGGCGCGCCGAGGTCAATTACACACCTGTAATTCACGACTTACAAGCACCATCTGTCACAAATGTCACATTGGTAACAACGCTCGTCCTTCGCTGGCATTCGCTCAGGCCCAGTGCGCGTGGCCTTCGCGCACCAGTGCGGACGCGGCCGAACCCTTGAGCTCCTCGGTGGTGATCGCCACCAGCAGGTGATCGCGCCAGGCACCGTCGACCTCGAGGTAACGCCGCAGCAGACCTTCCTCGCGGAAACCGACCTTTGCCAGCACGGCCCGACTCGCGGCGTTCTCCGGTCGCACTGTGGCCTCAACCCGATGCAGCATGACCGGCCCGAAACAGTGGTCCAGGCCCAGCGCGAGTGCCGCTGTCGCAATCCCGCCGCCGGTGGCCGAGCTGGCCACCCAATAGCCGATCCATGCCGAGCGCAGCGCACCGTGCGTGACGTTGCCGATGGTCAGCTGACCGGTGAACTCTCCGTCCACCTCGATGACGTACGGCAGCATCCGACCCTTCCGGGCCTCCGACCGCAATCCAGAACAGACCGCCGGCCACGACGAAACCGAATGCCGCACTTCCCAATTCACATCGGTCACCGGTTCCCACGGCTCCAAGTGGGCACGGTCGGCCAGCCTGATCCGGCTCCAGCAGGACGCGTCGCGCAGACGCACGGGACGCAGTCGCACCAAACCACCAGCGACCCGCAGCAGGCCCACCGGCATCGGCCATCCGGGATGCAATGAAGTCGAACGCCACAGATTCATGACGGCAAGCCGCTATCGTTCAGCCGCGCTGAGCCAGGAACGCGACGTCGACGATCTCGCCGGTGCGGATCTGTTCGGCCTCGGTCGGAACCACCACCAAACAGTTTGCTTCAGCGAGCGTCGCGAGCAGATGCGACGACGCGCCCGGCCCCCCGCCGAGCGCCTGCACCAAGTACTCGCCGGTGTCCTGGTCACGCATCAGCTGGCCGCGCAGATAACCCTTGCGGCCGGCCACCGAACTGATCGGCGACAGCGTGCGGGCCTGCACGACCCTGCGCATCGGCTGGCGCTTGCCGAGAGTCAGCCGGATCAGCGGCCGCACCATCACTTCGAAGACGACCAACGCGCTCACCGGGTTGGCGGGAAGCAGGAACACCGGTACTCCCTCCGGGCCCAGCTGGCCGAAGCCCTGAACCGAGCCGGGGTGCATCGCGATGCGCGTGACTTCCATGTCGCCGAGTTGCGAGAGTACCGAGCGGACGCTCTCGGCGGCGGCGCCACCGACCGCTCCGGCGATCACCACCACCTCTGCGCGATTGACTTGGCCCTCAACGACTTCCCGTAGTTCCTTCGGATCGGTGTCGATGATGCCGACGCGGGTGACCTCGGCGCCGGCGTCGCGGCCTGCCGCGGCCAGCGCGTAGGAGTTGACGTCATAGACCTGTCCGTTGCCCGGCGTCCGCGAGATGTCGACCAGCTCACCGCCGACGCACATCACCGATAGCCGGGGCCGTGGGTGTACCAGCACACGCTCGCGCCCGACCGCCGCCAGCAGACCCACCTGTGCCGCGCCGATGATCGTGCCCGCCCGCACGGCGACGTCGCCGGGCTGGACGTCATCGCCGGTGCGACGGACGTAAGCCCCTGATCGCACGCCACGAAGCACCGTCACCCGCGACTCGCCGCCATCGGTCCACCGCAACGGCAGCACTGCATCGGCGAGCGTCGGCATCGGCGCGCCGGTCTGCACTCGCGCGGCCTGGCGCGGCTGCAGCCGGCTCGGGGTGCGGGCACCGGCTTCGATCGAACCCATCACCGGAAGGCTGACTTCGCGGTTCCCGTCGTCTCCCTCACCGTCATCGTCGCCGCCGCCGACGCCGAGCACGTCCACGCTTCGCACGGCATAGCCGTCGATGGCAGCCTGATCGAATCCCGGCAGCGGGCGTTCGGTGACGACCTCCTCGGCGCACATCAACCCTTGGGCTTCGGCGATCGCCACCCGGACGGGTCGTGGCGCCACCGCGGCGGCCGCTACCCGGGCCTGCTGCTCCTCAACCGAACGCACTGCACGCCTTTCTGCCGTTCAGGAGCCGTCGTGGCGTATCAGCAGTCGATCAGCCCTAATCGCTCCACCAGCCACCGTCGCAACTCGGGGCCGTAGTCGTCGCGTTGCAACGCAAAGTCAACCGCAGCCTTGAGATAGCCGCCAGGATTTCCGAGGTCGTGTCGAGACCCGCGATGCACGACGACATGCACCGGATGCCCCTCTTTGATCAGGAGCGCGATGGCGTCGGTCAACTGGATCTCGCCACCGGCCCCACGCGGCACCCGCTTGAGCGCGTCGAAGACAGCGCGGTCGAGCACATAGCGCCCGGCTGCGGCGTACAGCGAGGGCGCGTCCTCAGCCTTCGGCTTTTCCACCATGCCCTTGACGCGTAATACGTTCGGGTTGTTGGTATCTGGCACCTTTTCGACGTCGAACACACCGTAGGCGCTGATCTCGTCAGGACCCACCTCGATCGCGCACAGCACCGTGCCGCCGCGTTTGGCCCGCACCTTCGACATGGTCTCCAGCACACCGGTGGGCAACACGAGATCGTCGGGCAGCAGCACCGCGACCGCGTCTTCGTCGGGCGCCAGGCTGTCTTCGACGCATCCGACGGCATGTCCGAGGCCAAGCGGCTCGCGCTGTACCACCGACTCGACCTTGATCAGCGCCGGCGCGCGCCGCACCTTCTCCAGCATCGAGGTCTTGCCGCGCGCCTCCAGCGTGCCCTCGAGAACCAGGTCCTCGACGAAGTGGGCGACGACGCCGTCCTTGCCTTCGGAGGTGACGATGATCAACCGTTCGGCACCCGCCTCGGCCGCCTCGGCGGCCACCAATTCGATGCCGGGCGTGTCGACGACGGGCAACAATTCCTTCGGGACCGTCTTTGTCGCGGGCAAGAACCGGGTCCCAAGGCCCGCGGCAGGAACGACCGCGGTGCGCGGAATCGGAACCTGAGCTCTTGTCATCGTTCACACCCTAACGTCCTTAGCTCGGTTAAGCCGCGAAGGCATGTATTGCGTTCGTTTTGCGACTCCTGCAAAGAGGCTGTCATCGTTGACGCCGTGGCGTCCTCGACGAAGACCGAGCTGCGGGCCGAGATCCTCGCCGCTCGCCGCGCGCTCGCGCCGCAGCAACACGACGCCGAAGCCCATGCGCTGTCCACGCATCTGACCACTCTGATCGTCCCGGATGAAACCGTATGCGCCTATGTGCCCGTCGGCTCCGAGCCCGGCTCTGCCGAGCTGATCGACTCATTGCTGCGCCGCCGCGTTCGGGTGCTGCTGCCGGTCGCCCACCACGACGCGGCGGGTCTGCCGGTGCCGCTGCTGTGGGGCGAGTATCGGCCGGGCCGACTGGTGGCCGCGCGGTTCGGTTTACAGGAGCCCGCCGAGCCGTGGCTGCCAGCCGATGCGATCGCCTCGGCGTCGGTGGTGCTGGTGCCTGCTCTCGCGGTCGATCGGACCGGGGTGCGGCTGGGGCGCGGCGCCGGGTTCTACGACCGCTCACTGCCGCTGGCCGCGCCCGCCGCGCGACTGGTCGCCGTCGTGCGCGACGACGAACTCGTCGCGCGGTTGCCCGCCGAACCGCACGATGTGCGGATGACCCACGCGCTGACGCCGACCGGCGGCCTGACCGAACTCGACCAGGGAATGACCGAGCCCACATAGCGGTTCTAGCACTTGAAACGGTAGAGTGCTAAGAAGTTTGACCATCTCGGAGGTTTTTGTGCCTACCTATTCCTATGCGTGCACGGAGTGCGGCGATCGGTTCGACGCAGTGCAGGCCTTCAGCGATAGCGCGCTGACCACCTGCGCCAAGTGCAACGGTCGGCTGCGCAAGCTGTTCGGCAATGTGGGAGTGGTCTTCAAGGGCAGCGGTTTCTACCGCACCGACAGCCGCGATTCGGCCAAGAGCTCCGCGAAGAGCTCGTCGAGTTCGTCCAACGGGTCCGGCTCGGAGTCCACTGCCAGCTCGTCGTCGTCCTCGTCGTCGGAGAAGTCGTCATCCAATGGTTCGAGCACCAGCTCGACCACCTCGGCGCCCGCCGCTGCCGCATCGAGCTGACGCGGGCCGAGTTATCCACAGCCGCGGGCATTGCCCGCACCCTCGGTGTGCTGCCGCGCTTTAGCGTGGCCGCATGGGGGACTCGCTGAATCCGTCTGTCCTGAGCCGGCTACTGGCCGCGCGGCCGGATTGGTCGCGCACGCTGGCCGCCCGCCGCGCCGCCGCGGCCGCGCTCGTCATCCTGGCCGCCGTCGTCGCACTGCGCTCCGACCCAAACGGTGATCGCACCGACATTGTCGTGGCAACGCGTGACCTCGCCTCGGGCGTCGAACTGACTGTAGACGATGTCCGGCTCGAAAAACGCACGGCCGCAACGGTTCCCGACGGTGCCCAGTCGGACGTCGACGCCGTTGTCGGTGCAACCCTGGCCGGCCCCGCCCGTCGGGGCGAGGTGCTCACCGACGTGCGGGTGCTGGGACCGCGGCTGGCCGAATCGGTGGCCGGTCCCGATTCCCGCATCGTGCCGCTGCCCCTTGCGGACAGCGCGGTGCTGGATCTGGTCCGTCCTGGGGATGTGGTGGACGTGTTCGCGGCGAGCTCCGAATCCGGTGCGGATGCCCGACCGCAACTGGTGGCGACGAATGCCGTTGTCGTCCTGACGTCCGAAAAGCCGAAGGGTGCAGGCAACGGCAGCGACCGGGTCGTGCTCGTGGCGGTCGGCGCCAACGCCGCCAACGAGTTGGCAGCGGCGGCTCTGCTTCAGACTGTGACGCTCACCTTCCACTGACAGCGTCAGTGCGGCGGCGCAGGCACCGGCGTGGTGGTCGGCGCCGCAGGGCCGCCGTGCTGGATCACGTCCATCACCATGTCGGCCAACTCATCGGAGCTCGACGTCCCGGGTGCCGGTGCAGGCGGCGGTGTCGGTTCGGCGTTTGCCGCGCCGATCGCGAGCACCGACAGCCCGAAGACCACGCCAGCCACCGCCGACCACACCCACCGCATCGCCGCTCCTTTTGCCTTGGTGCACAGCCCGATTCCCCGGCGAAGCTAGCACCGGACCGCGTCCGCCGCACTTCCAACCCGACTAACGTCAACGCTTGTCAGGTAGGCATCCAACTGCAGGAGGGGTTCGAGCGCATGCTGAAGGGCTTCAAGGAGTTCCTGGCCAGGGGCAACATCGTCGATCTGGCCGTCGCGGTGGTGATCGGTACCGCGTTCACGGCGTTGGTCACCAAGTTCACCGACAGCATCATCACGCCGTTGATCAACCGCGTCGGCGCCGGCGGCGACGCCAACTACGGCATCCTGCGGATCGGCATCGGCGGTGGCCAGGCCATCGATCTGAACATCCTGTTGTCGGCGGCGATCAACTTCGTCCTTGTCGCCGCGGTGGTCTACTTCGGGGTCGTCAGCCCTTACAACAGGCTGCGCAAGAAGGGCGAAGTCGAGCAGGCGCAGGACACTGAGCTCGCGATCCTGACCGAGATCCGCAACATCCTCGCCGAAACCAACGGGCAAGTCGGCAAGCATGTCAGTGGCCCGGGCACAGGCCCGAGCCCTGACACCGCAGAGACGACGAGTGGCGACAGGTCCTAGTTAGTTCATGTTCCAGGGTTCGCCGTAGGTGGTGACGCTGTCACCGGCCTTGGAGATCAGCCGAGCGAACGGACGCAGCAACACACCACCGGCAGCACCGGTCACGGTGCCATGCGCGTTGGAGA
>Ga0207641_10003474_pt1 | contig 13960 bp, 12 predicted proteins | sample KBSSwiS62_FD_184306 | JGI IMG/M metagenome (GOLD analysis project Ga0207641, IMG submission 184306) | Switchgrass rhizosphere microbial communities from Kellogg Biological Station, Michigan, USA - KBS Switchgrass S6-2 (SPAdes) (version 2) | ecosystem: Host-associated > Plants > Roots >... | reverse complement strand
GGAAGCTCACCGTGCTGTGCTGGCACCTGCTGACCAAAGAGGCCGACTATCGCTGGGCACGGCCGGCACTGGGCACGGCCGGCACTGGTCGCGAACAAGCGCCGCGCCATGGAACTGCAGTCCGGGCAGCCACAGAGGAAGGGCAACAAGCCCGGGCCCGCCTATGCGTACAACGTCAAGGCGTTGCGCGAGCAGGAAATGGAAGTCGCCCGGCGTGCCGAGCAGTCCTACGAGCACTTTGCTGCCGACGCCGGGGAATAGATGCCGGTGGCCGCAAGCCGCGCGGGCGTGTCGGCGGCGATCGTCACCGCAAAGGCGCCGAGCGCCATGCCGCCCACGACCCGGCTCGGCCCGAGCGCCCGTCCCGGCCAGCCCATTTCGAGAATGGCATCGCGAAAGGCGGGGCGGACGACGCCGGTCAAAAGCGTGATCCCCGACGCCAGCGCGTGATCGACCATCGCGCTGATCAGGCGGTTGCGGCAGGCGAGCCGCGCATCGCGATCGAGGTCGGGCGAGACGCACAGCCGGGTGATCTCATGGACGTCGGCGCCGACCGGCACCGGCCCGTCGACCAGCCCGAAGAACAGATTCCCCAGAATATGCGGCCCGGTGGTGGCGAGCAGGCGGAGCGAGCCGAGATGGCCGCCGTCCGCGACGCTCTCGACGATGTAGAGGGCGTCGGGTCCGTCATATTGATCGATCTCGAAGCGGCGGTCGACGACCGGGACATCCCAGCGCATGCGATCGACAAAGACACGGCGCCGGTCCTCGAACATGGCGCAGCCGGAAAATTGGGTGAGGTCATAGCCTCGAACGACACGGATCATTGGCAAGCTCCCGAGCATGTTGGAGCCGCACAACAATCACTACGAGCGCTTGCCGTCAGTTCACCCGAACGGGGGAATGGACACCGAATGGTCGATCACGCCGGCGCGCAAGGCGGCCTCGATCAGCTGGGCGCGGCTGGTCACGTCGAGCTTGCGCATCGCGCTTTTGACATAGGTGCGGATCGTCTCGAGCCCGCGCCCGAGAATGACGGCGATGTCGGGATCGGCCTTGCCGCGGGCGATCCAGCGGATCACTTCGCGCTCGCGCGGCGACATGCCGGGTTCGGCGAGCAGATCGCCGGGCATGCCCATGATCGCGCGGGCCGCCTCGAACCCCATGCGCCCGATTTCGTCGGCGAGACGCTGGCGCTCGCGCCCGATCGGCCGGGTCGAGCGGGTGGCGAAGCTGATCGAGCCTTCAGGTTCGCCGGGGACGTTGGCGGGAACGGTGAAGCCCTGGCGGATGCCGATCCGCGCGGCATCGTCGAGGATCGCGCGCTGCGGCCCGGACAGCTGGCTGGCGACGAGCGCATCAGTCCACTGGAAGCCCGAGGCGCGCCGCCGCGCGATCGCCAGGATCGGATCGACGATCTGCTCGCCGCGCCCGACCAGTCGGCGTTCCCAGCCCGGCGGGTAATTGTCGTAGCGGATCAGCCGCGCGGAGACGCGCATCAGGCTGGTCGAGTGGAGCAAGGCGACGAATTCGAAGTCCATCGCGCGCGCCGCTTCCTCGATCAGCACGGCCAACTCCGCCTTGGTCCGGCAGGCCGCCGCCAGTGCACGGAAATTGCGCAGCAGCTCGGATCGACGGGCCATGGCCCGCGCCCGATCCTATGTCGTCGCGCCATCTCCCTCGAGCGGGATGCAGCGCCGGCGATACCAAAAAGCAGAGCGCAAGCTTAGAATGTCTTGTGGACTATTTCCGACAGTAATACTGGAAACATGCTGGAGCATCGTAAGATCACTCCTGCCCCTGCCGAGTCCCTAGATGCACGGGCAAAGCTATTCCGCTGATCGGTCACGACAACCAGCTCAGAAACACACCAGAATGGATCAATCTTGCGGGCCGATCTCTCTATCGAAACTGATATCCGGCGGTCCAATACCAACAGACATCAAGTACAGAGCCAGCGCGCGCGTCCCGCTTTCAAAATGGAACGCCAAAACCGGCAACAATAGCGGCCCGCGCCATCGCGCTGTCGGACCCGTGGATGTGTCGCATGACTTGCCGACATGCGTGCTGCTCGCCGGGGCAAAAGATGCTAGGCTGCCTGTCCATAGCAATGATGCGGTTTGGGGGCGGATGACGTACTGGAATGGCAAGGCGGCCGATGCTGCACATCTGCGGCTGTTCGTGCCCGGCGATGGCTGGCGGCTGTTCAAGGACAGGATGAGCGCCGACGGCGAGCGTATCGAGGAAGCGGGCACCCAGCGCGCAGTCGAAAGCGCGCTGCTCAACGTCCTCAACGCGACCAATGTCGTGGTGCTGACCGGGACGGGATCGTCCTTCGCGGCGTCCAACGACGCGGCCAAGCTGTCGCCCGCAGGCATGTGGGACGTGTGGGTAGCGGTGCAGACCATGGTCGGCGCACCGGCGTTCCAGGCGGTGTGCGACACCTTCGCCAGTGCGAAGATCGACGACAATATCGAGCGGCTGCTGACACTGTGCAAACTCTATCTCGAGCTGTACGAGACCGCGGTCACCGATCCGACCTACATCCGGATCCATGGTTTCGTGGAAGCGGCCGAGGAGGCGATCCTCGCCCGCGTCGACTTTGTCGATCGCACCACCAACCTCGATGCCCATGCGGGACTGATCCAGAAAATCGGGCGCCGCGGCGTGCGCAAGGCGCGGTCGAAGCTGTTCACCACCAACTATGATCTGTGCTTCGAGGAAGCGGCGCGGCGGCACCGGTTCACGATCATCGACGGCTTCTCGCACGGTCTCGATCAAGTCTATGACCGCAGCCATTTCGAGTTCGACATCGTGCGGCGCGCGGGCCAGCGCGACGTGCCCGATTACATCGAGAATGTCTTCCACCTCTACAAGCTGCACGGCTCGCTCGACTGGCGCCGCCAGGCCGCCGACATCTACCGGTCGCGGGGTCCGGAAGGGAAACCGGTGCTGATCTATCCGCGCTCGAGCAAATATCAGGAGAGCTTCGAGGCGCCCTATCTCGACATGATCAGCGCATTCCAGGCGGCGCTGCGCGAACCCGACACGGCGCTGCTGATTTCGGGGTTCGGCTTCAACGACGACCATATCAGCCGGCCGATCCTGTCGGCGGTCGAGGCCAATATGTCGCTGCGGCTGGTGATCTGCGATCCGGCATTCGTGCCGCCGGCCGAGCTCGATGCCGCACCGCAGACGATGCCCGCCGTCGCCGATCCCAAGAACCCGTTTCTTGCCGCGTTCAAGCGCATGGTGGCAGGCGGCGACGCGCGCATCCATCTCATGAACGGCCGGTTCCAGGATCTGGTCTCCGCTCTCCCCGACCTGGTCGGCGAGACCGACCGCGAGCGGCACATGCAGCGTGTCAGAACGCTCCGGGACGCGGGGGCGCCGACGACGTGACCCGCATCAACCCGATCAATCCCGAACGCTATATCGGCACGATTACCCAGGCGACCGCGTCCTATGTGCATGTGAACCTGCCCAATGCGGCGGCGGTGCCCGAACGGCGCGGGCTGGCGCTAGGCGCGGTCGGCGATTTCGTGTTCGTCGACTGCGAGCGGTTCCAGATCCTCGGCCGGATCGTCGAGACCAAGATTCCCGATGGCGAGCGGCTGACGGTCGAGCCGTCGCTCGGCAAATCTGCGATCACCAATCCGATCGGCAAGATCCAGCTGCTGGCGGCGGTCGAGCAGCGCTCGAACAAGCTGCGGCGCGGCCTGCCCGATTTCCCGCGGATCGGCGACGGCGTCTATCTCGCCGAACCCAGCCAGCTGGCGACGCTGATCCGCAATGCGGTCGCCAATGAGGATGAGCTGACGCTCAGCATCGGAAGGATCGATGCCGCCGACGGCGTCGATGTCTGCCTGCCGCCCGAGAAGATCTTCGGCCGGCATTGCGGCGTGTTCGGTGCGACCGGCGGCGGCAAAAGCTGGACCGTCGCCACGCTGGTCCAGCAGCTGAAAAAGGCCGGCGGCCGGGCGATCGTGCTCGATCCGACCGGCGAGTTCGCCGACATGGGCAATGTCGACGAGGTGTTCGTGTTCGACGCCCCCGCCGGGGCCGCCAAGCGCGTCCATTTCCCCTATCGCCAGATCACCGAGGACGATCTGTTCTCGCTGTTCAGGCCCTCAGGCCAGAGCCAGGGTCCACGGCTCAGGGAAGCGATAAAAAGTCTGAAACTTGCCGCCGCAGTCGGCGCTGCCGTCCCCGCCGGACTCTACATCAATAATGGTCTGGTCGAGAAAGCGAACCGCCCCCGCGCCGCCTACTTCAACGCGCTGAACGCACACGCTGCCCAGCTGCATCATCCGGCATGCGACTTCGACATCACCAACCTCGCCGAGCAGGTAAAGAACGAATGCGTCTGGGGAACAGGCAGGAATAATGCCGCCAACTTCGGTGACGGCGATCAAGTTTCACTCGGCTATTGTGAATCGCTGATCGCGCGGATCAACACGCTGCTCGGGTCACGCGAGCTCGAATGCATCTTCAAGACCAATGGCACGTCGCTGGTGACCGAGCTGCGCGCGTTCCTGGCCGACGACAGCCGCGACATCGCGGTCATCTCGTTCAAGGATGTGCGGTTCGAGCACAACACCCGCGAGATCCTGCTCAACGTCATCGGCCGGTTCCTGCTGGCCGAAGCCAGGGCCGGCGCGTTCCGCACCTCCCCGCTGGTCGTGTTCCTCGACGAGGCCCATCAGTTCCTCGGGCGCTCGGTCGGCGACGAGCACAGCAGCGTAAAGCTCGATTCCTTCGGCCTGATCGCCAAGGAAGGCCGCAAATACGGCCTGACCTGCGTCCTCGCAACGCAGCGGCCGAGGGACATTCCGCAGGACGTGATGAGCCAGCTGGGCACGCTGTTCGTGCACCGGCTCACCAACGATCAGGACCGCGAAACGGTCGAGCGCGCCTGCGGCGACCTCGATCGCGGCGCCGCGCAGTTCGTGCCGATGCTGGCGCCCGGCGAAGCGGTGGTGATCGGTCCCGATATCCCCGCCCCCGTGCCGCTGTTCATCCACCCGCCCGAATATCCGCCGGATTCGAAGGGGCCGGAGTTCCAGAGCTTCTGGCGTGGGCGCAGAGAGCGTGCAGCGGCGGCGGCAGCAGCAGCCGCTGTGCCGGCAGTTCCCGTCCCACCGGTTCCAGTTCCGCCGATTCCGGCCCCACCGATCCCAGCCCCGCCTGTTCCAGCTCCGCCGATTCCGGCCCCACCGATCCCAGCCCCACCGTTTCCAGTTCCACCGGTTCCGATCCCACCGATCCCAGCTCCGCCAATTCCAGCTCCACCGATTCCAGTTCCGCCGCCGCCGGCCCAAGCTGTCGTTATTCCGCCTCCGCCGCCGATCCAGCCGGCAAACCCGCAATTCGCGGACGATCTCGACGACGAGGTGCCATTCTGAAAATTTAGGTCGCGACTATCGTGCTGTCATCATACCCTTGGAGGCGCGGGGATCGCCGATCCAACGCCCCCGCGCGGACCAATCCCAAAATTTCAGCGCAGGAAGGCAGCGCACGGGATCAGCGCTTGGCATTGGCGCAGGCGTGCGTCAGCGAAGCGTGAAAGCCCGATCGCCCAGGGCATCGAGGCCATAGCGCGGACGCCGCCCGGCGCGCAGCTCGCCCGCCAGCCAGGTCAGTGGATCGCGATAGATCGGCTCGTCCTCGGGCATCCAGTTGGGGCCGGCCTGGATCGAATTCATGGCCAGCCGCTTGCTAATATTCTCCCCCGAATTCACCCGGCTACCCAGTCCGTCGAGCGCGGCGACGACCGTGTCGCGGGCGGCATTGATGTAGCGCCCCTTCTTCGGGTCGGCTGGGTCGTGGCCGAGATAGACAGGCCGGTTGAGCAGCCAGTCGCCGCCCTGGGTGTCGCGGAGACACCCCGTCGCAAGCGCCGCGCCGCCGGGTGACGGGCCGTAGCGGGTGACGGCGCGATCGACTGTGAGGCTAGTGCCGTCCTTGAAGGCGACATCGAACCGCCGCGCGTCATTTTGCGCGACCGAGTCGATCTCGCCCTGGACATAGCGCACGGACGGAAAGGACAGCAGCAGCCGCATCAGCCAGACATTGTAGGGCGACAGCTGGCGCGAATAGGGCGTGGGCATACGCCCGTTAAGGATGATCTCGACCCCGGGCCGCGCCATCGCGTGCATCACGCCGATATTGGGCGGCAGGTCGATGTCGTCGACGAGCGCCTCGATGCCGCGGCTGATCCATTCGTCCCCACAGCTGCGCACTGCTTCGCGAACCTCAAGCTGCGCATCGAGCGGCAGCGCAATCACAAAGTCCTCGAGCGCGTCATAGTCGGCGCGCGCGATATCGCCGCCCGCCCCGAGCAGCCGATAGTGCGGTGCAAGCGCGGCCTCGATGGCGTCGAGCATCGGACGCGCCCCTTGCTCGCCGCTATAGGGCCAGGGGATCTTCGGGTTTCGTTCGATGGTCGTCCGCCGGCTCAGCCACCAACCGATTTCCGAAATGACCGGGTCCACGAACCGGCTGCCCTCGTCGCCCCGGAACACTTCGTCGAGCCGCGCCTGCACCAGGCCCACGTCGATGATCGCTTCAAGCCGGACGCCGATCGGCCACAAGGCTTCGACTTGGGCATGGCTGAAGTCCTTCATGGCATATTGGAGCGCCTCGATGACGCCGCTGTCGCCGCAACCCGAGATCAGTACCGACGCCGGGGTGACGAGATGATCGTAGATCAACCGGTGGCCGGATTCCCAATAGCTATAGTCGGTCACGCCACGCGGGTTGGCTTCGGGACCGAAGCCGGTCGCGTCAATCAGCAGGCCGACCGGCACGGAAGCGAGACCCGGCTTGTCCACCGAAAAGTCGATTTCCAGCCCGCCCGCAGGCCCGATCTTGATCATCTCGTGTCGGACTTCGGACCGGCGCGAGACGAAGATCGGCAGGGCCTGGTCATGGGTAGCGAGATATTCGCCGATCCAGAACGCCGCGACATCGCTCGCCCGGCCGGCGGGCCAGGCGAAGATCGGCGAGCGATATTCAGGGCTCGACCAGCTTGGATCGAAATTCTTGCCGAGCGCGCGCGAATTGAGGTTGGTCGAGAGATGGCGGTGCCCCTTGTCGCGGAACCGCGCGAACAGCGCGTCCTCCTTCTCGAACACCAACACGATGGCGTCGTTGACCAGCGCCAGGATGACCGCGAGCATCATCCCCGAAAAGGAGCCGCCGACGATCGCGACGGTGTCGCCGGGGCCGACGCGCTTGGTCCAGCCCAGCGCCCAGGCGAGATTGGTGGCGCGGATCTGCTGGTGGAGAATCGAGATATTCTCGCGTGCGAAGCCGGTCGCCGAGAGGATGTTCGGGCTTTCGGTGGATGTCGCCTCGGCGATCATGTTGGCGGCAAGCGCATCAAGTTCGGCCCGGGACTCGGCGCCGGGCGGGAAGATTGGTCTAGTCATGCATCTATTTAGCAGGTGGGGCTCTTTCACCGCCATATTCGAAAATTCGGATGCGCTGCGCTGCATTCATGGCGAGACGGCACCTAGCCACCATCGGCACAGGCGCCGGCCCCCTGCGGCGACCGGCCGGCGCGGCGGCGTGCGCGCGGGCCTGTGGGCCAGCCGCCGCCGCGCTCCTCGGTCAGAGCAGGAGCGCCGCGCGGCAGAAACAAAGGCGCGCGACCCCTGGCGGCTTGCCAGCAAGCCGCCAGAGCGCGCTCCACAGCCAGCCGCGCCATGCCTGGCCGCTACATACGAAAGAGAAACTGGAATCTGGGGTGCCGTGAGCATTGGCTGCTGACGCTCACCCAATTTCAACCAGCAGGCACTATGCCGCAGGCATGACCGCGCAGATGCCGATCCTTGCCGCCAGGCCCATGCTCGATTTCGACGCCGCCTGCGCACGCCTCAATCAATGGCGCGGTCAGATGGTCGAGAATTTCGCACGCAGCGAGCAGGCCGTGACCGAGACGCTTGTGCAGCTCAACACGAGCGCGGCCATGCCCGAGGTAAAGGGCGTCAAATTCCCGCACCTGGTCGGCCAGCGCTACGATCGCTTGGCGGCCTTGCTGTCGGCGCCGGCCCAGCCCAGCGGGCATGCCAAGGTCGCCCTCGCCGCCCTTGCGCGGTTTCGCACCCACGATGCCCTGCGCACGATGCTGTGCCACGGTGTCACCAAGGTCGCGGTCGATCGCGCCGGCCTGTGGGTCGCGGTGATGACTTTGGTCAGCTTCAAGGCGCGCGAGACGACCACCGACAAGCGGACGCTCGAGGAGGACGAGGCCGGCACGCGGCTGGAGCAGCTGATCGACGACCGGCGCCGCGTCTGCACCGCGCTTGGCCAGGTCCGGCGCGAGACGAGCCTGACGCCCTAGGCCGGCTCAGAGGCAGCCCTCGACATATTCGATGCTGCGCGAGCCGACCGAGATGCCGGTGACCTTGCCGCCATTGATTGAGAATTTGATGCCGCGCTCGCCGCCCGGCTCATAGTGAAACAGCTTCTTGTCGGGCGGTTCGGAATAGATGTCGGGGAGCTGCTTCAGCCCCTTATAAGCCTTGCGCACCGCGGCTTCCGGATCGCCGAGCTTGACCCCGCGATCGGTCATGAACGCCGGTGCCGCCGGATCGAACGAGGCCTCAACGGTCGTGACGACCCCGCTCTCGACCAGCATCTGCACATTTTTCGGACCGCCGATCACTTCATATGCGAGACAGGATCCATCGCCCGCGTCGGTATAATGGCCGTCGTCGCGGATCGTCATGCCCGATGCCCGCTGGGCGCTGTCTGTGGTGACGCCGGCCTCGATCCCGCCCCATCCGAATGGCGTCACCACCCGGCAATCCATGCCGCGGCAGCCCGCCAGCGCAGCGGGTGATGGCTTGGGCTCAGGCGTTGGGGTCGGCGTCGGTTGCAGCGCCACGGGCAAGGCAGCGGCTTCGGTCGCGACCGGCGCCACCGGGACCGGCGCCCGCGGCTGGTTGAGGTAGATGAAAGCGAGTGCCGCGACCGCCGCGATGGCGCCCAACGCCAGGATGCCGCGCGGGATAGCCCGGCGGGATTGGGGATTGGGTAGGGTGTCGTAGACCGGTGGCGGTGGCGGTGGCGGCATGGCGGGTCCGAGCGTCGCGTCATAGGCGCGCCGACGCTCGGGATTGCGCAGAACCGCATAGGCCTCGTTCAGCTGCTTGGCGCGGCGCTCGGCCTCGGCCTTGGGTCCGGGATAAGTGTCGGGATGGTAACGGCGCATCATCGCGCGAAAGGCGGCGTCGATGACCTCCTGCTCCGCGCCGCGATCGACGCCCAATATCTCGTAATAGTTCATCACGCTCCCCCGAGACGTAGCGATGCGACGACTGCCCGGGGTGCGCAACCCCGTGTCGCGGCGGCCGGCTTCCCGCATGCGCCCACCACCATCAGCGCCTGATCAGGCCAGCTGTGGTGCTGCCGGTCCCAGGCCAGGCTGGGCGATCGGCACATAGAGATAACGAAACCGTCCGCCGGGTCCGTCCAGATCGGAATAATCTTGCCAGTGCAGATCGTAGCTGCCCGAGACAACCAATGGTTCGGCGCGTCCCCTGGTCGTGCCCGCCCCCGCGGCTGCTGCCCAGCCCCGGGAACCGGTCAGATTGCTGAGATCGGACAGGTCGAACGCCGCGTCGATCGTGTCCGCCCGGCGCCGGCTCGACCAGTAAGCGGGGTCGTTGGTCAGGACCAGGACCGCAGCGGGTGCTTCGAACCGGGCCGCGAAACGCTCCATACGGACGATGTCCTTGACGACATCGTAGCGGCGGATGTCGTGCGCGCTCTGGTGCTTGAGCGCGAAGATCTCGTCGTCGATCGTCGTCTGCACCGACCGGCAAAGATATTTGAGCTCGAGGCCGAACCGGGCGACGCCTTTGCGCAGCAGAATGTCGAGACTGGCGCGGCTGTCGATGCCGATCGGATATTCGAGGCGCAGCGCGAGACCGGGATCATGCGCGCGCAGCTCATGCGCCAGCTCATGCTGGAGGTCGGCTTCGCTATGGAAGATCGGGCGGCGCTTGCCCAGCGACGCCAGCACCGGCTCGATCTCGATCACCCGCCACCCCCTGTTCGATACGGTTTCGCTAGCAGGCCGGGGCAAGACTGGCGAGGCGGAGCGACTCAGCCACCGACCCCGTCGCTTATCGCTGTGCGCGGGGCGTGGCTGTGCTAGGATCGCCCGGCGGCGGCACCGAACATCGCAGCCGCGACAACCGAGTTTACACATTTCCGGTTTAGGTTGACATATATCGGCATAGCGCGTTACAGATGCGGCTATGGAAGTTGACACATCCCTGATCCTCAAGCTTTTCGAAGCGGCGCTGGGCGCCGATTACACCAATGTGCGCCGAATCGGCGGCCGCCTCGCCCGCGATCTCGCCGGGCTGGGCGATGCCGCTACCGCCAAGGCGCTCGAATCGATGCTGCGCAAGCGCGGCGTGCCGCTCCAGGCCTCGGGCTATGTCGAGGCGGTCCCCCGCGATGCAGGCTCGCGCCTGCCTTTGGTCGAGGAAGCGCAATGGCCGACCTCGCCCTTGTTCCTCAACACCGATGCCGGCCAAGTCATCGAACAGTTCGTCGAGGACGCCGACAATATCAAGCTGCTTGCCGATAACGGCATCTCCGCGCGGCTCGGCATCCTGCTCTACGGGCCGCCGGGCACCGGCAAGTCGCTGCTGGCGGGCCATATCGCCGCGCGGCTCGGCCGGCCCTTCTATGTCGTGCGCCTCGACTCGGTGATCTCCTCGCGGCTCGGCGAGACCTCGAAGAACATTCGCGGCATGTTCGACTTCATCCCGACCAAGCAGGCGGTCTTGTTCCTCGACGAGATGGACGCGATCGCCAAGCTGCGCGACGACCGCCACGAGCTGGGCGAGCTCAAACGCGTGGTGAATACCGTGCTGCAAGGCCTTGATTCGCTTGCCGATGAAGTCATCGTGATCGGTGCCACCAACCATCCGCATCTGCTCGATCCGGCGATCTGGCGGCGGTTCCCTTACAAGGCCGAGCTGCTCGTCCCCGACGCCCAGGTGCGCACGGCGATGTGGAAGCATTTCCTCTATCAGGACGGCGACGATGGCGACGCCAGTGCGGTGCTCGCGCGCCTCACCGACGCGATGACCGGCGCCGACATCGAGAATTTCGCGCACGCCGCGCGGCGCCGCTCGGTCATCGGCCGCCAGGAATTGAGCCTGCCGCATATCCTGCTCGCCATCGCCTCGAGCGCCAATGGCGTGCCCAAGCTCCCCGACAATCGCCCGCTCAGCGCCGACGAGAAGAAGCTGCTGGCGCAGCTGCTGCTCGACAAGCTCGACATGCCGCAGACCGATATCGCCAGAACCCTCGGGGTCAGCCGGCAGATGGTCCACCGCTATCTCAAGGGTGGCGACGACATGAAGGGCGGCGACGATGGCTGACGACCGGCGCCCTTTGCTCAACCCGGTGTTGCGCTTCATCAAGGAGCCGCGCCCGGAATCGATCACCGGCCGCGGCAAGTCGCTCGCCGGCATCAAGACCGACCGGCTCGACAAACAGCGCACCAAGCTGTCGGGCGAGATCCTGGCGATGGCGCGCGGGATTGCCCAGCAGCCGCGCTTCGGCGACCGCGCGGTGGTCTATGCCTCGATGTTCGAGGATTCGCTGGCGCCCACCTGGACGCCGGGCGACCTGTTCCAGCCCGCTTATGGCGCGCGGCTGGTGGCGCCCTATGCGCAGGGCTATCTGGTCGAGATGGAAGCGCCGGCGATCGCGCGCTTTGCCGCCCTCGTCGCCAATTTCGGGACGGTGCGCGATCAGGTCGACATTTCGCGGGTCGAGGCGGTGCGCTTCTTCACCGAGGCCGATGCGCTGTGCGACCGCTCGATAGAGGCGCTGTGGGCGCAGGCGCCGCGCCGCGCGAACGGGCGCGCCTTTTTCGTGTCGCTGATGCCACTTCGAGACCGGGGCGCCGTCGAGCATCTGTTGCAGGCATTCACCGGTCTTCGCGACGGCACGATCCTGCCCCCGTCTCGGCTGCTGGTGCTCGATCTCGCCGATGCCGCCGAGAGTGCGGGCGATACGGCGCTGGCCCGCGCGGTGCGCGCGATCAGCGGCACCGACCGGCTCGCCCGCGCGATGCGCGACTATCGCCTGCACCAGCGCGCACGCACGACGGTGATCGTTGAAAGCCCCGAAGCCTTGCATCGCCTTGCCGCCTCGGGCGCAGTGATGCGTCTCGACCCGGTCCTGCCCATCACGGTTGCCGATCCCGGGGAGGGGCGCGAGCCGGACCGCCCCCTCCCCGCCAATTTGTCCGGCCTGCCGATCGTCGGCGTCGTCGATGGCGGCCTCAACGCTTCCTCCTATTATCCCGCCGAAGCCTGGCGCGCGCCGCCGCTGGTGCACGGCGCCGCGGCCGAAGTGATGCACGGCAACCGCGTCACTTCGCTCGTCGTCCAGGGCCATGAGTGGAACAACAATCTCGTCCTGCCGCCGCTGCATTGCCGGGTGGGCACGGTGCCGGCGATCGCCAAGCGCGGCCATCCCAGCCCCGATCAGGAAGAGCTGGTCGAATATCTCGACGCGGTGATGACCGCGCACCCCGAGACCAAGGTCTGGAACCTGTCGTTCAACCAGGACCTGGCCTGCGGTATGGATGCGGTCAGCTATCTCGGGCATGCGCTGGCGATGCTGGCGCGCAAGCACGGCGTGCTGCTGGTCAATTCGATCGGCAATGTGCCGGCCGCCTGCGCCAAGCGCCCCGCCGATTGCGAGGCCGCGCTGACGGTCGGCGGACGTCTGCACGACGAAGCCGGCAAGCCGGGCGCGAGCTGCACCGTCTGCCTCGCCGGCCCGGGTCCGTGCGGCATGCTCAAGCCCGACATTTCGCATTTCTCGCATGTCCGGGCATTGGGCGGCGCGGTGATCTCGGGCTCAAGCTTCGCGACCGCGCTCGCCTCGCCGCTCGCCGCGCATACGATGGATCGTCTCCGCGAGCCCGACCCCGACCTGGTCCGCGCGTTGCTCATCCACAATGCCGATGGCGACGGGTTCGATGCCGGCAAGGGCTTCGGCACGCCCGACGCCGCCTATCTGCCCTGGGAGTGCCGGCCGGGCACGGTCACGCTCCAGTGGAAGGCGTCGCTGAGGGACCGCGCCTCCTATTATTGGGAATTGCCGATCCCGCCGGCCTTGCTCAAGGATGGCCGGCTGCGCGGCAAGGGACGGCTCACCGCGATCCTCAATCCGCACCCGATGGTCGACGAATTCGCCGGCCCCAATTATTTCAGCGCGCGGCTCAACACCGCGGTGCAATATCCCAAAGGTGAAGGCTTTTCGAACCTGCTCGGCTCGATGGACACCGACAAGGTGCCCGAGACGATCGCCCGCGCGGTCGACCATAAATGGTGCACGGTGCGCAACCACGCCAAGGACTTTTCGGCGCGTGGCCACCGGGTCGATGGCGACACGCTGCGGATATATGCGCGCATCTATACCCGCGACCATTATGTCTATGGCTATACCAGCGCGGATCAGGTGCCGCCGCTCGACGCGGTGTTTGTCTTGTCGCTGAGCGGCATTGACGAGCGCGACGATGTCTACAACCAGCTGCGCGACCAGCTCGGCGCGTTCGTCGAGACCGCCGTCGTCGAATCCGACATCGACATCGACAACTGAGGAGACTGACCATGGCCGACAATGACCGGATGGTGTTCCGCCGGGCTAGCGATCAGAAATGGATCGACAAGCGCAACGGCGCCGAGCGCGGCTTCGTCCACGACACCCAGGCCGCGGCAGCCGCCTCGGCCAAGCAGCATCTGCTCAATTCGGGCGGCGGCGACCTGGCGATCAAGGGATGCGACGGCAAGATCCGCAGCAAGGACACGATCGGCCGCCCTGATCCGCTGCCGCCGCGCGACAAGGAACATTGATGGGGAAAGCGAGCCTGTGCAGATCAGCCGCAACACAAGATTGGTTCCCGACCAGC
>Ga0207641_10003470_pt1 | contig 13968 bp, 8 predicted proteins | sample KBSSwiS62_FD_184306 | JGI IMG/M metagenome (GOLD analysis project Ga0207641, IMG submission 184306) | Switchgrass rhizosphere microbial communities from Kellogg Biological Station, Michigan, USA - KBS Switchgrass S6-2 (SPAdes) (version 2) | ecosystem: Host-associated > Plants > Roots >... | reverse complement strand
AGCGCCGGGAATGGTGCGATCGATCAGCACCACGGGAAAGTCGAACTGTTGGCGCGCAGCCTGCTCGACGCCCGATCGCGTCGGCGCCAGGATCACGCCGGTCACCCGCTCCTCCTGCATCAACTGCAGGTACATCGCTTCCTTCGCCGGGTTCTCGTCGGTGTTGCAAAGGATGACGCGCAAGCCGCGCGCATAAGCGATGTCTTCGACCGAGCGCGAGACCGCGGTGAAGAACGGGTTGCGGATATCCGCTACGACCAAGCCGATCGTGTTGCTGTGCCGAGAGCGCAGCCGCCTTGCGGCAAGATTGGGACGGTAGCCCGTCTGCGCGACCGCGGCGAGCACACGCTTTTGCATCTCCAGATCGACCACGCGGCCCGAGAGCACGCGGGACACCGTGGCGGCGGACACATCGGCAACGCGCGCGACATCCTTGATTCCAACGGACATGCGAGAAAACGTTCTCCTTGCTCGACGGTGCCCTGTCTAGCGTGTTTCTCACATGAGGTGCAAGTCTGGACAGTCCTATTGACAATCCGTTCAGAAAACGTTTTCTAGGTATGGCGAGAGTCTTAGGAGAGGCCGCAATGACGCTACGAGAACCGGCGGATGCGCTGGCCAACGATCTGATCCGTATTGATGCTCAGGTCGCCGATAAGTCCGACGCGATCCGACAGGCCGGGCAATTGCTCGTCGCCGCAGGCTGCGTCACGTCCGGTTACGAGGCCAGCATGGCGCAGCGCGAGGCAATCGCGAATACCTACCTGGGGTCGGGCGTGGCGATCCCGCATGGGCTCGGTGAGGACAAAGGCCTCGTGCGGCAAGATGGGATCGTCGTCCTGCAGGTTCCCGGCGGCATTGAGTGGAACCCGGGTCAGATCGCGCATCTGGTGGTCGGTATCGCCGCAAACTCGGATAGCCACATCGCAATCCTGCGCCGCCTGACCCGCCTGATCCAGGACGAACCGCGGCTGCGGAGCCTGTTCACCACCCACGACGCTGCGCTGATCGCCGAAGCCTTGCAATCCGACGGCCCCGCCGCAGCCGCTTCGCCGACGGGTGAGGACTTGGCCAGTACGATCGCTTGGACCGTCGATTACCCTACGGGCCTCCACGCGCGACCGGCTTCCGCCTGGGTCGAAGCGGCGAAAGCCAGCGGCGTAACCATGCGGGTTCGCCATGGAAGCGAGATCGGCGATCCACGCAGCCTCATCTCGCTCCTGCAGCTTGGCCTCAAAGCGGGTGACGACGTCACCATCTCGGCGAGCGGGGAGGGGGCGGCTCAGGCTCTACAGCGATTTCATGGCGTGATCACCGGGATTTCCTCGCGCGAGAAGGCGGACGCTGCTCGGGCAGCTGAAAAGGCGCTGGCGCCGGTGCGCGGCTGGAAGCCTGCCGGTGCTCCACGGATGGTGGCGGGGGTTGCCGCCAGTCCGGGTCTTGCAATCGGCAAGGTACATCTGCTCGCCGCCGCAGAGCTGGAAGTGGCCGACCAGCCGGTTGCCTTGATCGAGGGGGGCACGCTCCTCAACGACGCCCTGATCCGCACCCGTGCCCAGATGAAGGCGCTCGTCGACGATACGACTCGTCGCCTGGGACCGGCCGATGCGGCGATCTTCGCAGCGCAGGCGACTTTGCTCGACGACACCGACCTGATCACGCTGACCTGCCAGTTGATGGTCGAAGGGCATGGCGTCGCATGGTCGTGGAACGAAGCGATCCAGCGGCTGGCCGGACAGTTGACCGCGCTAGGCAATCCCGTCCTGGCGGCACGCGCGGCCGATCTGCAGGACGTGGGGCGGCGCGTGCTGGCGCAGATCGACCCCGCGCTGAGCACCGGTACGCTCGCCGAGATCCCGGACGAACCCTCGATCCTCGTCGCCGCGGATCTTTCACCCTCGGACACCGCCTCGCTTGATGTGGCCAAGGTAGCGGGGATCGCCACGGCCCTTGGCGGACCGACATCGCACAGCGCCATCCTCGCCCGTACGTTGGGCCTGCCCTCGGTGGTGGCGGGTGGCGCCGAACTGCTGGCGCTGGCGGCAGGCAGCATCGCGATCGTCGATGGCGACAACGGCCGCGTTTGGCTCAATCCTGCGGACGAAGACCTGGCCAGTGCCCGGGTGTACATTGCTGCATTGGCCGAGGAGCGCGCCGCGCAGGAAGCCGAACGCAGCCGGCCAGCCGTGACCAGGGACGGCCGGGCCATCGCCATCGGCGCCAACGTCAACCGCCCAGACCAGGCGCCCTTCGCGCTGGCCCAGGGCGGCGAGGGCGTGGGCCTGATGCGCACTGAATTCCTGTTTCTCGAGCGTGGCGACACTCCGAGCGAGGAAGAGCAGTTCGCCATCTACCGGGAAATGATCGAAGCCTTGGATGGGCGCCCCTTGATCGTGCGCGCGCTCGACATCGGGGGAGACAAGCGGGTTCCGCACCTAGACCTTCCGCGAGAGGAAAACCCGTTCCTCGGAGTGCGCGGCGCAAGGCTCCTGCTGCGGCGGCCCGACTTACTCGATCCGCAGCTGCGCGCGCTGTACCGGGCGGCCAAGCTGGGCGGCGACCTTTCGATCATGTTTCCGATGATCACATCGGCCTCCGAACTGATCACTCTTCGCGCCCGCTGCGAAGAGGTCCGCAGCGAATTGGACGCGCCCCAAGTCCCTGTCGGCATCATGATCGAGGTGCCAGCCGCCGCGGTGCAGGCGCATGCGCTCGCGGCACATGCCGACTTCTTCTCGATCGGAACAAACGACCTTACCCAGTACGCGCTCGCCATCGACCGCCAGAACCCCGAACTGGCAAGCGAGGCGGACAGCCTGCATCCCGCCGTCCTGCGGCTGATCGCGATGACCGTGGAGGGGGCTCGCACGCGCGACCGCTGGGTGGGCGTATGCGGCGGCATCGCTGGCGATCCGTTCGGGGCGGCGTTGCTCGTGGGACTTGGGGTCAACGAGTTGTCGATGACCCCGCGCGACATTCCGGCAGTGAAAGCGCGCATCCGCGCTGCCGAAAGCGGCACGCTCACAGCGCTGGCCAGCCGCGCGTTGAGCGCGCAAAGCGCCGCCGAGGTACGCGCCCTGGACCATGAGGTGGCATGATGCGCGTCCTCACCGTCACGCTCAATCCGGCGATTGATGAGACCATCACTCTCGATCGCCTCGTGCCCGGCGCGGTTCATCGTGCGCGAGACGTGCGGCGCAATGCCGGCGGCAAGGGAGTCAACGTCGCAAGTTGCCTTTCGGATTGGGGCATGCCTTCGGTCGCGCTCGGTCTGCTCGGCGCTGAGAACCCTGCCTTATTCGAAGCGCTGTTCGCCGGCAGTGCGATCGAGGATCGGCTCATCCGCGTTCCGGGTGCGACCCGGGTGAACCTGAAGATCGTCGATGCCGAGGATACGACCGACATCAACCTGGGCGGCGCGCCAGTCAGTTCCGAGCAAGTCACTGCCCTGGCCGCCGAGATTGAGGCCTTAGCCGGGCCGGATACGCTGGTGGTGCTGGCAGGTAGTGTGCCGCCCGCTTGCCCACCCTCCATCTATGCCGAACTCACGGCGCGGCTGCGCGAACGCGGAGCGCGTGTCCTGCTCGACAGCAGTGGCGCTCCGCTCGAGCTGGCACTCGCCGCCACCGTGCTGCCCCAATGCCTGAAGCCCAACCGTCATGAACTGTCCGAGTGGAGCGGCGGGTCGTTGGACACCATAGCGGACGTGTTGGCGGCGACGATGCCGTTGCGCGCGCGTGGAGCCAAGCTGATCGTGGTGTCGCTGGGAGCGGACGGAGCGCTGTTTCTCTCAGACGAGGGCGCACTGCTGGCGCAGCTGGATGTCCGGCAAGTAGTGAGCACGGTCGGCGCGGGCGACGCGATGGTGGCGGGCCTCGCCGCAGCAATGGCGGAAGACGCCTCGCTCGAACGTACGGCAAGGCTGGCAACGGCCTTTGCAGTTGCCAAGCTCGGACTGGTCGGTCCGCATCTGCCCGAGCCCGCCGCGGTCGAAGCGCTCGCGCACCAGATCAAGATCGTAGCGGTCGAAACAACCGGCCCCGCAGTGTTGGGAGAGACACGATGAACAGGATACTGGCGGTCGTCGAGGCTGGGGATGCCGGAGTGGCCGGCGTATTGGCAGGTGAGGCGCTACGCAAGGCGGCTCGGGCCAGCGGACGGACGATCGAGATCGTGCAGTCCGGACAGGAGGCGGTGCCGCCGCTCGCCGAAGGCGACACCCTGCTGCTTGTCGCGCCGAGCGACAATGCGCTGCGTTTCGGGGATCGGCCTCATCGGCATCTGACGCTCGAACAAGTGCTGGCCGACCCGGACGCTGCGATCGCAACGACGGGTACGGGCTCGAACCCCGAGGCACCTGCGAGCGCAGCTGCGGACCATCGACGCATCGTCGCAGTGACCTCCTGCCCGACCGGCATTGCCCATACCTTCATGGCGGCCGAGGGCTTGACCGAGGGCGCGCGTCAACTCGGCTACGATATCCGGGTCGAGACGCAAGGCTCGGTCGGCGCGGGCAATCCGCTGACGATCGAGGAGATCGCCGCAGCAGACGTCGTGCTCATCGCCGCGGATCGCGAAGTGGATCGTGCGCGCTTTGCCGGCAAGCGGGTCTTCTCAAGCGGCACCAAGCCGGCGATCACCGGAGGTGCGAAACTGATCGAGCAAGCGCTGGCGGAAGCGAAGACGCAGGCCGGTAGCGCACAATCCAGCACCGCCGCCACGGCCAAGGAGCGCGCTGGACCCTACAAGCACCTGATGACGGGCGTGTCGTTCATGCTGCCCTTCGTGGTCGCCGGCGGTCTGCTGATCGCGCTCGCCTTTGCGCTTGGCGGAATTCACGCCAACGAGGACGCCGCCGCAGGCACGCTCGCCCATGCGCTGTTCGAGATCGGTGCGAAGGGAGGCTTTGCGCTGATCGTGCCTGCCCTGGCCGGCTACATCGCGTTTTCGATCGCGGACCGGCCCGGCATCGCGCCCGGCATGATCGGCGGCATGATCGCAGCCAATCTCGGCGCCGGGTTCCTGGGGGGCATCGTCGCTGGGTTCATCGCCGGGTATGGCGTTGCCGGGCTCAACCGATTGATCCAGTTGCCCAAGAACCTTCAGGGCCTCAAGCCAGTGCTGGTCCTCCCGCTGGTCGGCACTTTGCTGACCGGGTTGTCGATGATCTATGCGGTCGGCACGCCCGTCGCCGCTCTGCTTGGCTTTCTCACCGAATGGCTGCGAGCGATGCAGGGGTCGAGCGCGATCCTGCTCGGCCTGATCCTGGGCGCGATGATGGCATTCGACATGGGCGGCCCCGTCAACAAGGCGAGCTACGCCTTTTCCGTGGGGCTGATCGCCAGCCAAGTGTACACGCCCATGGCCGTGACGATGGCCGCGGGGATGACTCCGCCCCTGGCCGCCGCTCTGGCTACCCGGCTGTTCGCCAGCCGCTTCACCCCCGAAGAACGCGAGGCGGGCGGCGCTGCGGCAGTGCTGGGCCTGGCCTTCGTGACCGAGGGCGCGATCCCCTTCGCGGCGCGCGATCCGTTTCGGGTGATACCGGCGATGATGGTCGGCTCGGCGCTGACCGGGGCGATCTCGATGGCCGCCGGCGTCGAATTGCGCGTGCCGCACGGCGGAGTGTTCGTGCTGCCGATCCCCGGCGCCGTGACCCACCTCGTCGCCTACGCTGTCGCGATTGTCGCCGGCACATTCGCCAGCGCGATCCTGCTCGGCGTCTTCAAGCGCCCAGTGGCGGCAGCTGTAGCCGCATAGGCATCGTTGGGTACAGGGAGACGAAGGATGAAGACGAGCAGGCTTGCCGCCGCTTGGTTGGCGTCCGTGCTGACGCTATCCGCGCCATCGGCACGGGCACAGGACAATGCCGTGCCGCAGGACGCACCACCTCCGACGCTGCCGCAAGCGACTGAGGACGCCCAGTGGCAGCCCCTGGCAGAGCAGGGGATCACCCTGTCGCTCAATTACACGGGCGAGGCGGCCACCAACCTGAGTGGAGGCCTTCGCCGGGATGCCGCCTATGCCGGTCAGGTCTATGTCGGCACCGATCTCGACATGGGCAAGATCGCCGGGATCGACGGCGCCACGATCCATGCGGCGGTGACCAACCGCCATGGCGAGAACCTTGCCGCCATCGCGATCGGCAACAACACCTCGGTCCAGGAGATTTACGGCACCCAGAACACCCACCTTGCGATCCTCACCTGGGAACAGAAGCTGGGGCTGCTGACGATCGAGGCAGGGCGTAGCCAGGCGAACGTCCACTTCCTGAGTTCGCCGCTCTATTGCAACTTCCAGAGCAACTCCGCCTGCGGTAACCCCACGTTCGTCTTCAAGAACAGCAATTTCACCTATTTCCCGGCATCCAGCTGGATGGCCCATGCCAAGCTCAACCTGACGCCCGAAGTGTTCGCCCACGTGGGCGTCTACGAGGTCAACCCCGATCGCAAGCGATCAACCGACAACGGCTTCAACTTCTCGACCCGCAACGCCACCGGCGTGATCGTCCCCTGGGAAGTCGGCTACGGAACTGATTTCACGACCGACCGGTTGCCCCGCCACTACATCCTCGGCGGCTGGTTCGATCGCGGTGATTTCAGCGATCCCTTGCGGGACGATCGCGGCGGCATCGCGATCGTCTCCGGCGGGGCGGCGGCCACGCACAAGGGACGCTCGGGCATCTACCTGCGCTTCGATCAGATGCTCACTCGACCCGATCCTAAGAGCGAGCGGGGCTTGTCGGTGTTCGGCGTGGCGATGACCAACCTGTCGGGACGGGTCGAGGAGCGGCACTTCCTCGAACTCGGCTTGCTCCAGACCGGCACTTTCAAGGGCCGCGACAAGGACACCTTGGGTTTCGTGATCAACCAGCAGAGCTTCAGCGATCTTGCGCTCGCCCGCATGAACGCGGCCCGGGTGTTCGCTGGCGGCAAGTCCGGAGTGCACCGCGACGAGTACATGATGGAGCTGGCTTACGGCGCGCAGCTGGGACCCGCCGTGCGCATCTCGCCCAACCTTCAGTATATTCTTCACCCCGACCAGACAGGTGCGCCGTTTCGGACGCGGCACATCGACGATGCTCTCGTGGTCGGGCTCAAGTTCACGGTAGACGCGATGTCGCTCGCCTCGGCATTCAAACGCTGAGGCCGTGACCTGCGGTCATTGTTTGCGCGCCCGCTCAATGAGCGCACTTACCTTCAAGTGACAGTGTGCGTCATCTGGGCTTGCCCGTCTTCCCATGACGCGGCCCCTTCTTATTCCCCGTGCCGCGCGATGATGAGCCACCGCCGTCCCAGCGCTTAGCGCCACTCTGGCCAGGCTCTGCGGCGCGGGGCGGTCGGGATTTGTTTCCCCGGCCGTTGCTGTCCTCCTCCCGCGGCTTGCCTTCAAGAGCTTGGATCTCGATTTCATCGTCGTCGTTGCTGGTACGCCGCACCGCTTCCAGGAACCGTGCCGCGAGCGCGCTCTTGACTTCGAAATGTGTTTCCTGGGCCGCAATGCGGATAGCGCCGATGTCGCCACGCCCAACGTGCCCACGCCTAGACAGCAGCGGGAGAATCCAGCGGGGATCGGCATTGTGCCTGCGGCCGACATTGAGACGGAACCAGGTACTCTCCTCAAACCCGGAACGGGGTGCGCGCGGCTCTCGAGGGGCATCGCTGCCAATCAATTCTTCGGGTTCAGGCAACCGGGCACGGAACGTGTGGACAAGCGCTGCAGCCACATCAAGCGCGCTGCGCTGGGTCAGCAGTTGTGTTGCGAGTTCATGATCCTGCTCAGTGACTTCGACCGGCGCGAGCAGCGCTGCAAGCAGGCGTTCGCTGTCGGCGCGACGGATATCCTGCATGGAGGGTGGTGTGATCCACTGCATCGGGATGCGAGCCTGGCGAAGCATCGCTTCGACGCGCCTGCGTCGAGGATAAGGGACGATCAGAACGGCCGTCCCCTTTCTTCCGGCGCGGCCAGTGCGCCCGGAGCGGTGCTGCAGCGTCTCGGCGTCGCGCGGTATCTCCACATGGACGACAAGGCTGAGACTGGGCAGGTCGATGCCGCGCGCCGCCACGTCGGTCGCCACGCAGACGCGCGCCCTGCGGTCTCTCAGGGCCTGCAGCGCTCGGTTGCGCTCATTCTGGCTGTGCTCCCCGGACAGCGCCACCGCCGCGAAACCCCGTTCGACCAAGCTTGCATGCAAGTGGCGCACGGCGTCGCGGGTGGCGCAGAACAGCATCGCGGTCTCCGCCTCGTGGAAGCGAAGCAGGTTGACCACGGCGTGCTCGATGTCTGCGGGCGCGACTGCCATGGCCTGGTAGCTGATGTCGCCATGGCCTCGATCTTCGGTCACGGTGGAGATGCGCAGCGCGTCGCGCTGATAACGCTTGGCGAGGGCCACGATCGGCTTCGGCATGGTTGCCGAGAACAGGAGCGTGCGTCGTTCGCTGGGCGTCGCGTCGAGGATTTCTTCCAGGTCCTCGCGAAAGCCCATATCGAGCATCTCATCCGCCTCATCGAGCACGACGACCCGTAAGGCAGATAGATCGAGCGCTCCTCGTTCAAGATGGTCGCGCAAACGTCCGGGGGTGCCGACTACGATGCGCGCGCCATGATGAAGGGCGCGGCGCTCCTTTGCCGCATCCATTCCGCCAACGCAGGTGGCGATGCTTGTGCCTGCCTGGCGATAGAGCCAGTCCAACTCACGCCCGACCTGAAGCGCAAGCTCGCGGGTAGGGGCGATTATGAGCGCCAGGGGCGAACTTGTCGTCGACGAGGAACTTTCCGGCCCGAGCAAGTCTGCAGCCATTGCTAGGCCGAACGCGACCGTCTTGCCGGAACCTGTCTGCGCAGACACGATCAGATCTCGACCGCGAGCCTCCCCTTCGAGCACAGCGGCCTGGACCGGCGTTGGATCGGCATAGCCCCGCTCGGATAAGGCGTTCGCAAGCGGCAGCGGAAGTTCAGAAAATAACATGGGACTCGCAAACAAAGAGGGGCCGCGGCAGCAGCGGGAAGGGTGTTAGGCTCCTGGAGCTTAAGATTATTTCACGACACGACCGTATGGCAGCGACATGGCGGCAGAAGCTGTCCAGTTGCCTCTGGAGGATCGATGACTCGATTATTGCAGAAGAGGCCTACGTTGACGACGGGATCGCTCTGCTCGATCTCGCTTGGAAGGCGCATTCGACGTTCAACCTACAATCGCCTAGTGACGAAAATTCCCCTTAAGCCTGCTGGTCTGAACAGCATATGGGCGAACGGACGATATCCGATGCCTTCTGCCCGCTCGCCCTCTGGATGGGCCGCTAAAAGTATCTCTAGGATACCCAGCCTCTGAGCCCCCCGCAAGGCCGGAAATCTCAATGAATGCCGAACGGCTCCCCGAAGAGAGACGTTCCGAACGATTTTTCGAGTTCCAACAGTAGGAAGTCGTTGGTTTTTCTCTCGGTATCGTGCCTTATTTTCAAAGACAATGCCCATGCCGAGGATCGCTGCTGATCCTTGGGTGCCGAAGGTCGAGTGCCGCGTCTGGCCCAACGTCTGGTGAGCTTGGTCTGCTGACCGACGCGGGCTTCGTCCTGCCGCCACCGCTCTACCGGCGTTCCTCTTGGGAGCTTCCGCCTGATCTGCGGCAGACGGGAGGCAAAGCTTTTTCAAATAGGCAATGTCGCCGGGCCTCTGACCACGGTGGCCAGGGCGCGCCGAGAGCTTGCGGTAGCCCATCGCGTGCAACTCGCGTCCGAGTGTGTGACGCTTGGCAGAGAGCGCGAACTCTTCCCTGATCCACTGCGCCAGATCGACAAGCCGCCAGCGCAACATGCCGTGCGCTGCAGGGACTGGTCCCGCCTCGACAACCGCTGCTAGTCGGCTGCGCTGTTCATCGATCAGGATCTAAGTCCGGCGGCGCGCCTTGCGCGTGCCCAGAGCGTCAGACCGCCCTCGTTGAAGCGCGGGACCCAGTCGCGCACGATACGTAGCGTCGCGCCAGTAATCTTCGCCGCTTCGCTCCGACTTCCCCATCCAGGATCAACGTCAACTCTTAAGTACGGACCATCTGACGAAACGGCCATGTTTTTCCGGACACCCGCCCGACCTTCAGCACGGACTTGCCGCCGCTTCAAGGAACAGACGCAGCGGTAGCAAGCGGACAGTCAAACATCTCGGCGAAATATTAGGCCTGAGATACGCCGTCGCTCTCCGCTGCGACCCTGTTGCGCAAGCTCAGATATCTGGGTCGCAGGAGCAGCATGAGCATAAAACTCAAGATCGAACAGGCTAGCGTTAACGTCCCGACAGAAGCGTAGATCATCTTATCGTCACGGAAAACCAGTTGCGTGAGTACCGCCACGCACAGTGGCCCGGCACCCATGCCGATGATATTTCCTACGATCATGTAGATCGCCGTACCCTGTCCTCGCATGGCACTCGGCACCATTTCGAAGAGCAGCGGGTAGCTACTCGCGATCAGGACACCGATGCCGAAGCCAGCAATGCTGTAACCCACGAGATACGCTGTCGCCGAAGATGCGGCCAGCATCATGATCCCGCCCACCGCCACCAACGGCGCCGCCGCAAGAGGCATCCAGATCCGCGCGCCGGGAACGCCTCGTCTGGAGAGACTGTCTCCGATAAAGCCGCTGATCAGGCCACCCCCCACATTGGTGAGCAGCAGCGTCGAGCCGAACTGGATACCAGCATGCCCCGCAGACACGCCATAGACCCGGGCCAGCACCGTGGGAGACCAGAGGGCGGTGGCATATCCGACCATGAAATTGAGCGCAAAACTGGCGTATGCGCACGCGAGGGCGAAACGATTTTCGCGGAGAAATTTAAAAAAGCTTGGGGCAGTCTCGGTAGGTGCGTTGACACGTGCCGGCTCGGACGTCGTCAGCAGTAGCAGCGCAACGACAGGCCCGGGCAAGCCGAACAACACGAAGGCTGTACGCCAATCTGCAGTTTGCGTGAGGAATGGAAGCAAGTTCGTGGGATGATGCGCGAGATAGATCAGCAGCGCCCCGCCCAACAGACTTGCGCCGGCAGCTCCGAACGACGATGCCGCAACGATGACGCTCATCGGGCGCCCGCGGGAAGTAGGCGCGAACAGATCGGCTATTATCGACGCGGCAGCGGGGATTAATGCCGCCTCACCAACGCCAACACCCATCCGCGCCACCAGCAGCTGGCCGAAGCTTTGCGCATAGCCGGAGAAGATCATCATGCCGCTCCATAGGATTATTCCTATGATGATGAGGTTCCGACGATGCCACCGGTCAGCTAGCCTCCCCATCGGCAAGCCAGCCACCGCGAAGAAAATGGAAAATGATAGACCTTGCAGCAGGCTGATTTCCAGATCGGTCAGATGCAGATCGGCCTTGAGGCTTGGGACAACGACAGCGATTACACCGCGATCCACGTAAGACAGGAATGTCGCCAGAGCGAGAATGAAGACCGTGTACCAGGCATTCCCAGCAACAGAAGATACCGTTTTCATTCCTACTCTTGCGCCTTCGCGCCATCTGGCTTTGTCATCGAAAAAGCTCCTTGAAAAAGCAGCTCGAAAGCTGCGTATCCTACGAAGACGGTACTGCCCGGAGCTCCGTGGGCTCATCACTCTTTGCGGAAGGCAAGGAGCGCCGAGCCTGGGCGCGGCGGCACTCGGCCGCGCGCACAGGTTCCAATAGACGACGCTCAGAACGAATAGCTCACCGAAACACCGCCACGTCTTGGTCTATCGTAGACAACGGCGTCTCCGTTGGCGGATGGCACGACAGTGAGGAATACATTTTCATTTGCCAGATTTTCGCCCCACACCGCCAATCTCAAGCCGTTCTTGAACCGCCAGGAAATCTCCCCGTTCAACAGAACGTAGGATTTCTGAGAAATTCTGTTGGCAGCGTCCCAGTAAAACGCATCGCTGTAATATACGCTTAAGGAGGAGCCGAGATCGCCCGCATCGAACTTCTCGACATGATCGATCGTCGAGCTCAATGTCAGCTTCGGTGATTGCTGGATGCGATTGCCGCTCACATCGCGCGTCGCCGCATTGTTCCCTGTCAAAGTGACGTTGGGATCAAAGACCTGCGCACGAGTGAAGTTCTTGTATTTGGCATCGAGGTACGCGGCTCCAAACCGCAGCTTGGTATCTCGCCCAAGCGATGCGATCGCCTCCACTTCCCCACCGCTAATCTTCGCTTGAGCCGCGTTCGCGAATATTGACGGCCCGCCTTGCGGATCGCGTGCAGATACCTGAAGGTTGTTGTAATCATAGTGAAATACAGAGCCATTGAGGATCAATCCTCTTACCGGCTCGGTCTTGATCCCCGCTTCATACGCCTTGATCTTCTCCGGTTCCACGCTGGTCCCGGCGATGCTTCCAGCATTGAAAACGCCGCTCTTGAAGCCTGTGCTGAATGAGGCGTAGACATTCGCCTGTCGCGAAAAAACATATTGAACGATCGCACGCGGCGTGAACCGTTTAAAGGAGATGTCCCGATCCACTGTCTGGACGCTTTTCGCTCCAGTTAGGAAGTTGGTCACATCGCTTCGCGCCGTATAGCCACGTTTCTCATAAGTGTACCGGCCACCGAGAGTCGCGCGAAGGTGTGGTGTGATCTCGTAGTTCACCTCCGCGAATGCCGCGAGGGAACGCGCCGGCGCTGTGCCAGTCAGCAAAGACTCCGACGTGAGCACTTGGTTCGTGTATGTCGGAACACGCAGAGGGTCGATAAACGTTTTGGCATGGAAGCCGAAGACGCCGACGATCCATTGGAAGGGCCCCGTTCCCGAAGAGACAAGCCTCGCCTCGGCAGTTTGGTAGTCCATCTTAAAATGTCCGCCAGACGCTCCTATCAGTGCCGTGGAAGCGTCCCCGTCTGCGGAGTATCTGTTCATCGTGTGGCCGTAACTGCCTTCCACGAACAGCGTCCCCCAGCCGAGATCATGGGTGAGGCGAGCAGTTGCCAAGCTTTGCCGGACCAAGAGCGCGGGCGGTGTGGCACTGCTCAGCGCCGACTGCCTGGGCTTTTGCGGAATGGGCGCGCCGAAGAGCTTCCCCCGCGTGTTGCCATTCAGCGGCTGATAAGCATAAGTTGAGGGGTCTTTGTCATTCATGTACGAACCGGACACGATAAGCCGGGTGTTATCACCAATATCGAAGATCCATTTCGAGCGGGCCGCGAACGCGCGCCGAGGATTGATCTTGCCGCCATTGACGAGGTCTTTGATGTAACCGCTGTTGCGGTATCCATAGACCGCGATATCTGCCGCCACCGAATTACTGAGCGGTCCCGAAAGGTACGCCTTACCGGAAAACTCGTTGAACGAGCCTGCCCTCAACTCGACGTTTCCTTCAAGCTGACGGCCAGGATCTGCGGTAATTATGTTGATTAGACCGCCAGTGGAGTTGCGGCCGAAGAGCGTGCCCTGCGGGCCACGAAGGACTTCGATCCGCTGAGTCTGGAGCAGCGTAAACGCGGATGCATACGAGTCTGGCTGATAAAAGCCATCGATGTAAATCGCGATGCTCGACTCATTCGCCGTGCCGGAAGCACGATTGCCGACACCGCGAATAGTAGGCTGCTGGCTTTGGCCGCTGCGAGGAAACCTGAGGCCCGGCACGACGGCCGGCAAGTCAGCCGTATTGTTGACGCCTGCCTTGGCTAAAGTGCCTCCATCGACTGCCGTGACCGAAACAGGTACCTCCTGAAGACGTTCTTCGCGGCGGCGTGCGGTTACCACGATATCGCCTGCAGAAGCGTCTCCGGATTGTGGGCTGCCAGCATTCGTGGAAGCCGGGGCTGCCCGCTCCTCGGTGCCTGAAGGCCCGGAATTCGACCGCTCCGCGCCTTCCGCCGCGATGACCGGAGAACTGGTGAAACAAAGCATTCCCAGCGCGATCGCCTCGGTCTTCATGCTCTCTCCTCTCTGTTTTGTTATATTTTTTATAGTTGTGTCAGCCATGGACTGACCGATTTT
>Ga0207641_10003466_pt1 | contig 13978 bp, 14 predicted proteins | sample KBSSwiS62_FD_184306 | JGI IMG/M metagenome (GOLD analysis project Ga0207641, IMG submission 184306) | Switchgrass rhizosphere microbial communities from Kellogg Biological Station, Michigan, USA - KBS Switchgrass S6-2 (SPAdes) (version 2) | ecosystem: Host-associated > Plants > Roots >... | reverse complement strand
TGCCGCGGTGAAGACGGCCGTTCTTCCAGCGGGCCTCGTGATAACTGGCCTTGGCGGTGCGGGAATAATCAATATTGATTTTCATGTCGCGCATCAGTTTATCGATCGCGCCGCTGTTGCCGGATTTGACGTACCGGAGAAAACGGATCCTGGCCGCCGCGCGATCCTTAGTGCGGGCACCGTAAGAGAGTACGAGAGCAAGCTCGGTTTCGTTGGAGATGTAGACTTTGTTGTAGTCGCGGGCGAGAGCGCCTTCCCCTTGCTGGCGGGCATCCTCGCCAAAACCGAAGGGTTGTGTGACCATGGCCAGTTCAACGGACAGGAGGCGGGCTTCCGGCGGCAGCGCCTGATCGATGGTCTCGCCGGCGATCTTCGCCTTCTCCTTCAGCTTCGCCATCAAGCCGCGCAGATCAACATCGACGGTGATCATTTCTTGAGGATCGGTTCGTAGAGGCAGGTGAGAAAGGGATCGTTGAGATCGAGCAGGCCGTCAATCGCACGGATGGAGACTGGACGGGGGACGTTGATGACTTTCCCGATGAGCGGATAGATGGGGCCGGTGGGGCCGTTGAAATCGGACTTAAGGAAGACGATGGTCCCAGAGAATTCCTCAACCAAGCCTCCTCCTTTGGTGCGGAGTTCGACCGAGTAAGTAAGGCCGTCGACAATAGCGGTGTAGGTCTTGCCAAGATACTGGACCGGTTGTCCCATGAGTATCATCACCTGGTCGCTGGCAGATGCCCAAGCGGCTTTGAAATCGTCGGGTGTCATGGGAGTAAAAGAAGTTGCGGAGGCAGGATTTGAACCTACAATCAACGGCTTATGGGGCCGTCCGCTCGTCCGGGCTTGCGTTCTCCACGCTTGAACTGGGATGTCAACCAGGCACGAAAAACCCCGCTGCGGGGAGAGGCCGGAGCGGGGGAAAAACGGTGACCGTTATTTCGTTTGCGCGTTGAGCAACTAAGAAAGGGTTTGGTCACCCAACCGCAAGGCTCGAGGCCTACGCAGTCAGGCAACCAAAGAGGTTAGGCTGCTCCTTTGATCAGGCCCTTGGCGACGGAAGCTGCCCGCAGTTCGTTGCAGAGTGCGACGAGAGCCGCATTATCAACAATGAGTTGATTGACTCGGGCAATGAGGCCGTCCGCCTGAGCCTGGCTAAAGCCGTACGGGGTTGAGGTGGTGGCGGCGGTCGTGGCTAGCGCCGCACCGACGGTGGGGGTGACTGCCGCTTGCGCCGCGCCCGCCCGCTGGACGACAGGAGTGGCGCCGTGGAAGGCAAGTTTATCGGTTGCAGACCGACCAACTTTTGTGCCGATGGAGGTGGTTCGAATGGCGAGGGACATGGTGTTTTCCGGTTGAGCGGCGCCGCCCTTGCGAGCGGTGCCTGCGGGTTAGCTGGTGACCAGGCGCACGAGGTTGTTGGGATTGCCCTTGGCGAAGCCCTGCAACCACGAGATGCGGTTGTTGATGGCGAGCGTGTCGGGATTGATCCACTGGTTGACCATGACGCGGAACCCGGTGACGGGATCCTCGACATAGTTGAGAACGCCGGGGAACTTGAGGCCACCGGCCATGTCCTCGGGGTTCTTCGGTGCCCGGGCGACGAATATGGTGGCATCGGGGACACCCGCCACACCGACCAGGTTCTCGCCGTTGTCGGGGAGCTGGTTGTACTGCGTGATGCCGAGACCCATGACCTCGGGGAGGACGCCGGTCCGGATGGCTTCCGCGTTGGCGGGGTTGTTGAGGGCAGTGACGATCATGGAGTCGCCCAGGAGCGAATCGTAGACCGCGCTGTTAGGAATGAAGAACCGCTTCTCGACAGGCACGCCGGCGTCATCGAGTTTCTTTTTCAGGGCCCGCAGCGTGTTGTCGTAGTCCCAACCGGAGGCCACAGTAACTTTGTTGGCATAAGCCGCGTTGAGCCAGAGGGCGGCGATGGTGTCGATGATAGAGTTGGCGAGGGTGACGGCGATGGGCTGGGCGGTTTCCGTCAGCAGGTCGCGGTCGGTGGAGTTATATTCCGCCGGGGTGAAGGCGACATGGATCTCCTTGTGATCGGTGAGGGAGATTGGAACATCGGTGTCGGTGACGTTTTGAGCGCCCGTACCGAAGGCGTTCACAGTCAGGGTGGACAGGATGCGGCTTTTGACCGACTGTCCGAGGAGCGCATTGTCCACGCGACCATCCAACTCGCGGAAGCCCATGGCGATGGTCTTGAGCAAGGGGCGTTGCGTGAAGGTGAGTTGAAGCGCCTTCTGCAGGATGAGGGCGCCGGAGAGGGTACCGAGCGAATTGGAGTACCGGGCTGCAGGGGTCGGAAAGGTGGAGGTGCAGACGGGCCCGGTAAAGGAACTGGCAGCCAGGACGATCAACCCGGCCATGTGGATTTTTTTCATTGGGGTGTGTGTTTTTTTTGGGGTGGGGGTTGGTGGACTGACTTAGAGTTTGTCGGCGTGCTTCTTGAAGAAGGCGGCGCGTTCCGTCACGTCGGTGATGGCGGAATACTGCTCCTGCAGGCTCTTGCCTTTTTCGCCGGTGGGGTTTTCGGTGCCACCCAAGGCGAGAGGGGCGTGGCCTTGGGAGGCAAGGAGCTGCGCGGCCTTTTTTTCGACCGTGGTAGCCGCAGCCTTGAGGTCGTCGCGCTCGGTGGTGAGGCCGATGATGGAAGCATTGCGATCGGCGAGGGTTTCGTTGGCCGTCTTGAGTTGGCCGTTCAGGGCGGTAACTTGCGCGGTGGCGGTGTCGCGCTCCGAGGTGATGCCGAGCAGGGTATTGTCCCGCGCGGCAATCGTTTCGGTGGCCGTCTTAAGCAGACCGGTGAGGCGAGTGATTTCCGCTTTCTGCGCCTCCAACGTGTTTTCGAAACGAGGCGCGGGGTGAAGCGCCGAAGCGCACAAGAGGAGGGCGAGGTTGTTTTTCATGCGAAAGGTTTTCCTTTCGCCGAGGTGTCAACTGACTATTGGAATTTTGATGAGAACCATGGCGTCGTCCCACGTCTCAATCCCGGCATTGGCGATATCTGGATCGAGGATTTCGCCGCGATGAGCAACGACGGAATGCATGACACCGCGGGCATTGCGCCCGCCGAGAATCAAAGTGCCGGTGTGAGCAAGTGTACCCAAATCCGCGAGAGCCATCTTAAGGGCCTTACGGTGAAGGAAGATAATTTCCCACCCTCGTGGCAGCAACCAGGCGCGGGCATCCTGCAGCCAAGTCTCCGGCTGCGCACAGAAGTCGGGGATGCTCTCGTAGGGAATTTCCGTGACCATCGCAAGACAGGCGGGGAAGCAGCGGTTGCCCCCGACCATGACGATCCGCTTCATAAGCGGGCAAGCATCGTCGCCATGTCGGGGACCAGACCGTCCACGAGGTTGGCTTTGAGGGCCTCGATACCGGTGAAACACTGGCCTTGCATGGATTCGTTGGAAACGCCAGGGCGCATCGATTGCACGAGAGCCTTGAACTTCCCGGCTTCGCGATCGATATCGGCCTGGATGTAATCGGCTTGCTCTTTGGTCAGGCTGGTGCCGGGAGTACCCATAGCCTTGTACTGCCCACTAGCGAAAACGCGAACAACGATGCCGGCCTTTTCCGCCATAGCTGAATAATCGACGTAGGTAACTTTGACGCCAATGGAACCGATACAGGCCGAGGGCGCCGCGAAAAGACTCCCGCACGGTGCGGCAATTTCATAACCAGCCGAGGCACAAATGTCGTTGGCATAACCGATGGTCCGTTTGCCGGGCGTGGCGGTGAGGCGGGCAACCTTGGCTGTGAGTTCCTCGACGCCGGTGATGTAGCCCCCGGGGGTCTTGAAATAGAAAAGGACCGTGTTGATTTTGGGATTGGCCGCGACGGTATCGATCATCGTGGAAATCAAATCGACATCAGCGCAACCAAAGTAGCGTTGCTCAAAAACCGTGAGCCCCATGGTAATAACGCCAACCACCGGGATGATGGCGAGCCCGCGAGATTCATCCATCTGTAGCGCAGCGCGAGGCGGATAGATAGCCGCGACCATGTCATCGAAATAGTCGTTAATGTCGGATTCATCGGAAGCGGGATCAGCAGGATCCGATGCGGCGGTGGGACGAAAGGAATGGGGGTCGAAAGCCTGAACCTTGTCGAGAAAGGCCTGAAGGTGGGAGTCTTCAAACGCAACGAGCTGGCGGGTCTTGACGTGAGATTTGATTTTCATGGCGTTTAGACTTTCTCGGAAACGGTGGTCGTTTCGTTCTTGGGTTGTTGGCCGAGGATGATGGGGCTAACTCCCATTTCCTTTCCGATCTCAATGCGGCGCAATTCCTCGGTGGCGAGCTGACGGAGATGATCATCAACAGTCTTGCCTTGAGGGGTGAGGATGTCGTGCAGGCTCGTGATTTTCGCCAGGTAGTCCGCACGATCCTGTGCTTGCTCGCGACCGATGTCGGCGGTCATCTCGCCTGGCATGGTGAATTCCCACAGATACCACTCATCACTCTCATCAAGAGCACCGATCTTGATCGCTTTGGCAATGGCGTACTGGACTTCCTGCTTGGCGCCAGGGCGAAGGACATCCTGACGGTCCTGACAGGCACGGTTGCATTTGTTGAACGCGGCGCGAAGCGCGGCACCTCCCAGCGTGTTGAGTTTCCACGCAACTTCGTAAGACCAGCTGGTGGCCATGACGGCACCTTTAATGATCCGGTCCCAGAAGGATTCCCAGTTCGGGCCCGGGCGACCGTGTTGCAAAGTGGAGAGCTTACTGCCGGAGTTGCTCTTGAAAAAGCGGATGAGCCCGCCGAGCAGCGTCTGCGTCATCACGGGTGCCGTCGTGGTCGCGGCGTTGCCGGGGGTGGCGCCGGAGAGAAGGCGATTACGGGGGTCAGTGACATCGGCCATGCCTTCTGGATTCTCTTCCACGAGGCCGATGTTGCTGAGGATTTCCATGGCCATCTGCTCAAAGCCCTGAGTTCGCTTGAGGGATTTCATGTCCTCCAGCACAGGAGTGAGGGCGGGAAGGCCGCGGCCTTGATCGTACCATTGAGGATCAAAGACGTGGATCAAGTCGCGAGCGCTGATGAGTTCCCAACCCTCATCCGTGGTGATTCCGTAAGCGACGGGGCGACCGACGCGGTTGTAAACCACGCCTTGGCGAATGACGAGACCTTGATAAGGACCGTCCTTCATCGCTTCGCCATCCGGATACTCGCCGCTATTGATTCGGTGCGAGGGGATGCGTTGCGTTTGAGGAAAGCCGCTTTCACTTTCGGTGAGTAGCTTGCCGAAATCGCCGCTGACATCCACGTTCACAGAGTCGAGGTGAAGGTTGGTCTGAAAATCGTAATTGCGACCACGGACGTCGCAGATCGGATAGTAGCTTTGCTCCAGCCAGTCGGTGGCTTTTTGTCCCCAGGCAATGTTCTTGCCCATGAACCGAGGGCGCCAGGCGCGACCGACGGAGTAGAGGGCCTTGTCGTCGATGATCCGGGAGATACCGCTGTTGGCGTAAAGGCGACGTGAAGCGGAGACGATGAGATCGTAATCCCATTTCCGGGCATCGTCCTGAAAATCGCGTGGGGTATTGTTCCCGAAATTGCTATTGAGATTGGAAGGGTCCGCCGCATCAAAAAAGCGTGGCCAGCCACCCCACCCTGTACCAGCGGATGGAGATGCATCGGCCTTGGCTTTTGGGGTAGAAGTGAAACCGAGGGAGTTCAGCGCCACGGAAAAAAAATTCATATCAGGCGTGCCTTCCGTAGAGTGTGGTGATCGGGCCGGTGTTTCCGGCCTCAAGGGTTTCGATGGCCAATTCAATGGCAATCATCACATCGGTCTTAGTCATGCCTTGCGGTGTGGAAAGGGAGATGGACTTGCCGTTGATCGTGCTCGATATCAGGTTGGATTCACCATTCTTGGAGGCTTCGAATTGGCCGTTCTGTAAGGCGGTAAGCCACGCAATTTGGTCGCTGACGGCATGGGGTTCGGAGGACTTGGCCGCGGCTTGGCGGATGAGAACTTTCTGAAAGACGTGGTTGTAGCCGGCCATGGTGATGGGGCGGGGGTGTCAACGTGCTTACTTTTTCAGAACCTCTTCAAACCCACGCAGGGCGAGCTGACCAAATTGCTTGCTGAGTTGGCAGACGGCTTTGGATTCCATGGCGGCAAAACCATGACGCTTGATTATTTCCTCGAAGCCCCAGGCGATGAAATCTTCCTTGCGCATCTTGGTGATGGGACGGTCAAGATCGTCCTTGTCGCCGGTGGGTTCGATGTGGGTGAGTTCGTGATCGAGGACCGCGGTCTGTTCAGCGAGACTGAGTTCGTTCCAGCGCTCGGCGTCCAAAAGAATCTCGACGTCGTAGCCTTTGATCAGTCGGTCCTTCGTGGAGACCGTGGCCACGCTCGCCGCGGCAGCATGACCCGCGTAGCCGGAGATGGCGGGGGACGTTGCATGACCATCTTTGCCGATGGCCGGAAAGGCCATGATCAGGCCGATCTTGACGTCATGCGCATCCAGTCGTGGGTGATATTTTTCCCTGACTTCTTTGAGGAGAGCGATGGTGGCATCAGCGGGCAAGGCGTACGTTTTTCCCATAGATCTGAGAGGGAATGTCAACCGTGGGGATCGGGTTCCGGCATGGGTTTTTCCTTTTCTGGAGCGGGTGCGTAACCAATGAGATTTGCAATGCACGCTCCGAGAACTTGGAGAACGCACAAATCCCAGCCGTGATTGGCGTGTTTGATTTTGACGTACCGACGGGTGACTTCCTTGGTCTTGGGGTTTACGAAATCGCGCAGGACTTCCGAATCAATCTGATGGGTAAATTCCGGCGACACATCATCCGGAGTTTCCCAGGCAGCACCTTGCCCCGCACGGAGTCGAGAGAGAATGTCCTTGAGCGGCTTGTTGCCAAAATTAATTTTCCAGCAGTGCCCATTGATGCCGGAAAAGACTTTTTCCATCTTCGAGAAATACCGTTCATAGGGTTTTCCTTTTTTAGGGTAATGAGTATAGAGGTCGCGATCCTCGCCCATGACGGCCGTCCAATTGAACTTTGCGCAGACCGAATAAACTTCACTGGGTTCATACCGGGCATCCATGAAAGTGGCGCCGTCCATCACCTTGTACCGAAGCTGAATATCGCGGAGCGCAGACTCGGTGTTAACCCGGCTTTCAAAAAGGATACGGCTGGAGCCATCCGACTTCCATGCGGCTACCATCGCCCAATAGTGATCTTTCTGTTTGTCGATCGTCAGGAAGCGGATGTGCTCTCCAGGCCACATCTCGCCGTTCATGTAGTCGGTTTTGAGGTAACCGCTTATCCGGAGGGCGCCGTAGGGCACGGTCAGTTCATCGCTCCAAAATTCTGCGAGGCGCTTTTGCTTGAACGTCTTTAAAGGACCGAGGTCACCTTTGTGTTTGGATTCATTGGCCTTGATCCATTCAACCGCGAGAGTTCCCCACGAAATCCACCAGACGCAAAGCGCGTTGTACTGAAAGCTCCGTTTCTTTTTAGAAGGCTTCGGATTGGTGGCAACGTAGCTGAGGGAGGAGCTGAGTTGCCGGCGGACTTGGATGTCATCAACGAAGATGGGAGAGGGACAGGTTTCGTTTTCGCAGATATACCTCGCGGAAGCAGCGGCAGCATCGTAATCCCAAACCCCGTTAGAATCGGTGCAGTCGTCATACAAAAGGAAACCTCGAGGAGCGATGGTGGAGGCGGCAACTTCCCCCTCTGACTTCGGCGGGCGCATGCGCCAGGGCTGAACCGTTTGGCAATGGGGACAAGTGAAATGAGCAACTTCCCGAGTTCCGGCCTGATATGCGGCGAAGAGTTCAGTCTCAGCATCACCCGCTTTTTCATCACCGCCCTGCGAAACAAAAACACACTTCGCATTCCATCGATCATGGAGTCGTGCGCGGGACTCCCGCATGATTCGCTGCTTCCATTTCCACACCTCATCTCCCAACACCCAACGGCAGGACCGTGATTGGGTATCAGAGTCATTCGCACCACCTGTCCAAAGTGGCATGTGATCAAAGAGGACCGTATCGACCTTGTCCTTAATGAGCTTGGTTGGCCATAGTGCAGCGACGGGTTTGCAAGCTTTGAGCGCCGGCTTGCCCCGGGACTCAAACCACACATCGGTCATAGGAACCGTATGATTGAGAACGAGGGTCGGGCCCGGGTTCTCGACGATGATGTTGGCGAGCGCCACTTCGAAGTAAGTTGTCTTGGCGGAACCAGGTGGACCGATCAGAACAATCTCATCGAGACTGGTGTCAGGCAGGGCGTCGAGAGGATCGCGAAGCCAGTAGGATTGATCGGGATCATAATCCGGCGAACGGGCAGAGTGTGGGAGCTTGACGCACTTCCGCCCGAACTCTGAAACACTGAGGGAGCTACGTGGGCGCCACGCCTGACGCCATGCGTCTAAGGCGACGGTGGGCATTCGGGGACCGGAAGATAGAGGTTGGAGGTGGCATCATTGAGGCTGGCGATGATCTCGTCGCATTTGGCACTGACGATTTTCTGGATAGCTGCGGAGTCGAGACCGGCGAGCACTCCGGGAAGATCGTTCTCAAGCCGGAGAAGCTGCCCGCGCGTGGCGGTGGCGATGCGAGTGATGTCTTCACGGATCCTTGAGTTTTCTGTGTACTCGCCGCGGAGAACCTGAATTTCGAATCGAAGTTTCTCATTTTTGAGACGGGTATTTTCCCGTTTCTCGGCAGCGTCCGATGGCGGTTGTTTGCCGTCAGCAGCCTTTAGCCCAGGTGGGACGGTTTTTTGGGCGCTGAGTTTCTCCAGCATCGCGGCTGGATCGTCGAGAGGGTAGCCTTGATCAGCGTACCGCAGAATTGTCCGGTAGCTGCAACCGTACTGAACCACATAATCCTTCAGCTTCTTCTGGTACTTTTTACCCACATCCCTACTGAACCTGTCAACAATCCATCTCTGTCACCGGGAAATGTGACAGCATGTTTTCATCAAAGACCAAAAAAAGTGACAAAAGACGATTAACCCGCCGTATCAGAGGAGGGTCTAATAGATTCCTTACCCTGTTTTGAGAGGTAATAATTAATCATGACAGTGTCCTATCTGTGTCAGTCATGCTGGTCATATTCCATGTATCCCTAAGTCTTTTTTCCATTTCGAAGAAGTAATTATAGGAATGCCCGACATGCCCGACACACCAACCCGACTTCTCTTTTGTTCATCTGTTTCTATTAGAAAGATAAACCCTTCCATGACAGCAGGAAGGGTGCGGGAAACCAAAGGGAACGCGCTTACGCGGTCTCAGCCCCATCATCAGACTTCAGTCGCAAGCCGCGCACGAACCGTACAACCTCCTTAGATGCTGCACTCTCTCGCGAACGGACAGGCTTCACATCACTGAACCGCTCGTACAAGCGCCGGAAGAACCAGGTGAGCATCTTATCGCGATGCAGCCCCTGCTCCTCAAGGAAGTTCCCATACGCAGCCTCAATGTCCGACTTAAACTCCTTGGCCGTCGCATCCATCTCACAGCAGTTCTTAACGAAATAGCCCACCGGGTCATTCGAGATGGCGAACTTAGCCGCCACCGCCTGACTGTCCGTTCCCCCGAGTGGAATCGCCCCACTCGACTGCAGCTTAATCAGACCATCAACCATCCAACGGAAGATGCCCTCACGCTCCGCCCGCAACTTATACTCGAGGTTAGTATCCTTTTTATCTTCCGGTACCAGGACTTTGAAGTGAAGGAACCTCAAGCGCCGAAATTCCGCACCAGTCCCGTTCTTGAATACCGGCAGCGTGTTGGCCAGAAAGACTAGCTTTGCCCGCGGGATCATGTTTAGCGGACGGCCGTAAATCTGCCGGGCATCGAGCTTTTCACCCGAAACCACGATCTTGAAATTCGAGGAATCATCCATGTCGATCGTGCTTACCTCAGTCCCCAAATTAACCGCCGCCATCGCCAGTTTATACAGGCTATAACCCTTGGAATCACAGATTTGGTGCATCGACAAATTCGTCACCAAATCTGAATGCGACTCCGGCTCAACCAGGGTATTCATCATGGCCTGAGCAATCTTCGATTTACCGGTTCCCTCAAGCCCGTACATGATCAGACACGCCTCAAATTGTGTGGTAGGCCATAGAAAATTGCCCGCAGCGAACTGCAGCAGCTCTGTATCAGCGGGTTCAGGTAATGCGCCGGCAATGATTCTTTTAAACAGCGGGCAATCCACAACCTTGTTCTCGTCATAGCTCGCCGCGGACTTGGACGTGAAGCCATGCTCCTGGGAGTGCCTCTCCATCGTCACCTCACCGCCCGCCCAAAGCTTCAGGACGCCATTGGCGACGTTTAACAGGATGGACTTGGAGCCATCCTCCTCTGTTACCATCTTGTTGAACCCCATCAGAGAATCCGCCCGGACCTGACATTTCGTTTGGACATGCTCCAAAAGGTTCGCCGCAGCCCGGGCAGTCCGGTATTCCCGTGGAATCACCGACAATGCCACCGGGCCGAATTCTTCCCGGGTACGGGGTAGCCAAGCGCCGGCATCGTAAACATACCAGTCATCCCCCACACAACGCAGGCCTGCGGAAAGCGGTTTTACCCCCAGCAGCTTCTCGGCGTAGACCAACTCATCAAAGCGACCCTTGCCATCTTCGGCCTTTTTCGTGTTCAGCAGGGCCTTTACCTGCTTGAGCAGACTCAAATCCGCTTGTTTCGACGACGCTTCATCGCTCATTTTTTCTTGGCTCCTTTACGGAGCTGTGCCTGATGCTCCCTCAACAACCGCGCTTCCCTCTCCTGCGCCTCGGGATCAATTTCATCAGCCTTCTGCCTCAACTGAACCGAAACCCAGTGAAGCTGTTCCGGCGTCAACTTTGACACCAGTTCGCCCAGCGTATCGTCAACAACGGTCGCAAGATGCAAGGCATCCAGTTTAGGCGCGACAGCATCAGCAGCTGGAGCCGTGCGACCGGCTACGGAAACTTTCCGAACCCTGCCATCAGAACCCTTGCGGCCAGTTGGGCCTTCGCAACTGGAAACGTTTCCAGTTGGGCCACATTCCCGCCGAACCTTGCCAACGAAAATATGGGAAACCTTGGCGTGGCCAGCAATCACCCGATCACTCCAAAGCGCCCATTCCGGATCCTGTAGGAGCAATTCCACCGCCCGGCGCTTGTCCTGAGCCGAACGCTTGAGCCCATGAGTCGCGTTCGCGCCCAAGGCATACAACAGAGCCTCCCGTCGTCCCCCAAGTCGAACGTCACACTCAATCTCGTGGATGGATGCCTCCTTCGCCCCAAATAGCCGGTGGAAACCGTCAGCGAGCCAATAAAGCACGTTTGTTAAAACCTTACCCGCCGCTTCACAAAAAAATGAATTCTCTTCCTTGAAAACGACCACGGCCGGAAACAACGCGCCAGTGCGCCAGGCTCCAGCGTATTCCGTCACCACCTCGTCATTCATTCCGCCAGCGCGGGCCTGCAGTTCCATGTCGACCGTAATCCGGTCCATCGCCAACTTCATTTGGCTTTCCTTCTGCCGCGCCGGCATCGGCAATTAGCCATAATGATTTTAAGTTCTAATTTACTGAGGTCGACATTATGAATTTCAATTTCTTCTCGGTAAATACGTCTCCTGGTTTGCGTAAGCCTGACCGATCCATCGTTATTCACTGAGGCCGTCGTTTCTTCGTTTAGTTTGAATTGCATAAATTTAGTCAGTTTTTTGGCAGCGACCTTTTCGCTATCTTCAATAAATCGTTCAGGTCCTTGCCGATGATCTCATTCGGCTCTCGGATATAGACCTCGTTGCAGATAGCCTGCAGCAGTTCGGAAAAACACGGCTCCTCACCCATCCGCGTGGTCCATCCGTCGCCGGCGGTATCGCGATCGCAGATCATCACCACGTCCAAATCCGGCCGTAGTGGTTTCCGCACTTTCTTTTTCCGCTTTTGGCCGGTCGCAGTTATCACCTCAACTGTTTCCTCGAGGGATTCGACTTCTCCTTGAAAATCAGCCAGGATGTAATGCTCGATCAACAGTTGCCAACTCGATGCACCGCGCATGCCAACGATGGCAATCTGTTCATCGTAGAGAAGCTCGATATCCGAACCCAACAGTTCAAAAAGTGAGATTGCGTCCCACTGCCCTTCGCAAACAAAGAGCAGGCTGGCGTCTGCCACGGTCCCAATCACAAAAGGCCATGCGCCCACACCGCCGATTGGCAGGTACCTCCAGCTCGCCTTCGACCCCGTCGCCGTCTGTGGCTTCAATCGGACATGATAGGCCACCTGTTTCAAATTATAGCTCTCACAGCTTCCCAATACGCGACCAGGGCATTCCACCTTAAACGCCACGCGACGATCTCCTGCCTCCTCATCCTGTTTCTTCAGCCACCGCGGTTCCAGAATTGAAACCAGCCCGATGTTGCCAATATCCACCAGGGCTTTCATGGTCTTGTCGGAATAACCTCGCCAGTTTCCAATCGCAGATTGGAGCGCTGGCGAGGCCCTCAGAAAATCAGCTCCTTCATTCCAAATCGCCAATTCCAGCGCAGGTATTTCCTGCAGTGGCTTCGGTTCAGACTTCTCCGGGTGTCTTCCCGTCGATAGCCGGGCGGGCAGAGCGCCGCAATTCGTCGAGAAATTCATGCCCGCTTTCAAGGCGAGGAAATTCATCGCAACCTTGCGATCGCACCCGTGCGTCAGCATCACGTAATCAAAGATGTCCCCCGAATGCCCTGAACTGAAGCATTTAAACCTACCGGTTTGCGTATCGATGGAGCACGACGGCGTCTTCTCCTTTTGAAACGGAGAGAGGCATTTCGGTCGACGGCCGTTCCCGATCAGCTTGATCCCATCCTCCCGAAGAAGGCTTTCAAGCGAAACCCGGGCCCGCACCGCAGCGAAATCGTAACTCATTTCAAGCTCTCCACATAATTCAATTCCTGTGCCGCGATATCGCCCTCCCACTGCGATTTCTTCCGCAGCAGGTTCTCCCACATGTGATCTTCCAAACCGGTGACATAAGGCACATGTACGCGAAGCTGACGGGTGGCGCCGTAACGGTGCGCCCGGCGAATCGCCTGATAAAAAGCCTCAAACGAATCGTCGAATCCGCTAAAAATCATCGCCTCGCAAAACTGGAAATTCATACCCATGCCGAGGAGCTTCGCCTTGGAAATCAGGCAGCGAATCTCACCGCCGCGGAATCGCTCCAGAATGCTCGGCCTGTCATTTTCCTTCACTGATCCATCGAGCACAACAGCCTCAGGAATCAAATTGCCCAGGATGCGGGCTTCCTCATCAAAAACAGTCCAGATCAGGATTTGCCTCCCGCTAGCCATCTCCACTTGCGCGATTTGTGTGCAGGCAATCGGCTTTTGACTGTCCATAAACTCCGTTGTGTCCTCTTTGCGGTACACAAAACCCTTCGCGATTTGACTGAGCTTCGATCGTGCCGTCACACCTAACTTATCCGGGGGCAAAAGCTCACCACTGGCCGCGGCGCGATGAAATTGCTTCGCCGCGGCGAGCTGCTCATCCGTCGGTTCGATCCGATGCTCAATAATGTCCGGTTCCGGAACCGTGAAATTCTTTTTGAAACCGTACGCTGCAGGATCCCTCAGATAGATCGACCAGCTCGACATGAATTTGAAGAAGGCCGCGCGTGCATGCGGCTTCACCTTCCAAACCTGCGTCTTGGGATCGCGATGAAAGAAGGTCCATAGGATTTCTCCCTCATTGCGCAGTTTCTCCAGAAAACCCGCCTGACTTGCATACTCCATGATGTCATTCGGCGCCGGTGTGGCCGTGCAGGAGAGCTTGTATTCGATCCCACGGCCGGACTTGATCAGGTTCCACTTGATCACCCCGCCCCCGCTTTTCAGGATCGAGCTTTCATCGAGAATAATGCCCGAAAGCCAGCGCAGTTCCTCCATCGGTCCTGCAATGAATTTCTCATAATTACAGATGGCGAGCGTCTCAAAT